>LCrCPGB2_illDRAFT_1000013_pt1 | contig 17837 bp, 22 predicted proteins | sample LigCruGreenButte_FD_10705 | JGI IMG/M metagenome (IMG submission 10705)
TACTATTATATAGGTACTTCATATTATATATTAAAATGTCAAAGAAAAAGAATGAACAGTTAAGCAAAATAGATCAAGAGATAGAGTTTCTACTTAATCAACAGAAATATCTTAATGCTTCTAATTCTCTATATGATTTCCTTAAAGTTGGGTTTGAACACGTTGAATCTACTCCATTTAGAGATAGTAGATTAGCTCAAGCGTTAAGCGAACATTTAGAAGCTGTAATGGCAGGACAGATTAAACGACTCATTATCAATATTAGTCCTCGTACAATGAAAACTCTGTTAACTGGGGTTTATTTTCCTGCTTATTGGTGGTTGAAGAAACCTCATCTTAAGTTTATTTATTGTAGTTATAGCTTTGATATTGCTAAGGAATGTTCTGAGCAATTTAGAAAGCTAGTTAATGATGATTATTACTCTCTAGTTCAAAATACTATGGAAGATCTAGTAGATAATCCTATAGAACTAATAAAAGATACTGAGAAAGTAATTTATAATAATTATCAAGGTAAGAGATATACTATTGGGATTGGCGGTTCTATTACTGGTAAAGGAGCTGACGTAATCATTCTAGATGACCCATTAAAAGCTAGTGAGGCAGATTCTAAAAAAGTGGTTCTTAAGACTAATAAATTTGTAGGAGGAACACTTATTTCTCGTTTTAATCCTTCTAGTGAAGAGAAAGCACTTATTGTTATTCAGCAACGATTAAGAGAGAATGATACTTCTGGTTATTTAATAGAAGAGATAGGCGGATTTGATAGATTAGTTTTACCTTTGCTTTATACTGGTGTTTCTCCTAGTTCTACTAAATTGGGTTTTAAAGATTGGAGGAAAAAAGTAGGAGAGATATTAGTTCCTGAACTTCTTGATATAGAGACTATTAAGAAGATGGAGATTGAGTTTACTCCTTTCGAGTTTGAACGTCAGTGTCAGCAAAATGTGAAGGGTACTGCTGGTAACGTTATCTCTAATAAATACTTCAAAGAATTTCAGAATGCTCCACCTTATGAGCAATATATTCTCGCTGGTGACTTAGCACAATCAGTAAATGACCAAGCTTGCTATACAGGATTAGTGATTTTTGGTATATATCAAAATAAGTATTATGTAGTAGATGTAGTAGAAAAGAAATTAGGTTTTGATGATTTAATTATTGAAGTAAAAAACCTACTAAATAAATATCCTTGTGCTTATAAAATTATAGAAAATAAAAGTGTCGGCCCTGCTTTAGTTTCTGCATTATCTCAGCAAATCCCTGGTTTTATTGCATTAGAACCTAGAGAATATGGGACAGATAAAGAAAGTCGATTAAAAGCTACTATTCCTGCATTTATGTCAGGTAAGATATATTTTCCTACTAAAGAAACTTGTGAGAAGATAGTTACTCTAAAAGACCAATTAGTAACTTTTCCATTATGTAGGAATGATGATGTAATGGATGCTTTCTGCTATGGAGTTTTATGGTTAGAGAGAAATAGTAGAGTAGTAAGTAGCTCAGAAATACTTCAAGTTCCATCTGAATATATAAAACAAAGAAGGAACATCTTTATTGATACTCCTTCTCCTAATATATTTGGTTCTACTAATACTTCTACTAGATTTAGATTTTGATTAATCTACTTCTTCTCAGGTTCTAAGAATGTATGACCTCTTTTAGCAAATCTCTTTCTAATAGTATCGTTTAATGCAAGCTTAGGTCGAAAATAACCTTTTACATTTAAGAAACTATTATTACCAATATCTCTACGTCTTGTATCAGGTAAAGTCTTAAGCTTAATAACTCCTAGAGGAGTCGTTACTTCATTACCTTCTTCTAGATATTGAATGATAGATTCAAAAATAGAATCAAATACTTTAGATAATAGAACTTGTGATAGAACAGCTTCAGAGCTTTGTTTTACTTTAGATTGAATGCGAAGTATAAGATCTTTCTTCGCTACTTTAGGAAATGTCATGTATGTTATATTGAAACAGTATTGCTTCATTATAATGTACACTTCTATTTATGGCAACAGTATTGAAAAAGAAAAAATCTAAGAGTTCTCTAGATATTAATTATGTAGATAAATTCGTTAATAGCGTAGAGAATAAATTATATAACTTTAATCTAATGTTTTTAACTCCTTATAAGAAAGAGTTAGATAATGGAGATTCTAGTGTACTAAACAAAATCTCTAAGAACTTTAATTTACCAACTTTAATAATTAAAAATGCTCTAGATGAATTATGGAATCATCATTGGATATTAGGTCAGCAAGACATATTGAGTAACGAGAAAAATAAGAGAAGTAATTATTCTATATCATCTAATGAGCTAATCACATTTGCTATCGACCCAAATCAAAAGATTGTAGATTCTACAGTAGAAAAGCGAATATTGAAAGAACAATCTATAAGAGTTGCTGCATTACAAAAAGAATTAAATAGAAAGAATCTTAGTCAACCTGATAAAAATACTATAAAAGCTAACTTAGACTTAATTAGTAATGAACTTCAACAATTCTTAGGTAGTTTAGGTAGTAGGAATATCACTCAAGATAAAAAGAATAAACAATTCGCTTCTATAGATGTTAGAGTTCGTGATTTACAAGAAACTATAAGAACTATGGAGCTTAAGTTAAATGAATCTAATGCTCCTAATCCAAATGCTAATGGAATTGATATATTAAACTCTACTGAATTTGGTACTATCTATCAGAATAAGCGAACTCTACTGTTAGCCCAGAACTACTCTGAAGATTATAAGAAAAATGTAATTAAAAAGATTCGAGATTATTTCTCTAACAATGAAGGAGTAAAACCAAATAATAGAGAGCAGAAATTATTTAATGCTTTAACTACTAGACAGGAGAAGGAGAATCAAGAGTATTATCAGAAGTTATTGAAAGACCCTGATTTAAAAGGAGAGGATAGAACTGCTTTAACTGCTATTGAAGATTTTATAGATGTAATTAGAGATACTAAGATAGTTGATGGTAAAAAAATACAAAGACCTCTCAATGATAAACAAATTCAAACATTTGCTACGGGAATAAGCGGTTATGGAAATGATGCTAAAGTTACTCCTCTTATAACTAGATTAAGAAAACAAACTGAGAATAGTGATTTATACAAAGATTTAGCTGACCAATTAATAAAATCAGTTGAGCCGTATCAAGCAAATAAAAAAGTAGCGAGATATCAAGAAAATGTACCTAAAGTAAAAAATGTAGAAGATATTAGAAATCTACTAAAAACTATAAAAGAAAGAGAAGTTAAGAATACTTTGATAGATGGGCAATATAAAGAAGGTGCATGGGATAGTAAAGCATTTAATGAACAAACTAAAAAATATGGAAAGTATAAACCAATTGAGTCTATAGAAAACGCTGCTAGTAATATCTTTGGTATTAGAAGAATCAAAAGAATAGCTGAAACAGAAATATCTCTAGCATATAACTTAGGTCGATTAAAAAAACTAGAAGAACTTGGATATAAAAAAGTTAGAGTAACTAATGAAGCTGAGAATAGAGAAAATAGAGACAGTGTGTTATCTCTAGGAGAACTTCAAAAGGTAAAAGAATCTTATAGGATAAATAAAGCATATAGACTACCTAATAGTAAGAGTTATATGCCAATTCTTTGTGACTATTGTTTAGGTAAGAATAACACTACTTTCGATATTAAATTAGATAAAGTATATGAAAATCCTGTAAACACTTCATTTAATAGATATTCTCCATTTCCACCTTTTCATGTATCGTGTTGGTGTTATTTTGTAGGGGTAGATGAAGGTAAGAAAGAACCTAGCTTATTAAGTGAAGTAGCAGAAACTATAAAGAATACTGTAGTTGCCGATAGTTTATCTAAAGAAAATACTAGCAAAACTACTTTCTATGATGACCCGTTTATTAAGAAGTTAGTTATAGCAGGAGTAGGTTTATTAGGTGTAGGTACAGCATATTACGCATATCACAAATTAATTAAGAATAAAGTTCAGCTACCATTATCGTTACCTAAGACAAATACTAAGAAGATTAATTTACTATCTACTACTAAAGTCGCAAATGAATTAGCAGAAGAGAATCAACAAGCTGCACTTAAAAGTTTTGTAGATAATTTAGATGATACAGCAATGATAGAAGTTGCTCAAAATGCTTCTAAGCTACCATTATCTCCTGTAGTAAAAACTGCTTCTACAGATTTAATTAGTAGTGTAGATCTCTTACTATCTACTAAAGCATTTATATTATCTAATACTACTGAAGCTACTTTAAACAATCTTATATCAGATAATCCTGAATATTTATCTGTTCTCAATAATCTATTAAATTCTAAAAGATCTTATGAAGATATTAGAAATCAGATATTAAGTGGTAAAGCTAAAACTAATCTAGATGACATTTATATAGAATATTTAGAATCTAAACAAAATTATGAATCTCAGCTTAGACAATATTTACAAGTAACTAAAGATAAAAAATCTAGTATTGCTGATTTAAATGCACAACTAAATCTTAGTGCTAAAGAAACTCTATTAGCTAATCGTCAAAATCTTCCTGAAGGTACAAGTTTAGAAGCTGCATTAGAAAATTTAAAAAGTCGTCAAGCTATAGAAAGTAGCAAAACTCAATTAAAAAATATAGAAAGAAATCTAAATAAAGAACTTAGTAGCTTAGAAAATCTTCAGTCTAAAGAAAGTAAGTTAGTTGATTCTCGTTTAGAAGGAAGAGATACTAGAACTAGAGCTGAACAACTTAAGAACTTCGATAGTAAAATACCTTCTGTAAATAAGAGTAGTAAGAACTTAGATTCTGTAGTTAGCAATATCAACAAGATTAAGCAAGACTTAAATGATACTCGTCTCAATATTGATACTATAAGGAGTATTAGTAAGAGACGTTTAGATAGTTCATCTATTACTGATAGAGCTTTATTACTCGATACTCAAAAAACTTATATGAGACAAATACTATCAGAAAAAGAGAAAGTAGTAAGTCAACTTAAATTACTTAACAGCACTGAAAATCTAGAAAACTTCTCTAAACTATATAGATCTGAAATAGCAAATAAAGTTAAGACTAATTATAAATATAGTCAAAATGTATGGAGTAATGCTGATATAACTAGATTAGACTCTACTTATAAAGATGTTAGCAATGTTCTTACTATTAAAAAGTCCTATGAATCATATCTTTTAGAGCTAGATGAGATGTTAGATAAAATGAATAACTTTGAAAGAACTATAGACTCTAACATTCAATTTTCTTTTAGTGATATAGAGAAAAAGAAATACTCAAGATCTATAGAATTAAATAAGCTGAATTCAATATCTAATAGAAGTAAGTGCTTACTTAAGAGATAACCGATATTTAATAATTAAATCTACTATTAATTTTGTTTGTAATTTAAGATAATTGAGATAAGTATTAGTTTCTAAAGCTTTTACTATATGAAAATATTGATTCATTGTTATATCTATCTTTCCATTTTCTATCTTAGACATTTCTGCTTGAGAATAAGAAAGTATCTTACCAAAATCTATTTGACTTAGCTTTCTATCTTCTCTATATTTCCTTAATTGCTTACCAAATCTTATATTAACTGACGACATTATTCTTTGAACGAATTAGTATGATAATAAGAATGGTAGCATATAAATAAATGCTATAACAAAAACATATAAGAAAAGAAGAAATGAAAATTACTCCTAGTCAATATAAGAAAATTAAAAATACAGTATTATTAGCTGGAGCAGGCGGTCAAGTTGGTGGTATTGCAGGATACGGTCTTGGAGGTAATGAAGGGAAAGTACCTTTATTAGTCAAAGGCAAACTTAAGAGAGGTAGTAAGAAGGCTCCTACTGTACAAAGAGCGGCTGCTGTTGGAGGATTAGTTACTGGTGCAGGAATAGGACTGTTACGTAAGAAGTAAAAAATGACAATTATACATTTTAATACTATTCCTACTCCATTAAAAGAAGTAGAGAATGATGACCCGAATTCACTAACTAAAGAAGGTTTAATATTTTACTCTACTGAAGAAGGTAAACCTCATGTAGATAGTAGAAAAAAAGCTCATGACTTCTCACCTGAAAAGATTTATAAGTTAGTAAATAATACTAATAAGCATTTTGAGATGTCTGAGGTCGGTATTCCAGTTCTTACTGAACATCAAAAGAATATTAATAATGTAGTGGGGTTTATTGAATCTCCTGTAGAAGCTAAAGTAATAGACGAATCTTATACTAAAGGAAATCCTAAGTTAAAACATTTACTAGGAAGAGTAGGAGTATTCGTTAAAGATGTAGTTATAAAAACTCCTGAAATTATTGATAGGATGAAGAGAGGTTTAGCTAAGACTGTATCGGCAGGAATTGATTTAGACTCTTTTTCTATTAAAGAACTTTCTCTTGTTGCTCTACCTGCTATACCTAATGCTACACTTTATAGTTATCATGGAAATAAATCATCTCCTAATATGAAAAAAATAAAGAATAAGAATCTTTTGGTTGCTAAAGGTATTACTAATGAAAGTAATTACGCTTTATCTCTAGAAGAAGCTCTTAATGAATCACAAAGTATAGAAGAACAAAGAGAGGAAGCTATGAAAATATTTACAGCTTTTCTCAAAGTAGTGGAAGATGCAAATGAGATAGGTGAAGAAGAAATGGCTTCTATGGGAATCCAAGACCCTTCAGAACTTATTCAATCTGCTGTTGATGATTTAGGAATGCGATTAACAGAAATGTTCTTATCTGCTCCTGAACCGGAAGCTCCAACTACTCCGATACAAAAACCTGTAACTACTAGACCTCCAATAGGTAAAGCTAGAACTTATGGTTTTTCACCCGAGTTAATTGCTTTTAGCAACGCTTCTAAGCAAGTTCAATTTAGTAAATATAAAAAATGAGAAACGTAACAAACTCAGCTCAAGTTAGTAGTCCGGGAGGTGCATTAGCAGTTCAAAAATCTTCTGCGTTACGAGCTACTAGAATTCCTAAGAAACTTCCTAAAGGTAAAGCTGGATTGGCTCTTGCTGGTTTAGCTGCTGCTGGTGGTATTGGAATGGGGATTGCACGAAATCGCAAACCTAAAACTTTAGAAGCCCGTATTAAGAGAGCAGTTAATAAAAATCCTCAATTAAGACGAGCTACTTCTATGGCAACATCAATGTTTAAATAATAAACAAAATATAAAAATATGAAACGAAATAATTTTTCTGATTACGCGACAAATGCTGTATTACAAAAAGGTGGAGGTTTAGCTCTTAGAGGTACTTCTGCTCTTAAACGTATTCCTAAGAAAGGTGGTAAAGCAGGTTTAGCATTGGCGGGATTAGCTGCTGCTGGTGGTCTAGGTGTTGCAGGTGTTAAAGCATTAAAAGATCGTAAAGCCTCTAAAACTGTTGGAGGTAGAGTTAAGAAAGCTCAAAATCAAGTAGCAAGTAAGATTAATAGTAGTGCAGTTGCTAAGAAGATGGGTGTCAAAGTTCCTAGGATGAAGTAATGACTACAGCAAAACAAAGACAAGAATGTTTCCAGCTTTATAACGAAATCACTGAAGGACTAGAACTTGCTTATGAAAATCAAGAGATAAATGAAGCAGAGTTTAGTAAATATAAAATTAAAACGTTAGCTGAACTAGAAGAGTCCTTGGCAGATTTAACTCAACTAAAAGATACAGAATTAATAGAATATAGCAATATGAATACAAATTACGCAAACTTTAATATGCAGTGCTATTTTGTACCTGCATTACTAGAACAAATTGAAAATGACTATGAAACATTGGAAGATGGTCTAATTGATATCCAAAATGTCACTGGTTTTGATGATGAAGATATTGAAGGTTTACTTACTGGTGAACTTGTCCCGACTCCGCAATGTGTAGACATCTTGAATGAACTCTTTTATGAGACTTCTACTGATAATAACAATGCTTTAGGTTTACAAGTTTTAGCAGCTATTGATCGTGGAGATTTAGAAGAATCTGATTTAGAAGAAGGTCTTCAAGCTTATTATGACTCTCAAGAAGATGAAGAAGAGTTAGACGACGAAGATGAAGAAGATGATGAAGTAGAAGATAGTGATTCTGACGAAGATGAAAACGAAGAAGTCACTCAGGACGATGCTGTCTATTCCTATATTGATCCTCGATTACAAGAGTTAGAATCTAAGATTGCTAATTTTGAACTTAACTCAGAACTTAAAAATCGTCTTAATGATGTAGCCGAATTCGCTCGTCAAGGGTTAGAAGACCGTTGGTTATCTCGTGCTAAATATGACTTTCTGTTAGGTTCATTTGATAGAGAAGAAGATAGAGTTGCAGCGTTTTCTCAAGCAGCCGAAGAAGATAACGTAGATCTTGCTACTCGTTTATATGCAGTTCTCTTTGCTCTTGAAGCTGATGAAGCTTGTGGCGAACGAGTCACTTTCTCTTCTTATATTAGTGAACCTCAAACTGCTGCTAAAAGAGATGATGATGAATTAGCCCTTCTACAAATTAAGAAGATGGTAGAAAATCGTCAGTTGTTTAATAAAAATTAATAGGTAAATAAATAATGTTTGTAAGATACGGATCAACAGATTCAGAAAAAGCTATTATTGCCTATCCTCGTAATATTAGGGTTCCTTACCACGTTTATATGACTGGTAAACATATCTCACCTAATAAAGAAGGTAGACGTGCATTAGTAGAAGGTCATTTTGTTTCTAAGAAAGATGGTGTTCATAGATTCCTTCCTCGTTCTAGGGTAACTACTACTCCCAGCGGTAATCGATTTAAAGTTAAAAACCCTTATGTATTTGTACCTGGAGACACTCTTTATATCATTCAGCCAGTAGCAGTATTACCTGTGTCTGGTGTAGGTGAAGCTGGTATTACCATCAATAAAAATAGAACGTTTAAGTATACTCCGGTTGGTGCAGCTAATACTACTGAAGCAGCTAGTATGATTGCTTCTTATTTTAATAGTCAACCTGATATTGCAGAATTGTTAGAACTAATTCCTTCTGGAGCTAATATCTCTTTCTATTCTCCAATTAGTCAACCTCTTGTAACTTTTACTCCTAGCGGTACTCTTGGCACTACTGAAACTACTACTGCTGTAAATACTACTCCTATCGGTACTATCCAAGCTATTGATATTGAGACTGAAGAATTTATCTTTGCTTCTAATGTCACTGCTACTTTACCTATAAATGCTGTAGTAGGTGTTCCTCAAGATGAAGTGTTAGGTATTTTTACTCACTCAGTTGATTATACTGCTGGTGGTATTACTTCTCAGCATATTGGAGTAATTGATGAAGCTAAAGTTTATAAGTTAGCATTGCCTCACTATGATAATTCACTTACTTATGAATGTCCTCGTCTTCATGTTAGAGAAGTTTGGTCTTAGTAATAGAAAGAATAGATAATATATAAAAATTAATAAATATGTCACACGTTGCTACATTTTTCAATGAGCGGTTTATCTCCAAGCAAGTAATGGCTATGGTAGATGAAACTGAACAGAATTTAATTAAAAGAAGTAAGTTAATTGACCCGTATTTCCCTACTCAAATGTTTGATAGTAGAGATTTTGTAGGTCTATTGACTAAACGAGTTGCTCCTGCTGCTTCGATTGTTGCGTATGGCGCTGAAATTCCATTAGTAAACTTTGGTGGAATTGAACGTATGGCAGCTACATTATTCAAGTTGGGTACTTCACGTCTCTATGATGAAGAAACTCAATGGAAAATGATTGAAGCTCAAAATATGGCAATTGCTAAAGGTATTAGAGTTCAACGAGTTTATAACCCTGACGGAACAGTTACTCCTGGGGCAGATGCAGACTTGGCACGAGCTTTATTTGGAGTAGTTGAAGATTTACTTAAAGGTATTACTGACCGAATGGATCACATGAAATGGCAAGTAGCTTCTACTGGTGCTATTGATATGAAAGATCCTAAGACTGGTGCATTAGTACAACTTGATTTCAAAAAAGAAGGTGTTAATTATAATCACTTCCCAGCTCCTTTGACTCAGACTGGTAATACTGTTACTCCTACTCTAAATAAATGGACTGATCATGAAAATGCTCGTGGTCTTGAAAATCTTAGTGATGCAGTAGAAACTTATTATGATACTAATGGTTATGCCCCAGATAAAATTGTAATGAGTCGTAAGTGTTGGAGAGACTTCTTACATCAGAAGAGTACAAGAGATGCTGCTCGTCAACTAACTACTACTGAATTAGGTTTAGTATCTGCTGATATGGGTAAGAAACTATTAGAAGCTCGTGATATTCCTGAAGTAGTTACATTTGAAGAAAAATATCAAGAACAATTACCAGATGGCTCTATTGTAGATGTTAACTTCTTGAATAACAATCGAATTGTGTTCTTGAAGAATAACATGGGAATCAGTGCTATCGGCCCAACTATTGAGTCTGTTAAAGAGGTAGTTGGTGGTGGAGATACTAAGATTGAACCTAAATCTGGTATTTATGTCAGTACTTATGAAGAAAATAAACATCCTGTACATGACGTATCAATGGCAACTGCTACATTTGTACCTATTGTAATGAATCCTAAACAACTATTCTCTTGGCAGGTACGATAATGAAGAAGTACACTTTACTAAATAATATTATTACTAAAGATGGAAATATACTTTTTGCTAGGACTACTCCTTATATGGAAGGTGAGATTCCTAAAGAGTTTATCAATCCACTAAATGTAATAGTTATAGAAGATAATAGTCAAGCGGTTGTATATAAGCAAACCTCTATAGATAATACTGTTAATCATTTAAATCCTCCAGATAATACAACTAATTTAGCTCCTAAGTTTTATGATCCAACTAAATTGACTGTTGTTCAAAAAGTAGATATTAATACCTTAACTTTAGATCAACTTAAAGAGCTTAAAGGTATTGGAGAGAAAACAGCAGTGCAATTAGTATCTAGCAGACCTTATAAAGATTTAGCTGAATTAACTACTAAAGTTAAACCTCCTACTGGAAAAACTTGGGAAGACTTTAATTTTATGTTTGGTGAGCCTTCTACTATTTCTGTAGTTTAATAATCTCTAGTACATCTAATTAATCCTAAGTATAGTTTGCTAGAGAGCTATACTTATTTTTTTTATCTTATATGCTCATTCAATCAAAGATTACAACTCTTCAAGTAGTAAGAGATTGTACTAAAGAAAAACCTCAGATATATTTGAGAAATTCTAAACATTCTATAAGAGATACTATTCCTGTCCTATTAGATATAACGTCTAAGGAACCTATCAAATTAAACAATATAGGATTAACATTTAAGTTATATCATCAATTGAGTGGATTACTACTTAAACAATATGATACTACTAGCTTTGTGTTTCCTATAGTAGAAATGAGTTCTATAAGAGCTATTCTCTATATAAATGGAGTAGATATTAAGACCTTCTATCAAAATAAGACTTTAGAGTTTCCTAATAAACTTCAGAGTATTAGCTACGCTTTAGATATATCCGTTAAGACTACTCAAAATATTTCAAATTATACAGACTCAGGAGAATTTTATGTCTATTAAAACTACTACTTATAGAGAATGGAGAGATAATCGTTTAGCAGGTTCAATAGTTCCAAGATCAGATGATTTACCTTTAGGAGTTAGTTTAGAATCTATGGATAATCCTTCTATCTTAGGAGCTGGAGTATCTATTAATTTCACAGTATTTACTAATACTTCTACTACTAACTTTGGTGTTGGCAATTATGGTACTTATAGTGGGTTATCTCCAATAGTTATAGAACCTAACAAAATCATCTTTAAAGGTTTAGTAGAAAAAGAAGTTATTCAATCGAAGTTAGACCCAAAGCTAGATTCTTCTATTTATTTCGTTACTAAAGCAGTGTTTCCAGATACAGCAGAAGTAACTATAGATGAAGGATATTTCACGTCCAAAGTTACATTGATATAAGAAAAAAAATATGAAACTTAAGATTATTAATAGAACTCCATTAAAAAGTAGAGCTATACCATTTATTGAGTTACAACCACGTTATCTCTATTGGTTAGACACTAATACTGAGATTGATGTAGAAATTATACGAGAGAAAGATGCTCATTACGAAGTTAAATTATCTACTAACTTTCCTGATTCTCCTGTAGGTATTAGAACTTGGTTTATCTATAAGGAACACGTAGAAGTAATAGAGGATAAAAAGAAATCTACTAAGAATATACTTAAAACTGATTATTACTATCAACTAGATAATAACTATCAACCTTACACATCTTGTTTCTTAACTTGTGTAGCAATGCTCTTATCTTTCTATAAGGTGAAGGTAACGCCAGATGAACTATATAATAAATGTCTAGATTTAGGATACGATAGATTTTCTCATCAGGATATTGAAGCGATTATCAAAAGTTATGGTGTTAACTATTATGCTACTACTTCTGGTACTTTTGAAGAATTAAAAAACACTCTAAAAACTGCTCCTGTAATTATTGGTACTTATCTTACTGAAGCTAGTCACATTGTTTTAGCAGTAGGTTATGATAATTCTGCGTATGACGATAGAGGAGCTTTTGTAATTAACGATCCTAATGGAGAGTTTACTCATAACGGCTATATCCATACTCCTACAGCAGGAAAAGAGACTTTATACTCCTACGCTCTTATGGCTCAGGTAGCTGCACCAGAAGGAGATGGAAATTATTGGTTACATTTACCGGAATAAAACAATGAAACATAAAATGAAACGTTCTCTATATTTCACTAAAACATTTCTATTTTCTCTTTTACTTTATCTTTCAGTTATTTATACTCCATTAATTAACTTTGCTTATGAACATAAATTAAGTAGAGGAGATTTAGAAGCAATAGTTATTGGTACTTTTAGTTTCTTTGGAGTTAGCAATGGAAGATTAAGAGTTAACGAAGATATTAGAAGAAGTGCTGAAACTGGAGAACCTATAGGATTACTTACAACTAAAGTAGTTCCTAGTAAGAGAAAAGAAGAGGTGTAAGTTAATGGTTATATTTAGTCTATTACTTGAAAAAGTTGAAGATGATTATTACTACCGATATATTAGCGACAACGTTACTTATTATATACCTTCATACAAAACTGATAGACTAAATAAACCTATTAGCGAATTTGAGTCTTTTGAAGATTATACTAATATTCATGAGTTTTTAGATAAAGTCTATATTGATGGTGAAAATAGAGAAGATTATATAGTTAGTGAAGCTAAAGATACTAAAGAAATATCTATAACTATTATTGGATATAAATATGAAAACTTTATTGTTCTTATAGGAAGTCATAAATCTGATGTTCTATTAGAAGAGACTTTATTTAAAGAAGATTATATATTTCTAATTAGATGGAGAGATAGTAAAGAAGATTTAATAGATGATATATCAGATAATGTAGTTAATCTTTTAGGATATAGCAAACGAGAAATACTATCTAAACCTTATATAGAACTTATACATCCTGACGATATTGATTTATTTAAACAGGAATTAGCAGAACATCTTAGAGAAAGTAGTCCTTCTTTTTATCAAAGATATAGATTACTAGCTAAATCTGGAAAAGCTATTACTATTCTCGACCATTCATGTCAGATCTTTAAAGGAGATAGTAAAAAGACGATTGGTTATCTGAGAGATATTACTGTAGAAACTCAAATGTCTACTAGATTAACTGAGTTAGTACACTTAGATGAAGAAGATTTTAATAGTAGTCTCTTAATTAAGATTGAATGGGATTCTGAATATAGAATAGTACGTTGGAATACTGAAGCTCAAGATTTAATTGGTTGGGGTCACGAAATCCTTGGTAAAAGTATTAGAGAACTCAATTTATTTTCTGATGCAGATTCTATTAAAATGCAAGGTCAATTCAAACGATTATTTGCAAAAGAAGTAGATAACGTAATTAGTAGTTTTAGAATTCAAAAGAAAGAAGGTGGATTTATAGATACTAAATGGTCTAATCGTTTAATTACTAGAGAAGGTAAATTAAGAATTGTATCTTCCGTCATTGATAAAAGTCAAGAAACTCTATTAACTACTCGCTTAGATGAAATGGAAGGTCGTTCTGATTTACTTCTAAAAACTTTAGAAAATACACATCTATCTAATGATGTCTTTACTAAATTAATGCACAACCCCCTTACTGGAAATCCGGAAGGACTTATTAAAGCTGAGATTATCATCAGAAAGTTAGAAGAAGAAATTACTAGATTGAATAATACCATCTTCTACAATAACGATAATAATCTAATGAGTGATATTGCTTTCCTAAAAAATGAAGAACGTGTATTAAAAGATAAAATTAATAAAGTAGAAGAAAGTAATAAGAAGTTGTCTGAACAGTTAGATGATTTATTAAACGTAAATATATTAACTCTATTTAAGAATTTAGATTTTAAGAAAGTTGTAGCAATAATTATATCTGGTTATTTAATATTTGGTCAGTTTGTACCAGCTCTATATCCAAGATTAGTTAAACCTCTATTTCAAGAATATAACAGAGAAATGAAAGAGTTAGAAAGTGGTAAAAAATAATGTGGCGACCATTTGATAGTCCAAAGAAAAGACGTGAAAGATTTATAAAAAAGAATAGTCCGTATCTAGTTCCTTTAGCTGTAGGAGCATTAGCAGCCGGAGCAGATGAGAACGCTACTGGTAGACAAAGACTTAAAAGAGGATTGGTCACTGGTGGTCAAACTTTTGCTGCAATGAAAACTGCTGGAGTATTCGCTAATAGAAAAAGTAAAGAAAACTATTATAAAGGTACTATTCTACCAACTATTCAACAAGCTAAAGGAATAGCTAATAGTGGAGTAAACGTCAGTAGAGAACTGAGAGGTAGAGAAGTGTGGAATCTCAAAAAATCAGGTTTATTAAAAAAAGCTAAAAATATTAAAAAAGAAGCGCAATTACTTCTCCCTTCTTCTAGTAGACCTAAGATATTTTAATTATGTACAAATATATAACGATTGAAAAAATTCAAAGAAGTTTAGGTAGGAGAGCTAATGTATTTAATAGTGATTTGATTCCTAGTGACAATGTATCTGTTATATCTAGCAATATAGATGTCGAATTAATACATGATTTGATAGTTAGAAATGAAACTCTTATAGATACGTATTTCGGAATGATTTATGTTCTTCCTATAGATAGTAGAGATATTCCACTTATCGAACCTATATTAGAAGGTTTTGTTATTAATGATTTAATGATGAGAGTTTATGACCAAGGAATGATTGCTTCTCTAGGAGGAGATGGAGGCTTTGGTTCTACTATATATCAAAAAGCTAAGGAATTACTTAAAGGATATTTTATTGGTACGGGCATTTATATACCAGGAATATCAGCTCCAGAAGATAGTGGATATGGAAAAGAAGCCTATCCTTTACTTCTACCTTATACACCTCAATTAACTAATAGAAGAGATAATATTACTAGGAACTATACAGTAATAGGAACGTATCAAAATAATAGAAGAAATATGGAATTTGACTTTAGAGAAAATAAGTCTAGAGTATTTGGTATAGAAGAAAGATATTGGTAGTAAATAAAAATAATGAGAAAGAGAACTACTTTTATAAACACTACTAACTCGTCTTACTTATTCGGTAGACCTAAGAAACCTTCTAGACTTAAAAGTGCTGCTATAGGAGCTGGAGTTGGGGCTGCTGCTGGTTATAATGCTGGAGGAATAGCTGGTGGGGTAATGGGTGGTTTACGTGGAGCTACTGATAGTTTTGTACGTAAAAATGGATATAACTCTCTCCTTACTAGAGCTAAACGATATGCTTCTACCTCTTTCGCTGGTAAAGTCTCTAATGATGCTAAGACTATTGGTACTCTCTCAGGCGCTACAGGTGGATTGACTGGAGCTGTCAGGGGAGGTATTCGTGGACTTAAAGGTGGTTGGAAAGGTGCTTTAGGTGGAGCAATAAATCAAGGAGCTAAAAGTGCATGGAAAGCTGGTAAGAGAGGAGCTGCTATTGGCGCAGGTATTGGTGGACTTAGAGGATTAAAGAGAAAGAAAAACTATTTACTTCCTATCTCTTAAAATTAGCAATATAGTTTAATTCTCTTCACTCTTAAAATGACTAAACCTAAATGTAGATATCGACAAAGATTTAATACTTGGAAAAGAAGTAGAGAAGCTTCTGAAGTTAGTAGAAGTCTTATAAGAAAAGCTCTTTATCTATGTCCAATCTGTAGAAATCCATTATCTCTAGGAGAAGGTCACTTATTCCACATCATACCTATTAAACTACTATCTCAATATAATTGTATGAGTTTAGTATCTAGCGAATATAATCTTCTATATTCTTGTAAGAAGTGTAATTTAAAGCAGAGAAGTGAGATATATACTGAATGTCTAGAAGATAATCTCTTAACTCTATGGAATAAACTAAAAAATAAATGAACAATGAATAACGCACTAAAAGTAGACAAAATATTTAATTGGCAATCTAATTATCAAAACTCTATAAGAAATAATAATTGTCACATACAAATATATTCTCCTCTATATGATTTTGATATAACTACAAAACGTATAAAAGAAAATCGTAGATATCTAAATCCTAAAGAATATGAATTAGTCATAGCTAGTGATTTTGATGATCATAGTAATGGCTCTATTACTACTGAGATTTATTCTCTAGCATCTAAGGTTATATTAGAAAACACTTTATTAGTTCCACATACTATCTGGATTAATAAATATGAACAACATCATGAAGGTCTATTCAATTTCGACTATAAGATTTCTTTAGTAGAGATAAACGTTAATTATATAGGAAATGAGAGTTTTACTTATTATCCTATATGGCAAGATGAATTAGACTACTTAATCACTGGAGATCCTATATATTTTAGAGAAGTTTGCTCTAGTGGATGGAATCAATTATATGAAAGATGGAAGAGTAAATTGTGAGTGATATAAAGTTTGTAGGACAAGTTTCTTCTACTTATCTATTTGGTAGAGGTAGAGGAAAAGATAAGCAAAAAAGAAAACGAAGAATTATTAACGCTCTTAAAGGTGCCGGACTTGGAGCATTAGGCGGTGCAGTAGGAATAAGTCTAGCTATGAAAGGTGATAGTAGACTATTACGTCATAAGATTATTGATGGTGCAGCGGGTCTAGGAGCATCTGCATTAGGTGGAGCAGTATTAGGTAATGCAGTTTTCGATAAAAAATCTGAAAGTAAAAGTCCACTAGGTAGATATAAAGCTTATCAAGAGAAACAAAATAAAAAAAAGTATAAATCTAGTATTGGTACTCAAAGTTTAGCAGGAGTTGGTGCGGTAATAGGTGCTAAAGCAGGAAGAATAGGTATGCTTACAGAAGCTGCTAATCATATACCTATAGGATTAAAAATAGATAAAAACATATCTCAAGAAAAACAACGATTTAATAAAGAAGGAGCCAGAAGTAGATTTGGTAAGATAGTGCATGACGCAAAAGTAGGTGCTGCTAGTACGTCTGGAACTTTAGCTTTAAACAATGCAGTTCAACAAGTTCTAAAAGTTAAAAAAACTGGAAATATTAAAAGAGATGCTCTAAGTGCAGTTGGTAGAGGTGTCGCAGGTGCTATCTATGGTGGAGCTAAAGGTGTGGTTATAGGTGGTAGTCTTGGCTCTGGTGTAGGTTTAGCCAGAGGATTCGTTCAACCAAATAAAAAGAAAAGTAAATAACAATTCTTAAATCGAATAATAGAAATTAGTTCTCATTAGATAATTTAGTATAAAAGTAAAGTTAAAAATTAAAATAATATGGCAGATAATAAAAGTCCCGCTCAAGCTACAAATTTACTGAACTTCTTAAAAGGTTTAGT
>LCrCPGB2_illDRAFT_1000014_pt1 | contig 17809 bp, 20 predicted proteins | sample LigCruGreenButte_FD_10705 | JGI IMG/M metagenome (IMG submission 10705)
TTATGTACTTTCTCTTTCTTCTATAACTTCTGGTTCTCTAAATAATACTAATTCTTCTATATCTAGTAGATTTTGATATTTACTACCATTTAAATAGAGTGTAGTGATATCCTCTAGAGGTTCTAGTGTATCTATATCCATTTCCACCATAGTATAAAGAGAGGGTATAGAGGAAACAGTAAAAGTAAATTCTTCTATATTTAATATGTCTTCATCTGTAGATTCAATATTAAACATAGGTACAAAGCTATTTAAAGTCGTACCATTAGTTAAATAGAAACAAGGAACATTTATCTTTAGAGGTTCTAGCTCGACAGAGCCTCGCTTCGAGAATTCTAAGTTAGTATTAGGTAGACTATTATTAGTGAGTATTTGAAACATATATTTTATGAATGATCATATATAAAAATCTTAGAACTATACAAGTAATTGCAAACAATATAGATAAGGAGATAGATAATAACAACGATATATTAATTAGACTAAAGGTTATGAAGAAACATACATTAATTATATATGCTATGACTAATGTAGTAATTTATAGTATAGAGAAAAGGAATAAGAGAGATGAGTAGATGGAGAGATATTGAAGATATAGACCCCTTAAAAAATATATACAAGATGTAACTAACTCTACAAGATTAGCAGAAATAGATGAGAATGAATAACGAAAGAAGTGAGAAGTTATATACTGCATGGACTTTATGTAGTGTATTATTTCTACATAAAGAATACCCAGAAGCTATTGATAAAGCTATAAGTGAACTAAAAAAACTTATCGAATACTATAAGACTAAGCAAAGTATAGATAAGGAGTATGTAGTTTATGACTGAAAGCCAAGAAGAGATAGAGTTTAATAGGTTTTATAGTAAAACAGCTAGGTATTATAAGGAAAGTGAAGAAATGTCAGATTTACGTAAAGAAAATACTAATTCAGATGAAACTACTCAGACGTTTTTAGAAGTAAAGCATTATCATGATGTATTAGATTCTGCGGGAATTCCTTATCCTATACCTATAGAAAAATGTATACAGATGCTAAAAGTAGTTTCATGTATTCAAAACGAAATAAAAGAGATAGAAGATGATAGAAAAACTAACTGATGATGAAATAGAAGAATTGGCCGATGAATGTGAAGGTAGACTAGCTGAAATCATTATAGACAATAGAGACATAGCAGATAAGGTATTACCTAAATTACTTAGTGCATTGACTATATTTGCGGAAGCTTGTGAAAACACTAGATTGAAGAAAGATGAATAGTACCTTAATAGTAAAGAAAGTTTTAGATGTTAAATTAGATTACGATAGTGTTAATGAGTGGTGTGATTCCATAACATATAACTATTTAGAAGAGTGTCCAGAGTGTAAAGCTAAAGCTGCGGAACTAGAAGAGTTTAGTGATTTAGATTATCAATTTACTCCTAGTAACCCAGATAAAGGTTTCTATAAACAAGAAAGTATTACTTGTTCTAATTGCAAAAGTATATTTAGGTTAGTAGATAACGGCTATGGTTGGTACACATCCTCTATTAAAGTAGTTCTAATTAACCCATTCGATATGAATTCTCAGTAAAGGTTAAAGAGAATCCTTCTGGAGCTAGGATTGGTCTAGTAGTAGGTTTAGTCACATTCTCTATTGTTTTTTGACCACTCATAAGTCCTGAATATTGTAGAGGTAAGTAAATTAACCCTTTTCTGATTGTGTACCCTTTGTCATAATCTTCAGTTTCAGGTCGTACATAATCAATTACTTCTACAAATTTCTTTTCTCGAATAGCATCTTTAGCGATTTTATCTAGAGATACTAAGACATCAGTTGTTGTATAGTCAAATTGAGCAGTAAATCCCTTCCGTATAAGGGAGTATTTTACATACGTCCCAGAACCAGTAGATGCCATTCTTGTAGCTTCTCCTTCAATAGTTACTTGATAGGCATTCGACTCTACATACAAACAAATATAAGATTTTCCACTTATTGTATAGAGAACTTCATTACCAATATCTGTACCTTCTAGAAGATTTTTCTCATTTAAGAAGCAGAGTTTACGGTGAAAAGGAAAGCACTTAGTTAAATCATCTTCTCTTCCATGTTGTCCTAAAATTACAGGATCGTCTATATCTTGAAATTCTATGCTCATTGCATACTCCATCCTCGATTACTACTTGTTTGTCTTCTTTCTACTTTACTGTATAAATCATATAGCTTTTGATTAATATCTAGGGCTACATTTTTATCTCCACCTTGAACAGTTATAGGAGCATTAAGAGTAGTATTACCTCCTTTTTCAAGATGTTCAGTTATAGCACTTACTAAATCTTCCATAGTTCCTTGTAGTTTATTACTATCTCTTAAAGTTTCTTTGTGTCTAATATCTTCTTCTTTTTTCTTTTCTATATTGGTTTTATTTGCAGAAACTTGATAGTTATTAACTGCTTGTAATAAATCTTTTGTATTACTTACATTATTTTTAGATTTTATTTCAGCAAAATTTATAGGTTTAATGCTGTTTGTTGCTTTAGGTTCTTCTTTTCTCAGCTCAGTAGTAAACTCTTTTATAATGCTATCTAATCTTGCATTACTAGAAAGTAAATTTTGACTGATAGACTTTTCATCTAGTTCTCTAAAACGTCTAGCTTTTTCAGCGATTTCCCTGTCATCAGTAGTATTAGAAGTTAGAGATGCGAGAGATTGTTCAGCTTGTAGCTTTTGATTTCTTTGGTTACGGGCGTTAATTAACTCTTTATTTTTCTCTGATTGTTCTTCTATTTTTATAAGCTCTAGATTAATATCTCTATTAGCTTTAGCTGCTAAGATACCTTGCTCAGCAGATTCTACTGCTAATCGAGCTGCTAACTTCTCTTCTTCTGTAGCACCTCTACGAGCATTAGTTCTAGCTTCTTCTACTTTAGACATTGCAAGAGCTTGCTTAGCATTTATTTCTGCTATTGTCAACTCTACTTTTTGTCTTTCTCTAACAATCTTATTTTTAGCTTTTTCCAAGTTAAAGCTTTCATTTTCTACTTTTTGTTGGAATTCTAAATAAGTTAGTTTATCTTTAGCTTGTTCTTTAGCTAATCTATCTTTGGTTAAGTCAGATTTAGCCATTGATTGTTCTATTCCGTATAAAGAATCAATAGAGCTTAAAGTAGAGTCCATCAATTCTTTTCTACTATTGAGTAAAGCAATTTGAGTGTCATAGGCTTTAGTTAATAAGTCACCTATTATTTTTTCTTTATTTGCATTAGCTTCGATTAACGTTCCCTTCATCTTAAGTTGAGAGAGTTGTTTTTCGTAACCTGCAATAATTACACCTTGCTTAGCTTGTTCTACATCTAACGCAGAATTCTTTTGAGCTAAATCTTGTTGTTGTTTAACTACTTTAAGTTGATTCTGACTAATTTCAGCTTGACTAGCAATTTGAGTAGAGATAAGATTTTCACTTTTACCAAGAACATTATACTGTTCATTAATAGAATTAAGTTGTAATTGAAGTGCAGCTATAGAAGCTTTATCTAAGTTATTTAATTTAGCTTTTCTCAATTCGGCTTGAGTTTGTAGTTTATTTCTATCTAACTCTAGTTTATTAAGAGATACCTGAATTTTTTCTCTTTCTAATGCAGTTCTATTAATTATTTCATTGTTTTTTATACTATTAATTTCTATTTGCTGACTTTCTAATAGAGATTTCTGTTTTGTTTCTGCTATTTGAAAATCGAGTTTAGCTCTCTTCTCTACATCTCCTGTGTTTCTTTTAGCAATCTCCAATAATCCAATTTGATAATCTGAAGTAGCTTTAACTACTGAATTTCTAGAATCTTCAAGTTTAATTTGTTCTTGAAGTTCTTTAGTAAGAGCGTCACTTGAGTCTAACTGCTTAGTAATATTTTGCTTCTGAGCTTCTATTGTATTATTTTGAGTTTTAGTAAGTCTATCAATATCTCGAATAGCTTTGTCAACTACTGATTTTTGATAATCCACTTGAAGCTGAGATAGGTTCTTTAATATCTCTAAATATTCTTTACTTCCTTTTTGATAAAGTCTAAGTTGCTTGGTAAACGCTTCTTGTTGTAGAAGATTAATTTTCTGACTAGAAATAGTAAGTTTATCTTCAAACTCTTCTCTTGTAGTATCCCCTACTAATAAAGACTTTTCTAAATCTATATTTGATATTTCTTCTGTAATCTTCTTAAAGTCTAAAGCTATTTGAATATTATTTTTTTCTTTCTCTAAACGTTGACGTGATAGATTGTTTAGCTCTTTTTGTAAGTTAACTTCTAGTGCTAAACGTTCTTTACTACCTTCTTTGTAGAGACTAATTTGTTTTTTGATAGAATCAACAGTTAATTCAGTTTCTTTGATTTTTACTATTTCTATCTGTTTTAATTCAGATTCAGTACCACCATTGTTAAGACTAGATTCTTGTTTAGATAATTGCATATCTAGCCTTACTTTAGATTCTTCTAGTTCTGCTTCTAATTTTTCTTTTCGGTTACTAAACTGTATTTTTTGTAGTTTAGTTATTTCTTGATTTAAATTTGCTTCTAAAGCTAATCTTTCTTTTGCGTTACCTTTGTAAGTGGCTAATTGTTTTGTAATAGAATCAACATTAATCTGAGTTTCTTTTTCTTTAAGAACTCTTAATTTATCTAAATCCGCTTCAAAAGTTCCCTCAGTAGTTGAACGTTCTAATAATGCTTGAATTTTAGCTATTTTAGTCTTCTCTAAAGTAACTTCTTCTTCTATTAACTCACGCTTATTATCTAATCGTTGTTTATCTAGTTTAATTTGTTCATCTCTTAAAGCAATTTCTAGATTTTTACGTTGAATACTACCTTGTTTGGTAATAGTTATTTCTTTTTGAATCCCTTCAACGTTAATTTTAATTTCAGCTTCTTTAGATGCACGAAGTTTTTTAGAATCTTCTACTGAAGTACCTAAGATAATAAGTTTTTCTAATTGTTGCTGACTTTCTTTAAACGCTCTTTTACGCTCATCTAATTGAGCTTGTAGTCTAGATTTTTGATTTTCATAGATTTGCTTATCTAATTTAAGAGTTTCTTTGGCTATTTCTTGTTCAATAGCAATTCTTTCTCTTTTACCTTTTTGATATAGATTAGCTTTTTGGGTAAGAGAGTCAATAGTAGTTTTAATATCTTTTTCTTTTATTTGTCTATCTGCCTCTAAATCTTCATTGGTACTACCAGTAATAGAAGCTTTTTCTAGCGCTAGTTGTTTAGTTTCTAACTGTCTACGTTTATCTTCTAAAACTATTTCTAGTCTTTCTTTTCTATTATCAAATTGAGTTTTTTCTAGTTTAGTTATTTCTTGTGCTAACTGCTGTTCAAGAGCTAAACGTTCCCTACTTCCTTTTTGGTAAAGCTTTAGTTGAGCATTGATAGAGTCAATCGTAAGCTGAACTTCTTTTTCACGAAGCTTTCTAGTATTTTCTAAAGATTTACTATCTGTTCCTTTAATATTATTGCGTTCTTCTAAAGCTGCTATTGTTCCTAGTTCTACTTTTTTAGCTTCAATAGATTCGTTAATTTTATCTTTAGTTTGTTTTACCTGAGTTTCTTTTAAAGTTAATTGAGATTGTAATAGTTGTTTTTCTATCTCAATAAATTTCTCACTACCTTTTTTCTCTAAGGCTAATCTTGCTTCTAGAGTTTTAGTGTTTAGGTTCAATTTCTCGTTTTCTAATTTACGGCTATTTTCTAATTCATTTTTGGTACTACCATCTAAAAAAGCTTCTTTGTCTTTTAATTCTTTTTTATCTAAAGCATTACTTTGAATCTTGAATTGTTCGTCTATTCTTCTTCTATTAATTTCTAGAACGTTTAGATTAAAGTCTTTTTCATCCATCTCCATAGATTTACGGAGGGATTTTATTGCCTTAGAGTTCTTAACTTCATCTTTTAGTAATTCGGATAAAGTCTTTTGTTTCTCAGTTAATTGAGTTTGATATAGAGTTTTAGAATCTTTAAGTTCTTCTTCTATATATTGTCTCTTAGTTACATTTCCTAACTCTAAATCTTTTTTAAGTACATCGAATCTAGCTTTACTTTCAGCTTGGGCGATTTCTATAGGGTTACTAGATTTTTTAGCTTTAAGGTCTAATTCTAATGACTCTAATTCTGCTTTAGCTTTTATGACTTGAGGAGCCGATTCTTTATATAGAGTAAGTAGTCTTTTAAGTTCTATTTGTTTATTCTTTATATTTTCCTCAGTAGTTTGGATATTGAGAGCATTAATTTCTTTGATATAATCAGATTCTAAGATTAGACCATATTTCTTCTGTTGTTCTAAAGCATTAGTTTCTAGAGTTAAATTACTTATTCTCTGTTCACTAGCAGCTTTTTCATACCCAATAAGAGTTTCAGTTAGTGTTTTATAAGCAGCAGGAGTTACCTTTCCCTTCATTTGGTTATAGAAAGATTCAAACTTTTTAGCTATATCTTCACTAGATTGTTCCCCTGATTCGGCTACCGCATTAAGCGATTCAATAAAAGTTCCAATATTTTCTTCAAATTTATTAAAGTCAATAGAATCTGCTGTTAAAGTTTTTTCAGTTACGACTCCAATTTCTTTGAGAGCAGCTAAAATTTCGTCTCTATTTTTACCAGTAATAGAGTTTTTAAGTTTTTCTAATTGTTTAGGTTCAATTTCACTTTCTACTTTGCCTAGTTCTTTTAACCCTTCAGTGAGGTCTAATGTCCCTTCTAAGGCTTGTTTAGTAAACTTATCAGTAGAGGCAGTAATGAACTTATTAGCACCTTTAGAAGACGCATCTAAAGCGTTTAGAAAACCTTGTAAATCTGTTTCTGCTAATCTTAAAGACTTCTTGATAGAAGTAGAAAATGTAGTAGCTCCAATATCATCTTTAGTAGTAGATAAAAATTGTCTTTTTTTATCTTGATATTTATCAGATAAAGTAGAGAAAGTAGCTAAATCTTTTTCTAACTCTTTTAGATTAATTAATTGAAGTTCTCCTTCAGAAGCTTTATAACTAGCTTTCATTTTATCAGCTAATACACTTAAGTCTTCTGGAATCTCAATACCTGCTTTGGTTAAGGCATCTCTGGTTTCTTTGAGATTAAGTACCTGTTTCAAAGAGTATTTCTTACCATCTATCTCTTTACCTTTTAAAGTAGTTTCAATAGATTTAAGTACAGTATCAGGGAGTTGACTAAGAACTTTACCATCTTCCCCAACTTTATATATCTCCCCACCAAGTCCTTTAAGAGTGGCTTTAACACTTAAACTCCCATCTTTCAAATCAGATAAGAATTGCTTAGATTTAATTTGAGAATCTTTAATAGAACCAGAGTAAATATCTAGTCCTTCAGTAATATTCTGATTTAAAGTAGTTTGAGATTTATTTACTTGGTCTTGTAATCCTTTAATCTCCTCTAAAGAGACTTGTGTATTACTAAACTTATTCTCTCTATCTAAAAGTAAGTTACGAGCTTCATAATACTTAAGTTGTTCATCAAATTGTTTTTTACTAACTTCTATAACTTTTTCACGACGAGATATTTCAGCTTCTAAGATAGATATCTGAGCTTTATCTCTATCGTTTAATTTATCACCTTTACCTTTTAACTCTTCTAACTCTTTTTTTTGGATACCCGTCATCTCAGTAAAAGAATCAATTCTGGTTTTATTAGCAGCTTTCTCTCGCTCTAAATCTTCACCAGTAAGAACCATCTTGGCTTTTATCTTTTGGTTAGAAGTCTCGGTAAGGAGGTTGCCATTTGCTAATTCTTTATTTTGACCTTTAAGAGCTAGTTCATAATCCTGAATAAAGTCAGATATTTGAGTCATTTTAGCAGCTCGTTTAATAAAGTCTGCGTCAGAAAAACTATTCCATACAGCTTTTAACCCATCTCCAAAGAATTTGAATACTTTAGAAGCTTGACCAAAAGTAGCAATGTTAGCAAGAGTCGTAACTACTGCTTTATCAAAATCGAATATGAACTTAACTGCCCCACCAATAGCGTTTCCAATTTCTTGCCATGCACTAGGTTCTAATTCTCCAAATAATTTCTTGGAATTTTCTACTTTATCATTAAACTTACTAATACCTTGAGTACCATTATCAAAAGAGATATTAGCTCTATCAAATTTAGTAGCAGAAACTTCAAGAGTAGTATTAAAGTCTTTGTAAGTATTATCTAATTTTTTAGAGTCAGAGGCAAGTTGAAATACTTTAGCTCCAAGACCAATAATAGCTGCAACTACTAATCCAATACCACTAGAGATTAATGCACCTTTAATAGCTTCTCCAAATAATGAAGCTCCAATAGCCATCTCTGCAAATTTAGCTTTAGCAGTAGTAGAAAGATTAGTAAGATTCTTACTTCCTTCTGCTGCCCCTTGAGCAATTCCAGTTCTTAGGTCTATGAATTTATTTCTTAGAACGTCTTGTGCATTAGCTAGAGACTGAGTAGGATTTTTTGCACCTTCGATAGCCCTACTAACACCTTCTGTAGTAGCAACTAATGCTCTATTAGCTAGATTATTTTTTAGAGCTACAGTTCCAGACCGTGTTCTCATCTCAATCAAAGAACCTTCTGCTAAACCTTGTTCTCTACTGAGTTGAATTAACTTTCTTCTAGTTTCAAAATCACTTTGGCTATATTTACGTTGAGATTCAGCTTGGATATTTTTAGCTCTATTTAAACTCTCTTGTAGAGTAACTTCTTTAGTTTGTAGTCCTTGTACTACTCCTAACTGTTTTTGATACTCAGCAGAATCTTTATTTCTAATCTTATTTAAATTAGCTTCTTCTCTACGTAAAGCATTTTGAGTCTGATAGAAACGTTCTTGTTGAGTAGCTACAGCAGAGTTTACACGATCTAAGCTATTTTTCTTTTGATTTAAATCTTGTTGTAGAGTTAATAATTCAGTTGTAGTTCTAGTTAATCTATTAGTTCTTTCTAATTGTTGAGCTTTAGCAGCGTCCAACTTAGTAGATTCTTGAGCTAATTTATTATTGATTACTGCTTGTTTTTCTCTTTGTGAGTCTAAAATTAACTCTTCTTCTCTTAACTTTTGGGGGACATTAGTTTGAGTTTCTTGTAACTTAGTTCTTGCATCAGAAGTGAGAGGAGTTCTATCTTTAGATCTATCTTCACGTTTAAGAGCGTTTTGTTCCCTGATTAAATCTCTGACTTTTTGTTTGTCATCTCTAGTTAGTTCAGCTTTATTAATCAGTGCAGTCTTTTGATTTTCTAATTCTTGTACTTTTCGTAAAGTAGTTGTAGTATAAGAATTTTGCAACTTCAACTTCTCACGATTAATTTGAGCTAAAGAACCTAATTCGAGATTTCCTAAATTTCTTTGTCTAATAGCTGCTTCTTTAACTTCTAACTCGTTAAGACGTTTAAATCTAGCAACGTTTTCTTTATCGTCTGTTAATGCCGTTCTAGCTTTTTCTTGAATAGCATTTAGACTAGAAATTCTATTTTCAGTAGTTGTAATACCTTGCTGACCTTGGTTACTAACCTCTTTCTTTTGATTTACTTTTTCTTGTAATTTCTCAATATTTTTTTGACTAGCAACTACTGCTTTATCTCTTTGAACTATTGCATCTATCTCTTGTCTAACTCCAGCTAAAGTAGACAATCTACTACTAGAAGTTTTATCTATATTTTCTTTTAAGGCCGTTTCTAATGAAGTAGAATTTTTAATCGCTTTATTAATACGGTCTTGGTTTAGTAAGTGTTGTTGGTCTAGCCCTAATACTTGCTTACCAATAGATAATAATCCAGTCTTAGATTGATAGAGATCTTTAATAATTCCTGATTCTTTTCTTAAATCTTTGAAGCCATTAGTAATTCCACCTAGAACTAAGTTAAAAGCTCTAAAGCTAAGTATTGTCCCAGCTATTCCAGCTACCATTTTAGCAACAGAACCCAGTACCCCTGTTACTTTATTAAGATTATCGAAAAATGTAACCGAACTCTTAGCTAGGTTTATTAAGGGTTCTTTAAATGTAGTTAATACTTCTTTGTACCATTCAATAGAGTTAACACCTTCTTTACTTCTCTCTTGGAATGCTCTACCAAAAGAAATCATTATCTCATCATAAGATTGAGTGATTTGAGCCATCTTAGCTTGAGAGGAAGATGTTGCAGTATCAAAAGCATCTGTAAGACTATCGGAAGTAACATCACTAATCCCCTGAATAGAGTCTTTAGCTAACTTACCATTTTGAGCTAATACCTTCATTGCAAAGGCGAAAGAATTAGTCTCGTTATATACTGCCTTAATTTTTTCAGTATTATATCCAACAGCTTCAGCAAAATCTTGAATACCTTGAACAATACCTTTTTCTTTAAAATATTGTTGATTTAAAGTAATTGCCTTGCCTTGTGCATCTACCAATCCTTCTAATGCTTTTTGTGCTTCAGGAGTTTTACTAATAGTATTTCTACTAAAAGCTTCCATTTGAGTAGTAATTTCAGGAACTTTAGCCCCTAACTTAGTAAAGGCGACGACTAAGCCCTGAGTCTGGTCAACTAAATCTTTAACTCCTACACCAGCATTCTTCAATGAAGAGTACATATCAGGTAGATAATCAGTCATTTCCGCTAGAGTTGCCATACCATCTGCTTCTGCTTTGACGGCTTTAGCTGCTACTAACTCTAACTCTGCAATATCTTTAGTACCTAAAATCCCTGAAGTTTTACCAATTGCCCCACCAACCTGATAAAGATTACTACCAGGAGCAGCTTTATTAGTTTTAATCGCTAGCTCAACTACTTTCTGGTTTTCTTGGAAATCAGTAAATCCGGCAGAGGCAGCTTGATACGCAGCTTCTAATGCTGTCAAAGATGAAACACTATTTTTAAGATTCTTTTCTAATCCATCTTGTAATGCTTGTCCATATTCAGATAGTCTTTCTTGAGATAAGCCAAAGATAATATTAACTTCATTTAATTTCTGTTCAAATTGGTTAAATGCTCCAGTAGCTCTAGCAGTAAAACTATCAATTGCTTCTTGATTACCAGATATTACTTCTCCAATCTCATTAAAGGAGTTCATTAGTGGAGTTCCATCAAATCCACTAGCTGCCATTGCATTTATACCAGTATTAGTCATAGCAATGGAGTCAAGAATTCCAGAGAACCCTTTCCCTACTGTCTTGAGAACACCTTGAGCGATACTTAAGTTATTTAATGCACCAAAAGCTGCCCCTAAAAAAGTAACTGATTTACCTAATTTAGCGGTAGAAGTAGCAAGCCCCTCACTACTTTTAGTCATGTTGCTATATTCACCAACTAACTTCTCTACAGCGGATTGCTTTCCACGTAGATTCTTAGTTACATCCTTAAGATTTTCATTAAAGAATTTGAGTGATTTTTCATTTAGATTTTTGAGAGAGGTTTGGGTCTTCTCTAGAAACTGAGAAAACTTATCATCTCCTTCTACATTAAACTTAATATTGCTCGCAGTATCCATAGTTATTTATTATAAAATCTTCGTTTCTTGCCTTTGTCCGACCTAGCTTTTCTATAAAGTCCATAACCAACCGCTCCAAGAGTTCCTGCACCTGCTAATAAAGCTAGTTTCTTTTTATTCTTAAGTAGTGTCTTACCTAATTGACTGACTCTACTAGGTTTTTTTGGAAATTTATAATCAAATTTTGGTGGTTCAAATTTGGGAGGTGCATTAGCTCTTTTCTTTTGAGCTTCTTTTAAGTCTTCATTTATAGCATCTAACAACTTTTGTTTCTTAGTTTTTAATACATCTTTTTGATTAGGTGCAGTTGGTTTTTCTTTTGGTTTCTTTTTATTAAAAGATCCTTTATTTTTAGAGTTTTCTATTTTATCATTTAAATGTTTTTTAGCTCTATCAGAGAATCCTTTACCAGTTTCAATATCAAGCCAACTATTTTTTCTAGCATCACTTAGTGACTTACCTTTTTTTAATCTTTGACTTATTTCGTAGGCTGCGTCTTTTCCATCAGCAATACTAGCAGGATAAAGTTCTCTCTTCCATCTACTAGCAAATTCTATTCTGTTTTTCATATTATTCCGGTATTGAGTCGTGTTTAAACATCATAAAGTCTTTAGCAGATATAACTTTTCCATTAATAGCTAGATTAGAAGTTAAATCTTTCTCTTCTTTAAGCTTATTATAGAGGTCTTGAGCTAATTCTTTATCTCTATCTTCTTGAGGTTTATGATGTTCTAGTGTCTGGTTAATAAGTAAATCTAGAGATATATTATCTAATTTCTCCCATAAATCTGTAACTGGATTGATAGGATATTCTTTATACATTTCTAGTAAGAAAGCTAATTGATCTATATCGCTATTTCCGCTACTAGGAATAGAAGCACTTAACTTTTTTCTATCTCCTTTACTTGATTCTCCTTGTTCTCTTGGTGCTTTTTTACTGACTCTCTTAGATAGAAAGGAAAATCTAATTGATGTAACTCAGCTATAAGAGAAGGCTTCCATCCATCTTCGTACTTATATTCACCATTTGAAGTCATACTTTGAGTGAAGAACATTTGACAAATCTGTTCTAAGTCATCAGAAATCTCTTCTAAGTCAAATCCTTTATCTTTTTGACCTAATACATTTAGATTCTTAGCTAGAGTTTTCATTAACTCCCAAGTTTCATTGTTACGAATTAGTTCACCAATGTTAGTATCTACTTCTATGAATTTAAGTAAAAGTTCTTTTTGTAGTTCAACTAATGTATCAAGTTCTGATCTAACTACTCTTTGTATGATATATACTTTATTTGTAGTGTACGCATCTTTATCTGCATCATATACTTGTACTTTGACTTTGAAGTTTTTCATGGAGTTTAATTTGTATGAATGAGTATTCGTTTTCTATGCCTTTAACTAATATAGCATTACTTTATGTATACGCTATATCACTAAGGATTATTTTATTTGAGTATGCTCCCATTTCTTATACGTTTTGGGATAAATATTTATTACCTAAGTTATTAGATAAAGCAAAAAATTCTAATAGAAGGACAACTAAGAAAGGAGATTTATTTATTTTTACTAATGGTAGTAAGCAAGAACCCTTTTGGAAAGGTATTTATGGAGTAGTTTATAAGCTTAATGCTTGTTCCTTTTGTAAAGGATGTTGGGGAGGTTATATTGTATATTCTCTATTTATTCTCAATCCTAATACGTTTCATCTAGACTTAATGCAAGTAATTGACTTTGCTATATTCTCTTGGTCTTGTGGAGTAGTTTCTCTTATAGCTAGTCTTAAGCTTGGAGTTTAACTATATATTATGGTGCATCCTACTAATCCAGATGGCTTCTTAACTCCTGAAGATAAGAAAGCTATAGAGGAAATGAAAGAAGATATAAGAAGTGATAGAGATAATGGAACTAATATAGTAAAAGAAAAGATAAAAGAGTCTCTAGATAAAGCGAGAGAGCATATAGAAAAATGAATGAACTTTAAAATTGGAGATACAGTATCAGTAGCTAATCTTAATACTATATGGGCAAAGATAGTTGGAGAGAAGCTATGTGAAATAACACAAAAACCTGCTTGGAGAGTAAAGATTAAGTTAAAAAACAAGAAAAGAGTTATCTATGGAGCTTTCTATAAAGATAATTTATACAATATAGGTAATAAACATTTTTACTTAGAATCTAATCAATAATAAAAAGGAGGTCTACTTATTACTAGGTAAACCTCTTCTTAGTTTTATATTAACTTTTTAACAACTAACTCTATCTGAACTTTTAATTAGAGTAAATGGTTGACATCCACCTGCATTTTGAAGTTTTAATTGTAAGTCAAAGGATTCAGCGGAGAAGTCAATAGAACCACCCGCAGCAGAAGGTTTAGCATTAGGAGCATGAAAGAACCATACATAACCCTCACTATCTAAAATAGTTGCTACTACTTCATGTCTACCAATCAATTCACTACCAATTCCTAAACCAGTAACCGTATAGGGAATGAGCATAGATACAGTTTCTTTCGCTGCAACAAGAGCTGCACTAAAAGTAACCATCCCACTAGCACCAATAGTAAAATCAGTACCTTCTACAAGAGGTAGAGAACTTCCATCTGGTTTCTTAATAGAAGCTTCGGCATCTGCTCCTGCAATAATAGAGTGACCTAATGAAGGTGCTTGAACAGCGGGAAACGTACCACCTTGACCTAAATCAAAAGTAGTAGGAAGTTTTAATTCTTGAGTTTTACTTTCAAAGTAATTACCTAATCTAAATTGAAGTAACTCCGGTTGAACTACCCCATAAGAAAGATTTAATACTGGATTTTCACCATCAATAAAACTTGCTACTTCAACTCTGCGACCAAGTTTATTTCGACCCATCAATACTCTTTCATTTTTACCTGGCTCTACTACCATATTCATTGGAGTAGGTAAGTGATAAATTAAACCATCTCTAAACCTTCGCATTTTAAGTTCTTGGACACCTACAAAGGTTGAGTAATATTTTTCAATTGTCATATATTTTTATTTATTAATTTATTATTTTAAAGTCTCATTAGTTCGACTAAGAGTTTTTTCTAACATCTCCAACCGCAGTTAGAAATGTATCTAAATCTACAATACTAGCCCCACGAATAGGAGTAGCAGTCGTTCCTTCATTATCAGTTGGATTATCTGAAGCAGTTGGAGGGAAAGTAATTTCTGTGATATCAAATCGGATAGTAGTACCAGCAATCACTGGATTAATCTTAAAGCGTTTAATAACTTTAACTGCTGTACTAGCATCATCCTTAGTAACTGTATATTTGATATCTACTACATAAAGTTTATCTGTAGTGTTTTCTACTAGAGTTGCAGTAATAGGTACTACTTCTTCTAATGTAGGTTGTAACTTTGGTCTATTGAATTTTATACTAATTGCCATATTATTTTATTTTTTTTAGGTGAAAGATACTTGAGCTAGTCTGTAATTGTTATATCTGCTCGTAAAAAAGAGAATATATTTTGTCCTATCTCACTAATCATTGTTCTATACTGAACTCGAATTCCCGGTTCTACCTTTACTTTACAGCTAGAAGTTAAAAGAAGTTTATTAATCTCATAACTCACCCAATTTAAGAGAGGCATTAATCTTTCTTGCTGAGGAACTAATAGAGAATAAGTGATAGATATATTAGAAGTTCTAAGTAATTTATCTGGTTTCCAAGAATCATTAGTTCTATAGACTTTGAGTAATGGGAACTCAGGAGTAGAGACTTGGTAAGTATCACAAGTACGATAAGTTCTAATTGCGGTATCTCCCATTATTTTCTGTATTCCCGGGTTAGTCTCTATATAACTTGAGTAATCTTTATTAATATACTCGTATAAATATTTAGCTATATAGTCTACTGTTTCATCTACTAAAGGAGTAATGATTATATTACTAGAGAACTTTTGAGTAGAGCCTAAATTTTGTTTTGAGATTAGTTTATTTAAGCTATGTGGATTCATTCTTTTAATTCCTTTACATTATCTTTGGTTCTAATTCTAGTTTCTCCAGTAAGAATAAACTCTGATATCACGTCTACTATTTCAGTATTAAGTGCTTCATGTATAAAGATAAATGGTCTAGGAGCAAGTTTACCCTGACTCCTAAACATCTCAGTAACTCTTTCATCTCTTAGTAGACTTAGTGGAATAGTAGAACCAATAGAATCCGGTTGATGGTCTTTGGCATAAGCAACCTTAGTACCAAATTGAAACCCTTCTCTAGTCATACTAAATACTGAATCATCATTACCAATAATTAAACTATTGAGTAATTTACCAGTATCTTTAAGTAGAGGTTTACCCATTCTATCTGGATGAGTAGCTAACCAATTTGGAGTCATTGCAGACCAGAATACGTTACCATGAGCCATTCCACCTTTATTAGTAAGAGGGGCAGTAGCAAAACGTAACTTTACATCTTCTACCAATACTTCTTTAATTCCAGCTTCTAACTGAGTTAAATCTTTCTTACGCTTTAAAGTATTTTCAAACTTTTTACTTAATCTTTCTAATCCACTAAAATCTGCTAAAAGAGTTACCATTTTAAAACCTATTCTCTATTAAAGTAGTAGACAAATTAAAATATCCTGCTTCAACTGGTGGATATCTACCGTCTAACGAATCTATTACCCGAACTTCATAATAGAGTTTAGTGGGTCGTTGATTAGTAATTAGATAGAAATCTGATTCCCTAAGTTGAATTTGTGCTTTATACTCTTTAAGTTCAGTCTCAGGAATATCTTTTACTTGAATAAACTTAATTCCCTTTCCATTGGTAGAATTATAGATTACAGCAGAATCATCAGGGTCAGAAATATTACGTTTTACTATAAATTCTATATCTGTACCTTTCTCAGATAATCTATCGCCATAAATAAGAATATTGATAGCATGGACTGAATTTCTAGCTAATGAATATCCATTAAGACTTACATCTACTCCTTTAATAATTACGTAGGTTTGTCCAGTTGGAGCTTCAGTTAGAATATCTCGTTCAATCTTACTAACGTTAAATGTAGAAGAATCCGTTTCAATAGTAGCTTGTAACGCTCTATCTACTTTAGGAACCATATTAATTGAACTGTTATCTCTGCTTAATTTAGCAGTTGCAGCTCTGTCCGCACCTAAAAAAATATTAGTCTTAGCTGGTTGAACTCTAATATTAGATGATACAGCTAAATCACGTTTTGCATCTACCTTTACTTTTGATTTATCAGTATAGATATTAGCTAGATAAGCTGTGTATTTAAACATTAATGCAGAGATCTTACTTTTATCAGTATAGATATTAGCTATTAACGCTCTATCATACTCTACTTTATCTATGTTCATAAAACTATTATCTGGCTTTATAGTTGCCATAAATGCTCTATCGTAATCTACATCTGAGATATTTAAGGTAGATGAGTCAGTATAGATATTAGCTTGGAGTGCATAATCAGTCATTTTATACCTCTTATTCCGAGACAGTAATTGAGCCTACTGGAATTCGTAATTTATCTTTGAGGTAAATAACTTTAGTGTTGTTCTCTCCAAAACTTCCACAGTAGAGCATATCTGTATTTCCAGTTACACTTCTATGTAGAGCAAACGATTTAATATTTTCCCAAGGTGCGGTTGCCATAGGAAATACTAATTCCATGAGGTTAGTCGCAGTTCGTCCAGTAACTTGCCAATTAGCTGTGTTACAAGAAATAGGAATTCGGACGTAACCAGGTGAGTTAGTATTAGTTAATTCACCAATATCTCCAGTCATAGTAGGAGTCATTGTACCAAGAGCTAAGTAAATCTCAGAAGGAGTCTCAAAGGTTTCATTCCGTAGCAACTTCAATTGTGAGTTTGCTAAATAATCAGACTTAGTAAACGTTGGTTGAACTTCATGAATAATGATTCCTTGAGGTGGGAAATATACTCTATCCCCTGTTTCAATACTCCGACCTAAATCAATAGAGCCAAAGTAGAGAGGGACAGTATCGCTAGTCTCATCAAAGATACCAACTGCAACTACAGTAGGGTATTGAGTAAGAGCAATATTGAACTTCACTTCTTGCTGGTTAAAACATGAACGTTTATTAGGTTCTGAGAAGTTAGATACACCAGTTGCATAAGAAACTTTTGCGTAACCAGTAGAACTAGCTGGTTCAGTAAAATTACCCCCTTCCGTAGTTGGAAGAGTAGTAGAAAGACCAATGAAAACGTTGTTGTTAACTGGGGAAGTAACAACTAAACCTTTTAAGAAGTTCAGTAAATTTGTAGCTTGAGCGGGACTTTTATTATCTGCCATATTATTTTAATTTTTAACTTTACTTTTATACTAAA
>LCrCPGB2_illDRAFT_1000015_pt1 | contig 17382 bp, 17 predicted proteins | sample LigCruGreenButte_FD_10705 | JGI IMG/M metagenome (IMG submission 10705)
AGAGGGCCCGCGACGTCCGGATCGACCGCCGCCGTATCAGGCTCGACGAGCCCATAAAGTCCCTGGGTACCCACCAAGTCCTCATCCAGGTCCATGGCGATGTCGAAGCCAGCGTGAAGGTCATCGTCGTCCCGAAGCTGTAGTAGTACCGCCGGTAGGTCTCTACCTCAAGCACAACTTCAGGCGTAACCTGAACCAAAACCTCAAGGGCTCCGCCTTGTAACGGAGCCCTTTTTGCTGCATGCTGCCCTATATGGAGCATAGGGGGAGGAATCTACGGGGTATACCGTCGGGGGCGGCCAACGAGGCCATCGTACCCCCGCACGACCTCGACGCCGAGCGGGCGGTGATCGGCGCGATGCTCGTATCAGAGGCGGCGGTCTCTGTGGTCGGGGAAACGCTCGCCGCGGAGGACTTCTACTCCGAGACGCACCGGGTTCTGTACGGGGCGATGATGCGACTCTACTCGCGCGGGGAGCCCATAGACCAGCTTACGCTCTCGGACGAGCTGAGGAGCGTGGGTGAGTTCGATCGCATCGGGGGGCGCCAGTACGTCTTCCGGCTCGTCGAGAGCGTGCCGACGGCTGCCAACGCCGCCCAATACGCCGAGATAGTGCGCGGCAAGGCGCTACTGCGCGCCGTGATCGACGCCGGAAGTCGCATCCAGCAGGAGGCCTTCTCCGAGCCCGACGACGTCACGCAGGCCCTCGATGCCGCCGAGCAACTCATCTACGGCGTCTCCAATCGCCAGCTAAAAGATCACCTCGCACCCGTCTCCGAGCTCGCCCCGAGTGCCCTGGAGATGATACAGCGCCTCTACGAGCAAGAAGGCGAGGTTACGGGTGTAGAGTCCGGCTTCGAAGACCTCGACCGCCTCACAACCGGTTTCCACAAGAGCGATCTCGTGGTGCTGGCGGCCAGGCCTGCTATGGGAAAAACAGCCATGGCGCTGAATACGATCTGGCATGCTGCGGGGGACAAGGGGCTGCCGGTGGCGATCTTCTCCCTGGAGATGAGCAAGGAGCAGCTCGTCCAGCGCCTCATAAGCCAGACCACGCGCATAAGGACGCAGGATTTGAGGAGCGGCAACGTCAAGGCCGAGGACTGGCCCAAGCTCGTGCGCGGGGTCGCCGAGGTCGCCAAGGCTCCGATCTGGATCGACGACACCGCCGGTGTAACCCTCATGGAGATGCGCGCCAAGGTCCGGCGCCTCGTGAGCCGCCTCAACGCTCAGGGCGGGCTGCCCCTCTCGCTCGTCGTCGTGGACTACCTGCAGCTCATGGTTGGGAGTAGCCGCGAGAACCGCCAGCAGGAGATCTCCGAGATCAGCCGCGGTCTTAAAGTCCTCGCCCGCGACCTCGACGTGCCGGTCCTCGCTATAGCCCAGCTCTCCCGAGCAGTCGAGGCGCGCCACGATAAGCGCCCGCTACTCTCCGACCTTCGTGATTCGGGGGCTATCGAGCAGGACGCGGACATGGTGATGTTCTTATACCGCGACGAATACTACAATCCGGACTCCGACGACAAGGGCATCGCCGAGGTCATCGTCGGCAAGCACCGCAACGGACCGACCGGCAAAGTGCAGCTCGCCTGGCTCGAGCAATACACAAAGTTTGCCTCTCTCGCCCGCCGCTAGCGCTTTCCCCGCACGTGCGGCGGAGGTGGACCCTATTAGGAACGAGCCCTGCGGCGGTCCTCCGTTCGAGGGGCTACTTGATCGGAGCTCCCATCGCGTGGTACCCGCCGTCGACGTGTATGAGCTCCCCGGTCGTCGCCGGCCACCAGTCGCTCAAGAGGCTCACAACGGCCCGGCCCACCGGTTCGGGGTCGGCGGTACTCCAGCCCAAAGGAGCCTGGCGTTCCCACTCGCCTTCGATCCCCTCGAAGCCCGAGATCCCTTTGGCGGCCAGGGTCCTCAAGGGTCCTGCGGAGACGAGGTTGACCCGGATGCCCCGAGCCCCCAGATCTCGCGCGAGGTAGCGGGACGTGGACTCCAGGGCCGCCTTGGCGACACCCATCCAATCGTAGGCTGGCCAGGCGACGCGGGCGTCGAAGTCGAGGCCAACGACGGAGGCGCCGGGTTTCATGAGCTCTACGAGACCGACAGAGAGCGCCTTCAACGAGTAGGCCGAAGTTTGGAGGGCTGTGGCGACGGAGGGCCACTCGGCGGAGAGGAAGTTGCCCCCGAGGGCGTCCTCTGGGGCGAAGGCGACGGCGTGTACGATACCGTGCAGCTCACCCCAACGCTCCCGCAGGTCTTCTGTGACGGCCAATATGTCCTCGGGTTTATTTACGTCGAGCTCGAGTACTGGCGGCTCGGTCTCTCCCAGGCGCTTGGCGGTACGCTTGGTCAGGCTCATCGCTCTCCCGAAACCCGTAAGGGCGATTTCGGCTCCTTGCTCTTGGGCCAGGCGGGCCGCGGAGTAAGCGATGGAACGCCGGTCCAGAACGCCCGTCACCAATACCTTCTTACCCTCTAGAAGCCCCGCCATCCGTTCTCCTCCAAAGCACGCTAGCTCACAGCCCAGCACAGTCTAGGGGAAGCGCCCCGACCCCGCCAGATCCGGCCGGGCTGCCGGTTTTGGACTGCGTATCTACCGGCTCTTACGAGAGTAGCTCAACGATTTCACCAGGCTCATATGATTGAGAAAGATACATATCCCGAGCTCGTTGGCGCGAGGGGCACAGAAAGTGTGTGTTTCGGGTGGGACGAGGCGTAGTTTAAGCCCTTTCTTCTATGGGGTATACGTGTGAATCGTAGGGGAGTTAGGAATAAGCTAAGGTCGCGTCGCAGTTATGGCCCGAAAAGTGTGCAAATAGAGTAGGGAGAGGATATAGATGAGCGAAGAGCAGCAGAACGGTGGAGAGGATCCAGGTTCGCAGGTCTACTCGCCACCGGAAGAATTCGTTAAGAACGCCAACATCCAGGATCCCGAGATCTGGCAAAAGGCTGCGGAGGACCGCGAGGGCTACTGGGAGGGTTGGGCCCGCGAGCTGCACTGGTTCGAGGAGTGGGACCAAGTCTGCGACTGGGACCCGCCTTTTGTACAGTGGTTCGTGGGAGGCAAGATAAACGCCTCCTACAACTGCCTGGACCGTCATATCGAGGACGGCAAGGGCGACAAGCAGGCCCTGATCTGGGTCGGCGACGAGCCTGACCATCAGCAGACCTACACCTACAACGAGCTCCTCGCCGAGGTCAGCAAGTTCGGTAACGTCCTCAAGGATCTCGGGATAGGCAAGGGGGACACGGTCTCTATCTACCTGCCCATGATCCCCGAGCTGCCCATAGCGATGCTAGCCTGCGCGAGGATCGGGGCCATCCACTCGGTGGTCTTCAGTGCCTTCCAGCCCGGCCAGCTCTCCGAGCGCATAAACGACATCGGGGCCAGGGTCCTTATTACCGCCGACCAGTCCCCTCGCGGTGGCAAGAAGACGCCCCTGAAGGAGAACGCTGACGAGGCTTTGCAGGATACTTCTACCATCGAGAACGTGATCGTGGTCAGGCGCACTGGCGACGACGTGCCGATGGAAGACGGGCGCGACCATTACTGGGACGATCTCGTAAATGATGCGAGCGACAAGTGCGAAGCCGAGCAGATGGACGCCGAGGACGAGTTCTTCGTGCTCTATTCGTCGGGCTCTACGGGCGCGCCCAAGGGCATCCTCCACACCATAGGCGGCTACCTCACCCAGCTGTACGCCACCATGATGTGGGGGCTGGACCACAAGGACGACGACATCTTCTGGTGCACGGCGGACATCGGCTGGATCACCGGCCACTCCTATCTAGTCTACGGGCCGTTGGTCGTAGGCAGTACTACCGTTCAGTTCGAGGGAACGCCCACCTACCCGGACAACGACCGCTGGTTCCAGATCATAGAGGAGCAGAAGGTCACCACCCTCTACACGGCTCCCACCGCCATAAGGGCGTTCCAGCAGGCCGGGGCCGACGAGGCGATACGGGACCGCGACCTGTCTTCCTTGAGGCTCCTGGGGACCGTGGGTGAGCCGATCAACCCAAATGCCTGGGTGTGGTACTACGAGAACGTAGGACAGAAGCGTTGTCCGATCGTTGACCAGTGGTGGCAAACTGAGACGGGCGCCGTCATGAGCACGCCCCTGCCAGGTATCACTGACATGGTTCCCGGCAGCACCACCTACCCGTTCCCGGGGATAGAGATGGCGCTCTGGGACGAGGAGAACCAGGAGATGCTTGAGTGCCCCGCCAGCGGCGCTTTGATCATCCCCAAGCCCTGGCCCTCCCAGCTCAGGAGCTTGTACGGGAATCCTGATCGCTACAAGGAAGAGTACTTTTCGGAGATAGACGATCGGACGTACTACGTCGAGGACGGCGCCAAGTGCGACGAGACGGGCTCCTATACCATAACCGGTAGGATCGACGATGTGCTCAACGTCTCCGGGCATAGGCTCTCTACGATCGAGATCGAGAACGCCCTTCAGGGGGCCGAAGGCGTGGCCGAGGCCGCGGTCATTGGCAGAAGCCACGACACGAAGGGCGAGGAGCCGGTTGGCTTCGTGATCCTCGCGGAGGGCGTCGAATACTCCGAGGACTTTATGAGCGAGCTGCGCGATCACGTCGGCAACGAGGCGGGGGACATCGCCAAGCCGGGCGCGGTCATAGCCGTCGACGATCTGCCGAAGACGAACTCCGGCAAGATTATGCGGCGCCTCCTGGAGAACATCGCCGAAGGCGAGGAGTTGGGTGACACCTCCACCCTGTCCAACCCAGACGTGGCGGAGACCATCCAGCAGCAGGCCCAGGAGCAGATGCAGTAGAAAGGCAACACGAAGCAGGCAGAGAGAAGGGGCGGGGTATTACCCCGCCCCTTCCGCGTGGCGTCGTATAATCTGGATGTCGCAACGTCGCTACGGAAGGGTACTCGATGGCGCTGAACACGCAATACGCCTCCCGCGGAGGCGCGGTCGCTTACGCGCCGGCTGACGCTCGGGCTGGGTTCATCCGCAGGACCTACGCACACCTGGCGTTCGCCGTGCTCGGTTTCCTCGTGCTGGAGTTCGTGCTGCTCAACCTGCCAGGCATCGGGCGCGTCGCGCAGTTGATGACCACCGGCTTCAACTGGCTACTCGTAATCGGGCTGTTCACAGTGGTTGGTTGGGTCGCCGACTACTGGGCGAGGTCTTCGACTTCGCGAAGCGTGCAGTACGCTGGGCTCGCGCTGTATGTCGTGGCCGACGCGATTATCTTTCTGCCCCTCATGTTCGTCGCCGTCTTCATAAGCAACGACCCGACGGTGATCCCGGCGGCGGGGCTCATCACCGGCTTGCTCTTCGCGGGTCTCACGGTAGTCGCCTTCACCACGAGGGCCGACTTCTCGTTCTTGCGTGGCATCCTCATCATCGGTGGGTTCGTTGCCCTGGGGCTGATAGTGGCCAGCCTCATATTCGGCTTTCAGCTCGGCGTGATCTTCGCGGTCGCGATGGTCGGGCTTGCGGCGGTGGCCATCCTCTACTCCACCTCGAACATAATCCACTACTACCGCACCGACCAGTACGTCGCGGCCGCCCTCTCGCTCTTCGCCGCCGTTGCCCTGATGTTCTACTACGTGCTCTACATACTACTGGCCCTCAGGAGGGAGTAGCGCCCGAAGACGGGAAAAGTACGTACGACGCGAAATGGCGGGCTCTCTCAAGGGGCTCGTGCCTCTCGGTGGGTCCTAAAGGCCTTCTAGAGGGCTTTCCAGGCGCAACTTTCGGCGCCTCTGTTCGTACAAGGGTGTAGTAAAATATAGGCGTTGCAGGATAGGTTCTTTCCAAGGAGGAATGAGCGGTGGGCTTTTTCGGTTATATAGTTTTGATGGTCGTGGGGATGGTTATCTCCGGGGCCGCGGCGTTTTGGGTGAGGAGCTCTTACAAGAAGTACTCCAAGCAGATGAGCGCGAGCGGGCTCACCGGCGCCCAGACGGCGCGCATGATTCTCGACCGCAACAACCTCTCTAACGTCAGGGTCGAGCCGGTGGCGGGTCAGCTTACTGACCACTACGACCCTCGCAGCAAGATCGTCAGGCTCTCTGAGGGCAACTTCAGCCAGAACTCTATAGCAGCGGTGAGCGTGGCGGCCCACGAGGTGGGGCACGCGATCCAGGACGCGACCGGCTACCTACCGATGAAGGCGCGTGCGGGGCTCTTCCCGATCGTCAACTTCGCAGGCCAGCTCTGGTTCCCGCTGTTCTTCATAGCATTCATCACGGGGGTGGGGACGGCTACGGGCCAGTTCTTTATCCAGCTCGCCGCGCTAGCCTTCCTAGGGATCCTGGCGTTCCACGTGGTGACGCTTCCCGTGGAGATCAACGCCTCCACCCGTGCCTACGGGCTCCTAACCCGCTACGGCATTCTCTCGCACAGCGAGGCGGGTGGTACCAAGCGTGTGTTAACGGCGGCGGCCTTCACCTACATAGCGGCGGCGCTGACCGCGCTCCTGACGCTCCTGTACTTGTTCTTCTTGAGCCAGAACGAGTAGCAGGTTAGGTTAGACGGAGAGGCCTTGGGGCGGGAACTTCGGTTCCCGCCCTTTCTCTTGCTCGTAATTCATCTGTGTTGCTTTTGGGCATTCGGACGGCGCAGGTTGTAGAATAGCGCGGTCGTGGAAGACGTGAAGCGCATAGGTAAAAAGCGCCGCCGGAGGCTGCGCACGGTAGGCGAGCCGCACCCTTGGGAACCCAGGCACATGCGGTTGGCGAACATCCGTTACGCGGAATCCCTGGGCGACGCGCGAGGACGGCGCAACGTGACGCTTGGGGTAATTCAGCACCTGTGGCGCTCGCCGGTTCCCTTCGTCGGGTTCTACGCGCCGGAAGGCGTCAAGGTTACCGAAAACCGCCTCTACACGCCAGCGCCCCCGAAGCTAGTCGACGACTCCGAGTACCTGGCCGGGGTCGAGGCCCATAAGAGGGCTTACGCTCATGATCTCCAAGCCACCATGTTGCCTGCGGGACACTTGCCTGGGTACTTCGAGGTACCGACCGACGAAGGATGGAGGCTTCTGGTAGATCTTGCTGAGAAACGTCTTGAGCTCGGCGACGCCTGGGGCCTCTCTACTGTATCCCCGGTAGCCGGGGATCTGGCGCCGTTCGTTTGGGCCTACAAGCGCTGCGGGTTCTGTCTTATCACCCTCTTTGACAAAGACATCCGAGAGATCAGGGACGACCTTCTCTTCGTCGCCAAGCGCGAGGGCGTAGAACTTCGCTGGCGTCGTACCGCCGCTTGACGCTCAGTCGCCGGGGGTGCAGCCGAGAAACGCCGAAACCACGAGAAATATCAAGAATGGATAGCGACAAACACGGGTATAATGAATGTGCCCGCTCGGGTTACGCATCGTGGTCGGGCTAGGAGGGTTTAGGCCTTGAAGAGAGAGGTGGGTAGGGCAATTGCTTAGGGATACCGGGAGCTTCGCAGCCACCACGCCTCCCCCGAACTTCGACCTCGAGGATTTCGAAAGGGCGGGCGTCCGGGTAGTTGAGCGGCGCTTTAAACCCAGAGACGTTATCTTCACCCCGGGGGATCCCGACGACCAGCTCTACTTCTTGCTCGACGGAACTGTGCGCCTTTATAAAATCTATGGCGACTACAAGGAGGCGACGACCGCGCTCCTCAAGGACCAGGGTATCTTCGGCAAGCTAAGCCTTGTCGAGGGGCGTTGGCAGGACGTTTTCGCCGAGGCCGTAACCAACGTTCGCGTCGCTGGCGTGCAGAAGACCGCCCTCACCGAGGTCATAAAGCACCGCCCGGAGTTCGCCATGAAGCTTTTCGCTTCCTTCTCCGAGCGTCTTCGGCAGTCCGACGAAGTCATAGAAAGCCTCTTGCATCGCGAGGTCTCGACGCGTCTTGCGACCTTGATCCTGAATCTCAGCGAGCGTTTCGGGGAAGGTAATGGGGTTGGTACCACCCTCGACATGCGCTTGACGCACCAGGACCTGGCGAACATGATCGCCTCGACCCGCGAAGCGGTCTCGAAGGTGATGAGCGAATTCCAGCGCGACGGCACGATAGAGGTCCACAATCGCAAGATAGTGCTTGTCGACAAGGAAGCTTTGGCAGAACGTGCCAGTGGTCCCTCGGGCCTCTCAGTAGACGGACAACTGCCGATCTAGGTCTGCCTCCAACCTTCTCTGAACTTTCGCTGCCCGCAACCCGGTCGAACGGTGCGGCAAAGGCAGCACCATCTGGGTCGAGTACCCTCGGTTACGTGGCTCCTGCGGACCGGAGTAGCCAGCAGGATAGACCAGGTTTTCCTCTCGCGGAAGATGTATAGGCACGACGAGGCGCCGCCTGTAGACGCGGCTACGCTGCCCGGGTCCGTCACGCTCAGGAAGATGCTTCGGTCTTGATCCGTTGAGCCACGCGACCACCAGGCCATTCGTCCGCCGGGGGAGCTCTCTAGTATGCCCCGATCTACCCATTCTTCGGGTGGTTTTCCGATTGTTATTGAGTGTCTCTCTGCCTCCAGGCTGCCGCCGAACATCCCACGCGATCATCGACCCTGTCTTGCACTTCGCCGCTCGGGAGGTGTAAGGTCAGCTTGTGATTGTGCCAGGGTTTGGTAATGCCGTCGCGGGCACGAGAATGCGGGTACGGAGAAGGGAAGGGCTGGAGGGGGCATGGGGACTTTTCCCACGTTCGGGGACCGAGCGGGGTGTGAGTCGTCCGTTCCGGTCGGGCTCCGAAACCTTTTCGTCCGGAAGGGCGTATAACTAGTGGTATGGATTATTCGGCACCGATGGCGTTGAGGGGTTGGCGGGCGAGGATCAAGCGTCTCCCCGTCTCCCGCGCGCGCCTTATGGACAACGAACTGGTCGAACGGACCCGGGCGGGGGATCTGCGCTCTTACGAGGAGTTGGTCCGCCGCTACGAGCGGTTGGTCGGGCGTGTGATCTACCCGTACGCCGGCAGCGACGCCGCCGTGGAAGACCTGGTGCAGGAGACCTTTCTGCGCGCCTATGACCGTCTCTCGACCTTCAATCCCGAGTACCGCTTCAAGACGTGGCTCCTGGCCATCGCGAACAACCTCGGCATCGACACCTTGAGGCGTCGTCGGGACGTGGTCGAGTTCAACCCGGAGGTGCATGCACCGCTCACGCGTGGACCCGAGGCGGTTGCCGTCGAGGCGGATCGGGCGAGGAGCGTCCGAGACTCCGTGCTGGCCTTGCCCGAGACCTACAGCGTCCCGATCGTGCTGCGCTACGCGGAGGGCCTGACTTACGCGGAGATAGCAGAGATCATCGGCATAACCGTCCCGGCTCTGAAGAGCCGGCTCTTCCGCGCCAGGAACATGCTCGCCGGGAAGCTTGAAGAGAGAGGTGAGGCCCCCAAATGAGCGCGGGCGGTACGAATGCTTCCGGCCCTTGCCGGAACGCCTGCGATCCCGAAAAGGTCTTCGAACTCGCCGAAGGGAACCTGGAGACCGATCAGGAACGCGAGGTACGTGAACACCTCGCCTCCTGCGCCGGGTGTCAGGAACGGTACGAGCGTGAGCTCGACCTGAACGCTTATCTGAGTTCGCTCGACGTCTCCAGGTTATGTTCTTCGTGGTCGGTCTGCCAGGGGGTAGCGATGGCATTGCCGACCCGCCCTGCGAAAGTGCGAATCCTGTGGGGCTTGCTTGCGAGCGCCCTTCTGGTTGCGGCACTCGTTTCTCTGGAGCTGAACGGTACAGAGCCAGTAATCCTGGCCATGAGCGCCCTGGGGACCTGCTGGGGCTTGGTCGCTGGTTCGGCGCATGTGGCGCGCGCGGTCTTTGCCGCCGCCGGCACCACGATCCTGCTCGCGCTGGCCCTGGGCGCCTTGATGGATGTCCTCATTGCGCTTGCGGTCGTCTCTGTAAGCCGGGGTCGCCGGGCCAGAGAGGCATGAGAACACCCACCGGGCTGCTCCTCTGCGCGTTTCTTCTGGCGTTCTTCGCCTCTCCGAGCCCCGCCCATGCCTCCGAAGAGAGAATCATGGGTAACACGGTCGTGGAGGAGGGGAAGACCGTCGAGAATATCTCAACCGTCTGGGGCGACGTTCGCGTCGAGGGCGAGGTCGAAGGAGACGTACACTCCGCCTTTGGAGATGTGGAGGTTTACGGTCCTGTCGGCGGGGACGTGGACGCGGGCTTCGGCGACGCGTACATCGACGCTCCGGTGGGGGGTGACGTTGACGTGGGACACGGAGACGTAAAGCTTGGGAGCGGGGCCCGGCTAGGGGAAGAGATCTCCTTGGGCAATGGCAGCTTCTACCCTCATCAGGAGGCCGTTTTCGGCAACGTCGAGACCGCCGGGATGGCCTCCGAGTTCGATGATGAGGTCTCCCTCCTGGGGGCTGTCTCCGACATTCTCGGGTGGGCTGTTATGACGTTGATGCTCGTCGCCGCGGCGGTCCTTCTCGCAGTCGCCGCCCCAAGGCCCTTAAGGGCCGCAACCCGGAGCCTCGAAGCTTCTCCCGGGCGTTCGTTCGTCATCGGCCTGGGCTCCTTGCCGGTCGCGATCATTCTCTCCATCTTGCTCGTCGTTACGGTCGTCGGTGGTCTGCTGCTCTTCCTGCTCTGGCCGGCTTACTTTGCGCTGCTGTTCTTCGGCTTGCTCGTGGCTTCGTACTTCCTAGGACGCAAGGTCGTGCTCGCCGTCGGCCGCTACCGGGCGGGGGATGCCATGGCCGCGGCGGTCGGCGCCGTTATCGTCGCGGTGGTGCTCCTGATACCCGTCCTAGGCGTCCTCGTCCTAATCGCCCTCACTCTACTTGGCACCGGAGCTTCGGTCTCGGCCCTCCTGTCTCGCTGGCGCCCGGGTGCGTCGCGCGCTGCCCCGCGCGTCACCTACACTTCCTACGAGGACTACCTCAGAGATCGCCCCGACGGCTAGCGGGAGTACCAGGTTCTGCGGCCTACGCCTCTTTACTCCGTTGCACGAACCCGAGTGCGTGGCGGAAGCCGCAGATGCCGCAGAAGCCGGAGCAATGATCGATGGTACCCTCCCAAGGTACTGAAGGCGAGGGACGGCGAGCTGGAGCGCTGAACGCTGGCCAATCGACAAGCTAAAATCGTACGTATGTGGCGAGAGAGCGTGACCAAGAAGGTGGACCGGCGGGTCATGATCGTGCGGGTCATGGCCCTCGTGCTCGTGATGCTCGTGCTCATGCTTGCTGCGTACCTGTACGGGCTCTCCCGGAGCCCGGCGGGCATCTCCGAGGAGGACAGGGAGAGCGTAACTCTTTTTGTGGAGGCGCTAAGGGCGGTCCAGGGGAACTACGTCGACCAGGAAGCGGTCGACCCCGAAGAGCAAACCTACGGTGCCATAGAAGGGATGATCGACTCTTTGGGCGACGAAGGGCACACGCGCTTTCTGACCCCCGAGGAGGCCGAGAAGAGCCGCGAGGCGGTCTCCAGCACGTACGTCGGCATCGGAGTCCGGCTCGAGGAGAAGGACGACGAGATCGTCGTAAAAACTGCCATGGACGGCTCACCGGCCGAGAAAACGGGGATCCAATCTGGTGACGTTCTGGTAGCGGTGGATGGCGAGAGCGTAACGGGGGAGGATTTCGAAGAGATCGGCCAGAAGATCAGGGGGACCGAGGGGACCTACGTGGACTTGACAGTGCTCCGCGATGAGGAGGAGCGCGAGTTCATCGTCGAGCGCGCCGAACTCGAGGTGCCGGTCTCTTCCTGGAGCATGATCCCTGGTACGGACGTGGCCCACCTGCGGCTGTCGTCTTTCTCGGAGAATAGCGCCGAGAAGCTCGAAGGGACGATCGCCGAGGCCCGGAGCGCCGGGGTGGAACGTTTCGTGCTGGACCTTAGGGACAACCCGGGTGGACTGGTGGAACAGGCCGAGGAGGTGTCAGGGCTGTTCTTGCCGACCGAAAGCGGTGTTTACATCCGGAAAGACGCCGACGGTAGTGAGGAGGAGACGAGCGTCCCTGAGGACAACGATCCTCTGGACGCCCTCCTTGTGGTCCTGGTAAACGAGGGGTCCTCCTCGAGCGCCGAGATCGTGGCGGGCGCCCTGCGGGACAACGACCGGGCGGAGGTGGTCGGCGAGACGACCTTTGGTACCGGTACCGTGCTCAGCGAATACCCCTTGAGCGACGGCTCGGCCATCCTGCTCGGCGTCGCCGAGTGGCTGACCCCGAACGGGGATTCCATAAGGGGGTCAGGCATCGAGCCGGACGTCGAGGTCGAGCTGGAGGAGGGCCAGGAGCCGAATACTCCAAACGAGACCGAGGGCCTCACGAGGGAGGAGATCTTCGAGAAGGACGCCCAGCTCGAGCGCGCCTTCGAAATCCTGCGACAGGAGTAACCTTTCTCGCTCTAGGGTAGGAAGCGAGCATGGATTTTATGCGACGGATCGCGAGCGGCACGCTCGGCGGGGTTGGAGGCACGCTGGTATTGACTGGGTTTCGCCAGGTCCTGACTGCCGCCGGCCTCGTCGGCGTTACCGCCCCGGAGCAGGTGATCGCAAGGCTGGAGGAGCTCGGACTGCTAGGCGACCCTTCGCCCGAGGCCCGGCGTCTCCTGACGACGATCGCGCACTTGGCATACGGCGTTGGGCTCGGCTCGGCTTTGGGTCTTCTGCGTAGAGAACGGGGCGGGATGGCGGAAGAGACCGCCGTGGGTGCGGCGTTGGGCCTTCTGGCCTGGGGAGCGAACTGGACCGTCTTGTTGCCCTCTACCGGGGTCCACCGGCCGCCGTGGGATGAACAAACCCCGAAGGTGCTGTTGCCGGTACTTGACCACGCCGTCTACGGCGCCGCTTGGGGGTTCCTGAACAGGGCTTTGAGGCGGGATCTGGTTTAGGTATTCTCGCATAACGGGTATGTTCTACAGAGAAGAGTAGCATCATAAGTAAGAAAGGAGGGCCCGTGGCCCAGCGTGTACACGAGAGCATAGAGGTGCAAGCTCCGCTACAGGACATATTTACGTATTGGTCTAACCTTGAAAACTTTTCTCAGATCATGCGCAACATCGAGGAGGTTCGCGTGATCGACCAGGAGACAAGTCACTGGAAGATCAAAGGGCCTCTTGGCAAGACTGTTGAGTTTGATGCCAAGACCGTCGATATGAGCCCGGAGCGGGGTATTGGCTGGCAGAGTACGGGCGATAACCAGGTCGAAACCTCCGGCCAGGTACGCTTCGAAGAGGTGGCCGATGGTCGCACACGCATCGACGTGACGATGAACTACGCCGACCCGCCCGGCGGCAAGGTCGGGGAGGTGGCGGCTAACGTCATCTCGAACCCCGAACGCGAGATGCGCGAGGACCTCGAGAACTTCGCCAGGCAGGTCGAGCGGGGCGAGTTAAACCTGAGTGGACCAGGAGCGCAGGCCGGCGGCCGGTAGGAGAACGGGCGGCCGGCGCAATCTAAGTGCCGGCTGCGTCTTTCGGTAGCAACATGGGGCCGTCGGGCAGAACCCGGCGGCCCTTACACGCGTAAAGGAAGGTGCAACGTTTGAGCATCGCCGTAGCGGCCGGTATCGCGCTCGTCCCCGTCGCGATCATCGAGATCCCTACCATCATCTACGTCGTGGGTAGCGCCGGGTCGCGCAACCAGAACTGGGCCGAAAACGAGGAAGATCGTGCACGCCAGGAGCGCGAGAGCGGGGAGCAGAACCGGTAGTAAGGCCTCGCAGCTCAAAGGGGGATAGCGTCATGCTCGCCGATGAATCCGCTTATGCGATACCGCCTCAAACAACCAGGATATGCGAGGCGGGAGGTCGCGTGGTATTTACCAACGGCTGCTTCGACCTCCTCCACCCCGGACACGTCGCCTACCTGCGAGCGGCACGCTCATTGGGAGACGCGCTCGTCGTAGGCATCAACTCCGACGCCTCGGTCAGAAAGCTCAAAGGCCCGACCCGGCCCGTCGTAACCGAAAAAGATCGGGCTGCCGTGCTCGAAGCCCTCGAGTCCGTCGACGCCGTCGTAATCTTCGCCGAAGACACGCCGGTACGTCTCCTGCGAGAGCTAGAGCCCGCCGTCTACGTCAAGGGCGGCGATTACCGTATCGAAGACCTCCCCGAAGCCGAAGTCGCGAGGGAGTTTGGAGCGGAGGTCAGGATCCTCTCGTTCGAGCCTGGCTACTCGACGAGCGCGTTGATCGAGAAGATAAAGAGCATGCCCAATGGACCTCACCGGTAGTATCGGAGCTCTGGGTCACTACGGATCTATGAAAATTTGCTTGCTATGGGCAACCTCGAAGCCAGCACTAGTACGTCGGGCCCACTCGCATTGGCCAGTACCGATGGTCTTATCTACCAGGTCACAGCAATCGTAGTGGTTCTGGCGGTTATGGGAACAACGCACCGCGAAGCCGGGAGCTAATCCAACAGGTCGCGTAAGGATGCGGCGTGTGGACTGCTCTTTATCTTGGCGAGGGCGGTGAGCTGTATCTGGCGGATNCGTTCGCGGGTGACGTCGAAGCGTTCGCCGACCTCTTCGAGGGTCTTGGGTTGACCGCCGGTGAGGCCGAAACGGTACTCGAGAACCATGCGCTCGCGCTCGGGAAGGCTGCCCAGAGCCTCTTGCATGCGGCTTTTTAGTAGGGAGGTCTTGGCGAGGTCGTGAGGGGTTTCGGAGTCTTCGTCGGCGATAAAGTCGCCGAGTTCGGAGGAGTGGTCCTCACCAACGGGGGTTTCGAGCGAGATGGAGCGGCGGCTGACGCGCCTTATGCGTGCGATCTCTTCGACCTCTATCTCCATAGCGTGGGCGACCTCGTCGTCGTCGGGATCGCGGTTGAGCTCGGCGGCCAGGGAGCGCTGCACCCGGTAGTATTTGTTGATCTTCTCCACCATGTGAACGGGGACACGAATGGTACGGCCCTTGTCGGCTATGGCCCGGGTGACGGCCTGGCGTATCCACCACGTCGCGTACGTCGAGAACTTGAAGCCTTTGCGGTAGTTAAACTTCTCTACCGCCCGCATCAGCCCAATGTTGCCTTCCTGTATAAGGTCGAGGAGCGAGACGCCGCGGCTAGCGTACTTCTTGGCTATCGAGACGACAAGCCTAAGGTTGGCGCGCGTCAGGTGAGCCTTCGCCTTGCGGTCGCCGCGCTCGACACGCTTGGCGAGGTAGACCTCCTGTGCTTTCGTCAGCAGGGGGGTCTTGCCGATCTCGTCCAGGTACATCTGGACGGCATCGCCGGTGTAGCGGGTACGGAGGTCGCTTTCGAGAACCTCCTCGACGAGCTGGGCGTCCTCTTCTTCGTGGTGGAGCGTATCGTTGAGAAACTCCGCGTCGACGACTTCTACGCCGTGCTCCCGAAGGAGGCCGTAGACCTGCTGTATCTCGTCGGTCGAGAGGTCGACTTCCTGGAGCAGGTCGAGGACTTCGCTGGACTCTAGCGTCCCGGTCTCCTGGCCGGTTTCGAAGAGTTCCTGGACCTCTTCTATGTCCCGAAGATCACGCTGGGGTTGCAACTTCTCCTCCGGATTGGTCTTGAAACCCTAGCCTTGCTTGAGCGTAATATATCCGAAACGAACCAAAGATCAACGACGCCACACGACGGGAAGGGGCACTCTTTGCTGGGATTGAGAAACTTGTACCGGGTCTTTCACGAATCCAGATCGGCCGCACGCAAGCACACGACCCTCTCCGTAACGGGTGAATCTACCGAAGCCGATAGGCTGGCGGACCTGCTGGAGGCCCAGAGGGGCACCGCTGGGGCCGAGATACTCCTCGCCGTAACCGCCGACCGCAACGGGACCGGGCGCGTCGAGGTTCACGTCTCGGGGGATGCCGTCGAGGACGCGGAGACGGTTGTCCTCCCAACGGTGAGTGAAGAGACGGTCCTTCGGGAGTTCGCGCCGGGACTCACAAAAGCTCTGGACGAGGACTACCTGGTCTCTCTGGGGCGCGGTTATCCCGTTTTCAGGCACGCGGTGTGCGAGGAGATCATTCGAAAGAACGCCCGCCAGAACGCCTTTATAGGGGCGCTCCCCATCCCCGGCGCGGACATGCCCGCGATCACCGCCAACCAGGGCCGGATGGTGCTGGGTATAGCCGCTGTCTACGGCGAGGAGATCTCGTTCGAGCGGGCACGCGAGTTGGTNGGGGTGCTGGCCGCGGGCTTCGGCTTCCGGGCGCTGACCAGGCAGGTCGTGAAGCTCGTNCCCGTGGGGGGATGGGCTGCCTCCGGGGCCATCGGATATGCGGGCACCCTTGCGATGGGCAGGACCGCCATGCTGTACTTCGAGCGCGGCAAGAGGGAACCGCATCCCGAGGAGCTCTCGAAGATCAGGCGCTGGGCCCGCGAGGAGACGAAGACGTTCCTCTCGCGCGTGCGCCGCAAGTAGCGGGCCTCTCGAGCTACCCCTTCGGCATCGGATCGGTCGAATGCGAATACAATCTCTGGCATGTCCTTGAATCCATCGCGAGCGTTGCGTAGTGCGTTGTCGGATCTGCGGAGGTTCGGGCTCCGGGTCTCTCTGGCGACGGTAGCGACACAGGCGGCACTGGTCGGGGGTCTGGTCGCGATGGACGAGTTACGCAAGCGCCGGGAGGGACCGAAGGAGGGGTTCCCGTGGGTGGACCAGCCCGAAATAGAGCTGGAGAGTGGGGACAACCGGCTGAAGCTCTACCCTTACGGCGTCGATCTGTACGAGGCGATGCTCGACGAGATCGAGGGAGCAAGGGAGAGGATCTTTCTCGGCACGTTTATCTGGAAGGATGACAAGGTGGGTCGACGCTTCGTCTCGGCCCTCGCGAAGAAGGCCCGCGAGGGGGTCGAGGTGTACGCGGTCTTTGACGGCCTGGCGAACTTCTTCGTGCCCCGCTCGTTCAAGCGTTTCCCGGATGAGATCCATGCGCTACACTTCCGGCCTTTCTCGGAGCCCACGAGCTACGCCAACCCGAGGCACGCCTTCAGGTATCACCGCCACATGATGAGCGTGGACGGGCGGGTAGCCTTTCTGGGCGGCTACAACATCGGCTCGCTGTACGCTGTGGGCTGGCGCGATACGCACGTCGGGATCAGGGGGCGCGTGGTGCACGAGGTCGAGAGCTCTTTCGTGGATTTCTGGAACGCCCACCGCACCTACGACCTGCCCGCCCTAGAGCCGGTCCGCGAGCGCGATTGGAACCCGGACATCAGGGTTCGCCTCAACGATCCTTACCTGCGCATCTTCCCGATCCGGGGTATGTACCTCGACGCGATAGCCCGCGCCAACCAGCGCATTTGCCTTACCCACGCCTACTTCGTCCCCGACCGGGCGATGCGTGCTGGGCTTATCGAAGCCGTAAAGAGGGGGGTGGACGTGCAGATCCTGTTGCCGCGCCACTCCAACCACGTCACCGCCGACTGGCTCGCGAGGCGTCACTTCGACGAGCTCTTACAGGCGGGGGTTAGGATCTTCGGCTACGAGCAGATCATGATC
>LCrCPGB2_illDRAFT_1000016_pt1 | contig 16486 bp, 17 predicted proteins | sample LigCruGreenButte_FD_10705 | JGI IMG/M metagenome (IMG submission 10705)
ACCCGGGGCGCCACCTGATCGAGGCGGCCCGCGAGACGAGCACGAGCCTCGTCGTTCGCGTCCCCCACTCCTCCGGCATGCTTGAGGGCAAGTACGACGAGAACACCACCTTCGGCCAGAACGACCACCGCCGCCACCGCCCGAAGGATTGGCTCCTCGACGGCCTCAAAAAGGTCGACCAGCTCGGCTTCCTTATCGAGTCGGGGGAGCGTACCCTGGGACAGGCGGCCCTGAAGTTCGTCCTCGCCTCCCCCGAGGTCGCCTCGACCCTGCCGAACATCTACGACGAGGCCCAGCTCGAAGAGTTCGCCTCCGCCCCTGAGACGCCAGATCTAACCGGAGAGGAGCTCTCCCGCATCGAGGAGCTCTACGAGAACAACTTTGGCCTCGAACCTGCCGCGAGGAGGTAGAAGATGGCCGAGACACAAACGCGGGGACAGCAGGCGCAAGAGGAGAAGCTCCCGGCCCAGTACATAAACTACCTCTTCTTCAAGCTCGATCCCGAATGGCGTCAACTCCCCGATGAGGAGCGTGAGAGGGGCAAGTGGGAGTTTCTCGAAGTCGTCGAAGGACACTCGGGAGGTATGCTGCTGCGGTCGTTCTCCCTTATGGGCCTCCGGTCAGACGCGGACTTTATGCTGTGGCGCATAGGCTACGACCTCGACGCCTTTGAGGAGATGACCGCGGCCCTCCTCAACAGCGGGCTCGGCAAGTACCTGCGCGTTACCTACTCGTATTTTGGTCTCTCCCGCCGTTCTATCTACGTCGGCGAGCATACGCCGGGCTGGGAGAACCGCCGCTACATCATCCCCGGTGAGGGCGACTACCTGTTCGTATATCCGTTTGTAAAAACGCGGGAGTGGTACCGGCTTCCCCTTGAGGAGCGCCAGCGGATGATGAACGAGCACATGCACATAGGCCGCAAGCACTACCCGGTAAAGAACAACACCGCCTACTGCTTCGGGATAGACGACTACGAGTTCATCCTCTCCTTCGAAGCCGAGACCCCGGAGAAGTTCCAGGACCTCATGATGGAGCTTAGGGAGAGCGAGGCTAGCGCTTACACCGAACTCGATACCCCCATCTTCACCTGCCGCCGCCGTTCTTTGGAAAAAATCCTGGAATTCTTGGGATAGATACGGCGCAACGAGTAGCGTAGAGTTCACGAACAAGGGTATACTGGGATTCTCGCACCAGCCTTAGCCGGAGGGCTCCACTTCGAGCCTTCCGGCTAATATATTGGTCATACATTCTTCTGCTTCTCCCCTCCTGGACGGCGGCCTTCGATCTTGTATAATAATTCCGACATGATTACTAGGATTAATGCTCAAGCCGCCTCGCGGCCCACAGACCTGGTAGGGAACACGCCTCTCTTGGAGTTATCGAGCATCTCGCGCGAGGTGCCTGGGGTTAGGATTTTGGGTAAGGCCGAGTGGTACAACCCAGGCGGTTCGGTAAAGGATCGGCCAGCGCTGTGGATGATCCGGGACGGCGAGAAGAGCGGTCTGCTCACGCCCGAAAAGATCATCATCGATGCCACGAGCGGCAACACGGGGATCGCTTACGCCTGGATCGGGGCTGCTTTGGGCTACAAGGTCAAGCTGTGTATGCCCAAGAACGCTAGCGAGGAGCGCAAGAAGATACTGCGCGCCTACGGCGTCGAGGTGGTGCTGACCGACCCGGGCGAGGGCTCGGACGGAGCGATCCGGGAGGCGAGGAGGCTCTACGCCGAGGACCCGGAGAGGTACTTCTACCCCGACCAGTACAAGAACCCGGCCAACCCCCGGTCGCACTACGAATCGACGGCACCGGAGATCTGGGAGCAGACCGACGGCGAGGTTACGCACTTAGTGGCGGGGCTTGGGACGAGCGGAACGTTCGTTGGGACCGCGACGCGCCTCAGGGAGTACAACGCGGAGATAAGGGTTATTTCCTTCGAGCCCGACTCACCGTTTCACGGGCTCGAGGGTATGAAGCACATGGCAAGCGCCATCGTGCCGGAGATCTACGACCCCACCATCGCCGACCAGAACCTCGGTACCCCGACCGAGGACGCCTACGATATGGTCAAGCGCCTCGCACGCGAGGAGGGCATCCTGGTGGGCATCTCCGCCGGGGCGGCGGTGGCGACGTCGCTGCGCGTAGCGCGGGAGCTGGAGTCCGGGGTGGTCGTCACTGTCCTATGCGACAACGCGGACAAGTACCTCTCCGAGAACTTCTGGGAGGAGTAGTCCCATGCCGCTGAAGATAGGCGCGGGGGACGTCGAGCAAATTCACGACCACGCTAAAGAAGCCTACCCCGAGGAGTGCAGCGGCGTGATCGTGGGGGTGCGGGCAGAAGGCGCGAAGATCGTGGTGGACGTCTGGCGCGCCGAGAACGTTCACTACGAAGAGAGATCGCGCCGCTTCCTCATAGACCCCCTGGTGTACATGAAGCTCGAAGAGCAAGCCGACGAGCGAGACATAGAGCTCCTCGGGATATACCATTCCCACCCGGACCATCCGGCTGAGCCTTCTGAGTACGACCGGGAGCATGCCTGGCCCAACTTCTCGTACATCATCGCCTCGGTGGGTAGCGAGCGGGTCGAGGACATGCGCTCGTGGGTCTTGAAGGAAGACCGATCGGGCTACGACGAAGAGCCCATCGTAGGGTAACGACGAAAAGGAGACTCTGATATGCCGAAGGTCAAGATCCCCACGCCTCTGAGACAGTACGCGAGCGGAAATTCGGAAGTCGAGGTGGGTGGCGGTACCGCGGGCGATGCCCTGGGGAACCTCGTCGAGGAGCACCCGGATCTCAAGCAGCATCTGTACACCGGCGATGGCAAGCTGCGCTCGTTCGTTAACGTGTACAAGGGCGACGAGGACATCCGCTACCTCGACGGCCAGGACACCGAGGTCTCCGAGAACGACGAACTATCGATTATCCCCTCCATCGCCGGCGGCTCCGCCGGTGGGCGATGTAAGTAGTTTTCTACACCCATTTCGGGCGGACTACGATCCGCCGCTTTCGACGCTTTCAGCAAGAGGAGTTTCATACCATGGAGACACGCAAGCCATTAGTACAGTCGCCCAACGGGGCGGTCGATCTCTCCAACGAGGAGATAGCGCGCTACAGTCGGCACCTGATAATGCCGGAGGTAGCCCTCGACGGGCAGAAGAAGCTCAAGAGCGCGAAGGTGCTAACGGTCGGCACCGGCGGCCTGGGCAGCCCGCTCGCGCTGTACCTAGCCGCCGCCGGGATCGGTACGCTTGGGATCGTGGACTTCGACGTGGTGGACGAGTCCAACTTGCAGCGCCAGATCCTGCACGGCACCTCCGACGTGGGCCGTCCGAAGGTGGAGAGTGCCCGCGACAAGATAAAGGACATCAACCCGAACGTGGAGGTGGTGATCCACGAGGAGGCTCTCACTAGCGAGAACGCGCTCGAAATCTTCGAGGACTACGACGTCATCGTGGACGGCACGGACAACTTCCCCACGCGGTACCTCGTCAACGACGCGTGCGTGCTCTCGGGCAAGCCGAACGTGTACGGTTCGATCTTCCGCTTCGAGGGCCAGGCGAGCGTCTTCTACGCCGAAGAAGGCCCATGCTACCGCTGCCTCTACCCCGAGCCGCCGCCGCCCGGCCTCGTGCCGAGCTGCGCCGAGGGCGGGGTCCTGGGCATCCTCCCGGGCGCGATAGGCACCATCCAGGCGACCGAGACCGTCAAGCTCCTACTCGGTATCGGGGCACCCCTTATCGGACGCCTGTTGCTTTACGATGCCCTCGGGATGAGCTTCCGTGAGATGAAGCTGCGCAAGGACCCGAACTGCCCGGTCTGCGGCGAGAACCCGACCGTCACCGAGCTGATCGACTACCAGGAGTTCTGCGGGATACCTCAGGCACAGGCCGCCGAGTCGGTCGACGAATTGCCCGAGATTACCGTCAGTGAGCTCAAGGAGAAGCTCGACGCGGGCGAAGAGGTCGCCCTCCTCGACGTGCGCGAGCCGCACGAGTACGAGGTAGCGAACCTGGAGGCCCAGGGCGCGAAGCTCATTCCCCTCGGGGACCTTCCACATCGCCTCTCGGAGCTGAACCAGAACGACGAAATCGCCATCCACTGCAAGACCGGCGGCCGCAGCGCCAAGGCCGTCAAGATTCTGCAGGACGCAGGCTTCGGGAACGTCTACAACGTTGAGGGCGGCATTACTGCCTGGAGCGAAAAGATAGACTCAAGCGTTCCCAGGTACTAGAAGCGAGCGGGTTTGGGCGGGGGCCGAAGATCGGCCCCCGCCCTTTTGTTTTTTGAGCGCCGTCGCNCGAAGCAGCTGCGCTGTTACAGGTACTCGTCGAACCAGCCGAGGGTACTGGCCCAAGCTTCCTCTGCGGCCTCCTGATTGAAGCGTTCGCCTGTGTCGTTGAAGAAGGCGTGGTTGGCGTCGTCGAAAATGATCATCTCGTAGGTCTTGCCGGCATCGGCGAGGGCCTCTTCGAGGTCGGGCTCTTGGTCCGTAATGCGCGTATCTTCTTCGCCGTAGATGCCCAGTACGGCGGCCTGGATGTTCGGTACGTCCTCCAGCGGAGGGTTAGGTCCGTAGAAAGAGACCACGGCGCCCACCCTCGGTTCCTGGGTAGCCAGGCGCCAGGCCTGGCCGCCGCCCCAACACCACCCGATGCCGCCGATACTGCCCGCCTGGACGTAGGGTTCCCCTTCCAGCCACGTCACGCTGGACTGCATGTCGGAGATCACACCCTCCTGGTCCAGCTCCGAGATTGCGGTCGTGGTCTCCGACTCGTCGGCGAATTGGGCGGTGCCGCCGGTGCGAGAGAGCATGTCCGGGGCGAGGCCCACGTAGCCGACCTTGGCAAAACGACGCGCCACGTCGCGGATGTGCTCGGTCAGGCCGCGGTTCTCGTGGATCAAAAGTATCGCGGCGAAAGGTCCTTCGCCACTGGGTTGGGTCAGGTAACCCTCTATCGTGCCGTCCTCGCCCGGGATCTCGACCTCGCTCACCTCGATATCGGGATCGTCGGGCTCTACCGTGACGCCGCTGGTACCGCTCTCGGGCACGGGCGCGGCCTCTTGCTCCTCGTCGGGGGCCTCAGGGGTGGCGCAGCCGAGCGACGCCAGGAGGGTGGGGCTCACGAAGGTCACCCCGAGGATCCGGCCGACCGTCTTGATCATGTGCCGCCGGGACATCCGACCCTCTTCGTACTCCTCGACCATCTCTTCTGCCAGGTACCGCTTGAGCCTCTGGGTGTCGTCCACGAGCGCATCCTCTCTTCCCGCTGAACGGTAGTCGTAAAGCGGCCGCTATAGTATCACGCGAAATCGGTGATTCATCGGCGACGCGGAACACGAAGGGCGACCGGGTTGGTGTATGATGATCCGCCATGAGAGCTTGGCGGCATTCTCACTGCTCCATAAAAAGTGGCCAGGAAGGAACGTGACGAGGCCGTCCGGTACCACGCGCTCCTGGCCGGTACGAGCGAACGGGTTGCTGCTCGTCCTCCAGGCTGCCGGACTCGCGGGCATTGGCGCGTACGACATCTACCAGGTCGACTGGCAAGAGATCCAGCAGCAGATCGAGTTCGAAGCGACGCTCTCGCCCGAGCTGACCGAAGCGGCCGAGCAGGCGATCGTCGTCGCCCTCATCCTCGGGCTACCCGCGATACTGGCGATACTGGCGGCCCTGGGCTTCTTTCTCCTGTTTCGAGTGGGTTGGCTGCTAGCCATGATCGTGCAAGCGTTGACCCTGCTGGCCTGCCTGCTGCTCTACGGTGAGTGGGAGACCGTCTTGTACCAGGAACCGGTCTTTATCTATCCCGTGATGCTCTACTGCATCTTGATGGTCCTGTACCTAAACTCCTCCGACGTACGGGCGGCGTTCCAAGTCAAACCGCGCGCCGGGGCCAGAAGGAGAGAGGCGCGTGGCCTCTAAGACCGCCCATGAGGCCCTGCTCCGACGCTTCGAGCCGATCGCCCGCTACACTCAGGGGGACCGATTCTTCCCCATGGACGCCGATCCTTACGTGCGCGCCTGCAGCCTGTGGGTCGGTCGCCCCGGCGAAGATGACGTGTGCCTGGTCCCGCACGGAAAGCTAACCCTGGATCTGTTGGCCGAACCGCGACGCGACGAGTTCGGTTCCGTGTACTACCTCAGGTTCACTGACCCGCAGGAGTTCAAGGACACGATCCGCCAGAATGCGCGTCGCCGCCGCGAGTCACGCAGGGACTTTCGTGCCGGGCGGGGTCGTCTGGCTCGGGTCGGTTACGTCTCCCGCATTTCGGATACTCTCTTCTCGATAGCCCTCCTGGCTCGGGGACGGGTGCCCGGGAGCACGGCGGCCGCGGGCCGCGCCGCCTACGCGAACATCCTGGCCGAAAACGAGCATTACACCTACCACGGTCGGGTGCTCCGCCAGGATGGCTGGGTCGTTTTGCAGTACTGGTTGTTCTACGCGTTCAACGACTGGCGCTCGGGATTCTATGGCGCCAACGATCACGAGGCGGACTGGGAGAAGGTCTTCGTGTACCTCTCCGAATCTCCCTCCGGCGAGCTCACCCCCGAGTGGACTGCCTACTCCTCACACGAATACGAAGGCGACGCGATCAGACGCCGCTGGGATGACCCGGAGCTAGAGAAGGTGGGTGAGCATCCGGTGGTGCACGTCTGTGCCGGCTCCCACTCGAACCAGTACACCGCGGGCGAATACCTGACCGAGATAGAGCTATCCTTCCTAGCCCCCCTCGCGAGGGTTCTGGGCGCCGCCCGTAAATTCTGGCGCGAGACGCTGCGCCAGTACGGAAGCGATGACGCCGAACCTGGCCGAGACGGCCAGAGACCCACCATCTTTCGCATCCCCTTTGTCGACTACGCTCGCGGAGACGGCCTAACGATTGGGCCGGGAGGCGATAAGGAGTGGGACACCCCCAGACTACTCGGCCCGCCTCCGAGCTGGGCAACGAACTACCGGGGGCTGTGGGGTCTGTACACTCGAGACCCCTTCGAGGGAGAGGACGCCCCGGCAGGTCCCATGTACAACCGCGACGGGAGTGTGGCCCGCCCGTGGTACGACCCCGTAGGTTGGTCCGGGCTGGACAAGGTGCCTCCTCCGACCGAGATGCTGCGCACCGTGTCGGAGCAGCGAGCGGCAGTAACGGCGCGACGGGCCAAGTTGCAGGCCGAGGTCGAGGAGAAGAGCCACCAACTGAGGGGATTGGGCGTGGAGATGGCGGCAGCGCGTGGAAAGCCCCACCTACGCAAGCTACACGAAGCCCACCGGGAGCGGATCGGGGAGCTCGCTGAAGATGTGGCCCGGCTCCGGGCACAGGTGGCCGCCGACGAAGTTCTCTCGGAGTCTCTAGAGGGCTACGCCGACCGGGTGAGAGCCGGGGAGCGCGAACCGGCCCGCGCCCATATCTCCCGCGCNCAACAACCANCCTCGGAGACAAAGCTGCGCGCCAGCCGCCTGGCCGAGATGTGGGCCGCCGCCAGCGTGGGGTTGATGCTCATAGTCTTCGTGCTGTTGGCGGTGTACGAAAGAGGGGAGTACCTGACCTTCGCCCTGGCCGCCGCCATCTCCCTGTTCCTGTTCGTCGAGGCAAGTTTCCGCGGCTGGCTGACCAATCTGGTGACCAGCGCTACCGTTGGCCTCGCGGTGGTGGCCGCGCTGATACTCTTCTACGAGTTCTTCTGGCGCATCGTCGTCGTGGCCGTGCTGACCTTGGGAGTCTACATCTTGTGGGACAACCTGCGGGAGCTGCGGAGGTGAGCCGGCCTGCTACAGAACCACCGAAACACTCGCATGTGGACTGATCAACGCAACAGGATATTGTATGTCCCGTTCTCTTCTATCTAAGGCTTTGGCATCGTTCAGTGACGCCACAGCCTTACACAACGTTCAGCCACGTCCTTGCCCGCCTCAGTGCTCGCCGCCACGATCACGACGCATGATGCTCACTTCTTCCCAGTCGTTTCGAAAGTCGCTGGCAATTTGGCGTAGTTTCCGATCAACCTCGACGGCCTCAAAGAAGCCGCTCTACATCTTGACCCTTCGATCGGCCTACCAGACTATTGGCTTACGCCGAAGGAGCCTATGAGAAGCCGAGCAAAAGTTAGGGGCGTTTCTTGCGCCGGGGCTGGGGCTCCGGGTCCTCCTCGCGGGGGTACTTCGAGGCACCGAGGTGGAGCGTCGGGTACAGGATCAGGGCTAGTGGTATCGGGAGCCAGAAGTTGAAGAGTCGATAGCCCAGGACGGGGATGGCGGCTTCGTAGCCGACACCGAGTAGGGCAAGGGTACCGATCATGGTAGCCTCGAAGACCCCGAGCCCGCCAGGGGTCAGGGGGAGAGACCCAAAGGTCGTCGCCACGCCGAAGGCCACGAGCAGGTGTATGGGATCCACCTGGACCCCAAAGGCGAAGAAGATGACCAGGAGACAGAGGGCGTCGAAGCCCCAGTAGCCTACAGCGAGCGCACCGAGCCTTATAGCCGCCAGCGGGTGCCCGAGGAGTTGCTCGCGCAACGCGCGCACCTCGAGCTTGACGTTCACAACGATCCGGGCTGCCCACACCTCCGTTCTCTTGCGAGACCAACTCCTCCTGCGAAAGATCCGGCCCAGGGCGTAGAAGAAGCCCGCCATGAGACGCTTTGCGGCGAGCGGCCGAAGGTAGGCAAAGTAGCCCAGCAGGACCAGGCCGAGCGTGAGGACGAAGACGAAGAGGGCGGCCGTCGTCGTCGCCCGACCGAGTGCGTTATCCAGGGTGAGGTACAGCAAGCTCACGAGGAAGATGGCACCTAAGGTGCCGTAGACGAGCAAGGAGATGGTCGCCACGGCCAGCCCTATGCGCGCCGGTCTCAAACCGCGCGTTCTCAGCCCGATGTAAGTAACGGCCGCCGCCGAGCTACCCCCGCCCGGCAGCATGCGGGCCGCCCCGTGCTCGGCGAGGGTCAGCCGGAGCATGAACCAGCGTCCGAGACCCATGCGCCGCCTCTTGGAGGCGGGGACGATTCCAGCAGCAGCAGCCGTCGAGCGCCCGAGCAGCTCGGCGTAGCACATCTGGCTCGCCAGAATGGCGAAGAAAGCCGCCGCGATCAGGGGCACCGACGAGTCCGAGATCAGTACTAGCGACCGCTCTATCCCCGGTAACTGTGGCAGGATCAGGTGCAGCGCGAGCCCCACGGAGGCCAGGTACAACACGCTCTTGAGTAACGTCCTACGCCTCATTACCCCACTCCGGGTGGCAGCGCGCCACAAAGACCATCCTCGCGAAGGCAGCCGGTTCGGAAAGTAGCATGCTCACCCCGAGATTCTAAAAGATCGAGGCAGGATCGGCACTAATCTTGCCCGCGCCACCTACTGGCACCCGGGCTACCGGATAAAGTCTGTTCCCTTCTTCAAGCCCCCGACGTAAGCCGCGATGAGCCTGGCGCAGTTCGTAAGGTCTTCGAGGGCTACGATCTCGTTCGGCGAGTGCATGTAGCGATTGGGCGCCGAGACGAGCCCCGTGGCTATCCCCTCCCGGGTGAACTGTATGGCGTCCGCGTCCGTGCTGGTCGAGCGGGAGTCGGCCTCAAGCGTATAAGGAATGTCCTCCCCCTCCGCGGTGTCGATCAGTCCGTCGGTGACGATGGGGCTCAAGTTTACCGCCCTGGTTATAACGGGGCCACTGGCCAGGGCGTGGTCGCCGTGCTCGTTCTTGGGGATACCGGGGGTGTCGGTCGCGTGGGTGACGTCCACCGCGATCGCCGCGTCCGGGTCGAGGCCAAAGGCGGCGCCGCGCGCCCCGTAGAGCCCTATCTCCTCCTGCACGTTCGCCACCGCGACGACCTCCGCTGCCAGGCCGTCTTCCTCCTCGGAGAGGAGCCGCAAAGCTTCGAGGACGACGAACGCGCCTATGCGGTTGTCGAGAGCGCGGGAGGCGATACGACCGTTCGGCAGCTCGAGCACGTCCTGATCTATAACAGCGACATCGCCCACGCGTACCCTCTCTTTCGCCTCGTCGCCGTCCTTGGCGCCGATGTCGATCCAGAGGTTCTTTATCTCGGAGACCTTTTTGCGCTCGTCGGGCTCCATAACGTGTATGGCCTTCTTGCCGATCACACCGGGTACCTCGCCGCTCTTCGCCTGCACGAGGACCCGTTGCCCCACGAGTACCTGCGGATCCCAGCCGCCGACGCCCTGGAAGCGGAGGAGCCCGCTGTCCTCGACGTGGGTGACCATCAGCCCGATCTCATCTATGTGCCCGGCGAGCATCACCCGGGGCGTGCCGCCCCCGTTGAGGGTGGCGAAGGAGTTGCCCATCCTGTCGCCCCGAACCCCGGCGAACTTGCCAGCCTCCGTACGCCAGGCCTCGGCGGCGGCGCCCTCGTGGCCGCTCGGCCCCGGTATCGAGAGCAGACTCTTCAAAAACTCGTACGACGCGTCTCTCATGCGTTCCTTCCAAGGATTGGGGTGTAGGACTCGTCAGGCGATGCCCGACGCGCCCGCTTAACAGGTTACCCGAAGGCGGAGAATGCTACTCTCCATCTCGCGCCCGTCCTTGCCTACGAGCAGGTACGGAATNGCGAGGTCGAAGGGCTCCGAGAAGGGGTTGGGGCGCAGGCGCAGGGTGTTTTGGTCCTCCCATACGGGCTCGAACTCCTGCCCGTCGAGCACGAAACCCTGCGGGTAGGGCGGTGGATGTTCGCTTTGCCCCGGTTCGTTGAGGCACACGAACAGGGAGAGACCATCGCACAGCTTGAGAAAGCGCAGGTTGTACTCCAGGTTCTCCAGCTCCTCTGCGGACATCGCCGCTTTCAGCCGACTCTGGCGCGTCAGCTCCTCCTCTCCGAACCGCGCCTCAGCCTCGTTCCGAGAGCCGCGCACGAGCGTCTCGTAGTGCATGCTGCACAGGCACGCGGCGTAAGGGTCTTCTGCCTCTAGGAGATCCAAGCCCGCCGCGTACGCCCGGACTTTCGGCTCCGACGGGTAGTCCATGAAGGAGTAGGGACGCCCGGTCTCCTGGTTCCAGCGCACGGCGGCGTCCGGTCCCTGCCAGGCCACGTCGTGTTGAGCCACCGCGTAGAGGGTAGACGCAAGCGGCCGCGGCTCTCNCGCCCAGTGCCTNGCGAACTCACCGGAGGCAAGGGCGTGGTCGTGCTGCTTTACGAGCATGAACGAGCCGGGTCTCTCGCGAACGATCACAGCCCGATATTCTACCCGTCTCCGCGCACAGCTGACGACCCGATAGTTTCACCAGAAACTAGAGAACCGGACGCCGGTCGACGGCGAGCGGCGAGAGCAGGGCATCGTCCTGGAGGAACGCGCTCTGGACCTCTTCGAACTCTTCTTCGGGCATGGTGACGAGCAGCAAGGCGAAGCCGGCGGGGAAAGAGGCCTCCCATTCTTTCGCCAGGCGCTCGGGCATCCCTAGACTTAGGAGCCTCTTCTGAACGTGTGGGTGGCGGTGGTAGATGACGAGGCCGACTACGGCGGCGATAGTGAGCACCGCCTGCACCACGAGCCCGGTCCACAGGTGGACAACGCCCATGAGGAAGCTCACCGTAGAGGCTGAGAAGAAGGTGCTCCCGAACTCGAGCCACTGCCGACGCGAGAGGCTGCTCTCCACGCTCCCGACGTGAGCCCCGGGGAGTATGGCCCGCACGAGGCGTTCGTCCCGCCGTCGCGTCAGCGCGACGACGTCTCTTTGGGCGAGATCCAGAGCGTCGAGACGGTCCCCGAGACTCTTGAGTGAGCGGATGTTCGGGGCGACGGCCCCGACAGTGTAGTAACGCGGGATTGCCATACGCGCTTTCTACCGCACCCGTTGCTGGAGGCCGGTGTGCACCTTCACGCCGCGTTCAGGCCAGGACCAGGACGACGGCGGCGGTCGCGGTTCCGATTAGTACGCCGGCGAGCACGTCGAAGGGGTAGTGAACGCCGAGGTAGATACGCGAGAGGGCGACGAGGAAGCCCGTGAGAATGAGAGCCGGTGCGAAGGTCGGGTAGATGGCGGAGAGGGTTATGGCGCCGGCGCCGGCGGTCGCAGAGTGACCGGAGGGAAACGAGCTAGAGGAGGGCGTCTTGATGAGGGGGGCTATCTCGGTGTCGTAGATAAAGGGACGGGCGCGGTTGAAGAGGAACTTGGCGCCCTCGGCGATTATCCAGGAGACCGCGACGGCGGTCCAGGGCACGAGGAGGTCGTACGTCTGGAGACCGGTCGCGAGGTAGGCCAGGAAGGCGAACGCCCCCCACAAGGCGCCGGCTTTCCCCGCGACGGTGAAGGCCCGCATGAGCGGGGTCAACGGCGCCCACTTCATACCGAAGATCGCCCGGAACAGAGCCCGGTCCGCGTTCCGGATGCTGGGTACGAGATTCTTCAATCCGGTCCTCTGTCAGATAGATCGCGAAAACCAGGACATTCTAGACCGGGGTTTGCGGAGCGGCAATCGCCGCAGAGCCGCCGCGTGGCCTCAGCTGTCGTCCCGTTTGCCAGTCTCCGTGGCGTACCCGGAGAAGGAGGTCTTGGCCCCGGAGCTGGACCCCGCGACCTGCCCGTAGTTTAGCAGCGCTACCAGGACGATCCCCCCTATGGTGTTCCCAAGCGTGGCCGGCACCAGGAAACTGCCCAGGTACTCCAGAAAGGAGACCTCGCCGGCGAAGACGCCGATCAGGACCTCCGTGGAACCGGCGATGCAGTGAGCCAGACCGGCGGCGGGTATTAGGAAGGTCAGCACGTAGATGACGAGCGCCTGGGAGATGGTATCTCTGGAGGCGGCCACTAGCCAGGCTATGAGCGCCACCAGCCAGCCCCCGACTACGGCCTTTATGGTAAGGCTCCAGAACCCGTCGTCTAGCTTCCCGGCGACCTCCTCGAGCAGGACCTGCACAGCGGGGGGCGGCAGCACCTCCCCGTAGACCACCGTGGCGGCGAACAGTATCGTGCCGATAACGTTGGCGACGAAGACCACCACCCAGAGCCTTAGCATGTTCGTCAGGGCGCCGAAGTTGGTGAGCACCACGGCCACCGGGGTGACGGTGTTCTCGGTGTAGAGCTGCGAGCGACCCAGGATGACTATGAGGAACCCTATGGGGTACAGCAGCGCCGCGACGAGCCCCACGCCGCCGGTCAACGCCCCGGCCACCCCCAGGGCCACCGCGGAGAAGGAGATGTTCAGCCCGGCCGCCAACCCGCTGAGTCCAAGTCCCAGGCTGGCCCGGCCTAGCTCTTCGTTTCCATCGTCGACGATCGCCTCGAGTATCTCCCCGGCCTTTTTTTGGTCTCCCACTCTGAATTTCTCCTTCTAGGATCGGATAAGGTGAATATTTCTACCCTGAACCCCGCGAAAGTATGGATAGGCGTTCTGCGAACGCCTCGCCCCAACCGCTCGTGTTCTCCCATGTAGAATTAGTCTGACAGAAAGATCGTATAGAAGGAGCGTAAGAGACGTGGATCGAGAGATCGTCAGAAGGATAGCGGACGAGGCCCGCGAGGAGGAAGCCAACCTCGTAGTCTGGGACAAGAGGGACACCTTTACCGTCGAACCAAAGGCTGAGGTCTCGGTCGAGGACGACTACCTCAAGGTAAAGATGGAGGACGGCAAGGCTACCGTCTACGTCGAGTACGACTCGATCTACAAGCTCGTTGTAGAGAAGGAGCGCGCCGGCCGCGCCGGCACCCGCGCGGGCTTCGGGGCGACCTTTAGCTAACCGTCAGCTTTCAGCTATCGGTTTCCCTAGTGTGTTCGGGACAGCGTATAACGACCCCACGATTCACGATCGGAGTGACCGAGTACAACAGACGCGATGTCTCCCTCGCCCCGGTTAGGGGCGTGAAAAACAGTGGCAGTTCTGTCTTTCGTACTCCTGCTGTCCGCTGATTGCTGACGGAACTCATCGAGGCTAAGCCTCGATGAGTTCCGTCCCGTCTGGGCGGCTCACGACGGCCGTACGGGCGAGGCCGACGAAGAGACCGCACTCCAGTGCCCCGGGGATGCTCTTTACCTCCCTTTCGAGTCCTGCCGGATCTGGGACAGAGCCAAACCGGCAATCTGCCGTGTAGTGCCCCCCGTCCGTGATGAACGGATTCTTATCATCCATCCTAAGCTCGGGTTCGCACCCCAGAGAGGCCAGGGCTTGCAAGGTGACCTCCCAGCCGAATCGCTCGACCTCGACGGGGAGAGGATGTCTGCCCAAAGAGCCCACCAGCTTCGACCCGTCGGCGACGACGACGAGGCCGCCGCCAGATTCGGTGGCATGGGCCACTATCTTCTCTCTCAGGAGGGAGCCGCCACCCCCCTTGATAAGGGCGAGGCCGGGACCGATCTCGTCCGCGCCATCTATCGTAACCACGGGTCGCGCCTTCGCCAGCGTGACGAGTGGGACACTGACCTCCCCCGCCAGTTCTGCCGTCTGCTTCGAAGTCGCCACGCCCCGGACGTCTTCGAGCTCCCCGCTCGAGATCAACTCCCCTACCCTGCGGACAACGAAAGCGGCCGTCGACCCCGTCCCGAGCCCCACTATCATCCCGCTCTCGACGTACTCCGCAACCGCCCTCTCGGCGGCGGCGCGCTTTAACTCATCCAAGAGTTCCCTCCTACCGCTCGTCGGGTTGTACGCCGACGTTCAGCACGACCTCGCGGGGCTCCTCCCCTGGGGTGACGACGGTGAGGGTCAACTCGTCGCCGGGCTGCGTGGAGTTGACGACCTCGCTCACGTCGTCCGGGTTCACCACGGGCTCGCCCTCGACCTCCGTAACTACGTCCCCCAGAGGCACAGTGAGACCCGCGATCTCCTCCTCGCGCTCTTCGCCGCCTGTGAGGCCTGCCTCGTCCGCCGGCCCCCCTTCGGTTACCTCCCTGATTATCGCCCCGCTCTCCGGCAGACCGTGCTGCTCCGAAAGCTCCTCGCTCGACAAGCCCGAGTAAGCCGCCAAGTCCCCGATGCCCACTGGCAAAATCCTCACGCCTATGTAGCCGTGTTGGACTGTGCCCGTCTCGATGATCTGCTCGGAGACGCTCTTGACCGTGTTGATCGGGACCGCGAAGTTCAACCCCTGGGAGACAATGCCGAAACCGGGAGCTGCGGCGGTTAGCGAATTAACCCCTATTACCTCCCCCTTGGCATCGAGCAGGGGGCCACCGGAGTTGCCGGAGCTCAGGGCCGCGTCCGTCTGCACAGCCCCGCTTATGGTGTAACCGTTTGGCGCGTCTATCGGCCTGCCGAGACCGCTGACGATGCCGGTAGTCACGCTGATGCCGACGTTCAGGGGATTGCCCACGGCGATCACCGGATCCCCCACCCCGACGGAGTCCGAATCCCCAAGCGTCAGCGGTACCAGAGTCTCCTTCGGAGCCTCGACCCTCAACACCGCCACGTCCGTGGAGGCGTCTTCGCCCACTACCTCGGCCTCCTGCCTCGCCCCACTGGAGAAGCGTACCGACACCCTGTCGGCCCCCTCCACGACGTGCTGGTTGGTGACGAGGTACCCCCTCTCGTCGATCACGAACCCCGATCCGCCGCCCGGACCGATACTCACGGATCTCACGTCCACGGTCACCACCCCCGGACCATCCCGGGTGTACACCTCGCGCACCGAAGGCCCATCCCCCCCGCCGGGATTCACCCCTTCCCCCGGCGTGGCCTGCTGTGCCTCGTTGATCGACAGACCTTCAGAATCTTCCTCTAGCCCCAATATCCCTAGATAAAAGAAAAGCGTAGCGACCAACCCGCCAATGATCGCCGAAACAAAAGCCGTAAATGCAGTCTTCAGAACGTGTTCCCCTCCAATAGATGCTCTTGCAGCGAGTTTATATCAGCTGTTGATCCTCAACGGTGACGGCGTCCAGCTTCCATTCGCCATCCTCGTTGACCATCGTCCATGTCGCGGTATTGCGCTCCGTCCGGTTCGTGTGCGTAGCGATGGTTACACCCGTTATCGTCGCCGTGTCGCCCGATACCTCGGCCGTCGGTCCCTCATCAAAGGTTAAGCTCTCCAGAGTACCGAACTGATTAGTGTAGGCTTGCTGCGCACCCAACTGCTGACGCCAACGGGAAGAAAGAGAGTTCCAGGCCTCGTCGTAGTCACCATCGGCGGCGGCAGTGTAATGATCCTGAAGCGCCTGCTCCGCCACCTCCGACTCGGAGTCTTGGCCCGATCCACCCGCCGCGGTTTCCTCCTGTCCGGCCCCGACGGTATCTTCCGACGCGGTCTGTCCGGAGGTAGACTCCTCGCTACCTCCCGCGGGTTGTGCGTTCTCGTTCTCCGCGCTCTCCGACGAGTTCGCCTGTTCTTTCTCCTCTTGTGGAGCCTGTGCCGTATCGATACCTTCGGTACCGACTAGCCCCGTAGCGTATGCCGTGACACCCAGCAAGACCAGGAGCAGCGCCGCAGCCGCCAGGAGGATGGGCCAGCGTCGCCAGGAGCCTTCTTGCCGCCCAGCACCCAGCGGGGGTTCCCAGGGCAGCGTTTGTTCTCGAGATGGCGTCTCTCGTGTTGGAGGCTCCTGTGGAGGCTCTTCC
>LCrCPGB2_illDRAFT_1000017_pt1 | contig 16341 bp, 18 predicted proteins | sample LigCruGreenButte_FD_10705 | JGI IMG/M metagenome (IMG submission 10705)
AGCCACTAGCCAGCCGAAACGCTGGCTAGTTGGCAGGAGGCCGATGGGGCCTGCTCGGTCGCCGCCGGTGCACACGAGGCGGACGGCCTCCAGGTGGGCGAGCACGGAGGCGTGATCCAACTCTGAGTCGAGCGCACTCAAGCGCCCGTGGTCGAGGTACACGCGCGCGTCGAGGAAGTTCGCTTCGGAGCAGTGGAGCAGCACCCCCCCGTTGATGAACTCCCCGCGCTCGACGCGAGGCACCACGCGCAGGAGGGCGTACTCAAACAGCTTGCTCACGAACGTCCTCTAGCACCCGCGCCCAGACTCGCGGCTCCGCGAGACGGGCCGAGAGGTAATCGACGTAGGCGGAGCGCACCTCTTGCGGACTCTCGAAGCCGGGCTCGTCCCGCAGCCACTTGTCGGGAACGAGCTTGACCGCACGGCACAGTGCCTCCTGAGTGAGCAGTGGAGCCAAGGCCGCGTCTGTCTGCGATACGGGTCCCGAGAAGGGAAGCAGGACGTGGTTTCGGGCCACAGCGTACGGTCTCTGGGCAGCGACTTCGAGGGCCGGACCCTCACGGCCGGGCCAGTCGTGGTGGAAGTACAGGGCGGCCCCATGGTCTATGAGCCACAGCGCTCCGTGCCAGACGAGCAGGTTCGTGTTGCGCGGGGAGCGATCGACGTTCTGCACGAGCGCGTCGAACCACAGGATGCGTGCGGCGAGCGTCGGGTCGGGGGGCCCCACGGCCGGGTCGAAGGGCAGAGAGCCCGGCAGAAAGTCGAGCGCGAGGTTGAGACCGCCGCTCGCCCGGATAAGGTCCTGTATCTCGGGATCGGGCTCCATTCTCCCCAGNTCCGGGTNGAGCTCTACCAGCACGATCTCCGGCACGCTCAATCCCAGCACGCGGGCTAATTCTCCCGCCACGAGCTCCGCCACGAGCGCCTTGCGTCCCTGTCCCGCGCCCCGAAACTTCAACACGTAAGTCCCAAGGTCGTCGGCCTCTACAACCGCCGGCAACGACCCTCCCTCGCGCAGCGGTGTAACGTAACGGATAGCCGTCACCGTCCTCAGCAAGCTAGAGACCCTCCTGTGCACTGGCGCCGACCATCCACATCTTCTTCGCCGGTACACTTGGAGTCAGCACGTCCGGCATGCTCTCACACCCCCCGAAACCCCGCCAGTTCGCCGGCGTCTACATCGGCTAGAATGCTTACCGCTGGAGGCAGAAGGAGGACTCGTGGCACGAGTCGGCAGCGCCGAACGACAGACCGGCGAGACGTACGTGAAGGTGCGACTCGAACTAGACGGCGAAGGCCGCGCCCAGGTAAAGACCGGCGTCGGCTTCTTCGACCACGTCCTGCACCTCCTAGCTCACCACTCTGGCATAGACCTCGAAGTAGAAGCGAGTGGCGATACCTGGGTGGACGACCACCACACCGTCGAGGATGCGGGGCTCGTCCTCGGGCGCGCCCTCGACGAGGCCCTGGGCGACCGCACGGACCTTGTCCGCTTTGCCAGCGCGAGCGCGCCGCTCATCGAGGCCCTCTCAACCGCCGTGGTGGACCTTGGGGGACGCTCGCACCTCACCTGCAACCTGGGACCAATGCCCGAGAAGATCGGAACCTTCGACGTCGAGCTCTTCCCTGAGTTCTTGCGCGCCTTTACCCAGTACGGTCGCTTTACCCTCCACCTCAACTGCCACTATGGCGAGAACGCCCACCACAAGGTAGAGTCCGGCGTGAAGGCCCTTGCAGTGGCGTTGCGCGCCGGAATAGCGCAGAGGAGCAGCGGTAGCGCCTCTACGAAAGGGGTAATGGATTGAACGTCGCCGTCGTGGACTACGACGCGGGGAACACACTCTCGGTGACGCGTGCTTTGAAGAAGGTGGGGGCACGGGTGGACCTCACGCCGGATCCGGAGAGGGTACTCGGAGCGGACGCGGTGGTTCTGCCGGGGGTAGGAGCGTTCGGGGACTGCATGCACAAGCTCAGGGAGAGGGGGATGGACGAGGCCTGTCTGGAGACTTATCGTACGGGCAAGCCGTTTCTCGGGGTATGCGTGGCGTTGCAGGTCTTCTTCGAGGCTTCGGAGGAGTCGCCGGGCGTAGAGGGGTTGGGTATCTTCCCCGGTAAAGTGGTTAGGTTCGCCGTCGGCCCGCTCAAGGTGCCACACATGGGTTGGAACGACCTGGATCTTACCCGTCCCCATCCGGTCTTCGACGGGCTGAGCGGCGAGGCATTCTATTTTGTTCACTCCTACTACCCTGAACCTGAGAAGCCCAGCGACCTGCTCGGGGTTTCGGATTACGGTGGGGCTTTCTGCGCGGCGGCCGGGCGGGAGAACCTGGTGGCCGTGCAATTCCACCCCGAGAAGAGCAGCCTAGCGGGCCTCAAGCTCTACGAGAACTTCCTCGGGTGGGCGCGAAACCTTTGACGGGCTTCACGGTTTATCCGGCGATAGATGTGCGTGAGGGACGTTGCGTCCGGCTGAAACAGGGCGATTTCGACCGCCAGAGGGAGTACGACGCGGACCCCGTGGGACGTGCCAGGGAGTGGGAGCGCCGGGGAGCCCGCGCCATACACGTTGTGGATCTCGACGGCGCGAAAGAAGGCCGGCCGGTCCAACTCGACCTCGTACGCAGAATCGCCGGCTCCATTGGAGTACCGCTGCAGGTGGGAGGTGGTGTGCGTACGCTCGAGGATCTGCGGGCTTTGCGGGGTGCTGGGCCGTCCCGCCTCGTGATGGGTACGGCGGCGGTACTCAACCGGGAGCTGAGGCTGCGGGCGGTAGATGCTCTGGGAGAAGCTCTGGTGGTGGCCGTGGACGCGCGTGGCGGTATCGTGGCTACCCACGGTTGGCAACATGAGAGCGGCCGGGACGTCTTGGACCTTGCAGCGGAGCTGGACGAGGACGGTGTGGCATCCGTGCTCTACACCGACGTCGCCCGGGACGGTATGGACACGGGTGTGGCCCTCGAAGGAACGGCCGAAGTCGCCGCAATAGTACCCACCATTGCCAGCGGCGGCGTGCGGGATGCACAGGACATCGCTGCCCTGTCGAGTATTCCCGGCGTTGCAGGCGCTATCGTGGGCACAGCACTCTACGAAGGGAACGTGACGCTAGAAGAGCTCTTGGAGGCCGCGGGACGCCGATAGAAGAACGGGCACGAGTACTGCGGGAGCTTACCGATAAGTCTCTTAGCTCTATCCTAACGCAGCANTTTTCTTTGAGGTAGGAGNANGGTTGTGGCCCAGGCNGTGGCGCTGGAGGTTCGACTCCTGGGTAGGAACCACGCGAAGTCTTNAAAGTTGTACTCTCGAACCCCGCAGGGAGCTTCGTCAGAACGGTTCGGGGAGTCCTTTTGAGCCCCGACAATTTCTTCCGGCTGTACCCGGAGGAGGGCAGACTTTGGAGCCCGATAGTGTTCGCACTCGCATGTGTGCTGAATTCGATCTCCTCGCGCTCCTCGTTGTACCGCATGACTCTCTGGATGGCGGCGAACCGAGCTTCGAGGGCTTCGCGAATCTCTTCCCGGAAGTGCGCTCTTCGGCGGGCGTGGCCGGGGTGTCCGTGATCTTCCTGATCCTGTCGGCGCCGTCGTGGGCGGATTCGTGATGTACAGCATACTCGGCTTCAACCAGGGTAGCTTCATCTGGTCCATCATCGTCGCCACGATCGGCGCCATAATACTGCTGGCTATCTACCGTTTAATCGTGGGCAGGAGGACTACCTGACGAAATTCGTTCAGAGGCCGGGACCGCCGTGGTTCCGGCCTCTTTACAGTTCGAGGGTGCGAGTCTTCGGGGAGCCCTCTTCGTACTTGGCCGACTGGAGGGTCTTCCAGGAGAGCTGGAACAGCTGCTCTTCGGTCGGTTGCTTCGCCAGGTCCGGAGCGATTTCTGCTATGGCGGCGCGGGCGGCTTCGACACACTGATCCAGGGCTGCGTTGATCTCGTAGGCTCGGGCGGCCTGGTACTTTATTCGGAGACCCTTCGGCGGCGCGTCCTCGACGGCGAAGGCGAGCTCGTACTCCTCGGTGCGGCTCTCATAGTCGCCTATGCGTCTCGCGGTGCAGAAGAGGTCGGGCATGTGACCTACTCTACCAGCGACTCCAGGTGCTTTCACAGACGATGCACCGGCGTTGCGGTATGTTTGTTCGACAGCGAATTCGAACGGAAACGGCGGATACTCTATGACCGATCGTACGCAAGACGTTCCCACGCGCACCATCCGGGTCGCTCACAGCCCGGACTCGGACGACGCATTTATGTTTTACGCCCTCTCGCAGGACAAGTTCGATACGGGCAACTTGCGCTTTGTACACGAGCTTTCGGACATCGAGAGCCTAAATCGCAGAGCGTTAACGGGCGAACTCGAGGTTTCGGCGGTCTCCATCCACGCCTACGCGTACATCTCAGAGAGGTACGCGCTGCTCTCTAGCGGGTCCTCGATGGGGGACAGATACGGGCCGCGGCTCGTGGCTACAGAGAAGGCGGGGCGCGGGGATCTGAAGGGGAAGACGGTCGCGGTACCGGGAGAGTGGACGACGGCCTTTCTCGCGCTCAAGCTCTACGAGCCCGAGGCCGAGCACGTCGTGGTGCCGTTTGATGAGATCATGGGCTTTGTCGCGCGCGGGGATGCGGACGTCGGGCTCATCATCCACGAGGGCCAGCTCTACCACGAGAGCGAGGGGTTACACCTGATCGAAGACCTAGGTGAGTGGTGGTACGGGGAGACGAACCTGCCCCTGCCCCTGGGCGGCAATGTCGTCCGCCGCGACCTAGGCGAGGACACCATCCGCGAGGTGGCCCGTCTCATAAAGGCGAGTATCCAGTACTCCCTCGACAACCGCGAAGAGGCCCTGGCCTACGCTTTGGGCTACGCCCGCAACTTACCTCCCGAGCTCGCGGACAAGTTCGTCTCCATGTACGTGAACGAGTGGACCGTAGACTACGGCGAGACCGGACGTGAGGCCGTACGGACCTTGCTCTCGCGCGGCTACGAGGCAGGCGTCATACCGCATAAGGTAGAGGTCGAGTTCGTGGGGTAGTCCATATCGTGGATTACGTCGTGGGTGACGCCCCCCTGCTAGACTGGCCCGAGGTTCGTGGAAAAACTGTTCGAAACGGGCAAGAAGGCGTCCAGGAGGCCGTTGGGCGGGGGCAAGAAACCGTCGAGAAAGCGCCTTGGCTGGGCTTTGCGCTTTTTGCGGTTCCTCTTCAACCTCGTCCTGATCCTTCTCGGCGTCGCTCTCATGGTTGTCTCTGGCCTATACCTGTTCTTGATGTACACCTACGACGACCAGCTCGATAGCAGGTACCCGGACCTCGTCCAGAACTCTTCTGTCTACGACGCAGACGGCAACAGGATAAGCGAGTTCAAGGCGGAAGAGAACCGCCGTACGGTCGGCGAGGACGAGCTCGGCGAGTATCTCCCTCAGGCGGTCGTCGCCGTGGAGGACAGGCGTTTCTACGAGCACTACGGCGCGGACTTCGCCGGCATCGGGCGCGCGGCCTGGGAGGACCTGCAGACGCTCACCGTCAGCCAGGGTGGTTCGACGATAACCGAGCAGCTTATGAAGAACCTGTACATCTCCGAGGAGCGGCGGGGCAACGTATCGCTCTGGCGTCGCTTGGAACAGGCCTCGCTCGCTTTCGCCTACGAGCGGCGTCACACCAAAGACGAGATCCTGACCACCTACCTGAACACCGTATATTTCGGAGACGGTGCCTACGGGGCCGAGGAGGCTGCCGAGACATACTTCGGCAAGAGCGCCGCAGACCTCAGCCTCGACGAAGCCGCCGCGCTTGCAGGATTCCTGCACTCTCCCTCGACCTACCTCCCCGAGGAGACCGGGGAGGGTTCCGATATCGCCACCGAGCGGCGCAACGCGGTCCTTGAGATGATGGCCGAGCAGGCCATGATCTCTTCCGAGGAGCTGGACGAGGCCGAAGAATTCACTCTGGCGTTTGCCCCCGACCAACCACCCGACGACCCGGTCCATGACCCGTTCGTGGGGGCGGTGCGCAGGGAGGTCGAGAAGGAGATCGGACCCGAGGTCCTCGAACGTGGGGGCCTCGCGATCCATACCACCCTCGATCCCACCCTACAGCAGGAGGCCGCGGAATCCGTCGAGGAGACCCTTGACGAGTCTGGTGACCCATCCGGTGCCGTCGCGAGCGTCGAGCCCCAGAACGGGGCGATAAGGGCCCTCGCCGGCCAGAAAGACGACTTCAACTTGGCGCTCGACGCCCGTCGCCAACCCGGGAGCGCCTTCAAGCCGTTCGTGCTCGCGACCGCACTCAAGGAATTCGTCTCGCCGGACGCGACCTACTACTACTCGCGCAACCTGAGCATCGACTACAAGGGGGAGATGTACGAGGTTCAGAACTACGACGGGGTGGAGAGGGGTAGGATCCCGCTAAGTCAGGCCATGGCCGAGTCGGATAACTCGGTCCACGTGCAGCTCGCCCTGGACCTCGGTCTTGAGAACGTTACCGAGACGGCCGCGGCGATGGGTGTGACCACTCCCGTCGACCCGTACCCCGCGACGGCTATTGGGGGCCTAGGTACGGGCGTTTCGGCACTGGAGATGGCCTCAGCGTACGCAACCTTCGCAGCAAGTGGCATCCACCGCGAGCCCTACACCGTAGAGCTGGTAGAGAAGTCTAACTTTGGCGAGAGCGAGTCGGTCTACGACCACAAGATCGAGGGGAGGCGTGTCCTCTCCAGCAACCAGGCCGCCGCCGGCACGGAGGTCTTGAGGAGGGTAGTCCGGAGCGGTACTGCCAGCTTCTACCACGACCTGGACTCCGAGATAGGGCGCCCCTCGGCAGGAAAGACCGGTACTACCGACGACTTCGTAGATGCCTGGTACGTCGGCTATACCCCCCGGCTCTCGACTGCCGTCTGGGTTGGATATCCCGAGGGCCACAAGCCCATGCTCGACGTCCACGACGAGTCTGTTGTTAACGGCGAGACCCTGCCTATGGACATCTGGTCCAGCTACATGGCTGAGGCTACCGCCGAAGACCCCGTCTTCGACTTCCCGCGCCCCGACCGAAGCGAGTTCGTTCCCCTCTTCCGGGGTTACGCGGCGAGCCCAGCCCCCGCCCTGGGCGGCACTCCGCCCCGGATCATCCCGCCACCACGCGAGAGGCGGGCCGGGCCGGGCTGACGTCGATCTCACCAGCAGATGGTATAAAACTCGCGTGGATCTCGAAGGGCTCTACGGTGCATCGTTCATAGATTGGGAGGCGGTCGCCGCCTCTTGGTCGAAGCGCACCGTGTCTAGCAGGCTCCTCCTCTTTGCCGCCCGCCGCTACCTCGAAGCCGAACCCGGCTGCAAGAGTACGGAGCGCACCGAAGTCTTAGAACCCGCCCCGCTCCCGGAAGAGATCAAAGCTGCCTTCGCCGCGCCCCCCGACCCCGAGAGCACGGCCTCGCGCTCGTGGGGAGAGTTCGTGGACGCGGCCCTCGCCGCCGAACTGGAGATGGTCCCTTACGGGGAACGTCCGGTACTCCTGGGCGAGCTTCGCACGGGCCTTACTCAAGCAGCCGAAGAAGCAGACCCGAATACTTCTCTAGGTCGCTGGTTCCTGATACGTCGTGCCGCACTCCCCGGTGAAGACCTGCCCGAGAGCCCGGAGTACATTCCTGTCTAACCAGACGACTAGTCGCGCCGATCGTCCGAGATGCTGACAAGCCGGTAGCCGCTGGAATAGAATCCGTGCTGCGTACGAACGACGGCATCGAGGGGAAGGTTTTTACACGTGGAAGCGATACCCAGCGCAAGCTATAGCATGACCTTGAGGGTGGAGTTCCCGCACCGGGGCGGGACGCTGGGCGCTATCCTGACGGCCGTCGGCGAAGCCGGGGGCATGGTCGGGGCGGTCGATATCGTCCGGATGCGGGAAGACAGGAGCATTCGTGATATCACGGTGAGCGCCAGCGATTCCGAGCATGGGCGTAGGATCGTCGAGACGGTCGAGGCGTTGCCGGAGACGCACGTCATCAATATCTCGGACCGCACGTTTTTGATGCACCTCGGTGGTAAGATCGAGGTGAGGTCGAAGATGCCGGTTCGCACGCGCGACGACCTCTCGATGGCTTACACCCCCGGCGTAGCGAGGGTATGCCGGGCAATTGCCGAGGAACCCGAGCGTGCTTTCAACCTGACGATCAAGCGAAACACCGTCGCCGTGGTCTCCGACGGGACGGCGGTCTTGGGCCTCGGGGACATAGGACCCGAGGCTGCGATGCCGGTTATGGAGGGCAAGGCGATGCTCTTCAAGGAGTTCGCGGATGTGGACGCCTTTCCGCTGTGTCTCGATACGAAGGACCCGGACGAGATTGTGCAGATCGTCAAACTCATAGCACCGGGCTTCGGTGGAATAAACTTAGAGGACATCTCAGCGCCGCGGTGCTTTGAGATAGAGGAGCGCCTCAAAGAGAAGCTCGATATACCGGTCTTCCACGACGATCAACACGGCACGGCGGTCGTGGTCCTCGCGGCGCTCATCAACTCCCTGAAGATCATTGGCAAGCAGATGAAGGACCTCAAGGTCGTGGTAAACGGGGTCGGGGCGTCGGGGGTGGCGTGCGCGAAGATCATGCTCGCCGCCGGTGTGGAGAATATTGTGGGGTGCGACAGCAGGGGCATCGTCCACCGAGACCGTCAAGGTATGAACCATTCCAAAGCGTGGTTCGCCGAGCACACGAACCCCGAAGGGCGCACCGGCGGTCTCGCCGAGGCGGTGAAGGGCGCGGACATTTTTTTGGGCCTCTCCGTGCCCAAAGTACTGACGCTCGACCTTCTGAAGTCGATGGCGGACGATCCGATCGTCTTCGCGATGGCCAACCCCGAACCGGAGATCATGCCGGAGGTCGCTATGGGGCACGCTCGTATCATCGCGACCGGCCGCAGCGACTATCCGAACCAGATCAACAACGTCCTCTGCTTCCCCGGTATCTTCCGTGGGGCCCTAGACGTCCGGGCCCGTGAGATCAGCGAAGACATGAAGCTTGCCGCCGCTGAAGCCGTAGCCGGAGTAATCCCCGAGGAGAGCCTGGCCGAGGACTACATCATCCCGAGCGTCTTTGACGAGCGCGTCGCCCCCGCGGTCGCCGAAACGGTCGCCGAGGCCGCGAGAAAGAACGGCACGGCCCGTCGCGTAAACAAGCAGGAGCAAGAGACCGGCATCTCGACTCCGCTGTTGTTTTAGAGCTGTCGGCAGGATCGTGGAGGGTAGTGGTGGTGTCTTCGAGTAGCGCTCTTCAGAAGGTACACGAATCCCTGTAGCTGATGGCCTACGTCCAAAAGTGAATTGCCATACGCTTTGCTCGTCATAGAATGTAAGGGTGGACACACTGCGACAGATCTTCGTCTGCGCCACACCCGGGAAGGGTAGGTGCGGGGCCAAAGGCGGTAGCGAACTCTTCGAGCGGTTCCGGGAAGAGGTAGTAAGCCTGGGAATTTCGCCGTCGGCCGTTTTGCGCAACGCTTGTACCCGCCGCCACGAGGATGGGCCGGTCGTCTTCGTGTTCCCTGACGACGTTTGGTACACCCACGTAACCCTCGAAGACGTTAGGGAGATAGTAGATAAGCACCTTGCCCGGCAGACGCGGGTAAAGAACTAGCGCGTTTCTTGCCGACTGCCTTCAGCCGTGGGCTGGCGGTCAGGGGTGAACCCGACGCGTCCTAGGATCCGATCCATCGCCCAGTCCGCGCCCGTCAAGAGGCGTCCACGGCTACTCTTCATGTAGTAGAGGAAAACGCTCCTGTAGAGCGCCTGGGCGGCGCGGCCCTTAATCTTTACGCCTAGAGGATCCGCCACGCCGCTCTCAGGGCCGAGACTCACCACGTAACCCCGATTGAAGAACTCGAAGGGTTTGCGCCTCTCGTCGGGCACCCCTCGCAGCTTTCGCTCGATATCTCGGGCGGCATAGGGGCCCTGCTGGACCGCGATGGAGGCGGTGGGAGGTAGTGGACCTTGCCGGGGATGCTCGTAGACGCCGCCATCCCCTAGTACGTAGACATCTGGGTGTTCTGGGAGCGTCAGATGCTCGCTTACCGAAACCCGTCCCGCCTCGTCGTGCTTCCCGGGCAGGTCCCTTATGAGCGGGTTCGCTCGAATCCCCGTGGCCCATACGCGTATCGCCGCCGGTAGCCTTTCGTCGCCGGTATCGACCCCTTCTGCGTCGGCATCTATCACCGGAGAGTTCAGCTTGATCTCCACTCCCAGCCGGGTGAGCTCTTCTACAGCCACATCGTGGAAGTACGGATCCAACCAATCCATGAGCCGATCCGTTGCCTCTAACAACACTACCCGCGGTTCCTCGGCGGGGACTCGCGCGGTCCTTTTTCTCAGGTAGTCGAAGAGGGCGGCGACTTCTGCGGCGAGTTCGACCCCCGTCGCCCCGCCGCCCACGATGGCCACCGTCAGCCTACCCGGTGGAAGGGCCATTCTGCTTGATGCCGTATGCCAGGCTCTATTCAGCGCGTTGCGTAGTTCGAGGGCATGTGCGAGGCTCCAAAAGGTCTGAAAGTAGTCGGAGAGCCCTTCGGGGGGAGGAGCGGCGACGCTGCCGGGCGCAAGGACGAGATAGCGGTACTTTATGGCCCCAGACGAGGTGAGGAGGATGTTGTTCTGGAGGTCCACCCTGGTCGCTTCGGCTCCTAAGACATTGTAGGATGCATCGGTGTTGGGGGTTATAGGGGTACAGACGCTTTCCGGGTGAACCCGGCCGACAGCAACTTCGTGGATCAGGGGTATAAACGCATACTTTTCATCGCGATCCACGAGAAGCATCTCGCCCGGCCGCCGCAGCGCGAGCGGTAGGTTGCGCAAGAACGACCCTCCCGCGAACCCGGCCCCCACGACCACCACCCTTGCGCCAGCCGGGGGTGTCGCACTCGGGCGATACCCGCTCTCTACGTTCTCAGTCACGCCGTGGTGCCCTCCTCCTGCTGATCGGGGGAGCGAGTATACCTTTCGAGTTCTACAATATTTATGTGGTACTTTACAAAAGGGTCTAAGCTACGTACACTCTACGCTACGAACCGGCTTAGGGGTTGCTGGTCGAGAGAAATAGGGGAACCAAGGGGACGTCTCGTCTTTAGGGGCTAGAAAGGGACCGTATTGGCGAAGGAGGAGTTGGGCGTCGAGGAGATCATCCCGGGGCTCATAGTAAGGCACACCAACCGTCGGTTGGGGAAGCTCGAAATGCCGGACGCCTGTGAGCGTTTGATCTCGGGCAAGATCTCGTTCTCGGAGTTCGTGGATCAGGTCGGCGAAAGCTTTCGGGAGCTTCTGGATTTCATGATGGAACATGATCTTCACCCGGGGCGCCCCGCCGAAGTTCTCTACTGCGTAGATTGCTACGCAGCGATCTGTACACGCGCCATTCTGCGCGCCCAGCTCGGCAGGCTCTACCGTTTGGGTAGCGGCACGCACGACCGGAAGGTGGGCTAGCCCGTTAAGCGGTAGAATCTCTTTGTGAGGCGGACCAGCCGGTGTCGCGAGGCGGCATCGGGGGTACGGAACCGGGTCCGCCTGGCCTTGTAACCGGAGATTAGGGAGGACGCGGGCGTGAACGACGAGGCACAGAAAAGGGCGATCACGATGCTTTCGACGGGGATCGCGTACCTGCTGGCGAGCCGCTTCGCCGACAAGTTCTTCGACGAGCCCGAGGAGCGCGGCGTGGCGGACGACATCAAAGAAGCTCTCGTGAAGGCGAGCTTCTCGCTTGCCTCAACGGTCATAGCCTCGGTAGTCATCCGGCGGGTCGTAAGCAGCCGCTGGGGCGCTTAGAGAGCTTCTCAGGGGTCCTGTACCCCTCGTGACGTCTCCGGTTGGTCCGAACCTCTTCCAGCTGGCGCGGTTCGCGCTCGTCCTCGGGCTCCTCGTGACCGGAGGGCTCTTGCTCTACGAGCTCATCGGCGTCATCGAGGTTCTGGCCCTTGCGCTGATCATAGCCCTGATCCTGGCCCCCGCTGTGGATCTGCTCGTCCGTCTGAGGTTCCCGCGCTTTCTGGCGCTGCTCGTGGTGTCTTAGCCAGCGTGGTCGTGGGTTTCGGGCTCTTGGGCTACATCGTACTGCCGCTCCTCTCTGATCAGGGCAGCGACTTTCTGGCTCGGGCCCCCGGGGTGGTTCGCAGCGTCCAGGATTACTTCCAGGACCTTGCCGAGAGCTACCCTGCCTTGGGTGTCGGGGAGGGTGTCGCGAGCCTGAACCTCACTGACGCCATCGAGGAGGTCATACAGAGGGCTGGGGAGCTCTACAACTTAACTACCCGTGGGGCGGGTCTGCTCTTGCAGGCCGTGGGAGCCGTGGTTATGGCGTTCTACATGGTCTCCAACCCTCGACCGCTCGTGAATGGAATGCTCGCGCTCTTCCCGCCTCAGAAGCGAGGGAGGGTAGAAGAAATCCTCACGCTAATTAAAGAACGGGTCTCCGGTTGGATCATCGGCCAGATCGCGGTGATGGTACTGATCTTCGCCCTTACCTGGGCGGGCCTCGCTGCCCTCGACGTAGAGTACGCTCTCACCTTCGCCGTTCCGACCGGTGTCCTGGAGATAGTGCCATTCTTCGGTCCTATCCTCGCTGCCATCCCCCGACAATGGCCGCCTTCGGCGACTCCCCGACCAAAGCCCTGGTCGTCGTCGTCATCTACGTGGCCATACACCAGATAGAGGTACATCTTATCTCCCCGATGGTCATGGCCCGTAGCGTGCAACTCCACCCGGTAATGGTCATCCTGGCCGTCCTGGCGATGGGGGACCTCCTTGGGTTCGCGGGAGTCGTCCTCGCCGTCCCGACCGCGGCCGTTATCGTCGTTCTTCTCGACGAGCTCTACGTAAAGCCTTTGGGAGCTGCTCCGTCCCCCAGGGCCGTACAACTGCCCGAGCGCGATGGCGAGCACGAGGAGGAGTCTGCGACGACCCCTCGCCCTTGAATCCTGTCTTGGGTGTCTTTCGGCTGCAGTCCGGTATGCTCTGGTGAACTTGTTGGGTTATCATTTCGTCCATGGGTGGCACTCTGATCGTAATCCTGTTGCTAGTCGTAGTGCTGGTCGCGGCGTCGGTAGTGCTCTCGCGCACGACGTACCAGGTCCAGAGCGTTCAGGACACCGAGTATGTGGAGCTCGAAGGGAACTGGATTCGCTACCGCGTCGCTGGCGGGGGGCCGGCGGTCGTACTCGTACACGGTTGGCTCTCTTCGGAGGGGATCTGGGAACATCTCGCGGAGCGTCTCGCGCAGCGCTTTACCGTCTACACCTTAGATCTTCCTGGGTTCGGGGAGTCGGATAAGCCCGCCTCGGGCTACGGCGTCCGCTACGGTAGCCGACTCCTGTACGCCTTCTGCGCCCACTTCGGCCTGACAAGAGCTGCGATCGTAGGCCACGACGTCGGGGGGGCGATGGCCATTAAGCTTGCCGCCGACCACCCGGACGTGGTCGGTAGCATGGTGCTCGTCGCCGCCCCGGCCAATGAGGACCAGATCGACCTGCCGACCCTTCTCTGGATCGCCACCCTGCCCGTCGTGGGCCCCGTGTTCTACACCCTGGGCCGCTATCTGCGGCCCCTGCGGCGGCTCTGGATGCGTCCGTTCGTGATGGACCCCGAAGATCTCACGGAGGAGGTCGTGGACGATGTAGGCAAGTCCACCCCGGCGGCGGTCACCAAGACCCTAAACGTGACGCGGCGCGAGATCGCACGCGGCAGGCTCGCCCGCCAAGCCGGCGTCATAAAGGTGCCCGTGCTCGCTATCGCTGGTGAAGAAGACCAGATCGTCGATCCGCAAGCGACGGAGGACTGGTCCCGCACGGTCTCGGCCGAGATCGTCTTACTTGAGGAGTGCGGGCACTTGCCGATGCTCGAGCGCACCGGCGAGTTCAGCGCGCGAGTTTTGGCCTTCCTGACCGGCGACCAGCGCTACCTCGACACGAGCGACGAGTGGTCGGAAGAGAGGGCAGAGAAGGTGGACGAGGACGTATTCGCGGAAGCGCCGGAAGAACCAACCTTCTCCGTACGCGACGAGCCCGGCGCTCCCGAGCCCGAAGTCGCATCCTCCGACGACCGCCCGAACGTTATCCGAAAGCAGGACGGCCGCTACCCGCGACGCAACCCTGAGCCCGAGGACGCCGGCGGTCAGCACGACGTCTCCCTGGGCCCAAATGCCGAGTGGCGTTCCGGCCCGACCGCGGATAACGGCGTCGAAGAACAGACCCGCAGACGCCCGCGTCGCGCTGGAGGCGAGTCAGGGCCGCTGCCAGAGATACCGGATAACCTGTTCGAGTGGCCCGACTCCTTAAAGGAGGCCCGGCCCTGGGACCGATCCCGAGAAACAATACGACCGGATAGGGAGGAAAGCGGCGAGGGTCCACACCCTGGCGAGGATGCGAATCCCAAAGAGGATTCGAACCGCAAAGAGGATACGGATCCCGAAGGTCCGAAAGAGGGCCCACACCCCTGATCCTATAAACACGCCGTCTGCTAGGCTACGAGAGCGGTACGACCGATTGTTTGTCCACGTCACCAACGAGCGGACATCTGCGGAGCCACTCTCGATCACGAAGATCAGCACCTGCCACAGGAGATGCCTGGTGAATGAATGAGCGAAATCTTTATCAAGTCAGCCGCATTCGTGTGGCACCTGAAGGTGGGTTGCATGGTAGGTACTCCAGGCGAGTATCTACCATGCAAGAGATCGCGCGGGCCGTCGACTATGGAGGGTGGAGAATGGTAAAGTAGCGCCGCTGCATCTGAGGTTGCCGGGCTGGATTGTCAAGGAGAAGCTTGGTGAGCAGAAACGTGGTCGTGATCGTACTGGTGATACTCGGTCTGGCTGGCCTGTTTCTGGTGCTACGCCCCGACTCCACCTCTCCCGAAGACGACGCTCCTACCGGAACCTCTGCAGACGAACCACAGGAGCGTATCCATGACGTCGCTATCGAAGGCGGGGTCATGAACCCCGACGAGATCAATGTGGAGGAGGGGGACTTTGTGACGCTTCGGTTAACCTCGGAGGGTCCGGTCGAGGTCCACGTACACGGCTACGATCTGGAGGGGAACGTTTCACCGGGTGAGGAGACCGACCTCTCGTTCGAGGCGGACGCAACCGGGCGGTTCGAGATTGAAGACCACGAGACGGAGGCCCAATTGGGCACGCTCCTCGTACAGCCACGCTAGAGGGCGGACCGTGCGACGCGTTCTCATACCCGTCCTCGCGCCGCTTCTGCTCTTGCCGCTGATTCCCCAACCGGCAGTGGCCCACGGGTTCGGACAGAGCTACGACCTCCCGCTACCGCTCTGGCTGTACCTCTACGGCGCTGGCGCCGCGGTTCTAGCTTCTTTCGTGCCCATAAGCTTGTTTGCCGGCAAGCAAAAGTCTGGAGAAGACGCACCGTACCTCTACCCTCACTTCAATCTCCTGCGGGTCGGGTTCTTGCGGGTCTTGCTCACCAGTCGGACTTTGCTGAGCGGGCTGCGGCTGCTCTCGGTCGGGCTCTTTCTCCTCGTCGTGCTCACCGGTCTCCTCGGGCGGCAGAACGCGGACGCAAACTTCGCCCCGACCTTTGTCTGGATCATCTGGTGGGTCGGCTTGGGCTTCTTCACGGCGTTCGTGGGTAACGTGTGGGCGCTCGTGAACCCCTGGAAAGTCATCTTCGAGTGGGCCGACACGCTCATCCGCCGCCTCGGGGCTAGGAACGGCCTCGAGCTTCGCGAACCCTACCCGGCCTCCTGGGGGCTCTGGCCGGCTGTGGCGCTCTATGGCGTCTTCGTGTGGGTCGAGAACGTCTTCCCGGGTTCGTCCACGCCGGTCTATATGGCCGTTCTCGTCCTTACCTACTCCGTTCTCGTCTGGGGTGGCATGGTCGTCTACGGTAAGGAGACCTGGCTGCGAAGGGGTGAGGTATTCTCGGTTTTCTTCGGTCTCCTGGCGAGGTTCGCGCCGACCGAGGTGCGGGTCGTGGACCCCACACCCTGCCAGGGCTGCTCCGACACCTACGGGACCGTCGAGAAGGGTTGCGTAAACTGCTACGAGTGCTTCGCGAGAGCTGCGCCGGAGGATCGCGAGCTAAACCTGCGTCCTCCCGCCGTCGGTTTGAGCCGTCCCGAGCCCTTACCCCCGGGCGGCGTGTTCTTCGTAATCGCGGTGCTGGCCGGGGTGGCCTTCGACGGCCTGCTGGAGACCCCACTGTGGAACGAGCTGCGCAGAGACCTATCCATGCCGCAAGTGGTGGGGCTGGTGGCGCTGCCGCTCTTGTTTTTCGCCACCTACCTGGGCTTCGTGAAGTTGAGCCAGCTCTCCGGGGGGGGGACGGGTGGGATCCGACGGTACGCGGCGGCGTA
>LCrCPGB2_illDRAFT_1000018_pt1 | contig 15964 bp, 15 predicted proteins | sample LigCruGreenButte_FD_10705 | JGI IMG/M metagenome (IMG submission 10705)
CCCGGTTCCGGCTTTACTCACGCCGCCGCAGGAAGCGGCTCGCCCGGAAGATCTTGCGCTCCTCGGTCTCGTCTCCTCGCGTCTCGCCTTCTCGCGTCTCGCCTTCTCTAAAGAACTCGTCGGCGGTGCGGCCTTCCCCAGCCGGCATGGGCTCCTCGCGATCCACCTCCCGGGTAATGTCGGTCTCGGGAGCCGCCGCGGCCGCACGCCCGGAAGCGCTCTGCTGATCGGCGGGGCTCTCCACGCTAGAAGGCTCCACCTCCGGCTCCTCGGCCTCAGGCTCGCTAGGCTCGCTAGGCTCGGCACCGGTAGAATCACCACCCGGCGTCTCTACAAACTCTATCCGCTGGGTCTCCTCGCCCCCCTGCATGCCCCCCGCCTCCATGCTGCCGGTCTCCTGCGCGTCCGGTGCGGCTGGCTCGTCCTCGTGGCCCTCCAGCCTGCGGGTCTCGGCCGCTTCGCGCGCAGCGGCGACGGACTCGAGGTCGAGACGCTCGCGCAGGGAGGACTCTATCTCCTTGGCCGAAGCGACGTCGGTGTTGTCCATGACGGCGAGGTAGGTCTTCAGCAGGTGCCTGAAGTCATTGGAGAAGTCCTGCTTCGCCTTGCGCAACACCTCATAGGACTCCTGCACCCGTTCGATCCGGCTCGAAGAGTCGGCCAGGATGCGGTGCGACTGCTCCTTCGCCTCGCGCACGATTAGCTCGGCCTCCTTGCCTGCGTTCCGCCGCAGATCGCGGGCGGTCTGCTGGGCGTGAACGAGCGCCTCCCGGATCGAGGACTCTAGCTCCTCGAACTGCTGGAGGCGCTCCTGGAGCGTCGTGATCTCCTCCGACATTCGCTGGTTCTCGGCGAAGGTGCGCTCGAACTCGTCCGCGACCTCGTCCAGGAAATCGTCCACCTGGTTCGCATCGTAGCCACGAAAGCCACTCTTGAACTCCTTGCGCCTTATGTCCACCGGTCTAATAGCCATACAATCACCCCGTAACAGGTCGTATAAAGTTGTCGATCACCAACATTAGAAGGCTCCGCCCGATGTACAGCCCGAAAATGACGATAATCGGGGAGAGGTCCAACGCGAAACCACCGAGATTCAAGGGCGGTATCCGACTGCGTATCGGCATCATGATCGGGTTGACCACCGCGCCCACGGCATTGTAGATACCCTGGAAGAGGGGGCTCGACGGATAGCCGGGGAACCAGCTGAAGAGGATCCACGCTATTACGAACCCAAACAGTATGTAGAACGCGTAATTCACCGTGTTCGCTAGCAGCGCGCTAATCCTGAACCCGAAGTCTTGTAGTACCAGGGCGATTGCTGACTCCGGTAAAAACTCCATCACTCCGCCAGCCTCCGGGCCTGCCTGGTGGCGGCCTCGATGCCGTCGTAGACAGCCGCGACGAAGCCGGCCTTCTCCATCGCCACGAACGCCGCCGCCGTCGTCCCACCGGGCGTCATGACCTCGTCCCGGATCTGATGCGCCGCCCTCTCTTTTAGGAGGACCGCCGTACCCCCTATGGTACCGTTGACGAGCCTCCTGGCCACTTCGCGTGGGATGCCTTCCCTTACGCCAGCCTGTACCAACGCGTCTGCGAAGAGCGCCACGTACGCCGGCCCCGACCCGTGCAGCGCCGTCGCGGCGTCGAAGAGCCGCTCCGGCAGTTCGATCACGTCGCCGACGTGCCGGAAGATGCCCACCACCTCCGGCAGGTGAGCCTCACCGGGGTCGTTCGCGGCCACCACCGCGCTTCCCAAGCCTACCGCTGCGCACACGTTCGGCATTACCCGCAGGACCGCAGCTCCCGCAGGAAGCTTACCCTCGATGGCGGAGATCGGAACGCCGGCAGCGACGCTCACCACCGCCTTCTCGTTGCCCTTTATCGTCAAGGAGATCTCCTCAAGCACCCTACCCACGTCCCAGGGCTTCACAGCCAACACGAGCAGGTCACTCCCCTCGGCAGCCTCTAGATTAGAGTTGGTAGTCTTAACACCGTAACCCTCGGCGAAACGTTCCAGCTGCTCAACGTGGACATCGCTAACCGTGAGGGCGAAGTTGCCGGAGGCCGAGAGCCGGGCGACGAGAGAGCCCCCGATCTTCCCCGCCCCAATGATGCCTACCCGCTGCAAGGCCTAGAGCTGGTTGAAGAACGCTCGCTCGGCGAGCCGCTTGCGCTCCTCGGCCGAGACCTCGACGTTACGTGGGGTCAGGAGGAAGACCCGGTTGGCCACGGTCTGTATCTGGCCGTCGAGGGCGTAGGTCAGGCCGGCACAGAAGTCCACCATCCTTCTCGACAGTTCGGCGTCTGCCTGCTGCAGGTTCAGTATCACTGGCTGCTGGCGCTTAAAGCGGTCCGCCAGGGCCTGGGCGTCGTTGAAGCTCGAAGGATCCACTACGCTCACCCTCGTCGGGGGCACTCGATTCTGATCCGGGACGGCCCGGAGGTGCGACGGCGAACTGCCCTGAGCGCCGTAAGATTGCTCTCGGCCGGCTGAGCCTTCGCTGCCGAAGAGGTCGCCCAGAGAGGTGCCAAAGGCCGAGGACCGATCCGAGCGCCCGAGGCGTCTGACGGTCGGGCGCGGCTCGGGATCTGAAGGCTCGTCGGCGTAGCGGTCCTTAGCATAGGAGCGCCTGTCCTCTTCCTCCTCGTAATATTCATCCTCGTCTACGCCAAAGCCGAACCACGCAGCGACGCGCTCCAGACGGTCTTTAACTCCCATCCAGCCTCCTCACGAGCGGGTCTCCTCAGCTTCCTCGATCAACGCCCGCCCGATCCTGATTATGGTGGCCCCTTCTTCGACGGCGACCCGGAAGTCATTGCTCATGCCCATCGAAAGCTCCGACAGGTCGAAGTGGGGGCTCCAACTATTTTGTAGCCTATCACGGATCGCTCGCAACTTTGCGAAAACATAACGCACATCTTCGGCCCGTTCAACCAGGGGCGCGAGCGTCGCGAACCCGCGAGCGCGCACCTTACCTTCGCTTCTCGCCGCCGCCTCCAGCAGCGGCTCGACCTCGCTTTCCTCGACCCCATACTTCGACTCTTCCCCGCTGGCGTTGACCTGTACGAGTATTTCCACCCCCCCTTCCGGCGCCCGCTTGGCGAGTTCATCGACAAGCCTAACCGAATCGACGGAGTGGATGAGGGCAACGCGGGTGGCGACGTCTTTGGCCTTGCGCCGCTGCAGGTGGCCGATAAAGTGCCACTCGAAAGCGTCCCCGAACTCCTCCTGTTTTCTCAAGAGGTCCTCGGCCTTGTTTTCCCCCAACAACTCCACCCCTGCCCCGGCAAGCACGGCCATCTGCTCCGGCGTGTAGTACTTGCTGGCGACGAGTATCCTCACCTCGTCCGCCCCACGACCGCTCCCGTTCAGAGCCTCCCTGACATGTCCCCGCACAACCTCCAGCCGCTCCCGGATGAGATGCACCGTTTCCACGCTCTGCCTCAAGGTGCAGTCACCCCCTAGCCGCGTCTCAGCTCAAGGCTTTGCTGGCGGGACGAGTCAGAAAGGTTGCATCGGCGGATGATACGCGTCCCCGGCGTACACCTGTCGGGAGCGTGGTTCGCAAAACCAAACTTGGCCGTTTAGCGACGCCGAAGGAAAGCCGGGATGTCGAGGACATCGCCCTCGGGCTGCGGCTGTTCCTCGCGTGGCGGCTCGGCCGGTATCGTCCCCTCCTCGCGGCGCCGGTTCGCGAGGCGCTGGTCGAAGCCTGTTGCGATAACGGTGACGCTAACGCGCTCGCCGTAGGTCTCGTCCACTACGGCCCCGAAGATCAAGTTCGCATCCTGGTGGGCGGCGTTGTGCACGATCTCGGCTGCCTCGTTTACCTCGAAGAGCCCGAGGTCCTGCCCGCCCGTAATGTTCAAGATGATCCCAGTCGCTCCCTCGATGCTCGCTTCTAGAAGCGGGCTCGAGATGGCCGTCTTGGCCGCCTCGGCACCCCTGTTCTCACTGCTCGACTCCCCTATGCCCATCAACGCCGAGCCGGAATTCTGCATGATCGTGCGCACGTCCGCGAAGTCCAAGTTGATGAGTCCCGGTACTGTGATGAGGTCCGTAATGCCCTGCACACCCTTGCGCAAGACGTCATCGGCCATCTTGAAGGCCTCCATCATGCTCGTGCGCTTGTCGGCCACCTGCAGCAGCCGGTCGTTCGGGATGATGATCAGCGAATCGACGTTCTCCTTGAGTCGCTTGATCCCCTCCTCGGCGTACGTCGAACGGCGCCGTCCCTCGAAGGCGAACGGTCTCGTTACGACCCCGACGGTCAAAGCCCCCGCCTCACGGGCCAGCTTCGCAACCACGGGTGCGGCGCCCGTGCCCGTGCCACCCCCCTTGCCCGCCGTGACGAAAACCATGTCCGCCCCCTTCAGGGCCTCCTCGATCTCCGCCTTGCTCTCCTCGGCGGCCTCCATCCCGAGCTTCGGNTCAGCCCCTGCGCCTAGGCCGCGGGTGAGTTTCTCCCCGATGTGGATCTTCATATCGGCATCGGTCATCTGGAGGGATTGAGCGTCGGTGTTAACCGCGATAAACTCGACTCCCGATAATCCGGAGTTGATCATTCGGTTCACCGCGTTGGTACCACCACCGCCGATCCCCACGACTTTTATTACCGCCAGATAACTTGTGCCCGAGTCCACTAACATACCCCTTCTAACCCTTCGTCCGCCTAGCTTCTCCCAGCCGCCCTCGGCTTGCTACCGTGTGCGCCCTCCCCGGCTACACGCCAAAGCCAAACCATTCCTTGACCGCCGACACTATGCTACCAAAACTGGTAGACCTTGCACCTTTACTCTTCGGTCTAAGGTCATCGTTTTTCGCGGAGAAGTATAGCAGACCGATAGCGGTTGAATACTGAGGCTTTCGTACAGGTTCAGAATCGCCCCTTACGCGGCGCGGAATAGTGATCCTGGTACGCATCCCAAGGATTTTCTCGGCGAGCTCGTCCATACCCTCGAGAAGTGAGCCGCCGCCCGTCAAAACGGCGCCCCCGAGAACGAGGTCTCGGACCCCGGCTTCGTCCAGCGAATCGCGGGCGTACTCGAATACCTCGCGGGCTCGGTACTCCAGGATTTGGCTTAGAAAGCGAGCGTTATAATGCTTGTCGCCCAGCTTGACCGCGGCAACGTCGTCTATCTCGCGGGAGATGACAGTTCCGTACTTGAGTTTGAGCTGGTCAGCGGCCTCAAAGGGTATCTTGAGGCCGTAAGCAACGTCCGCCGAGAAGCTCTGGCCGCCCAAGGGTACTACGGCGGTGTGGGTCAGAGAGCCGCGAATGAAGGCGGCGATGTCCGTAGTGCCGCCGCCGATATCTATAAGGACTACCCCTGAGTTGCGGTCCTCTTCGAGGAGACATGCCTCGCTCGATGCCAGGGGTTCGAGTATCACGCGCGAGACCCTCACGCCGCAATCTTCAACGACCCCGAGGAGGTTCTGGATCGTCGAGACGGCGCCGCTCACCACATGCGCCCGCATGGTGGCCTTCCTCGCCGCGAGACCGACCGGCTGCTTGACACCTTCGGTGCCGTCGAGAACAAAAGAGCGGGGGACGACGTGGATTACACTCTCCTCCTCCCCAGTCTCGGCCTGCCTGACCTCCTCTTCTAACCGCCTCACGAGCCGGTCGGTCACCATCCGATCGCGGTTCCTGTTGAGCCGCGTGACTTCGGTGTTGTAAGAGGAGATATGACCCCCGGCGATGCCGACGCTTACCGGCCCGCCGCGCATAGCCCCTCCGCAGGCCTCTATCGCCTCGGCCACCGACTCGGTCGCTGCCTCCCGGTCCACGACCATGCCGCGCCGGAGACCGTGGCTCGGCGCCTCGCCCACGCTCACGACCTCCGCCCACCCACGCCTGCCGTCGATCACCCGACCGGCGATAGCCACTATCTTGGTGGTGCCAACGTCTATGCCGTAGACCAGCTTCGTCAAAGGTTATTCACCCGTCTCCGCCCCGGGCTCCTTACCGGGCTCCGCGCCGACAACGACCCGCTCCGGCGTGCGAAGGTCAAAGTAAGGAGCGTCGGTGTGCTCTTCGATGAGACCCTCGAGGGCCAAAACCTGGTTAACACTAACGTTCCCAGCGAAGAGGACGCTGCGGCCCTCGACGGTCGCATTGACGCCCTTCGCACCCACCCCGTCGACCGAGTCAAGCGTGACCCCATTGTCCTCGAGTACCCGGCTGACCCTCAAGATTTCCTCCAACTGCACCTCGTCGATCCCAATCCGCTCCAGGCCAGTCCCCCCGAGGCCGGGTAGCTCCGTTCCGTCCGCGGAGAGTACGATCCTGCGCCCTCCCAAGTCTCCGTCGAGCACGGGCCTGCGTTCTTCAACCTCAACCGTAACTATACCGGACTCCCAATCTTTAAGCACCTTCGCACCTTTGACCCAAGGGTTAGACTCTATCCGGCGTTCGAGTGCGTCAAGATTGAGGAGAAGCAGGCTGGCGTGCTCTGGAAAGGCCTGCCAGGCCTCCGATTCGGGGAACATGCGGGCTCCCTCAACCTCTACGCCGGTCACGGGGAAGAGGAGATAGGAGACGGTGAGAGCGACGAAGGCGGTGAGAAGGGCCACGGCGCCCGAGATCGCGACGGGCCGAAAGAACTTTCGCAGGAGGAGCGCCAAGCCTTGGATGCACCTAGCCTAGCAAGCCCAACAGCTCGTCGCCCACGCGGGAGATGTCGCCAGCGCCCATGGTCAGCACGGTGTCTCTCGGCTCGACGATGATCCGGAGCACGTTGGGAATATCGTGGCGGTCGGGGATGTAGTAGACGTCGGGTCGGGACGTGCTCTCACAGACGGCGTCGACGACCAGTTTGCCGCTCACGCCGGGTTGGGGCATCTCGCCCGCGCCGTAGACATCGGTTATGAGAACGGCGTCCGCGAGCGTGAGGGCCTCGCCGAACTCGCGGTACAGGGCGCGGGTGCGCGAGTAGCGGTGCGGCTGGAAGACCGCTATCACCCGTCCCGGCTGACGCCGGGTCGCCCGCGCCACCTCGAGGGTTGCCGAGAGCTCCGTCGGATGGTGGGCATAGTCATCAACGACGCGGATCTCGCCGCGCTCCCCCTTGAGCTGAAATCGGCGCCTGACACCGGAGAAGTTCCTTAGGCTCGCGGCGGCTCGGTAGGCGTCATAGCCGAGCCAGCGTGCGACGCCCGCCGCGGCCAGGGAGTTGAGGATGTTGTGCCGACCGTAAACTCCCATCTCGACCGTGCCACGCTCCTCGCCGTCTTCGACGAGGATGTAGGAGTTGGGGGACAGTATCTTCGCGCGCAAGTTCCCCGCTGAGAGGCCGTAGGTCGTGACCGGGCAATGGGCAACAGCCATGAGGGGGAGGCAGTTCGGGTCGTCGGCGCAGGTCACGAGGTGACCGTCGGCGGGCAGGGCTCCGACGAATCGTTCGAAGGTCGCGAGGACATCGTCAAGGGAGGCGTAGAAGTCCGGGTGTTCGAACTCGACGTTGGTCACGACTGCGGCTAGCGGTTTCAGGTAGAGGAAAGAGCGGTCGCTCTCGTCGGACTCGGCGACGAAGAGATCCGAGCCTCCAAACACGACGTTGCTCCCGATGTCGTTCAACTCGCCGCCGATGATGGCGGTGGGGTTCTCGCCCAGTGCCCGTAGGGCGTGGGCCGTCATGCTCGTGGTCGTAGTCTTGCCGTGGGTACCGGCCACGGCCACGCTACGGCCGCCATCGAGGATGCGGGCTAGGGCCGCGGCCCGGGGGACGACGGGTACCGAGCGACGCTGGGCCTCTAGGAGCTCGGGATTCGTGGAGGGGATGGCGGTGGAGATTACCACCTGTTCGGCGTCACCGATCTGTTGGGGGTCGTGCCCGATGTACACTGTTACGCCCGCCTCCCGGAGCCTCCTAGTGTACGGCGACTCCTTGAGGTCCGACCCGGTGACCTCGTGTCCGCTCCTGTGTAGAACCTCGGCGACCCCGCTCATACCGGCGCCACCGATCCCGATCAGGTGCATCTTCATCCGCGCCTTCCTTTCTCTTTCATCGCTTCGAGCAGCCTCCCGGCTATCTCGCCGGCTGCTCGAGGAGTCGCTAGAGCTTTGATATTACCTGCGTACGCTTCCCGACGTGGGTCATCGCGCAGCATACTTTCTACTCGGGCACGTAACGTCTCAGCATTTACTTCGTCGTCGTTCAGGAGCTCTGCCGCGCCCTTCTCGGTAAAGTACCGGGCGTTGTGAAGCTGGTGATCACCGGTAGCGTGAGGGAACGGGATAAGGATGGCCGCTTTCCCCAGCGCCGCGACATCGAACAGGGAGCCGGCGCCTGCTCTCATCACCACGACGTCGGAGGCGGCGAGAGGGTACCAGAGCTCGTCATCGTACTCGACGATCCTGTGCCGGGGGTTATCGGTTGAGAGACGCGCGAAGTCCCTCCTGCCGGAGATGTGGAAGATCGTGTAAGACGTGGCTCCCCCGAAAGCCTCAGCGGCTGCGAGATTCAGCTTCAAAGCGCCGCCACTTCCGCCGAAAATCGAGACGACCGGCGGTTCGAGCCCGAGTCTCTTCAGGGCCTCTTCCCTCGACACCTCGAAGAACTCCCTTCGGGTGGGCATTCCCATTGGCGTAGCGTCCCGCAAGAGCCTGGCCGCGCCGGGAAACGTCACGAAGACCTCATCCACGAACCGACTCGCGAGGCGGTTGGTCCTTCCGGGGACGCTGTTCTGCTCGTGGAGGAAGGTAGGTATCTTCAGGGCGTTCGCTGCGAGGACGGCCGGGGCGCTTGCGTAGCCGCCGACGCCGAGCACAGCACCGGGGCGGTACTCTTTGAGGATAGCGCGGCAACGAACGAGGGCTTTAAAGAAGAGGAAGCCGGCGTGGGCGCGCTGGACAGGGCCGCCCGAGAGTCCCGTGAGGGGTATGGCGTGCAGCGTGTAGCCTGCCTTCGGTACGAGGGTTGACTCTATTCCGGTGGAGGAGCCAACGAACTCCACGGCGGCTCCCCTCCTACGGAGACTACCCGCCACGCAGAGCGCGGGGATCGCGTGTCCCCCCGTTCCGCCGCCGGCGATCAAGACCCGCGGGACGTCCCTTAGCACCGCCTGTCCGCTTCTTTCTGGTTTCGACCTCACGCGCTCGCTCGCCATCCTCCGAGATGCGATAGAGGATCCCGACGGTGACGAAGCAAACGATCATGCTCGAGCCGCCGTAGCTGACGAAGGGGAGCGTCATTCCGGCCAGAGGAAAGGCGCCCATGGCCGCCCCTATGTTGAAGCTCGTTTGGACGGCGAGCATCGTGGCGAGCCCCGCCGTCAAACACCGGGCCATGACGGAAGGGGCGTCTAGAGCTATCTTGAAGCTCGCGATGGTGAGGAAGCCGAAGGCTCCGATCACGGCTACCATACCCAAGAGTCCCAGTTCCTCGCCGATGAGGGCGAAGATCATGTCGGTCTGCACCTCGGGCACGGCGACGCCCCCCTCCCCCGCACCGGTCCCGGCACCAAAGAAGCTGCCTGCCTTTATTGCGACCATGGACTGCACGATCTGGTACCCGGAGCCCTCCGAGACGCTCCACGGGTCCAAAAACGTCAAGAAGCGGTCGCGCCGGTAAGGTTCGAGAAACATCATCCCGACGAGCGCCACGAACGCCGCCGCGCCTGCGAGCAAAAGGTCCCCCGTCCTTAGCTCCGAGGCCCACAGAACTCCCGCCGCGCCCGCAGCGATGACGACAGAGGTACCGAAGTCTGGCTCGAGGAACACGAGCAAGACGAGCAGCCCCACGCCCGCGATCGGCCGGAGGGGCAATCCGGTCCCTGGGCGTGCCCTGGCCACGGCGCATGAGAGCAAGAAGATAGCCGCCAGCTTTGCGAACTCCGCCGGCTGCACGCTTACCGGGCCAAGGTCGAACCAGCGCCGCGCGCCGCCTACCTCGTTTCCGAAAGCCGGGATCAAAACCAGCACCAAGCTCGCGAGTACGACGAGGTAGAACGCCGGCGCGATCTTGCGCCATGAGGTGTAACGTACCCCCTTCGCCACGAGAAACGCGACCACCCCGAAGGCCACATGCGCGGAGCGCACTACCAAATAGTGCGTCCCGAAGTCCTTGGCGGTCGCCGAATAGACCATGACGTTGCCAAACAAAGCGAGGGCCAGCGCCACCACGAAGAGGTTTGTTCGGAGCGACATTACAGACCGACGGCCCCCTTGTCCGGCTGTTCTGTATGACCGCCGACACCCTCGGTCACGATCCTGGCGAAGGCCGCGCCCCGCTCGGCGTAGCCAGCGTGCTGGTCGAAGCTCGCGCACCCTGGCGAGAGCAACACCACGTCCCCCGGGTGGGCGAACCTGCACGCCTTCTCTACCGCCCCGGACAGATCCGGCGCCAGGAGGACGTCTATCGGTACGCCCTTCTTCTCCAAGAATTCGTAGATCCTAGGTCCTGCCTCGCCCTGGCACACGATCGCCCGGCAGCCGTCAAGGAGCGGCAAGATCTCGGAGAAGTCGGTCTCCTTCTCCGAACCGCCAAGGATCAGGACGGTGGTTCCGTCGAAGCTTCTGAGTGCAGCCGCCACCGCCGCCGGGTTCGTAGCCTTCGAGTCGTCCACGTAAGTTACGCCGNCACGCTCTGCCACGGTCTCTAACCTGTGCGGCTCGATCTGGTAGCCAATCAACCCCTCCCGGACCTCCACTAGCTCCACACCGAACCTCTCCGCCGCTGCCGCCGCGAAGAGTGCGTTCTCGTAGTTGTGCGGCCCTACGAAGGGTAACTCTACAACTTCCGCCAGAGGCCGTCCCCGCAACAAGAGGCGCTCTCCTTCGACCAGCGTCCCTCCTATCCCGATGACAACTGTCTCCGCGACGATGCTGCCCGTAGCGTCCTGGCTCGCCGGATCGTTGGCGCTGACCANCGCGAGGTCCGTAGGCCCCTGTCCCTCGAAGATACGCAGCTTGTCGACGGCGTACTCCTCCATGGAGTCGTGCCAGTTCAAGTGATCCGGCCTCACGTTAAGGAGCATGGCAACCTCGAAGCCGGGCTCGGGCAGGTAGTGTAATTGGAAAGAAGAGAGTTCCAGGACGAGCACTCCAGCCTTTCGAACCTCCTCCAGACAGCCGGTCAAGGCCCGCCAGGAGTTGCCTGCCACCGCGTGTGTAACGTTCGCAGCGGCGAGGATGGAGTGCAACATGCCCACGACGGTGGTCTTACCGTTGGTCCCGGTTACGGCTGCGGTTCTCACCCCAGGCCCCAGCAGCTCGAGTCCCAGGGCGACCTCGGAGAGAACAGGTATGCCCTCCTCCTCGGCGGCTACGAGCAATGGGTTTCGCGGGCGAACGAGCGGGCTCGCAACTACGCGGTCGACTCCCTCTTCCAGCACCTTCGTGCCGGTCCCCAGATGTCCCTCGACGCCGAGCGAGTCAACGATCCCCCTCGTACGCTGCGAGTCGTCCGAGTCGGCCACGATCACCTCGTCGCCCATCTCGATGATGGCGCGGGCAGCGGCGACGCCCGACTCCCCCAGGCCGTAGACGAGCGTCTTCATACGGCGTCGTTGTACAGCGTGAAGTAGTAGAGGACGAAACCGAACACGGCGAAGGCGAACTGGATGATCCAGAACCTCACCACCACTTTGTTCTCTTCCCATCCGGAGAGCTCGAAGTGGTGGTGGATCGGGGCCATCTTGAAGACCCGCTTTTTGGTGAGCTTGAAGAAGCCGTACTGGATCATCACGGAGAGCGCCTCGAGGACGAAGATCCCCCCGATAATCGGCAGAAGCAGTTCGGTCTTGGTCAGGATTGCGGCGACCGCCAGAACCCCGCCGATGGCGAGTGCACCCGTGTCGCCCATAAAGACCTGTGCCGGGTGGGAGTTGAACCAGAGGAACCCGACGATCGCCCCGACCATCGCCCCGCAGATTATCGCCAGGTCATACTCCCTCTCCAGGAACGCTATCGCCGTGTAGACCGAGAGCGCTATCCCCCCGGCTCCCGCCGCGAGCCCGTCGAGTCCGTCGCTCAGGTTCACGGCGTTGGTAGTCCCGACGATGACGAGGACCATAAGCAAGCTAAAGAGGGCCACACCGACCATCACCCCAGGCCCGAGCACCAGGTTCCTGTCGAAGCCAGGTATGACCACGTTCTGCGTTATCCCCACGTAGCGCAGTGCCATGACGTCCGCCAGGACCACGGCCAGCGTCAAGAGCAGGAACTTGTAGCGCACGCTCAAGCCCTCGTTGCGTCTGTTAGAGATCTTCTGCCAATCGTCGTAGAGCCCAATCCCCGCGACCACCGAGACAAGCAACAACGTCGTCAACGTAGCCACGTTCAGACGCGCCACCACGAGCAGCGCGGCGACGAGGCCCACCAGCATTACCACCCCGCCCATCGTCGGCGTGCCCTGCTTGATCAGGTGCGTCTGTGGTCCCTCCTCCCGAACGAACTGCCCGAATTTTTTGGTCTGCAGGTATTCTATGAACTTCGATCCCAGGGAAACAGTTACCACGAAGGCGACCGCCGAGGCCAGGATAACGCTAAACAAGAGCCAATCTTTCCTTTAGCTTCCGCGTCAAGCGGTCCAATCCTACACCCCTCGACCCCTTCACGACCACATAGTCGCCCCCTCGTAGCTCCCTCTCGAGTTTCTCAGCCGCCTCTTCGGCGTCCTCGTAGAGAAGGACCTCGCCCGGAAAAGATTCAGCGTACCAACGAGCCTCGTCTCCTACGCACACCATCAGGTCCACTCCGACCTCGCCCGCTAAGCAGCCGGCCTCGCGGTGGTACTCCCTCGCCCCGGCCCCGAGCTCGAACATTCCGCCCAGGACCGCGACGAGCCGCCGGTTCTGCCCTCTCGCCCCCTCCGCCCCATACCTCAAGACCGCCGCGACCGCCGCCGGTGACGCGTTGTACGAGTCGTCGTAGACGACTATGTCGTCCCGCAGCCTGTATACCTCACCGCGCAGCCCTGTTCGCCGCAATCGGGTGAGCCCCCGGGCGCACTCCTCCGGGCCGAGACCCAGCGCCAGGGCGCCTCCGATCGCCGCCAGGAGAGGCTCTACTAAATGCGTCCCGAAGACCGGAGTCTTGACCTCCACCGCACGCTCTTTCGTCCCTTCCCTCACGTGCAGCTCGAAGGCCAGGCCACTCTCTAGCTCCGAGATTTCCGCGGCGTAAAGTTCAGCTTCCGGTCCATAGCCGAAGGTGATGCGCAGCGCGAGATTACGTCCCGGTCCCACGGCTGCCTTCGGTGCCCCAAGAGGGGAGACCAGAGCCCCGCTCTCGGGGAGCGCCAGGGCCAGCTCGCCCTTCGCGGCCGCCAGGTCTTCCAGGCTCCCGAACGAGTCCAGGTGAACCGGCGACACGGCGGTGAGGATGCCCACTTCTGGCGGAGCGATACTACAGAGGTGGGCGATGTCACCCTTGTGCGTCGCGCCCATCTCCAAAACCAAAACCTCCGTCCTCTCGTCCGCGGCCAGGACCGTGAGGGGCAGACCTATCTCGTTGTTGAGGTTTCCGGCCGTCGCCGAGACCCGACAGCCGGCACACCGAAGGATTGCCTCCGTAGCATCCTTGACCGTGGTCTTGCCCACCGTGCCCGTTATTCCAACGACCGTTGGCGAGTCCATGCTGCCCAAAGTCCACCGGGCCAGCTCCTGCAACGCCTCCATAGGATCCTCAACCACCACCGTTGGCACCGGGAGTGGTCTTGTGGCCACAGCCGCGACCGCCCCCCGGAGGTGCGCCTCGGACGCGAAGTCGGCCCCGTCTATCCTTCCCTTGAGCGCGAAGAAAAGCTCCCCACCGCGCACGGAGCGCGAGTCGACCGTCGCCCCTGTCGCCAGGATCGTACCGTCGCCGCCGGTCAAGTAGCCGCCGATGACCCGCGCCACCGTCTCCAGAGCGACAGGTTTCAACGTATCCTGTCCTCCTTCCTGGCGTCAGGCAAAGGAGTTGGGTTTGGGGGCGGAGGATCGCCTTTGGTGCTCTCGCGATCAGGCGGGACATTGTAATAGCCCAGGGTAAAGCTCATTACGTCTTGAAAGGCCGGGGCGGCGACGACCTCTCCGAAGAGGTCCTTCTGCGGCTCATCCACCAATATCAGGGCGAGGTACTTCGGATCCCCCACAGGTGCGAATCCGACAAAGGAGGTGACGTACTCGTCGCCGTAGGAGCCGGTCTCGGGGTCTACCTTCTGCGCGGTCCCGGTCTTGCCAGCCACGGTGTAGCCGGGAATCTGGGCTAGGTGACCCGAGCCATCGTCGACCACGGTCTGGAGCATCCCGCGTACTATAGACGACGTCTTCTCGCTTATCACCCGGTCCCCGGGCCCGTCGGGAGCGGAAGCCTCGGAGACGTGGGGCGTCACCTTCACCCCCCCGTTGGCGAGCGAGGCGTAACCCGTGGCGAGCTGGAGCGGGGTGACGGTGAGGCCCTGACCGATGGGGATGTTGCCGATGGAAGAGCCGCTCCAGCTCTCGAAGGGGGGCACGATCCCTACGTTCTCACCCCACAAGTTTACTCCGGTCCCCTCCCCGAACCCGAAGCGTTTTATGTGCTCGACGAGCCGCTCGCCGCCAAGCGACTGGGCAACCTGGATCGTGCCCACGTTTCTCGAGTGCTGGAGGATACCCGCCGGCGTCAGGACCTCCGTCTCGTGCGGCTCCGAGTCGCGTATAACGACGTCGGCGACCGGTATAGAGTCGGCCACCACGAACGTCGTGGCCTCGGAGACAGCCTCTTCCTCGAGGGCCGCCGCCATCGTAAAAGGCTTGAACGTCGATCCCGGCTCGTAGGGGTCAGTGATGATCCGTTCGCGCTTGGCCTCCTCGGAGGCCTCCGCGAAATTGTTGTTGTCGTACCCGGGGGTGTGGGCCAGCGCGGCTATCGCACCGTCCTCGACCCGCATGACGAGCCCCAGCGCGCTCTTGCCTTCGTACTTTTCGGCGGTCTCCTCAAGTGCCCCTTCGAGCTCCCTCTGAACCGGGGTATCTAGAGTAAGTCTCACCTCCTGACCGCCCCCGAGAACGTCGTCGTAGCGTGCCTCGACCCCACCGTAAGCCTGGTCTGTACCGAGGTAACCCACTACCTGGCTGGCGAGCGGCCCGTTGGGGTAGACGCGCACCTCGTCTGGCGCCACCGAGATGCCCGGTAGTCCGAGCTTCTTTACCTCACGCGCCTTTTCCGGTTCGACCTCCTCGGCCACGACGCTGTATCCGCTGGGCTTACCCCCTTCGTTCTTCTCCGTGAGCTTCTCTTCTATCTCGGCAATGTCTCGCCCATCGTCGAGCACCCCGGCTAAGGCCTCGGCGGTCGCCTCTGGCTCTTGGACCTGATACGGGGTAGCGATGATCTTACCGGCGTCCAAACTCGTAGCGAGGCGGTGGCTGTCGGCAGAGACTATGGCGCCGCGGCCCACACCTGCCTCCCGCGCGGCGTCCGGCTGCTCATTGGCGTGCGCCTCGGTGGCGAACGTGCCGTAGCGTGCGTCATCCGCGATGCTCAACTGCACGGCCCGCGCTCCCAGAGAGAGGCAGACCACCGCGACGACTCCCACGACCAGCCGCAGCCTCCCCCTGCCCACCGCCCTGCTCGTCTTGCCCCGCCCGACGGGAGGGGCCGAGGTACGCTTCTTCGTCCGCCCTTGAGGGAACGGTACGACCCTTGCGTTGTGCCTGCCACGCCCCCTGGTGGTTGCCCGGGTCGCACCGCGAGGGGTACCTCTCGAGGCACCCCTAGGTCTTTTGCGGCCTCGGGCGTCATTCGCCGGTCTCCTTCTTCTCTCCCCCGCCATCTACTACGTCCTCCCCATCGCTACCATCATAGGTCTCGAGATCTCCTCCGTGAGGATCCCGCATGTCGAGATCTCTCCTGGCCAAAGCTCGGATCCTCCCCGGTTCCGAAAGCTCTGTGATTCTTACCTCGAGCCTCTCTGCCTCGCTCTCGGCCTCCTCCTTCTCCTCTTCCAGCCGCACTACCTCGTCGCCGAGCCGGGCCGCCACGGTATGCAC
>LCrCPGB2_illDRAFT_1000019_pt1 | contig 15682 bp, 23 predicted proteins | sample LigCruGreenButte_FD_10705 | JGI IMG/M metagenome (IMG submission 10705)
CCGCATGAACGGGACGGTCATCGTTACCTCGGCGCGGTTCGGCAGCAGGAGGTCCTTGTTGCGAAATTTCTTTATGTAGCTGAAAATGTAATCCCACCGACCGCAGTTCAGACCCGCCGAGTGCTCCCGCAGCTCGTAGAGGATCTCGTGCATCTCGAAGGTTGCCAGGATAGTCTCGATCAGTACGGTCGCCTTGATCGTGCCTTGCGGTACCCCCAGCTCGTCCTGGGCCATCACGAAGACGTCGTTCCACAGCCTCGCCTCGAGGTGGCTCTCCATCTTCGGCAGGTAGAAGTACGGCCCGGAACCCAGATCCAGCAAGGTCTGTGTGTTGTGGAAGAAATACAAACCGAAGTCGAAGATCCCAGCCGGTACCTGCTTGCCGTCCACGAGCATGTGCTTCTCGAAGAGGTGCCAGCCGCGCGGGCGGGCGATGATAACGGCCAGGTCCTCGTTTAGCTCGTACTGCTTGCCGGTGTTGGGATCGTCGTGGGTTATCGTACGCCTTGCGGCCTCGTAGAGGTTGAATTGGCTCTCGAGCATGTTGTGCCAGGTCGGGCAGTTGGCGTCCTCAAAGTCCGCCATCCACGTACTGGATCCGGAGTTGAGGGCATTTATCGTCATCTTCCGGTCGGGAGGACCGGTAAGCTCCACGCGCCTGTCCTGCAGGTCTTCAGGGACGGGCGCTATCTTCCAGTCGCCCTCCCGAACCTCATGGGTCTCGGGCAAAAAGTCCGGCATCTCCCCGGCGTCGATGCGCTCCTGGCGCTCGGCCCGCTTCTGCAGGATCTCCTCGACGCGCCCGCCGAACTCCCTGCTAAGCGTCGCGACGAACGCGACCGCCTCCGGCGTTAGTATCTCGGCGAACTCATCGGGGATGGGCGCCGTAAACTCGACTCCCTCCGCGTACTGCTGCCTGGTCTGGGCCATACTCTCGAGCTCCTTACCTATGACTCTTACGGCTACTAACTACTAACCTGCCACTTTAGCAAGCCATAAGCTACGCCGCTCGGTGGCCCGAAAAGGCCCAGACGAGAACCTCTATGCCGCGGCAGCGGCCTTGCTCCGAACCGGCCGCGCGTAGACGACACAGCAACTCGGGTGGCATCTCCAACGGTAGAGCACCTCGCACTCCCACACGCCGTCGAGCATAACCCTCTGCCCGATTTCGGGGACATTCTCCTCGTAACGGCGATCCAAAACTTCTTCCGTCTCCGGGTCCCTGTACTGTACCGGTATCATGTGCCTCTCCTTCCGACAATTACCGACCGTGCAACACAGGCTAACAGCGCCCTTGATATAATTCCAATCGTTTGCTTGAATTGTGGTGATAGAAAAAACTTATAACTAGTAGGTATTAGTTGTCAGTAACGATGCGGTCAGCCGAGGATCGGTTCGTCACAAGGGACAACGTGTAGAGATGAAGCCTCCTATGACCCTCATCAACAGAGCAGCAAAACTAAGAACAGACAACCAGGACGCAACGGAAGGGAGCGGACGTGCTACTGAGGCAGATGGAGTGCTTTCTGGCGGTGGCGCGTTTGGGGAACGTAAGCCGGGCGGCCGAGGAGATGTACCTGACGCAGCCGACCTTGACGGCGCGGATAAAGGCTCTTGAGGAGGATCTCGGTGACCAGCTCTTCGTGCGGACAAGTCGCGGGATGCGGCTGACGGAGGCGGGCAGGGAGTTTACGCCTTATGTGGAGCGTTGCGTGGCGAGCCTGGAGGAGGGGCGACAGCGTCTCAAGGAGCTTCGGGGCGCCTCGGGCGGGCGACTGGGCCTGGGGACGTCGCCGGGAGTCAGTACGTACGCGCTGCCGGCGATTCTGGAGCGGTTCACGGCAGCGCACCCGCGGGTCTCGGTCTCGGTCAGGACCGGGCACTCTGAGGACATTCTGGAGATGGTACTGAAGGAGGAGGTCCAGCTCGGGCTCGCTCGGGAGATGGATCACCCCGAAATCGAACGCCTGCCCCTTTACGAGGACGAGTTGGTGCTCGTCGTTGACCCGCAGCACAGGTTCACGGAGAAGGGTTCGGCGGAGATCTCTGAGGTCGGCCGCGAGCACCTCATACTCTTCGACCAGTCCTCCAGTTACTACGAGCTGACCCAGTCGCTTTTCAGGAACGCCGGCATCCGCGAGTTCAGCGCGATAGAACTCGACAACATCGAGGCTGCCAAGAGGATGGTCGAGCATCGCCTCGGAGTCGCCTTTCTGCCCCGCACAGCGGTAGTGAGAAGCGTGGCAGCGGGACACCTCTCCCTTATAGAAGTCGAGGACAGCCCCGAGATACAGCGCCCGATAGTAGCCCTGAGAAGGCGGGACGTACCCCTGACCGGCACCGTGCAAGCATTCTTGGAGGTCGCTAGCAGCATGGGCGAGACCCGTAACCGTGCCCAGCTCTCCCCCACCCTGGCCGCCGAGTTCGAGAACCTGCAACTCATAGACCTGTTCACCTAAATCCCCACTCAACCGCTGTTTCCGTAGCACGCTCGGCCTCTCGCATCTCACGCCGTCCGCGTGATCTGCGCCTTTCCGGTTCGTTTTCAGGGCAAAAGCGGGTTTCCCGTTGGAATTCGCTGTGTAACGGTTACGTAACCCGCCCGCCGTGGCACGTATACTCAGCACCAAGGGCAAGAGTTAACCGTTCGAGAGGTGAAAGAGTGGAACGCAAGAGAATTGTAGTGATGGAGGGCGACCAGACCGGGCAGGAGCTCCTCGAGGAGTCTTTGCGCGTCTTGGACCATTCGGTAACGGGGCTAGACCTGGATTTCGCGAGGTACGACCTCTCGCTAGAGAATCGGCGGGCCACCGGGAACGAAGTGGTGCACGAGGCGGCAAAGGCTATGAAGGAGTGCGGGTTCGGCATAAAGGCCGCGACCGTCACCCCCGAGACCTCCGAAGACGTTGGCTCACCGAACGCCATACTCAGGCGAGGCATCGACGGGACCGTCATCGTGCGTACCGGGAGGCGCATCCCCGGCGTGAACCCGATGATGGGCTTTCACGCCCCCATCTCCGTAGTGCGGATGGCCGTGGACGACGCCTACGGGGCGAAAGAGTGGCGCGAAGGCGAGGGGTTAGACGAGGTCGCGTTCCGGACCGAGAAGATCTCGCGCAAAGTCTGCCGCGGCGTCTCCGAGTTCGCGTTCATCCTGGCGCGCCGGATGCGCGCCAAGATCTTCGGCGGCCCCAAGTGGACCGTCTCCCCCGTCTACGAGGGGATGCTCAAGGAGGAGATGGACCGGGCCGCCGAGAAAAATAAGGACGTTCGCTACGACCCGCAGCTCATCGACGCGACCTACGCCCTGTTGCTCTCGACCTATGGGGAACCACTGGTCATTCCAACCCTCAATCGCGACGGGGATTGCATGTCCGACATGGTCTTGCAGATGTTCGGCTCGATCGCGGGAGCTGAATCGCTCCTCATCGCCCTCGACGAGGACGAGAACCCGGAGACCGTAATGTCCGAGGCCCCACACGGTACGGCGCCGTCGTTGGAAGGCAAGAACGTAGCCAACCCGATGGCCATGATCCTCGCGGGCGCGGCCCTGCTGACATTCATTCACGATGAGGAGGCCGACCGAGTCTCGCGGGCCATCTACGAGGCGACCTTCGAGTCGGTCCTGGAGGGAAACCGCACCGCCGAACTTGGGGGCTCCAGCGGTACCCGGGAGTTCACCGACGAGGTAATCCGTCACGTCAAAACCAAGCTCGAGGTGTGGAGCGCGCTTGCTTAGGCGGAGAAAACGGGTCGAGTTCGAGGTTACGCCCGCGACGCTCAAAACCCTCGGCCTCGCCGGCGTCGCCGGCCTGCGCTCAATGGCTGCCCCGGCCCTCCTCGCCCGGGCCGTCCAGCGGGGCGATCTCAACGCACCAAACCTCCCGGCCCTGGGCTACAAAGACGTATCGAAACTGCTCTCCTTCCTCTCCTTCGGTGAGATGGTCGCCGACAAGACGCACCTCGTCCTGGCCCGTACCTCCGCCCCGGCCCTCCTCGGTCGTCTCCTCTCCGGCGCCGTCGCCGGCTCGGTCCTTTTCGCCGACGAAGGGCGACGGGGTAACTCGGGCGCCATACTCGGGGCGCTCTCGGCGTTCGCCGCTGCCTACGCCGGGGAGAAGCTTAGGGCGATGGGCGCCCAGAGGGGCATACCGGATCCGATACTCGGCATCCTCGAAGATAGGTTCGTCCTCACCCTCGGGACGCGCCTCCTGCGGAGGGCTTAGAAACCGAGCCGGGCGAGGGCGCCCTCGACGGAGCCGACGTAGTGCCCGCCGAAGAAGTAGACGTGAACGAGCAATGGGTAGAGGCTGTAGAGGTGGCGCCGCTCCTCAAAGAAGCCGGGGCGTATAGGGCGGATCTCTGCGTAGCGCCGAAAAAAGGGCTCCCCAAAGGTCCCAAACAGGGAGATGTATGCCAGTTCGGTCTCGGGGTCGGCGTGGTAGATCGCCGGGTCGAGGAACGCGGTGATCCTATCTCCCTCTGCCAACACGTTCCCACTCCAGACGTCACCGTGGATCAGGGCGGGGTACTCCGGCTCTTCCAAAATCTCCCCTACCCTCCCGGCCAGCCCCTCGACGCGATTTCGAAGGTTCGCAGGCAGCCTACCCGCTTCGCTCGCTACCTCCGTGAGGTAGAGTAACCGCTGGTCCCTAAAAAACTCGACCCAAGACTCGGTCCACGGGTTCGGCTGCGATAGGCTGCCTATAAGGGTGTCCCGCTCGTGCCCATAGGCAGCGGCGCTCACGCCGTGCAAGGCCGCCAGGAGCTCCGCCGCGTGCGCCTGAGCCCCCGAAGGCTCCCCACCGCCCGCCACGAATTCCATAAGCAAGAGCGCCCCCGAGGAGTGGTAGACCTCCGGCACCGGAAGCCCGGTCTTCTCCCGCAGGTACCGGAGCATGTACGCCTCTCGTTCGAGGTGTGATTCTCCGGCGCGGTCAACCTTCGCGACCACCAAAGTACCCTCGGAGAGTTCCGCCCTGTACACCTCACCTATACATCCTCCACCCATCGGTCTCGCGTCGAGGAGACGCTCGCCCAGAGCGACCTCGACACCTTCCGCAATGATCCGTTCAGGAGGCACGGCCGTCTCGCAGGTACTGCCCGGTACCCTCCAAAAGATCCTCTGTTGCCGCCTCCGAGAGATCTAGGATATGCTCAACGCTTTTCTGGCTACAGTAGGAGGGGTGCGGGATCTCCGATACAGACTCGAATCTGGTTATCATCTCTACGAGATTACGAGCCTGTCGCACCCTTTTTCGTGCCGCCCGATCTTTCTTCGGCTGCAGCAGGGGCGCGGAGCAGGGCGCTAATGGTCGCCGTGTCGGTTAATAGGGCGTCGCCTGCGTGATCTAGGAGCTCTAGCGAATGCCGCGCCGCCTCTTCACTGCCGGCACCGCAGGCGTCCTTCACGACGACGGGTACGTAGCCGAGATCCGCCCCATGCCGAACGGTGGGTTCGATACCCAGCTCCGTAGCTATGCCGCAGATAGCGAAGGCGTCGAGGCCCAAGTCGCGGAAAGCCATGTTGAGGAAGGTGCCAGAAAAGGCACTCATCGCTATTTTGTCGGAGACGGCCTCGCTCGGCAGCGGCTCTAGATCTGGTACGACCTGGAACTGCGGAGAGTTGCGCGGGAACCAAGGCTCGACGTCTTCGACCCGTTCCACCCGCTGCCAGGCCATCGCCTGCCTCATCTGGAAGACACCCATTAGTTCTTTGGGCAGGGACATGTGGCGGCTAAAGAACACCGGGAATCCCCCCTCACGTGCCGCACGCAATACCTCCGCGGCCTGCGCGGTGATCTCGGGCCCGTCGCGCAACTGGCTCACTATCCCGACTTGCATGTCGTACACCAGCAGCGCCATGCGCCGCGGGTCACAGACCTCTTCGAGCGTACGCGGTACGTTCAGACCTGATACCTTCTCCACGACCTACTCCTTCTCATGACGTTTGCCAGCACCAATGATAGTACGCGGAACCAAACCGATTAGGCAAAGGCGACTGCTCGGGCCGTCTGCCAGATCATCCACAGATCGAGGATTTCGTAGGCTGACCACGCGGCGGTTCTAATCCAGTTTGTATGCAAGAGAAAGTTGTAGGCATATCGGTCGAAACCTCCGCTCAGAACCTGATGCTGGGGGGCCTAAAAGAGCACGGTGGAAACCACGATCACCGCGAAGATCGCAATCCCCAGGAGGACCGCCCAAAGCGGAACCTGCTGAGGCCGCACGAAGATGAGTAGCACGGCGGTCACGAAGCTTGTGATTATCCAGGACCGGCCACGAGGAAGAAGAGCCTGTTGTGGGCGGTCTCGTAGGCGGGGAAGGCTTCCTCGCCTACACGGTCGAATAGCGGGTAGTGTACGAGCTGCATGGTCCAGAGAAAGCCGGCCATAAAGATCACCGCCGCCGCGTTGACCAGCAGAACCAACAGCTCCACCCGCATACTTCTCTACGCTCCTCGTCCTACCACCGGAGCCGCATGTCCCCTGAGTAACTCACCCCGTGCGACTGGCGCCAACAGTGTCAACGAGCGCCCAGCGCTTCAAGCGTTTGCGGAAGACCGTCTGCGAAGGAGGGGTACCGTGGTGCCCAGCCCCAGCGTTGTGTGAGAGACGCGCTCTGGAATGGAAGGTTTCGACGGACGGAGATCAGGGCGTCCAGCAAAGGTCCCGTCGTTCTCAGACCTCGAAGACGTAGTAGGGTTGCTTGAACCCCTCTTGCTGGAGAACGGGCACGCTGACGTTAAAGACCGGCACGCCTCCCTGTGTCTTCCCTCGGAAGCTCCCGTTGTGCGCGTGGCCGTGGAAGGCGATGTCCGCTCCGCCCTCGTCGAGAGCATGCGCGAGGTGGCCCGTACCGAGAAAGGCGTGTATCTCCGGTGGCTCGCCCTCGACCGTGGCCCGGATCGGCGAGTAGTGCAGAACGGCGACGCGCCGCTCCGTCTCCAGGCGCCGGAGCTCGTTGCCCAGTGCCTGCGCTTCCATTCGTCCCTCGTTCACCCAGACCTTGAAGAGTTCTTCCCCGAAAGCGTTGGCCAGGGTCTCGTCGAAACCGCCGCAGAAGCCTTTGACGCCTGAGAAGCCAACCTCATCGATCACGATGCTAGAACGGTCGAGTAGGTGGACGCCGGACTTCACGAAGAGGCGCGAGACCTCGGCGGCGTTGCCGCTTTCGTAGTCGTGGTTGCCCAGGGTGGCTACCACCGGTATCGGACAGTCGTCCAGAATTTCCAGCAGCACCTCCGCCTGATCCGGCAGGCCAAGGTCGGTCAGGTCTCCCCCGATCACGAGCACGTCGGCCTCACCTCCGGCTCCCTCGACGAGGGTCTGGAGTAGCCTGGTGTCTTCGACACGGGCGTGGACATCAGCGGTGGCCGCGATCTTCAATCTCGCATCAACCCTTTTTCTCTTCCGAGCGTCGCGCCTCCGGCGTCGCCGCGCGCTCGTCGGGCAAGCCCCACTCCTCTACGTCGACGCGGAAGGTGTTCTCGTCGAGCATCGTTCCGCGGAAACGGGTCTCTGTTGGGGCGGGCTCCTCTTCGTACCGTCCGAGCAAGGTCTTCAATACCCGTCTGGGCAGATAGTGGGTGTGGCTCGGGTAGACGTAGCGGTAGAGGTGTAGGTAAGCGAGGAGGAGTTCCCAGTGGTCGCCCATCTTCTCGACCATACGGTCCCAGTCGAGCTCTCCGCGCGTAGCGAAGATCACGTGTAGCACGTCATCCACGTCGCAGCGGTCCTTTGCGACCACGAAGATCTTCGAGAGGATCAACTCCTCCGCGGGGATGACGAGGGCCCGCCGATCTAGGATCGAAATCTCCGTCGCGTTTTCGAACCACGACTCGTCCACCGGACCGGTTCCGTTGTGGCTCGCGTGGATTACGTCCGCGAATAGCTCTCCCCTGCGCGCCTTGGCTAACCAGACTGGGTCCGTGACCTCCGTCTCGAAACCCGCCTCCTCTAGCACCGCGAGGACCCGCGGCACCGTCTTCTCCGTGGTGAACACGTCGAGATCCTTGGTGTCGCGCCAGATGCCCGTGTAGGCGTTTAACGCCAGGGCCCCGCCGAGCATGTAGCGTATATCCGCCCCATCGAGAGCGTCAAGGACTTCGCCGTACACCTCGCTTGCTTCGGCATCGAAGTCGGGTTTACCAATCATAGCCCGGTTTCATACCCTTACGGAGCTAAAAATGCACCTCTGTTCCGTGCCACGGTGCACTTGCTCTCGCGCCTACTCGCAGTAGTCGAGGCCGAGGTGGGTCATGAGCTCTTCTCCCATGATCGCGCGAAGCGTGTTCTTCAGCTTCATCTGTTGGATAAAGAGGTCGTGTTCGGGGTAGAGCTCCGGCAGGGTCATCGGGCTCTTGAAGCAAAACGAGAGCTACTCCTGGATGCCCCCATCTTGGCCCGGCGAGCCAGATCCAGGAACAGGGCCAGATCCAAGACTATCGGGGCCGCCAGGATCGAGTCGCGGGCGAGGAAGTTTATCTTGATCTGCACTGGATATCCGAGCCAGCCGAAGCGTCGATGTTGTCCCAGCCCTCCTTTGCGTCACCCCGGGGCGGGTAGTAATTGATCTTGACGATGTGCGAGATGTCCCCGTATAGGTCGGGGTACTTCTCGGGTTGGAGTATGGTATCTAGAACCGAGAGCTTCGTGTCCACCTTGCTCTTTAGGCTCTACTCGTCGTCGAGGACCTCCCCGTCCCGGTTGCCAAGCATATTCGTCGAGTACCATCCTTCGAGGCCGAGCATCCTGGCCTTCAAGCCCGGGCGATGATCGTCTTCATCAGGGTCTGTCCGGTCTTGGAGTCCTTGCCGGCAACGGGGACGCCCCGGTCGTCGGCCAGGTCTACGAGGGCGGGAACGTCGACCGCGAGAGACGGGGCGCCGTTGGCGTAAGGCACACCCTCCTGGAGGGCAGCGTAGGAGTAGACCATCGCCGGAGAGATCGAAGGGTCCGACGCTCCAGCGCCGCCTCGAACTCGTCGAGGTCGAAGTGCGCCTTCTGGGGCTGAGCGTAGGCCTCGGATGGAGGCGCAGTGGATCATAGCCGCCCGGTCGAAACCGTGCTCGCTCTTGAAGGTGCGCATATCTTCCCTGACCTGCTCGGTGGCCTCCCCCAAGGAGACGCAATCCTTTCTGTGGGCTGCCTCGATCCTTAGGACGTAGCGGGAATCGAAGACCGCCGGGAACGGCCTTATTTCCTTGAGCTGCTCGCGCACGGCGTTCAGGTGTTCCTTCTCGAGGACCCCGGCGAGGGCAGCGGCCTCGTAAGCGTCTTTGGGAAAAGCGTCCCAGCCACCGAATACAAGTTCCTCCGTCCCGGCCAGGGGAACGAGATCCTTTATCTTCGGGACCCGGTTGTCGGTGCGCTTGCCAAGGCGTACGGTCTCAAACTCCACCAGAGAACCCACCGGCCCAGCGAGGCCCTTATTTACGAGCTCGACGCCCGCTATAAAGGTCGTCGCCACCGCACCCATACCCGGCATCAATACGCCAGCTTACCCTCGGGCTTCCTTTTCTCCCTCGCCTCCGTCATGATCCTCTCCTTTCCCACCCGCCTCGGCACTCGCCCAAATGCCCGGTAAAGCGCAACGACTACCACCTTGATTTACCGCCCTGCCACCCCGACACTCCCTCCAAAAGTCCGCGGTATGCACCTCTCGATGTAATTCGAACTACACGATTTAGGGCCGTTCTTAGGATCACTGGCGAGCCAGCCGCCTATGAGAACACAAACCTTTTCTGGGAAAGAGAATTTCCCAAACCGTAGTTGCTTGCATCGAGCCGGCGGCGTTGATGCCGCCGCCGGCACAAGAGATTTAAGGAACGGCTTTGAGCACCTCGAGGGCTGCAGCGTAGGAGTTTAGCGGACGGTTGTCGTCCATTGGTATTACCGTCAGGTTGGCGCCCCGTTGGGCTACGACCGCCAAGGCCGGATCGTTGGTGTCCATTATCGTTACGGTGGGAATTCCCGCCGCTATCGCAGCCCCGGCGAACCCGTGATCCGCCACCACCAGATCTACCGAGCCGGCTTGTCGCAGGACATGGCGCATAGGATCAGGATCGTGGGTGTGGAGCAAACTCGCGCCGTCGCCCATAACCGCCACAGGCCCGGCCCAGTCGAGGGGCACGTCCCGCTCGTCGCGCCCCCGGACCTCCGTGACAACGACTTCTCCTCCTAGATCTTCGACCCAACGGGCGAGCCCGAGGTAGTAGACGACGAGGGCGCCGGGGTGTCCGGTGCCCAAGGCGATCCGCCCACCATCCCCGGCAATGGTTCGGATGCGCCCGCCTGCCTCCTGGAGACCGGCGGCCGTACGAGCCGGGTCTATGCACCCACGCCCCGGATTCTCCTCCGCGTCCGGCGGGTAGCCGAGGTGGTGGGCGACGGCCTCGTAGGCTTCCTCTAAGTTCACCCCGCACAGCAACTCTTCCATCCCGAAGGTGGTGCTATCGTCATGTTTCAGGAGCAGGTTTATCTTGTAGAGGTTGTCGTCGGCCCCGTGAGAGGTGCTCGTTCCGGCCACGCCGGCCCTTAAAAGGTATTCAGCCTGCTGTGCTACGGCGGGATCCACGAGTGGTGAGTCTAGCAGAGGTTCCAGACGAGCTATGTCGTTGCTTCCCGAAGATGCGTCTCCAGCGGCGCCGGGGTCTGCTTTATAGGCCCTGTCCTTCCCGCTCGGGTTCCTCGTCCAGGATCTCCAACGGTTCGTCAGGGTCGAAGTGGTCCGTCTCCACACGGTACGAGCCACAGTTGGGGCACTTGATCTGGTCTTCCTCCGGCTCGGCCGGGTTTAGACTGGCCTGGTGCTCCGAAAACACGTTCTGGCACACCGAGCACACAAACTTCGTGTCCGTCATGTCTTCTCACCCCATCTTCGTTCTCTTGGTACTCTGGCCTCCGCGGACCCGAGCCATCTTTGCCGCGATCTCGCCATCGTTACTCCTAGCAGTTACCCCGAGAGTCCCTAGTCGTGGACTAGGCAGCGCAATGGCAATCCCGGTCCCCGATGATGGAAGGCTTCCGGCTACGACGCCTGTAGGTAGCAGAGCACCGTAGCAGTGCCCGTGGTTTCCATGGAGCTCACCACGTACCCGCTGGCGTCGTCCTTGTCGACTATGCGAAAGATCTTACCCTGCAACTCGTCGGTCGGGACCGCCTCGCCTTTTTCGGTCACCACCTTCAGACCGCGCCCCCTCATCTCCTCGTAGGTCAGGTACTCGTCGTTGTAATGATCGCCCAGTATCTCCCTGCCGATGCTCGCCATCCTCGCCGCCTTCCTAGCGGGCCGCGTACAGACCCCGCGTTCCGAGGCGAGGGTCCGTAGCGACCCCTTCGCCGTCTTTATGTTCACGAACGTAGAGAGCCTCTCGGTAGACGGGAGACTCCTCGTTCGCCTCCGGAGCCGTTCTGTCTCGGCTCTCGTCTTCACCCGTTGCTACCCGTCGAGTAGAGGGCTTCAAACAAGAACTACCGAAGCAACTCCAGTGTGCACCCTAAGAGGTAAGGAAGCATAAGCGATCACGGAAGGGGGCACGACAAACGGTTACTCTGTTGGCTAGAGCAGACAAGAACGTACGGAATGGAGACAGGCTATGGAGCCGCGACTTGCCGCGGGAACTACACTGCGAACGCCGCCGTTCGCGTTCGCCAACGAAGTGCTGACGAGCTACGCCGATGGCGCGAAGGCTTACTGGAGTATGTGGGGACCGCTGGGTCAACCTGCGATACAGGCGATAGACATGTGGGCATACTCGCAGCGGCGGTATCTGGAAGCACTGGAAGCCATCATGGCTCCGGCCAGCATCCCTCAAGCACCCCCGAGTGCCACCCAGAACCTCATAAGAGACCTCTTTACGGGAGGCTTCGGGGTCGGATTCGACGGCTGATCCAGACGTCTCTTAAGACCAGTAACTCACCAGAAGATCGGGAAAGGAACCTGGTGCCCGTCCTTATGGGGAAAGGGAAAGGAGGAGTAGGACACCAGGGATCTATATTCGTAACGCATATAGATCTAGTTGTCAAGGTTCGGCAACCGTGGAATAACTGGTGGGGATGACGCTCTCTTTCGTACTCGGGCTCGGGTTTCTTCTTCTCCTCGTTCTACTGACCGGTAGTTTGCTGCTCGGCGAGAACACCGGGGCCAAACGCTTGCTAGTCGGTATAGTCGTCGGTTTCGCCGCGCTGGTTCTCGTACTAATCTACACGTCGAACCAACAGCCGTAGGGGCTCTCGCAAGTCTCGCTGTGTCTCCCGCCCGGCCATCTTCGTCAACACCATCCCTACTACAAACAACAAAGCGATCTTCCCGCGTCCTTGCCTCGTCTCCGATCTAACGCTTACGCCTCAACTCAACCGCTAGAGGTGTCCCCGCGCGTGGCATTTTGTCCCACGCACGCGGACAAATGTCCCGATGCACGAGTAGGACGAACGTCCTATCTACGCGTGTACCCGAGCCCGATAGGGTCTGGGTTAAGAGCGACCCGCTGGGGGTCGCGTTTACAAAGGAGGTAGCTTAATGAAGCGCTTCAAGTTGATTCTAGCGGTGGCAGCTACGATGGCGGCTATAATGGCATTCTCCGCGGTACCCGCGATGGCGGCGCCCGTAGACCACTTTTTCGACGACGATTTCTTTCTTTGATTGCGAAGACGTCGACTTCGACGGGTTCTGTGACGACGACTTCTTCTTAGACGAGGACGGCTTCGGGAACTTCGAGCAGGAATCCGAAAGCGGGGACGTGGACCAGTCCTTCGAGCTCGTCGGCACAGGCGACAACTCCAACCAGAGCGCCAACACACAAGGCGTGGTCAACACCGGCAACGACCAGAACCAAATAGGCGTAACCCAGACCGGCTGCGACGCCGACGACTTCGAGTTCGACGATGCCGGCTCCGATTTCGACGTTAGCCCGGAGTCCTCGTTCGAGAGCAACCAGAGGGTGAACCAGTCTGCGCCGGTCAGCAAGCGCTAGCTATAAGCTCTAGGCCTTCCCCGGGCCGGTGCAACAAGAGAGGGGGCCGGGCTACAACGCCCTGGCCCCCTCTCTATGCCGTTGCGGCCAAGAGAGATGCCAACCTATCCCCTCGATGTCGACCCTTTGTACGGGTAGCGATTAGAGGGGCTGTGTTACCGTAACTTATTGGCGTACACTGTCTTTAGGTACAATCCAGAGTTAGCGAAGCCGTGCACCTTACGGCACCTTCCGGAGAACCGATGAACGATAAGCAAGATTATCTGCGCTGGCTAGAGGAGATGTGGGACGTCCAAAAGTTCGACCTCCAGGGCAGCACGGAGCGAGAAGAGGAGAGGACCGAAGAGGTCCTTGAGGTATTCAGGGACTTGGTCCGCCTCTCGAAACGCCGCGTGGAGCCCCCGAATCTCCCGCCTGGCGAGTCCCCCCAAAGCCCGGATTGAAGACAAGCCGCCATAGGAGAAGAACTGGGTGTTCAAGCCTCATGTGGAATCAGCCCGGAGGCCAGGACATTTCGCGCCCACCGATGAGGTGCAAGTGGATGTGATCCACGGTCTGGCGCGCGTCCGGACCGTTGTTGAAGACCGTACGGTAACCGTCCGAGAGTCCCTCCTCGGCGGCGACCTTCTGGGCTATCAGGAACAGGTGCCCGACCAGGGCTTCGTCATCCTCGGTCAGGGCGTCGAGCGTGGGAATGGGTTTGCGCGGCACGATCAGGACGTGCGTGGGTGCCTGGGGGTTGATGTCGCGCAGGGCCACGCACTGGTCGTCCTCGTAGAGGATGTCCCCCGGCTCCTCCCGGTCCATGATCTTTTGAAACAGCGTCTTCTCTGCCACGAGCAGCAGCTTAACGCTCTGGGACGCGTCCATCAACTACCCTTCGAGCGCCCCCCTGACCAGGGTCGGCAGACGCCAAAGATCGGTACGTGCTAGTAGCGCCGGCCCCGCTGGAGGTTGATATCAAAGCGGGCAGAAGTGGAGACGGCCATCACCGCCATTACCCCGCACTGCACCGGATCGGTCACCACGAGGTCGGCAGCGTCAGGAACGGCTCCGGGCATGTTCAGCGAGAGGACCACTATCCCCTTTTCGCGCACCTCGCGCACTGCCCGAGCGACCTCCCCGCCCATCAACGCTCCGGCCAGCACCAGCCCCACGGCCCGTGGGAGACGCGCCACGGCCCGGACCGCCCCGGCTAGATTCTCTTCACCGACCAGCGGGATAGTGTCTATGGAGATCCGCTCGCCGCGGATGTTGTGCCGATCGGCCTCGGCGACCGCGCCGACCACCACCTGACCCACCTGCGCCCCGCCGCCGACCACGATGATCCTCTTGCCGTATATCTTCTGGAACGACGGCGCCCGTTCGACCGCCTGCACTATCTTTAGCGCCTCGAGATCGCTCATCAGCACGCCCGCGGCTTCGTCGGGGACGGCCTCGAGCTCGAAGTAGACCGTCGATCCGTCCTCGCGCCGCTCGGCGATATCGACGTAGGTAATGTTCGCCCGGTGCTCGAGAATCACCCGCGTGAGCGCGTGAAGCGCGCCGGGCTCGTCGATAGCGTCGACCATCAAGGCCAGGGGGGCATCGTCCCGTCCTGCAGCCTCGTTCACACGCGAGCCTCCTCCAATAAGCCGGTCTCCAACGCGACCTTACCAGAGTCTGTATCTATCTTCCGCCCATCATCTTCTTTGCGGCCATCGCGGCTATGCCCGCCACGGCGGCCTTGGCGACCGGGTTGCCCAGCATGCCGCCCTCGCCCGAGGCGCCCCGGCCGCCGGTCATGCCGCCACCCATCATACCGCCCATAAGGCCTCCACCCCCGCCGCCCATCACGCCGCCAAGGATGCTACCGAGCAGGTCCGGCTGCTCTCGATGCATGCGGCTCGTCATGCCGGCGAGGTAGTCGGGGTCCTGGAAGCGGTCGTCCTGGCCGTCGTGATCCCGGTCGATAAAATCGCCGTGGCCCTGCTGTTGGGACTCCTCGCGCAACAGCCGGCCGAACTCCATGCGCTCCTCGGGCGACATGCGGGCAAAGGCTTCGCGGGCCGAGAGCCGATAATCCTCTTCCGACAGGTTCGGTGCTACCTCCCCGTAGCGATCTCTCGCTTCTTCCTCGGAGATCCCGTCGTACGGGGCCCCCTCATCGTAGCGGTTGGTGAAGTCCCGGTACTCTTCGCGGCGGTCGCCGCCACCCATCAGGTTGTTCAAAAAATCCACGCTTATCCTCCTGCAAGCTCGCCGACGAGGATAGTTGTTCCCGGTGCGGCTCGGTGCTATGCACGCCGAGATTTCGCACCGCGTCGGACCTTCCGCCCTTGTCAATAGTGCGGTGTTTGCTCTCTGGCGGACTATTGGGCCGTGATCGTGCCGTCCTCGGTCTCTATCGTCACGTCGCCTACCTTAACCTCTTCGGGAGCTTGGATCGTCACGCCGCCCGCTTCAATCTGTTCGGGAATTTCAACCGGAGAGTCCGTTTCTACCGTAACCCCCGAGCCACAGCCAACGAGGGCCGCAGTCGAGAGGACTATGAGCAAAATCGCGAACTTTCTCACGCGGTTCTCCTTTCTCAAGGGGTACTTAAGCCGGCCTCCCCCTTATACGTCCAACCACGCCCTAAGTTGCCATCTCCCAGGCGACAAGAGGTTAAGCAGGGGGTGCATACACGACGCAGCGCCTTCTAAACAGCCTCAAGGGAACGTAAAA
>LCrCPGB2_illDRAFT_1000020_pt1 | contig 15239 bp, 16 predicted proteins | sample LigCruGreenButte_FD_10705 | JGI IMG/M metagenome (IMG submission 10705)
ACGAGAGGAGCGCGACAACCGGCGGCGCGCAGGAGTGGCGGCAGGAAGAAGACGGCGCGCTTGAAGCCGTACGCACCGGCGGCGTGCTGGAAGTGGATCACGTCGGGCTCCGACCGGCGCACGGCCCGCACCAGCGCCGGCAGATCCGGAATCCCCCACCCACGTACCACCCCCTTCACCCTCTGGTCTTTCGAGTCCCTGGCCGCCTCTTTGGTAGTTAGCACGAGGGAGGAGACGCCGCGCTCATCTAGGGCGGAGCGGAGGCGCTGGACGTAGTGCGCCACACCACACCGCTCCGGCCGGTATGTGCCCGCAACCATTACCACGCGCGTCACGCCCGCGTCCCCTCCTGGCGAGAAGATCCCGCGGGTCGACCACCCACCTCCGCGAGCAGCGAAAGGCCGGCCTCCGCCACATCTTCGGGTTGTATATCCAGACATTCGAGGTTGTACGGGCAGGCGAAAGCGTAGCACGGGCTACACCACGTCTCGCGGCGCAGCAGCCTGTACGGGGCATCGCGTGGGCGCCACTGTTCCTCTAGCTCCGTGCCCGAGAACAGCACTACGCCCGGCGTGCGCAGGGCGTCGAGGAGGTGCATGGTGGAGGTGTTGTTTGTCAACACCAACCGCGCGCCTTCGACGAGCGCCGCGAGCTCGGACAGAACGGTCGCACCGACGAGGTCCACCCCCCGGTCACCGAGAGCATCGAGCAGCTCTCCGCTCCGGCTACGGTCCGCTTCAGTGCCGCTCACTACCACCGGCCAGCCCGTCTCTTCGGAGAGTAGACGCGCGGCGAAGGCGAAGCGGTGCGTGGGATAGGTGCGGGCCTGGGCGCTCGCCCAGGGATTCAACAGGACGTACGGCGCATCCGGGGCGACGCCGCGCGCCTGCAGCAGTTGGGCGACGGTCCCGCGAGCCTCTTCGGGCACGCGGAGACTCAGGCTGCGATCCTCGACGCCGAAGCCTGCGTGCTCGATCAGGTGCAGGTTCCGTTCCACCTGGTGCACCTCGTCGGGCGCTGAGGGCGCCTCGTCGGTGAGAACGCCCCCGCCCCACTCCTTCGACTCGCCAATCCTCAAGGGGATGCCCGCCAGGTAACAGGCGTAACCCGCAGGGTGCGGCGTCTGCTTAAAGGAGGTGAGGATTATCGCCGCGTCGTAGGAGCCTCGCCGCAAGGCCCCGATCAACTCCCACTCCCGCGCCGGATCGAAGGAGAGGCGCCCAAGGTCCTGCCACAGTACGCGCCACGCGAACACCTCGTCTACCCATGGCAGAAGCGGAGCGGCCTCCTTTCCCCCGGGGCTCGCCATCAGCGTGATGCTCGCCCGGGGCAAATTCTCCTTGAGCGCGCGCAACACGGGCCCCGTCATCACCACGTCGCCGATGTTGTCGAGCCGCATCACCAGCAGCCGCCGCACCTCCGCCCAGGATCCGGTCACCCTGCACCCCCGTGGACATTCACCTCTTGGACGACCTCCTCTTTGTATCGGCCGTCGAGAAAGGTGGCGGCAGTAGCCAGCACGTCCTCCACTGAAATGTCCTCCAAGCACGTACGCCACGGGCGGTCTTCGAGGGTACACGTCCCCGAGTACCAGCAGGGCTGTTGGGTGAAGTCGGAGACGATACGCTGAGGACACTCGGGGTACCCTTGAAGGTTCAGGTGCGGGGGTGGCTGGCCATACCGGCCGTGCCAGGCAGGACCGAAGAGCATGACCGTGGGCACGTCGAGCGTCGCGGCGATGCGCAACGGTCCCGTGTCCGCACCCACGGCTATGTTTGCGTAAGAGAGAGCGGCAGCAAGCTGGCGCAGCGGACCTCGCGGCCACACGCGCACTCGTTCTCCGATAAGACGGGCGACGCGAGAGGCCTGCTCGAGGTCGGATCCTACGGGCACCACGATGTTCTTCGCGCCGTAACGATCCCCGAGAGCCCGGCCTAGTGCTCCCCAACGTTCCTCCGGCCAGCGCTTCACCTCCATCCCCGCGTCCGGGAGCAGGAATGCCAACGGGCGGGGTAGATCGGCGAGCCGTTCATCGGCGAGGGAGCGCTCCTCGGGGGTGAGGTAAAGTCGGGGCGGGGAGATGGCTTCCGGCCAGATCACGCCGTCGGCCAACAATATGCGCAGGAAACGCTCGCCGACGCGCTGGTCGGGGGGCGGCGATCGCCACAAGTTCGTTGCCGTGTGCGGCGCGCCGCAGTTGCGGATCAGAGCGTCGATGTCATGGTAGGACGTGTCCGAAACCACAAGGTCCCAGCTGCCCCACGCGAGCATCTCCTCGACCGCCTCCCGGGCGCGGCGCGGGTGGATAGAGTCGGGCTTCGAGACTTGTACTACCTCGTGAATCAACGGATCGCCTTCAAGCAACTCACCGCCGGGGGAGAAGGTGACGACGGTGAGGCGCGCCTTCGGGTAAGAGCGGGCGAGAGCCTGGATGGCCTGCAACGAGATCAAGGCGTCCCCAAGCCCACCTAACAACTCCACGAACAGCATTTCGCGTACCGAGGCTGCCTTCCGGTCCTCCCCCGCCGATGCGTCCCTTGGGGACCGAACAACCGGATGCACGTCGGTACCGGAGCCGAAGCACCCGTCTTTGGACTCCCCCTCGAACTCGCCGTTGCTCAACTACCGCCTCCACCGCCACGTCTCCGGCCCGAACCAGCAGCAGTAGTACCCACTATAGCCCGCTTCGTAAGCCTTGGAGACAAAGAGTAGCGTACGACCAGTGTTGGCGCCGTGCCGGTACCTGGGCGGCCGAGATCAGCGCAGGGAGAGCGCCGCTCTCCGGCTAGCGGACGTTCCGGTCGCGGACCGAGTCGAGCATGTCCTCCGCGGAGCGGCCCTCCACGTCCCGGCGTTCGTCCATCTTAACCACCGTGTACGCCCGCTCGGCCCCGAGCTCGAAGACGGCGGCCTGCGCCCGAGCGATGGCGGCGTAGGCCTCTTCGGTCGTTTCGGCCTCGATCGTCGTCCCCATCGGTCCTAGGGTGCATTTGAAACCGGACGCCTCCAACTCTCTGACCGCTACCTTCACGTACTCGCTTACGCCCGGCGTTCCCGTCCCGAGTGGGAAGATGCTCACCTCGGCTATAACCACGGTACCCTCCTCTCCCTTCTGCTTCTGGAGGTTCTGCAAGCTTCCTAACGCCCTCCCGTCGAAGCGAGTCCAACAACTCGAATCTGAGAAGCTTTCCCCGTTGAAACCTTCCTTACTCTAACGACACGCTTCGATCAGGCACGACGGTAGGAGCTTTAGCGGCCTTCTCACCGTGGGTCATGAAGGCGATCCAGTGCGCAACCAGGATGTAAAAGTAGAGCGTGAGCAACATCGCCGCCAGGCCCGTGCCTTCGTCCCGCCAGAGTTCGAACCACTACAGTGGGATGAATTGCAGGGCGAGGAGAAACAGGGCCAGCGCCAAAACCCCGAACGCAACCGCAAGCACGATGGCCCTCCAGACCCTCCGGCCGCCTTTCAGCATGCCTGCCCTCTGCTTACACAGGCACCGATCACAAACCGGCAGCATCTATGACCGCGCGCCATGAGGTTTTCATTACGGGGGATGAGGAGTGATACCCACAAGCGGAGAGGGGGGGATTCGAACCCCCGATGCCGGGATTACCGACATAACGGTTTTCGAGACCGCCGCATTCAACCGCTCTGCCACCTCTCCGCGGAAGAGTATACCGCCTCTCCCCACTCCCTCCAAATGCTATAACACACAGATCCTCGACTACCGCATGAGCCCCGCGAAAAGTCCCGTTTGCAAAACTTTTGCAACACTGCAACTAAAGTTTAGAGATATCTCTGATATAACCTTAGCGTCCCAAATCTTTTCTCTGCAATATCAGAAATCTCTACTTTTGCAGGTTTTAAGCGGCATAGAAAGGCGATGGTGAATCGGAAATAAAAAGAGGAGTGGGCCGACTGGCCCACTCCTCTTTAAAGCTCTACTGTAAGTTTAGCTGCACTTCGAGTAGCCGCAGGAGTGGCAAACGACGCAGCCTTCTTGTTTGGTGAGGCCACCGGAGCACTCGGGGCAGGCGCCTATGACGGGCAGGCTCTTCGACTCGGCAGGACCATCTTCGACGAGGTAGTGTTCGGCCATGGAGCGCGCCACACCGTCGGGGACGGAAAGGACCGCGTTCGGGCCGACGCCGGCGGGGTGGCCGTCCTGGATACCGCGGAGCTGATGGACTATCTCGGCCGGTTGGGCGCCGTGGGTCATGGCCAGTGAAATCATCCGCCCCAGCGCGTCCGAGAAGGCCGCCGCCGTGCCACCGGGCTTGCCAAGGATGATGAAGCACTCGCGCGGGCCGAACTCGTCGTCGTTCATCGTGACGTACATCGGGCCGTGGCCGGTCTGCATCTTCTTCGTCACCCCTGAGAGGGTGCGCGGGCGGCCGTTGCGCGCCTCGGCCAGAGAGACGTGCTTAATGACCTCGACCTCGCCNGGGTTAGGCGGCAGCGTCTGCGCCTGGGTCTTACCAGTGCTGAGAACCTGCGCATCGCGCGAGCCGTCGCGGTATACCGCTATGCCCTTGCAGCCGAGGGAATAGGCCTGCCGGTAGGCGTCTTCTACGTCCTTCTCCGTGGCTTCGTTCGGGAGGTTAATGGTCTTGGAGATCCCCATTGAGGTGTGCTTCTGGAAGGCGGCCTGCATTCTGACGTGCCACTCGCTGGAGATGTCGTGCGAGGTTACCCACACGCTCCGGACGTCTTCTGGAACCTCGGGGATGTCGCGGACGCTTCCGTGCTCGGCGACCTTTTTCATCAGCTCCTCCGAGTAAAAGCCGCGTGAGCGGGCGAGCTTCACGAACTCGGGGTTCACGTCGGGGAGCTCCATGTCCGCCTGGCGGCGCATGAAAGCCACGGCGAAGAGAGGTTCGATCCCGCCGGAGCAGCCCGCGATGATCGAGATGGTGCCCGTCGGGGCTATGGTGGTGACGGTCGCGTTGCGTACCCGATCCCCGCGCGCCTCGTGCCGCGAGCCCTCGTAATGGGGCATCACGCCGCGCTCTTCGGCGAGCGTCCGGCTCGCCTCCCAAGCCTCGTCGTCGACGAACTTCATCACCTTCTCGGCGAACGCCAGCCCCTCTTCGGAGTCGTAGGTGATGCCGAGCTTTATGAGCAGGTCGGCGAAGCCCATGACCCCGAGCCCGATGCGGCGGTTACCGCGGCTCATCTCGTCTATCTCTGGCAGGGGGTAGCTGTTCATCTCGATAACGTTGTCGAGAAAGCGGACCGCCGTGTGTATCGTCTCGCGTAGCTCGTTCCAGTCGACAGAGCCCTCGCCAGGCTCACCACCCGGTACGAAGAAGCGTTCCAGGTTGATCGAGCCGAGGTTGCACGAGTCGTAGGGCGGAAGATGCGCCTCCGAGCACGGGTTCGTCGACTCTATCGGGAACTGCGGCGTCGGGTTGTCGCCGTTGATCTTGTCTATAAACACCACGCCGGGCTCGCCGTTGAGCCAGGCCCCCTCGACTATCTTCGAGAAGAGGTCGCGGGCCCGTATCGTCTCGGCCACCTCACCGTCACGGGGGTTGACCAAATCGAAGTCACCATCCCTCTCGACCGCCTCCATAAAGGCGTCGGTTATGGCGACGGAGATGTTGAAGTTGTTAACTTGGTCGTTGTCCTTCTTGCAGGTGATGAACTCCTCGATGTCCGGGTGGTCGACCCGCAGGATGCCCATGTTAGCGCCGCGCCGGGTGCCGCCCTGCTTGATCTTGTCGGTCGAAGCGTCGTATATAGCCATGAACGAAACCGGCCCGCTAGATACACCCATCGTGCTCTTCACGAGATCGTTCTTCGGCCGCAAACGCGAGAAACCGAAACCCGTCCCGCCCCCGCTCTTGTGGATGACGGCCTGGTGCTTGAGGGTATCGTAGATGCCATCTATGGAGTCCTCGACAGGCAGGACAAAGCACGCAGAGAGCTGCTGGAGCTCCCTGCCGGCGTTCATCAAGGTCGGCGAGTTGGGCATGAACTTACGCGAGAGCATCAGCCGGAGGAACCTCTCCTTCGACTCTTCGTAGAGGCTCTGCGCCTCATCGCCATCCTTAAAGCGGAACTCGCCCTCGGCGATGTTCGCCACGACGCGGCGGAACATTTCGATAGGCTCCTCTATCGGCTTTCCGCTCTCGTCCTTCTTCAGGTAGCGCTTCTTGAGAACCGCAATCGCGTTATCCGAAAGCTCCGCCGTGGTGTACCTGTCTCGCCCGATCTCCATACTTCGAGTATTCCTCCCTGTTGTCTCCCGTAATTCTACCGACCGAACGCCGGTTCCCAACCAGACGTATAAGCCTCGAGCGACCTCCCCACCGGCTCGTGTCCCCACCAAAATGCGAGCGCTCCCGGCTACCCGGGTGTGCTACCTGCCCGAGCCGGCAAGCCTCACGAGTTCGGAGCGGAACTGATCCACATCCGTGTACTGCCTGTACACCGAGGCGAACCTAAGGTAAGCAACCATGTCCAGCTTCCTCAACCGCAACAGAGCCATGTCCCCGAGACGCCGCGAGGTCACCTCGTGCCGCCGTCGATCCCGGAGCTCCGCCTCGATCTCGTCGACTATGAACTCGATCTCCTCCTCCGCGACCCGCCGCTTGGCACAAGCCTTGGTCAGCCCGGAGTGCAGCTTGGCCCGGTCGAACGGCTCCCGCGTGCCGTCCTTCTTTAAGACCATCAGCCGCAACGGCTCCCGACGCTCGTACGTGGTGAACCGCTTGCTGCACGAAAGACACTCCCGCCTCCGCCTGATGGCGTCCTTCCCCTCCGAAAGGCGGCTGTCGATCACCCTCGTATCCTCATAGTCACAGTAGGGACACTGCACCTCGTAACCCCCATCACGTCAACACCACATCTGGTACTGGGGAAAAGTAGCACACCACATTTTCTTATCGCAATACCAGCTACATTAACCTTAACAAGAGGTTAACATAACCCTCTCCCCCCGCGAAGCCCATTACTAAGCGGAATACTACTCCGTAGCCCCTCCATTAAAGTTTTTCAAAAAATTTTTCACTAACCCCTACAAAAGGCGAATTTGCAGCAAATCGCGTACCTTTATCTTAAGGTCTAATCCCATCCTTCGACTACTACTTCATACTAAGCATAATATTCCTCCATATTTCTACCTAAAGTTAAAGTTCACTGTATAGGACCCCTTCAGCCTCCCCTGTTAAGGGGGCTCGGAGGGAGCCTGTCGCTTGCGGCGGCGCTTTTCGAAGAAGGCGCGGAGTAGCGCCGCCGATTCTGGTTGCAGAATTCCGGCGGTAGAGGGGTAGGTGTGGTTGAGGCGCGTGTCTGCCGGAAGGTCATAAAGGGTACCGGCAGCGCCGGCTTTAGGGTCGGGGGCAGCGTAAACGAGACGGCCTACGCGGGCGGCGTGAAGGGCGCCGCCACACATCGGGCACGGTTCGAGGGTAGAGTAGAGGGTACAGCCGGTGAGGCGCCAGGTACCGAGCTTGCGGGCGGCGCGCCGGAGGGCGAGGAGCTCGGCGTGGGCGGTCGGGTCTTTCGTCGACTCGCGTTCGTTGTGGGCGACCGCCAGGATCTCCTCTCCCCTAGTGACCACGGCGCCGACGGGGACCTCGCCGAGCTCGGCGGCTCGCGCGGCCTCTTGGAGTGCGCGCCGCATCATCGCGAGGTCCGTTGCGGGGTTCGTTGCGGTTCCCGGATCCGATCCGTTCCCTTGCGTATTTTCGGGTTCCGCTTGCCCACCGTATTTCATCTCTTCGTACACGTTGACGATGATAACAACGTGGCACGGTATATCCAGCGTGCCGCCTCGACATCCACATCCTATGTCTGACTTACCGCGAACAAATGCCCTGTGAAGGAAACCCTCCCTCAACACCGTCCCCGCTTGCCCGGGGCGCTTGGCACAGCAGAGTAGCCAAAGGAGACGTGCCATCCGGGGTTGAGGGTGACTCTACCAGCGGCGCACGTCCCGTCTCTCCTTTGGGACGAGCTCTACTTCGATGCGCTCTCGGATTTCGTCGCGCACCCTGCAGAATATCTTCAGGCGTTCCTCCTCCGTACCGGTGGCTTGAGAAGGGTCCTCAAAGGACCAATGCAGTCGATTCTTCGCACCGGGGAAGACCGGGCAAGTCTCGCTGGCGGCGTCGCAGACGGTGATCACGTACTCGAACGGCTCCCCGAGGTAGCGTTCGACCGTCTTCGACTCCTGCCCGGAGATATTCGCCCCGATCTGGGTCATAGCGGCGATCGCCTCCGGCCTTACGAAGGCGGCTTCCGTTCCCGCGCTGTGGACCTCGAACCTCTCTCCGGCGAGATGGCGCAGCAGCCCCTCGGCCATCTGCGAGCGCGCCGAGTTGTGAGTGCACAAGAAAAGCACCCTAGGCTGCCTATCCGCCACCTCAGCAGCGGTCATTTTCGCGCCCACCCCAGGAGTCGAAAGAAAGGTAAGCGGCCGCCTCGCCCAGAAGATCGCCGGCGGCTTTCCTGTCGAGCGAATAGAAGCTCCACCTCCCGCGCTTCTCTTCCCTGACGAGGCCGGCCTCCTTGAGCTTGCGGACGTGGTAGGAGACCTTGGACTGACCCATCCCGAAGTAGTTCTCGAACTCGCAAACGCAGATTCCCGGGCTCCCTTCGTCCACCGGGGCGCCGAGGTCCGGCAGGTCGCAGCAGCTTCTCCAATACGTCTAAGCCCCCACCGCTCCCGAGGTCCAGCACAACCTCCCCCGGGGAGAGCGTCGCCAGAGCCATCGGGTTGCCGCACCCCAAAGAAGCCGCGGTCGCCGCCTCGGGCAGCTCCACTAGGTCCTCCGCCGAGTAGCTCCCTCCGGCCAAGTTCGCACTGCCTTCCTCCGGCTCGTGCGCGCCACAGGCTCGTGCGCGCCACAAGAACAGCCAAGAGATCCCCCACAGCAAGAAGAAGGCTCGCAACAAGAACAAGACACCTTACCACCCTCGCCCGTGCTCAGAACGGCGAGGGCAGCCCTGGCGTACCGGCTCTTTACCTGCTACCTGAGGTCTTCGCCCATCCGTGTCATGCCCCTTCGAATCAACAATACTTGATTCTAGTATAAATCAACACAATTTGATCTTTCAATACACGAAAGGAGTGGTTTCGTGGGGCGCATTCGAAGCAGCCCACCCAAAGTGTGATCGTGGATGATCTCGGGAAGCAGGCTATCGGCTTCGATTCAGACGGTAAAGGTGTCGTTCCAGCGTTGAGTTTTCAGCTCATAGTTGGGTCGGCGCGGAGAACCTCCGAGTACTCAATCGCAGGCCCCGATAAGCCGGCTTCCGTTGATTCGGGCTACTGTGTCGCCGGGCTCTGCTGCTCGACGCCGCCGTTGACCCCCGCCCACTGGCGCGCGGGTAGGCCCCAGAGCGCAATAAAGCCGGCGGCCGCGGCCTCGTCGAAGGTGCTGTTTGGATCGTAGGTGGCGAGCTCCTTACTGTAGAGAGCCTGCGGTGCGGTGCGCCCGACGACGGTGGCCGTTCCCTTGTACAGCTTGAGCCGCACCGAGCCAGTGACGGTCTTCTGGGTCTCTATAACGAAGGCGTCGAGGGCTCGTTTGAGGGGCGTGAACCAGAGGCCGTCGTAGGTGAGCTCGGCGTAGCGCTGCTCGACGGTGGCCTTAAAGCGCAAGACGTCCTTGGTCAAGGTCATCGTCTCGAGCTCTTTGTGGGCCTGGATGACGGTCAGGGCGGCCGAACATTCGTAGATTTCGCGGCTCTTTATCCCAACGAGACGGTCCTCGATCATGTCTATCCGTCCCACACCATGCGCCCCGGCGATCCTATTGAGCTCCGCGATGAGCTCCGCGAGTGGCATCTCCTCACCATCGAGGCTCACCGGTAGTCCCTCAACGAAGCCGATCTCAATGTACTCGGGCTCATCCGGGGCCTCTTCTGGGGAGGAGGTGAAGGCGAAGACGTCCTCGGTAGGCTCGTGGTCCGGGTCCTCCAGAGGACCGGCCTCGATGGAGCGGCCGAAGAGGTTCTCGTCCACACTGTAGGGGGACTTCTTGGTTACAGGGACGGGGATGCCGTGCTCCTCGGCGTAAGCTATCTCCTCGGGGCGGCTCATGTTCCAGTCGCGCACCGGGGCGACGACCGTTAGGTCTGGGGCTATCGAGGCGGTCGTAACGTCGAACCGGACCTGATCGTTGCCTTTACCGGTCGAGCCGTGCGCGATGTGCGTCGCTCCGACCTCCCGCGCAACCTCGACGAGTTTCTTGGCGATAAGGGGGCGTCCGAGAGCCGTGAACAACGGGTACTTCCCGCCGTAGAGCGCGTTCGCCTTGATCGCCAGCGCCACGTACTCCTCGGCGAACTCGGCTTTCGCGTCCCTCACGAACGCATCGGCGGCGCCTATCTTCACGGCCTTCGCCTTCACGTCTTCGGCGGGCTCGCCTTGGCCTAGGTCCAGGTACAGCGCGTACGGCTCGGCGCCCTGCTGCTCGAACCACTTCAAACATACTGAGGTGTCCAGCCCCCCGGAGTAGGCGAGCACGACCTTCTTTCCTTCTAGCATTATTCCTCCCACGGTTTGGAGATCATATCTCTGTTTCTTCCTTGCTTACTGTCGGGCAACAATAGTGGAGAGGCCAGCTTTCATGGTCCAGGATGGCTGCTCCGAGTCTGTGCCGGAGAGCCTTGTGAAGCCGTGGCGCTCGTAGAGCCTGATGGCGGCGTGGTTGTCGCGGCGGATACTAAGGCTCAACGCCTCGAACCCCTGGGACCTCGCCGTATCCACAAGCTTTTGTAGCAACGCTCTACCCACGCCGGAGCCGCGCCGGTTCGGGACGACGGCAATGGCAATCTCTGGGATCCAAGCGCCAACGAAACCGAAGCCACAATCGTCCGAAGGGTAACAGCGGTACCAGGCAGCGCCTATCTTCTGGCCGTCGTCGGGGTCCAGGGCAACCACGGCGGCGTCTCCCGGTCTCCCCCAACCGTTCAGGTAGCGCGAAATGGCGGGATCGGAGAGGGAGCTGTGTTGGGTGGCCTCGTAGAGCATCTCCCACAGAAATTCGAGATCCTCCGGCCCACCCGGTCGCACCGGGTAAGGCGTCCGAAAGGCCATGAGGCGGTCTACTCGATGCTGCCAGCGGGGCGGGTCCTAGCGCGGCAGACGTCGGCGACGAGGCTCGCGACCTCCTCGGCGGCGGCGTTATCCGGCGAGACGGCAAAGACCGTGTCCTGCCCGGCGATGGTGCCGACGATCTTCAGACCCTTTACCCTGTCGAGAACGTTGGCGACCGCTCCCGCCGTGCCGTCACGAGTGTGGATGACGACGNTGTTCTGTGCCGGGGTGGTGTCGAGGACGAAGCTCGGCAGGACCTCTATCCCCGCGGAGCCAGGCTCGTGGGGCAATGCGAGATAACGATTTCCGACCTTCAGGACCCCGAGCTCGGCTAGATCCCGACTCACGGTCGCCTGCGCCACCTCCACCCCCGCGTCCATGAGGGACGCGACCACGTCCTGCTGGGTCCCCAGAGACCGCTCGGAGATCAACCTGATTATCAGATCTTGGCGCGTCCCCTTGTCCACGTTAGAGAGCGTCTTTCCCATTCTTTGCCTCCTGCTACTACTTCAGGTGCTCGAGCCCGGTGTCCTCCGGGTACCTCAACGCCAGGTTCATGTTCTGCACCGCCGCTCCAGAGGCACCCTTCAAAAGATTGTCCACCGCCGCAAAGAGCAAGAGCCTCCCGGCCCTCCTGTCCACCGCCGCCGAGAGCCGCGCACGGTTGGTGTTCGCGACGTGCGAGATCTGGGGCGCCTCCCCCCTCGCCTCCACGAACGCCCACCCCTCATAGTCTTCCGCGTACCATCCGAGCACGTCCTCCACCTCCGGAAGCTCCCCGGGATCCTCCAGCTGCACGTAGATGGTCTCTAGCTCCCCACGTGAGATGGGTAGAAGATGGGGCACAAAGGTGATCTCAGGTACCTCTCCAACACGCCCCAGGACCGCCTCTATCTCGGGTGTGTGGCGGTGCCGCGGCGACCCGTCCGACAGCCCGTAGGGTGAGACGTTCTCGTTGACGGAGACGAAGTGCGTCTTCGGTGTTGGCTTGGCCCCCGCCCCACTCGTTCCCGAGAGGGCGTTGATCGCCACCGAAGAGACGTTCAAACGCTTCACCACGGGCGCTAGCGCCAACACGGCCGCCGTCGGATAACAACCAGGGTTCGCCACCAGCCTGCCCTGGGCGGCCCCAAAGACCTCCGGCAACCCGTAGTGCGCCTCCTTCAAAAGCTCCGGCACGGGATGCTCCCCGTACCACTCGTTGTACAACGCGATGTCGACCAGCCGGAAGTCCGCCGAGAGATCCACCACGAGCTTCGTTCCGGCCTCCAGCAAATCCCGCACGACCCCCGCGCTTTCCATGTGCGGATAAGCCACGAACGCAACGTCGAGCCCCGAAGCGTCCACCTGCCCCGGCTCGACGAAGGTCTCTTTTGCCGCCAGATGCGGATAGACTTTGGTAATAGCCTGCCCGGCATAGCCGCGCGAAGCGACCTTCATCGCCCCCACCTCGGGGTGTCTGGAGAGCAGGCGCACCAACTCCGAACCCGCGTATCCACTGCCGCCATAGATGCCGACACGTAGTCCCATGCCCAGCATTACATCACCTCCCGGATATTTATTCAAGTTCCTGCATAAAACGGTTGACCCCCACACACGTGGGTGCGACAATACAGACTGATGGTGAATAAAAATCCAGAAATCGGAATAAAGAGGTCGGGAGCGACGGCACCGGTAGGATTTTCGGCGGCTGGCGTTGCGTGCGGCGTGCGGTACGAGGGGCGCCGGGATCTGGGTCTCCTGTTCTCCGACGAAGCCGGCGGCACGGCGGTGGTGGCCCTCACTAAGAACCTCCTGCGGGCGGCTCCGCTCCTTGTAACCGGGGAGGCGGTCGAGAGCGGCAACGTTCGGGCCGTGGTGGTTAACAGCGGCATCGCCAACGCAGCCACGGGTGAGCGAGGCCTGAAGAGCGCCCGCGAAATGCAGGCGCTTGTGGCGGCGGAGTTGGGGCTCGAGCCCGGTGACGTTGCTGTGGCTTCTACTGGCGTGATCGGGGAACACCTCCCCATGAACCGCATAGAAGCTGGCATAAAAGACGCTGCTGTGGCCCTCAGCGACGACGGCTCCGGTTTCGCCGAAGCCATCCTGACCACCGATACCCGCACCAAGGAAGCCGTGGCTGCAGTAGAGGTCGCGGGGAAGACCGTTACCGTCGGCGGGGTCGCCAAGGGTAGCGGTATGATCCACCCGAACATGGCGACCATGCTCGCCTTCGTAACCACCGACGCCGTCGTCGAGAAGGAGTCTCTGCAGAGCGCCCTGAACATGGCGACGGAGCGGACCTTCAACCGGATCACCGTCGATGGCGACACCTCCCCCAACGACATGGTTCTCCTCATTGCTAGCGGCGCCGTGGAGAACGAGCTTCTTACGCAAAGCTCTCCCGACTTCCCGGCCTTCAAAGAGGCGGTCGAAGCCGTGATGAGGGAGCTCGCCAGAGAGATCGCGCGAGACGGCGAGGGGGCGACGAAGCTGGTCGAGGTCGTCGTCGAGGGCACCGGAGACGAGGCTTCGGCAGCGAAGCTCGCCAAAGCCGTCGCCGGGAGCAACCTGTGCAAGGCGGCCGTCTACGGCGAGGACGCGAACTGGGGCCGGGTGCTGAACGCGATGGGCTACTCCGGCGTCCCGTTCGACCCAGAAGGCGTGGAACTCTACTTCGGTCGTGTGAAGGTCTTTGCGAAGGGGGAACCCGTACCGCACGACCCGACGGAGGCGAACGCGACGCTCGCCGGGGACGAGATCTCTGTCACCGCGCGCCTTAGGGAGGGAACGGCCTCGGCGACCGCCTGGGGCTGCGACCTGACCGAGGAGTACGTCAGGATCAACGGGAGCTACCGCTCTTGAATGGGACGCTCGCGAAGCCGATGGTAGTAAAGATCGGGGGTGGCACGCTCGCAGGCGGGGCACTCGACGACCTGCCGGGCCTGCTCGCGGGCGAGATCCCCGTACCCGTGGCGCTCGTACACGGCGGCGGCCAGCAGCTCACCCGGATGCTCGACGCTTTGAGCATCCCGACCGAGTTCCGCGAGGGCTTGAGGGTCACGGACGAGGCGACGATGAGGGTAGCAGAGATGGTCTTCACGGGCGAGGTCAACAAGGCACTCGTTCGGGAGCTGTATGCGATGGGCGTGCCGGCAGTCGGCGTCTCGGGGACCGATGGGCCAACGCTCCACGTCGAGCCCGTGCCGAACCTCGGTCGCGTCGGAGACGTCACGCGGGTTGAGCCCCACCTCGTCGAGACGCTGTGGTCGGGCGGGTTCGTGCCCGTCGTCGCGCCGGTAGGTCTCGGGCCAGAGGGGGCATACAACGTCAACGCCGACTTAGCGGCGGCGGCGCTCGCCGTGGGACTCGGGGCCGGACACCTGTTCTTTCTTACGGACGTGGACGGATTGCTCTACGGGGGCGAGGCGGTGCCCGCGCTCGAGCCCCAGGAGTGCGAGGGGTACGTCGAGAAGGGGCTCGCGGTTGGGGGGATGGTGCCGAAGCTCCGGGCGGCCGCCCAGGCGGCCAGAGGCGGGGTTGAGGCCAGGATCGTCAACGGAAACAAGAGGGGCTCGCTGGCCCGGGCGATAGCCGGCGAGAGCATTGGAACTTTGATATCGGAAGGAGTCGCGGCATGAAAGCGGTAATGGAGACCTACAAGCGGATGAAGATAGCCCCAACGAAGGGTAAGGGAAGCTGGCTCTTCGACGAGAACGGAGACCGGTATCTGGACTTCATCGCCGGAATCGCGGCCAATGCTTTAGGCCACGGCCACCCAGGTCTGGTTGAGGCGATCCAGAAGCAGGCGGGGGAGCTCATACACTGCTCGAACCTGTACGAGATCCCCTTGCAGGCCGAGGTCGCCGAGATGCTCACCGAAGCAACGGACTTCGACAAGGTCTTCTTCTGCAACTCCGGCACCGAGGCGGTGGAGGCCGCGATCAAGCTGGTCCGCAAGCACGCCTATAACGAGCACGGCCCGGATAAAAACGAGGTTCTGTCCTTTACCCAGTCTTTCCACGGCCGCACTTACGGCAGCCTCTCCGCTACTGGTCAGGCCACCTACCAGGAGGCCTTCGGCCCGATGGTCCCCGGCTTCGTCTGCGCGCCCTACGGCGACTTCGAAGCCGCCAAAGCGTTGGTTGGCCCGCATACGGCGGCAATTCTGGTCGAGCCGATCCAAGGCGAGGGCGGCATCAA
>LCrCPGB2_illDRAFT_1000021_pt1 | contig 14945 bp, 14 predicted proteins | sample LigCruGreenButte_FD_10705 | JGI IMG/M metagenome (IMG submission 10705)
CTCGCCCCTCCAGGACATCGCGCCTGGCGCGACTCGCGTAACGGCGGCTAGCGCCGGTGACCGAGCCTCCTGACGAGCAGGAGGAGTACCCCGAGGGCGAGCAACCCGAGGACGTAAGGTGTTTTTCCGGCGCCGTCGGCTTCCGAAGTGTCCTCAACTTGCTCGTTGGGCGTTTCGGAAGTCGAGCAGGCGAAGAGGAAGGCGGGCGGTATATTGAGCGGCGAGAAGCGTCGCCTGATTGTGGTGAAGGTGCGCTCTAGATCTGGCAAGACGGTGGTCGAGTACTGGAGTACGAGCATCTGGCCATCCGGGGCGAGCGCCCCTCGCGCCGCCTCGAGTAGGCTCTGGCGCACGTCCGCCGGGAGCGAGGTGAAGGGCACGCTGGAGACTATATAGTCGGCCCTCGCGCCTTCGAGGTAGTCGTCCACGTGCTCGGCAGAGTCGTTGATCACGCGCAGTCTCGGGTCCTTTAGCCGGGCGGCGACGGCAGAGGCTAGGTCCGGCTCGATCTCGAAGGCGAGAAAAGTGCCTTCAGGATGGAGGCGTTTGAGGATCTCCTCCGTATAGACACCGGTCCCGGCACCAAACTCCACGACCGTTCGCGCCCTGGGCAGATCCCCCATATCTAATAGGTCCCGGACCGCCCAGCGGGAGGTCGGCCAGACTGCCCCGACCCTGCGGGGGTGCGTTATCATGGACCGCAGAAACAGCATCCGCCGGCGCATACCCTCCCCAAAATTCTCTTGACTTCCGCTCGTCAGAGCAACCCCTCCCGTCTTCTGAATACCTGCGAACGCGCCTTCCCGCGCGATCGGCCCCTGCACAAGTGCCGAACTCTACCCCGCCTGCTTTTCCGGTTCAAGCCCGTGACCCGGTTTCGCCGCTCGCGTGTACCCTCGTGTGTGCTGCTTCGCTGTCAGGTAGCCTCCCGGTACCTAAACTACTATTAAGATGGAAGTCAAGACAGTTAGCGAACAGAGCAACGGCTCCGGTTGGCGGCACGCCGTCGTCGTGGGCGCGGGTATCGGCGGCCTACTCGCCGGGCGCGTGCTCGCCGAATGTTTCGACCGGGTGACGATCCTAGAGCGCGACGTCTCCTCCCAGGCTCCGTCCGGCAGGAAGGGCGTCCCTCAGGGCCGGCACCTGCATAGCCTCGCGACCAGAGGAGGGGAGATACTCGAGCGTTACTTCCCAAGCCTCGATACCGAACTGGCTGACGCCGGGTGTCCCGTCCTCGACCAGGCCTGGGATACCTACACAGACACACCCGCCGGACGCTTGCCCAGGTTCCACTCCGGCATCGCGATGCGCGCCGTGAGCCGCTCTCTTCTGGAGGAGCGCGTACGCACCCGGTTGGAAGCAGAGCCGGGAGTTCGCTTTCTCGCGGGCCGCGAGGTAGTGGGCCTCGTCCCGAATGCCGCCGGGGGAGCCGTCGCGGGGGTGCGCACGCGGAGGCGCGGCCCCAAGGATGCGGAAGAGGTGCTCACTGCCGACCTCGTGGTAGATGCGAGTGGACAGGGCTCCCGTGCGCCACGCTGGCTAGAGGAGCTTGGCTACGACGCTCCCGAAGAAGAGGTGGTGGATGCCCGGCTCGGCTACGCGACTCGCTGGTTCAGAGTGCCGGAGGATTTCTCCGAGGATTGGAAGGGGGTGGCCGTCCTGCCGGGCTGGCCGGACGACACGAGGGGCGGCACGCTCCGCCGGGTCGAGGGCGACGTGTGGACGGCCGTCCTGATTGGGCTCGGCGGCGACTACCCGCCTACGCGCCGGGATGCATTCCTTGAGTTCGCCCGCACTCTCCCGAGCCCCGTCATCTACGACGCGATTAAGAATGCCGAGCCCGTCTCGCCCGTCTATGGCTACCGCCGCACGGCCAACCGCCGCCGCCGTTACGAACGGGCGCGACTCCCCGAGAACTTCCTGGTAACTGGCGACGCCGCCTGCTCCCTCAATCCCTCCTACGGAAGCGGCATGACCGCCGCCGCCCTCTCGGCTGAGGCCCTCGAAAGGTGCCTTTACGAGCAACGCCTTCGGTTCTCCGAGCATGACCTCGCCGGTCTCGGGCGCCGGTTTCACAAGCGTCAGGCTGCGGCGGTCGCCCCGTGCTGGAAGGTAACGACGAGCACCGACCGGCAGTGGTCGGCGGCGAGGGTCGAGGAACTGGGTCTCAGCGGTCGCCTCTTTCACCGCGTCTCCGAAGAGATACTAGCACTCGCCGTCGAGCGGGAGGATGTGGCCAGGACGCTGCTCGAGGTTAAGAATCTCCTCGAGCCCCCGTCTACCCTCCTGCGCCCGGGCATACTCTTTCCGGCCCTCTGCCGGACAGCCCTCTCTCCCTTCACGAGGCGCAAAAAGTCCCGCTCCCCCAAACCAAAGGCCGCTCAACCGACGTCCCGATGGATAGCCTTGAGTTGCGGGGATACAAGCCCTGAACTGTGCGGCCCATACCTCGATACCTTTGTACGAGTGATCCAACTTTGCTCCTTCCCCTAGTCGGTCGCAACCTTTTTCCGAATAGCTGGCACAGCTAGGTGAGCAGATTCGCAATAGGCTAGGCTACTGCCAGAAATCTCCTTCAGGTTAAGGCCGTTTAGCGACCTACTTTGAGACTCCCATCGGAAGCATTTTTCGCGGTCGGAAGGCGTGCTACGAAGAATGCCCAGAGATGAGTGAGAAATATCACGAGTGCCAGCATTTGCGGCGCAAAGGGCGAGTATAATTACTAGCAGTAGCAAGTAGTGGCTATTGTGAGCAGAGGAGCTTTATTGTCGGCAGAGATCTGGCAGTTCGTGGGGATGCTAGCGTTCTTTGGGATCGCACTTTTTCTGTGGCTCCGGATCGTATACCTGCCGGGACGTACCTTGGAACGGTGGGAGGATCGGCGGGTTGAGGCGAGGGAGGAGCGCCGTCTGAGGAAGGATTTTGCGCCCCGAGGAAGCAATTCTTAGCTAGCCGCTGCTCCAGTGATCGGCCCACCTGGCGTGTGCCTCGCGGTTTTCTACGGCGGCCTTGAGGTGTTCGTTGAGCGATTTTTCGGGCTCGTTTGCGAACTCTTCGAGGACCTCGTTGAACTCCAGCACGCGGTCCCTGGTGTTGAGGTCGCCCATAAAGGCCGCCGCTGATGCCTGGTCTATTCCTTCGCGCTCGGCGAACTCCAAGATCACGGCGTTCATGAGGGCCATGAGGAAGCGCTGAAACTCCCTTTCTTCGAGATTTTCGGGTGGGCGCTCGTGCATCCGCTCCTCGAACTGCCGGCCGAAGATCTTGGCAGCCAGGATGATCCGGCGCCGGTCTTCGGGCGTCTTGTCCGGTCCCCAGGCAAGGCTCATGGTCTCTTCGTCCAGCTCTTTAAGGTAGGCGAGGGCCGGATCCGCTTCTTGGTTTTCGCCTGGACCTTCTCTGTCCACCTTGAGATGGTATCACCCGTGTCACTCGGTACCCGTGGGAAGCGCGGACGGGTATCGTAGGCTGCGGGGAAGAGGCTTGCGGGACTGGACCATGGGGAGATCCTGGTCGAGGAACTGGTGGAAGCCGTCGCCGGCTACGAGAGCCGACGATCTTGGGGCCGATGTGCGACGTCTCGCAGAGGCAGGATTCGGTTGAAAGGTACTAACGCGGGCGGAAGAACGCTCTCGAACGGGACGGAGATACGGTGGAATAGCGCTCGTTGCCGGCGGGAGGGCAGGGCGTTGCCTTTACTGATCGAGGACGAAACCACCCGGAACTTGCGCGTCCCCGGCGACTGTTTGCGGAGCACCCCAATGGCGCTACCGACATCTCGCGGCTTCTGACCTACGTTCGGAATCTGGACGAGTCCCGGAGAAGCTTCGCCGCGCCCGCGGAAAACCCGGATACGCGTAGCCTCCTTCACCCCGTTTCTCCGGGACACGATATATAACTGCAGAAGGCAATCCCACAAAGTGGAGGAGCATACGCGATGAACCTGGCGATGTGGGGCAAAGCGCTCACGCTGACCCCGCGCCCTGGCAAAGAGGAGTGGTGCGAGCTCGACCCGGTCTCGCGTTGGCTCATTGCCACCCGGGCGGCGGTTCTAGTGATCACCCTGTTCTCGTCCGGGATAGCAGGTCTGTTCGCCTTCATGGAAGGCGGGTTAGATCTGCTCCTGTGGTCGCTCGTGACGCTCGGCCTCCTCACCGGCCCACGCAACGAACAACTTGCTCAACGACCTCACCGACCATTTCAAGGGCGCGGACTCGGGCGACTCGTTCCGCACCCAATACGGTGTNCAGCCCGTCGAGGCGGGNCTGATGAGCGCCAGAGACGTTCTCTTGTACGCGGCTGGAACGGGCCTCGTCGCCCTCTTGACCGGGGTGTGTCTCGTGTACCTTCGCGGCTTGCCGGTACTCGTCTTGCTCGCGGCCGGGGCTTTCTTCGTGCTCTTCTACACTTGGCCTCTAAAGTACGTGGGTCTAGGAGAGCTCGCGGTCCTCGTGGTGTGGGGGCCGTTGATGATTGGGGGCGGTTACTACACGATCACCGGCGAGTGGAACGCCGACGTCGTGCTCGCGGGCCTGCCTTACGCGCTGGGGACCACGGCCATCATCTTCGGCAAGCACATAGACAAGCTCGAGGCCGACAGGAAGAGAGGTATCCACACCTTGCCCGTCCTGCTGGGCGAGAAGGCCGCCCGATACGCCGTCCTCGGTACGATGGTCCTCCAGTACCTCCTCGTCGCATACCTCGTCCTCGCTGGCTTCTTCACCCCGGCAATGCTGGTCGTCTTCCTCTCGCTCTACGGATTCTTCAAGCTCATGATTCCGGTCTACCGTAGCCCCAGACCCGCGACCATGCCCAGGGAGTACCGCGCCGACGTCTGGCCGCTGTGGTACGTAGCTTTCGCCTTTCTCCACAACCGCCGCTTCGGCACCCTGTTCATGTTCGGTCTCGTCGTGGAGGTCGTGCTCAACGTCTCCGGCTCGACCTAGACTTCATCCTCGCCGAAATACTGTCCGTGGAAGCCGAACGGGAGGTGGTGCGGCACCCGCGCTCGCGCCGCCTCGCCGAACGAAGCCGCGTCCAGAACGAGCAAAAAAGAACTCTCTAGGGCTACATCTAGGACTACGGAGAGGACCACGCCGGAGTCCTCGCTTCGTCCGTCCGGCTCCGGTACGAAGACAGGCTCGCCAGGGGAGCAGGCAGTTTTCCTCGCGCCAGACCAGCGCGGAGCCGTCACGAACGTCCACCTTTACCAGCCGGTCCGGCCAGCTTGCCTGATCCCCGCCCTGGCTGATGCCGTAGACGTAGGAGTAGTCGCGTCCATTGTTGGCTTCGTAGTTTATGCGTGGCAGTTCCAGGGGCTCGTCCACCAGCTTCTCGTAGATCGCGGAGGTGCCCGGCCGCAGGCGGTAACGCCTCAACTCTGCGGCGGTCGGAGGACTTCGCCGCGAGAGCAGCGCGTCCATGTAGTGGTCCCGGATCACTGCGTCGTCCGGATAGGCGAGGAGGTCCACGAGGATTTCACCATCGCGCTCGAAGGCGTTGACGTGGTGGAAGGCGAAGAAGCCCTCCGCCTCATGGAGACCGGCGCGGTTTCCGCTCTCCCTGGCCACAACGTGAAAGCGCGCGGGCCGCTCTGGCTTCCATTCGAGGTTCTCGGCGTAGGGTCTGCCGGTCAGGAGCATCTTCAGGGGGTTGACCACCAGCGGGTACTCCGCGAGCACTACGTGGCTCTCCGTCTGGCCAAAGCTGTGCATGTAGGCGGGTTCTCGGGCGGGTATCCGGGCGACGGTTTTCCTGCGGGGTGACCCGGTCCCTGCGGGCAACTGGAAAATTCTGTACTCGCTCGTTCGGGAGAAGTGGGTGATGGTGTTCAGGATGTCGCCGCTCTCGGGGTCGGTGTGAGGGTGAGGCGAGGTACCGATCCCTTCTACGCCGTCCCGGTACTCCAGGACACCGGCGGTTTCCAGCGTCTCGGGGTCGAACTCGACCGGCAGGGGTGTCTCCGTGAGGGCTACGAAGCGGCCGGCAAGCTTGTGGACGGTGACGCTTGCGTTACTGCCAAACTCGGGAGAGAAGGCGCTGGTCAGGCGTTTGAAGATCGACCGGCAAGGGTCGGTGGCGAACTCGGAGTAGCCGATACGGCCTTCTCTACGGACGTGCTGGTACTGAGGGCTCCGCAGGTACTTGTTGGCGTACGAGACCTCGCCCTCGTGGAAACCGAAGCGATGGAGCATCGCGAGGCCGTCGAACCAGTGGCGCATCCTGCTCTCGCCCGCTTCCCAGGTGCCCGGGCCGTTGCGAAAGAGTGTTCCGCGCAACCATGGGGGTATCACGCCCTCTACGGGCAGGGCGTCGATCTCGAACTCCCCTTCGAGTGGCGAGAACCCCAGGCGATGATCCGCCTCCGGCAGCACTTCAGCCGATCAGCTGGGCGTCTCTGCGCGGAGCTATCTCTCTCAAAGCCCCTTGCTGACGCGCCGACACGCTAATACCTCAAGAGTCCGGCGAGGCCCTCGAACTCCTCGCGCAGGATGTCGGCGGCGTTCTCCCGGTTGCGCCGCCTCTCGACGTCTTTGTTGGGGGTCTCGGCGACCTCGTCGTTCCGGGCGCGCACGTACTCGAGGCGGGCGCCGCGGGCGGTCGCGAGGTCTATGAGGACGTCTGAGAGAGGACGTACCCTCGTGTCCCGGCCGCAGTAAGGGCATTCCTTCTGCGCTACGTTCGTGATGGCGAGTTCGTCGTGGTCGCACCAGCGGACCTCGCCTTCCAGGTCGAAGAGGGCGAGGAGGTGAAAGACCCGTCCCTCCTGCAGAGCCTCGATNGTGTCCTTGANGCCGCGCACCCCGTTCTCGCGGGCCTGTTCGATGAGCCCGTCCTCGCGCTCCCTCTCAGCCTCCTGCTGAATCTCCTCGAACTGTTGCACGATCTCGCCTTCGGGTGCGTTGGTGGTGACCCGCCCCTCTGCGACGACCTTCTCTTTTACCGGCTCTGGGAGTGCGTCCAGGAAGTCGGAGGTTCTCTCCTTGGTACCGGCGATGATCAGGTTCTTGACGTTGTCCCGTGCCATGAGCTTTTGCGTGGTCTCGCCAGCCTGTTTGAAAAAGCGGTATATGTTCGTCTGTTGCGTGCGGCCGGCCGGGTCCATGTCCGTCGAACCGCCACTCACGGGATAGAGACCCTCGGGCTTGAGGTCCACCTCCCTGAAGTAGCCGCTGCTCGACCCCTCGTTGCCCTTGCCGGGATCTCCCATCGGTGCTGAGACAAAGAAGCGGAATTCATCGGCCTCCACGAGCGCCACCCCGTAGGACTCGTGCTCGTCGAGCGCCAGGACGAGCGGCGCCAGGTACGGCTCCCCGAAACGGTACGCCTCCGGGAGATCCAGCTGCAGATCGTAGCGCTCGAAGAGCCCATCCTCGGCGGCGAAGAAGACTATGGTGCGCGCGTGCTGATGCACCTGGTCCTCGACCGACTCCCGGACCCGCCCAGCCAGCTCCTCGGGTAGCGCCTCCATCTCCCTCAAGGCATCCTTGAGGCGCACCTTATAGGCCTGCCCCTGGTTCTCTGGAATCCGAGCGTTTACGCTCAGGTACACCGAGAGCACCAGCCCCTGATGCCCCTCCAGGCGCTCCTTGAGCCTCTTGATGTCTTCAGTCTGCGCTGACATATTCCACCCCTCTGGGATCTTGATGGTCTGTCGGTCGTGGTAGCCAAATGATAAAGGATGATCCACCGCAACGTTCCCTGTCGCAGGAGCCGGCAAATCCCCGATGAACCCACGTCGTGCCTTTCGACTCTCGACGCTGAGCACCACCCATAGGCAGTCCTCAAGAGCAACACCGCGAACCCGGCATCGACCGGATGTTCTTGGAGGCCAACAAACAGGGCGAAGGTAGAGAGCTGCAAGCCGAGAGCAGCGTCGTGTTCGAGACCAATGAGAACATCCCGCTCGGGGTAAGCCGGTGATCGCGTCGTTCACTCTGTGCAGATACAGGGGCCACTCGCGACGCGGCCCATTAGCACCATCGTCCTCTGGTCCGACTCACGAAGCTGGCGGCGGTGCCTTCATATCTCGGCTCCGAGGCCTGCGTCAACGGAGGACGCGTTCCGGCCAGTCGGAGATAAGGTCTTCTCTAAGTGCCAGGAGTGTCGGTATACGGTCCCGACAGCGTGCCTGGCGTAACGCGCCTCAAACTGCGGCGGTTTGCGCCCCGGGGCTCGACCTTCTCGAATGCCCTGAGGCGAGGCAGAAATGGGCAGGATCGCAATCACTATACTATTGGTGTTATCCGAAAAGTTCCGGGAGGGGCCAACGAACGGGTGGCAAGAGAGGTACTGGTTGGTGAGACGAGGGCGTCGTGGTCCCGCGACCGGCGAGCGGTGGGTACAGGACTTTGTCTGCTGCGAAGTACCGTAGGAAAAGACACCGCCATGGCACTGGAGGTCTTCACTTCTTGGGAGCGGGCCGAGGCCGAGTTGCGGGGCATGGAGAGGTTAGCACCGAGCTAGTATTACCCGGGTGTCGCACGCAAGCATCGGGGGCGTTCTACCTCCGGTGAACCGGACGAAACATAGTCCGACGGGGTGTACGAGTTCGCCGGGTACGGGCTCGTCGAGATGCTCGACGGCTCCGGCGTCCCGTACGTGCTGATAGACCCACCGCCCGTCGACGACGAGCCGATTCCGCAAGGCCTCCGGATCGAACCGTCCCCTGTGTTCGCCGAGTGGCTAGGACGGCGCGGCTGCTGGGTGAGATTGAAAAGGACCGGGCGTAAGTCAACCGAAGCGTCAGAGGCTCGCCCACCTTCCTCCCCGCCGTACGTGGGCTATGGGTGTCTGAAAGCTTTCGGAGGGCTTCCAGCTACTTGTCCTGCACGCCCTCGTCTTATCGGTACCCTTCCCAACTTTGGCTTTTTGGTAGCCTATAGAGCCGCCGGAGGTCGAAGGCCGGAGAGAAAGGGGCAGGCGTGGTTCCCAGGATATCGGTAGCGTGGGGAAGGCTACCCATGCTCGGGGTGTGCCTGGGCCTGGCGTTAGTTACCGGGGTGTTCGTGGCCGGCTGCGGTGGCTTGGAGGAGAACGGCGAAGCGCCTGAAAACGTGCCGGTGAGCCCCGAAGAGGCAGGCGAGGTGGTGGTGAGGGTGTCCGGCGCTGAGGGCATCGCCTACTCGGGTACCTACGGTAGCATCGAAGGTGATTTGCAGATCGTGGACGACACCATAGGAGCAGAGCCCACGGAATACCAGGTCGAGGTCGAGGAGGGGGTGGCGGACGGCGTGACGGCCGGATTTCAGAAGATTCAACCCGGCACGGGCGAACTGAACGTGGAGATTCTGGCCGACGATGAAGTTATTGTCGAAAGCAGGACCTTCGCGGAGTTCGGCGTGGCTAATGCCGACTGGTTCCCGCAAATCGGTCCACCCGAGGAGTTCCCGGCCGACGAGGAGATCGTGCTCGAGGACGAGGAGATCAGCTCCAAAGGAGACAGCCCCTGAGAAACACTTCTACCGGCGAAGAAGGACGGCCAGGGTTCAGACCGGTCCGCAGCTTAACGCAACCAGGTTTTCTTTCGTCCTATGCGTAGTGAAGAAAGTGGGAAAGCGTGGGGAAAGGAGAAGGGCAGGCCCGAGGACGCCTTCGGACAGCGGTGCGGTAGGCTGGGTTNGTGGACAAGGGATCAGCGTCCCCCAACAGTCTCTACGCGCTTCGTGCGTAGACGAGGCGTATAAGAAAGGACGGAGCTTCGTGGAGCCGACAATACTCATCGTGCTGGTGGTGCTGGTGGTCCTGGTCTTGCTGGGGCGTGGAGGTTCGTTGTCTGGGCTCGTCGTGAACGGGCTCGTCGGGGTGGTCCTGCTCTTCCTAACGAACCTCTTCCTCGCGGACGACCTGCCCATCAACCTGCTCACGATAATCATCTGCGCCCTCGGCGGGGTCGTCGGATGGCTGGTCATCCTGGTACTCCACTTCCTGGGTATCGCGTTCTGAGTTAGCGAGCGATGCCCCGCTCGGAGAGAAAGAGAGCTAGCCTAGACTCGTTCGGCCTGAGCTACCAAACGTCCAGACTCGGGGCCTCCTCCATAGAGACCCGGGCCTATGGTCCACCAGTCCTCAGGGGTCTCGGTGCAAGTCTGGAGCGAGACCACGTCCTTTCCCGCGACTGGATTAGCGATCCAGCTGTCATTGGGACTGACGGCACGCAACTCGCTGATCCGGTACTGGTAGACCCTGCCTAGCGTGTCCTGGAGATAGATCTCATCCCCCACCTGCATCGCGGGGAGATTGAGGCACTGGTTGTAGCTTTCGGTGCCAGGCCAACCGATCCTGTGACACGCGATGTAGGTGTTTGTGTCCGCCTTCTCCCAAGGAAAACCCGAGCCCGGCACCTTGATGGCGCCCAGATCCAACGCGGCCTCCGAGCTGTCATTTCTCACCGTGTGGCCGTATATACCCAGCTTGGGAACCGTTAGAAAGAGTGTTGGGTCGTCCGGAACCGCTGCCGCCTTTCTCTCCTCTTCTTCCGCAGCGGCCCGCTCTTCGGCGGCCTTCTTCTCGGCGGCTGACTCTTCTTGCGACGCCTCTTCCTCGACGGGGGTTGGCGTCTCGACCTCCGCCGGCGGCGCCTCGCTAACTTCCTCCGTAGGGGTGCCCGAGAAGAAGTATGATCCGATGCTGACCGCGAACAACGTCGCCAAGAGCGCGAGGACGAGCAGGCCTATACGTCGCCTTTTCCTGAATACGGCGTAGTTCGGCCGCCGGGTATCTATCTCCCGCCGCTGCTTATCCATAAGTGGCATGATCAAATTTTACATAGTGCTACAAGAAAATTTGAGAGGTGAATAAACCTTAAGATAAGGTTAACGCTTTAAGCGGCGGTGCGGGGAGCGTCGGGAGGTGCCTTCTGGAAGGCAAACGATCGGGTGGTACTATGCGGCCTGCCCTGACACGACGTTCTTGGTACCATCCGCGCGTGGCAGGTCCGGGTACACCCCGGCACGAGAGGAAAGAGGTCGATGAGACGAGGATTTGGTCTCGCAAAGATAAACAGCATAAAGTCCGGGGTGGCGCTGCTCTCGCTGGCGCTGCTGCTGGTGGTATCCGGCGGCACGAGTCTGAATGCGGCCGGGGCCCAGGAAGGGCCGCCCGAGTCGGGAGCTTCCGGGCCTCCTCCCGGATCGACGCCCGACACGCGGGCTTCGGGACCTCCGCAGATAGAGGCCGAAGCCTGGGCACTCGTGGACGAGCAATCCGGGTTGTACCTGGCGGGGGAGAACCCCGACGAGCAGCTCCCGATGGGGTCCGTGAACAAGATCATGACGGCCCTCGTGGTTCTCGAGGAGGGGGTCGACCTCGACGAGGAGGTGACGATCTCCGAGGAGGCAGAGTCCTACGTCGGCACCACCTACAGCAACGTCGGCCTGATCCTGGGCGAGCGCGTGACCGTCCGGGACCTCCTCGCGGCCACTTTGATCCCTTCGGGCACGGACGCGGCCTACGCCCTGGCCGAGCACGTGGGTGACGGGAGCGTGGGGAACTTCGTAGAGATGATGAACGACGAGGCCTCCGCGATGGGCCTCGAGGATACCAACTTCGAGACCCCCGCCGGCCTGGATACGACCGGGAACTACTCTAGCGCTCGGGACCTCGCAGCGATGACCCGGGTGGCCCTCCAGGACCCCCTCATCGCCGAGATAGTGGACACTGCGGATGCCACGATCAGCACCCAGAACAGGGAGATAGAATTCTCTAACACCAACCAGCTCTTGACCACCTACCCGCCGGCGACCGGTGTCAAGACCGGGACCACGCCCCAGGCGGGCGCCAACCTCGTTGCCTCCGCCGAGGCGAACGACGAGTCCTACATATCGGTCGTTCTCGGCGCCGACGATTCTGAGGAGCGTTTCCGGGGTTCGGAGACGTTGCTGGAGTACGGATTCACGAACTACGACCGCGAATCCCTGATTAATGGGGGCGAGGTGTACGAGGAGCTGCCGCTGCCGTACCGGCCGGACGAAACCGTCGAGCTCGCCGCCGCCGAAGACGTGATCGGCGTAGTCGGCGCCGACTCCGAGGTGGAGCGTAGGGTGACCACCGAAGACGAACTGCCCCCCTCGGCCGCCGCCGGTGAGGAGCTCGGCGAGGTCGAGGTCCTGATCGACGGACAACGAGTCGGGGAGAGCCCGCTGGTCGCCCAAGAAGGCTACGAGGAAGCCTCCTTATGGGACAGGATCAGCTACACCGCCGGAGGGCTACTGGAGAGAGCGCAAGAGGCCGTAACCGGCCTCTTCGTATAAACGCACCGCCGTGATTGCGGAGTTTGGGAGAACCTATGAGGGTTCTCCCAGGCCCCTGGAGCCAAAGGTTCTCGCTGCCAGGAGTACGTAGCCCAACGCCAGCCAGACAATCCCGAGCACCAGCCCCCCACCGTAGTCTCCCAGGAGGGCGGCGACGGGCAACACGAGGATAAGCGCTACGCCGGCCCACTGGGGCAATACCCTCGCTCGCAGCGTAGCGACGCCCAGGAGCAAGAACCCGAGGAGCATGCCCAGAAGCCCCAGCAACAGCAACAGGTCGAGGAGGTTGCGCTCGGCCGTGCGGATCAACAACACGTTCGCGAGCACGAGGGCGGTCCCGACGAGCGCTGCCAGAAAGCCCACCGTTCCGAGTACTCCGTAGTTCGCATCTTGCCGGGCGTGGAGCCCCAGCAAACCCACCAGCGTGCCCGCCAGGGCGAGCCCGGTTAGCCCCTCGATCAGGTAAAAGGACGGTAGGCCGAAGGTTTCGGAGCCCTGACCTTCGCTCGCCAGACCGACGACGAACGACGCGAGCCACGCCACGCCCGCCACCAAAGCTCCCAGAGCCCCCCACCGAACAAGGTTTGACGATACCATGGTCTCCTTCTCCGCTCGAACGTCTCTTTGTCGGACCAATGATACCTTGTCGGCTTCTGCTCTTAGAAGCTCTCTGGCGCGGGACGCAGGTCTAGCTCCAGGGTCCAGGCCGTCGGGTCCTGGGCGTGTAGCTGCCAGTACGTCTCGGCGATGGACTCAGGGGAGAGGGTGGTGCTCTCTTCTCGGTCGGGTTGGGTTTCGCGCAGCCTCGGGGTATTTATCTGGCCGTCTATGACTACGTGAGCGACGTGAATCCCTTGCGGCCCGAACTCACGGGCCATGGACTGCGCGAGCGCCCGGAGCCCGAACTTTCCCGTCGCGAGCGCCGCGAATCTGGCCGAGCCCCGCAGAGCGGCCGTCGCCCCCGTCAGGATGATCGTGCCGTGCTCCCTCTCCACCATCGCCGGCAAGACCTGCTGCGCGCCGTAAAAAGCTCCGGAGCAGTTCGCCCGGAAGCAGTCGTCGAACTGTTCCGGGCTAAGCTCGAGGATGCCTCCCATCTGGAAGGCGCCGGCATTGTAGACGAAAACCTCCGGTTCGCCGAGCTCCTCCCGCACCCGGTCGAAGGACGACGCCACGGACGCCGCATCTGTTGCGTCGGCGGTGACGGCCAGTGCCGTTCCGCCCAAGGCCTCGACCTCCTCCCGCGCCGCCGCGAGGCTCTCTTCCCCGCGGGCCATTAAGCCTACCGCGAAGCCCTCACGGGCGAAGCGTCGCGCCACCGTCGCCCCGAGTCCCGGACCGACGCCCAAGACCGCTGCTACCTTTACGTTCACGCAATCCTCCTCGCCGCGGAGACCGAACTTCTGGCGAGAACTCTACCCCGGCGGACCACGCTTCCGCCACTCTTGGAAAATTCGTGACCGTTGTCGGGTTGCAGGGGACCGTTATCGGGTTGCAGGGGTGGACGCCGGACCGTCTTGCGCAGCGGCGTGTGCGTTTGGACCCCGCGCATCATGGGAACGGTTCCGGACTGAAGGAGGTCGGTAGGGTACTAAGGCCTCGACGGGGGAGCAGGAGAATGCGATGTTCCCTACTACAGCTTCCCGTCGACGCGAACATGGCTCGACTACCTCGGAGCCGTCGGGAGAGTCTCCTAGACGGCCCGAGGCTCACGACCGTCACAGCCCCTATAACCCGAGAAAAGAAGTAGATGATCCGCGAAGAGGCGACCGAGGTGATCCTGGATTCAAGAAGGAAAAGGAGCTTACCTTCGAGGCGATAGCCCAGAAAGTCGGCGCCCACAAGGTCTGGACCACCGCCGCCTTGCTCGGCCAACATCCTATGAGCCCCGAGCAGGCCGACACGTGGTGGAACTTTTAGACCTCGATGAGGAGGTCGGCCGGGCCTTGCAGGAGATCCCGTTGTGCGGAGTCCTAGATCAGGACGTACCCACCGACCCGACAATCTACCCGATACACGAGGGTACGCAGGTCTATGGCACGACGATAAAGGCGCAGATCAACGAAGAGTTCGGGGACGGCATCATAAGCGCGATAACGTTTCACATGGACATAGAGAAGGAAGAGACCGACGCTGGTCCGCGTGTCAAGATCACCTACAACGGCAAGTTCCTTCCCTACTCTTGGGAGTAACGCGGTGCTCCCCAGCTCTCCTCCCATGCGCCTCCAACCGCGTAGGTAGTGTGGTAGCTTAAAGGCGTCTACCGACGCGTCTTACAGAGAACAGGGGAGAGGGAATGCAACTCTTTGAGGAGCTCATAGATCATCACGAGGCCGTGAGGCTGGTGCTGAAGAAGACCACCCATCTGCCGGTCGTGTGCATGCCGCTCATGGACGCCCAGGGGCTCGCGCTCGCCGAGGATGTGCTGGCGAGGTTCGACTCGCCACCCTTCGACAACTCGGCGGTAGATGGATACGCTGTGAGGAGCGTAGACGCCGAGGCCGGGCGAACCTTCAAGGTCGTCGACGAGGCCCCGGCGGGGCGCCCGGCCCAAAAAAAGGTGGGGGAAGGGGAGGCCGTGAAGATCTTCACCGGTGGCTTGATCCCCGAAGGCGCCGACGCGGTCGTAATGGTCGAGAGTACCTCTGGCTGGGGTGAGGAGTTCGAGCTTAGAAAGGCGGCCGGCCCGGGCAA
>LCrCPGB2_illDRAFT_1000022_pt1 | contig 14793 bp, 21 predicted proteins | sample LigCruGreenButte_FD_10705 | JGI IMG/M metagenome (IMG submission 10705)
ACACTAAATAATCTTATATCTGAAAATCCTGAATATTTAGCTGTACTTAATAATCTATTAAATTCTAAAAGATCTTATGAAGAGATTAGGAATCAAATTCTAAGTGGTAAAGCTAAGACTAATTTAGATGATGTCTATAGAGAATACTTACAATCTAAACAAAACTACGAATCTCAACTTAAACAATATCTAAAAGTAACTAAAGATAAGAAATCAAGTATTACTGATTTAAATGCACAATTAAACCTTAGTGCTAAAGAAACTTTATTAGCTAATCGTCAAAATCTTCCTGAAGGTACAAGCTTAGAAGTTGCATTAGAAAATCTAAAGAGTAGACAAGCTATAGAAAGTAGTAGGATTCAATTAAAGAGTATAGAGAAAAACTTAAATAAGGAATTAAACTCTATAGAAAATCTTCAATCTAAAGAAAGTAAACTTATTGACTCTCGTTTAGGTGGAAGAGATACTCAAACAAGAGCTGAACAACTTAGAAACTTTAATACTAATATTCCCTCTATAGCTAAGAGTAGTAAAAATTTAGACTCTGTAGTTAACAATATTAATAGGATTAAACAGGATTTAAATTCTACTCAACTTAATATTGATACTATTAGAAGTATTAGTAAGAGACGTTTAGATAGTTCTTCTATTACTGATAGAGCTTTATTACTAGATACTCAAAGAACATATATGAAACAGATTATATCTGAAAAAGAGAAGGTAGTAAGTCAACTTAAAGCTCTAAGCAATACTGAAAACTTAGAAAACTTCTCTAAGCTATATAAATCAGAAATAGCAAATAAAGCTAAGACTAATTATAGATATAGTCAAAATGTATGGAGTAATGCAGATATAAATAAATTAGACTCTACTTATAAAGACGTAAGTAATGTTTTAACTATTAAAAAGTCTTATGAGTCGTATCTACTAGAGTTAGATGAAATGCTAGATAAAATAAATAACTTTGAAAAAACTATAGACTCTAATATTCAATTCTCTTTTAATACTAAAATAGAAAAAATAAGAGATAAAATTCAAAGATACAGAAGATATGAGAGCTAGTAATATAAACTCCATTATTTCCTTTGCAGAAAATGAGAGTCGTATAAATAAAATAAGAAAAAATATTAATGTTAAAGGTTATATAAGAAAAGGTAAATTTGTTAGATCATCTAGAAGAAAACAAGATGTACGTAAAACTGTTGCTAAAGTTGCCGCTATTAGTCTTGGTGTAGTAGGTACAGTGGCTACAGTAGGTATTGCAAGTGCTGCTGCTACTAAACTTAGATATAATAGAAATCTAGTTAAGTTTGGAAAAAATATAGCTAATGGTGGTGTTGATATTGAAGATATGAGAATTCCTTCAGGTGTTAAATCTAAAAGTATACCTAAAATAAGAAAACTTGATGATAGCAAAAAGTCTATAAGTTTTTTTATTGGAGGAATGGACAGAGCAGAAAATGGGCAAGGTGAAAAATTTATGAGGCAGGTAAAAATTGGCTTTGATAAGCAAGGTAAAGATGTATCTAAAAATCATGAGTTAATTCCTTTATTTCATAATTATCAAGTTAAAAAAGATGTTTTTGTAGCAGGTAAAAAAATTGAAAGAACTCCACTAATAGGTATATCTCAAGAAATAGCTGACGTGTTTGAAAAAGCCACTGTTCAAGGCTACAACAAAGACTCAGTAATTATGGCTAATGAAATTTATAAATGGCACAAACTAAATCCTGACAAACCTATTAATCTTATTACTGCTAGTGCTGGAGGTTTTCAAGGTCGAGAAGTTCCACATATTTTAGAAGCTGCTGGAGTAGATGTAAAAAGATTAATGAAAGTGTTTTCTACTGCTACCCCTGATTATGGATTAGTAGATGAAATTGTACCGACAATAAAAGTTATGCACAATGATGATTTATATGCTAAAACTATTCCAACTATGAAAAATGGGTTACAACTACCCTCTTTACATAGAGGAACTAAATTTATTGGAAAAGGAGATACTCCAGAATATAGAGATATGATTGCTAGAAAGGGTATGACAGATATGGGTAATGTAGTAACTAAGGAAAAAGAAAAATTCGTCTCAGGTAAAAGATATATTCAACCACCTGATAGAGATATGCCAGTTTATGTCCACTTAGGTCCCGCTTATTTTAACGGAGAAACACCTACTTCTAAAAAAACTTATCACTACTTATATAATTTTATGTTTAAAGATTAGTAAAAATTCTATGTTAAATCTAGTTATAAGTAATAAATAGTTGAGATAAGTATTAGTTTCTAAAGCTTTTACTATATGGAAATATTGATTCATTGTTATATCTATCTTTCCGTTTTCTATCTTAGACACTTCTGCTTGAGAATAAGAAAGTATCTTACCAAACTCTATTTGATTTAACTTTCTAGCATTTCTATATTTCTTTAATTGCTTACCAAATCTCATATTAACGGACGACATTATTCTTTGAACGAATTAGTATAATAATAAGAATGGTAACATATAAATAAATGCTATAACAAAAACATATAAGAAAAGAAGATATGAAGATAACTCCTGGTCAATATAAAAAAATTAAAAGAACAGTATTATTAGCTGGGGCAGGTGGTCAAGTTGGTGGTATTGTAGGTTATGGAATTGGAGGTAATGAGGGTAAAGTACCTTTATTAGTCAAAGGTAAGCTTAAGAGAGGTAGTAAGAAAGCGCCTAGTGTACAAAGAACTGCGGCTGTTGCTGGATTGGCTACGGGTGCTGGAATAGGACTATTACGTAAAAGATAAAATGACAATTATACATTTTAATACTATTCCTACTCCATTAAAAGAAGTAGAAAACGAAGACCCAAATTCATTAACTAAAGAAGGATTAATATTTTACTCTACTGAAAATGGTAAACCACATATAGACAGTAAAAAGAAAGCTCATAATTTCTCTCCAGATAGAATCTATGAATTAGTAGATAATACTAATAAGCATTTTGAAATGTCTGAAGTTGGTATCCCAGTTCTTACTGAACATCAAAAGAATATTAATAATGTAGTAGGATTTATTGAATCTCCTGTAGAAGCTAAAGTAATAGACGAAACTTATACTAAAGGAAATCCTAAACTAAAACATTTACTAGGAAGAGTAGGAGTATTCGTTAAAGACGTAGTTATAAAAACTCCTGAAATTATTGATAGGATGAAGAGAGGTTTAGCTAAGACTGTATCGGCAGGAATTGATTTAGATTCTTTTTCTATTAAAGAACTTTCTCTTGTTGCTTTACCTGCTATACCTAATGCTACACTTTATAGTTATTATGGAAGTAAATCAACTCCAAATCCGATAGGATCGGTTCTACCGAATATGAAAAAAATAAAAAATAAAAATCTTTTGACTGCTAAGGGTATTACTAATACAAGTAATTATGCTTTATCTCTAGAAGAAGCCCTTAACGAATCACAAAGTATAGAAGAACAAAGAGAAGAAGCTATGAAGATATTCTCAGCTTTTCTTAAAGTAGTTGAAGATGCAAATCAGATGGATGAAGAAGAAATGAGTTCAATGGGTATTCAAGATCTTTCCGAACTTATTCAATCTGCCGTGGATGATTTAAGTATGCGATTAACAGAGATGTTTTTATCGGTTCCTGAAGAACCTGCTGCACCAACTGCTCCTGTAACTCCTGCTCAAAAACCAATGTCTAGACCTCCAATTGGTAAAGCTAGAACTTATGGTTTCTCTCCAGAATTAGTTCAATTTAGTAAATATAAGAAATAATGAGAAACGTAACAAATTCTTCAAGTGTTGGTAATCCTGGGGGAGCATTAGTAGTTCAAAAATCTTCTGCGTTACGCGCTACTAGAATTCCTAAGAAACTTTCTAAAGGTAAAGCTGGTTTGGCTCTTGCTGGTTTAGCTGCTGCGGGCGGGATTGGAATGGGAATAGCACGAACTCGTAAACCTAAGACTTTAGAAGCACGTATTAAGAGAGCTGTAAATAAGAATCCTCAATTAAAACGAGCAACTTCTATGGCAACTTCAATGTTTAAATAATAAAAATATAAAAAATATGAAACAAGATAAATTTTCTAACTATGCTACAAATGCGGTATTACAAAAAAGTGGAGGTTTAACTATTAGAGGTACTTCTGCTCTCAGACGAATTCCTAAGAAAGGTGGTAAAGCTGGTCTAGCAATCGCGGGATTAGCTGCTGCTGGCGGTTTAGGTGTAGCTGGTGTTAAAGCATTAAAAGATCGTAAAGCCTCTAAAACTGTTGGAGGTCGAATTAAAAAAGCTCAAAGTCAAGTAGCAAATAAAATTAATAATACTGCAATAGCTAAGAAGATGGGTGTTAAAGTTAGTAGGATGAAGTAATATGACTACAGCAAAACAAAGACAAGAATGTTTTCAGCTTTATAATCAGATTACTGAAGGACTAGAACTAGCTTTTGAAAATAAAGAAATAGATGAAGCAGATTTTAGTCTGTTCAAAATTAAAACTTTAGCTGAACTAGAAGAATCTTTAGCAGACTTAACAGAATTAAAAGATACAGAATTAATAGAATATAGCAATATGAATACAAATTACGCAAACTTTAATATGCAGTGCTATTTTGTACCTGCATTACTCGAACAAATTGAAAATGATTATGAAACATTGGAAGATGGTCTAGAAGATATCCAGAATGTTACTGGTTTTGAGGACGAAGATATCCAAGGTTTACTTTCTGGAGAATTGGTTCCTACTCCTCAATGTGTAGATATTTTAAACGAACTCTTCTATGAGACTTCTACTGATAACAATAGTGCTTTAGGTTTTCAAGTTTTAGCAGCTATGGATCGTGGTGACTTAGAAGAATCAGATTTGGAAGAAGGTCTACAAGCTTATTACGATTCTCAAGAAGATGAAGAAGAATCTGGAGACGAGGATGAGGAAAATGACGACGAAGATACAGAGGATGAAGATGAAGAAGAAGCTACTGAGGAAGATGCAGTCTATTCTTATATTGACCCTCGATTACAAGAACTAGAATCTAAGATTGCTAACTTTGAACTTAACTCAGAACTTAAAGATCGTCTAAGTGATGTTGCAGAATTTGCTCGTCAAGGACTTAATGATCGCTGGCTATCTCGTGCTAAATATGAATTTCTTTTAGGTTCATTTGACCGTGAAGAAGATCGGGTTGCAGCGTTTTCTCAAGCAGCCGAAGAAGATAATGTAGATCTTTCTACTCGTTTATATGCAGTCCTCTTTGCTCTTGAAGCTGATGAAGCTTGTGGAGAACGAGTTAATTTCTCTTCTTATGCTAGTGAACCCATCCTTCCCTCACAAAGAAATGATGATGAACTAGCACTTCTACAGATTAAGAAAATGTTTGAAAATCGTAAAAATTAATAGGTAAATAAATATGTTTGTAAGATACGGATCAACAGAAGCGGAAAAAGCTATTATTGCTTACCCTAGAAATATTAGGGTTCCTTATCACGTTTATATGACTGGAAAGCACATCTCTCCAAATAAAGAAGGTAGACGTGCATTAGAAGAAGGTCATTTTGTTTCTAAAAAAGATGGAGTTCATCGTTTCCTTCCACGTTCAAGAGTAACTACTACTCCTAGCGGTAACAGATTAAAAGTTAAAAATCCTTATGTATTTGTTCCAGGTGATACTTTACAAATTCTTAATCCTAGAACAGAATTAACTGCTTTTAATGTGGGTGAAGCTACGCTTATCTTAAATAATAAGACTATAAAATACACTCCTGTTGGAGCAGCTAATACTGTAGAAGCAGCCAATATGATTGCTATTTACTTTAATAGTCTACCTGAATTAGCAATGTATTTAGAATTTATACCTTCTGGAGACAAACTATTTGTATATAGTCCTATAGGACAACCTCCTGTAACTTTTACACACTCAGGTAGTATTGGTGGAGCTACGGTAACTACTGCTCCTGAAACTACTCCAATTGGAACTATTCAAGCAATTGATATTGAGACTGAAGAATTTATTTTGGGTTCTAATGTTGTAGGAACTTTGCCTATTAATTCTATTGTTGGTGTTCCTCAAGATGAAGTATTAGGTGTTTATACTCATTCAGTTGATTATACTGCTGGTGGTATTACGTCTCAACATATTGGAGTAATTGATGAAGCTAAGATTTATAAGCTTGCATTACCTCATTATGATAATTCACTTGTCTATGAATGTCCTCGCCTTCATGCTAGAGAAGTATGGTCTTAATAATAAAAATAATATATAAAAAATAATATGTCACACATTGCTACATTTTTCAATGAACGGTTCATCTCTAAGCAAGTAATGGCTATGGTAGATGAGACTGAACAAAATTTAATTAAAAGAAGTAAGTTAATTGACCCGTACTTTCCTACTCAAATGTTTGATAGTAGAGATTTTGTAGGCCTATTGACTAAACGAGTTGCTCCTGCTGCGTCTATTGTTGCTTATGGTGCAGAAATTCCATTAGTTAACTTTGGTGGAATTGAACGTATGGCAGCTACATTATTTAAGTTGGGTACTTCACGTCTTTATGATGAAGAAACTCAATGGAAGATGATTGAAGCTCAGAATATGGCAATTGCTAAAGGTATCAGAGTTCAAAGAGTTTATAATGCGGATGGTTCTGTTACTCCTGGGGCAGATGCAGATTTAGCTCGTTCTCTCTTTGGTATTGTTGAAGATTTACTCAAAGGTATTACTGACCGGATGGATCACATGAAGTGGCAGGTAGCATCTACTGGAGCTATTGATATGAAAGATCCTAAAACTGGTGCATTAGTACAACTTGACTTTAAGAAAGCTGGTGTTAACTATAATCACTTTCCTGCTCCTTTAACTCAAACTGGCAATACTGTTACTCCTACTCTAAATAAATGGACTGACCACGAAAATGCTCGGGGACTTGAGAACTTAAGTGATGCAGTAGAAACTTACTATGATACTAATGGTTATCCACCAGATAAGATTGTAATGAGTCGTAAGGCTTGGAGAGATTTCTTACATCAAAAGAGTACCCGAGATGCGGCTCGTCAATTAACTACTACTGAATTAGGTTTAGTATCCGCTGATATGGGTAAGAAATTGTTAGAAGCTCGTGATATTCCTGAAGTAGTAACGTTTGAAGAGAAGTATCAAGAACAATTACCAGATGGCTCCATTGTAGATGTTAACTTCTTGAATAATAACCGTATTGTCTTTCTTAAGAATAATATGGGAATTAGTGCAATCGGCCCAACTATTGAGTCTGTTAAAGAAGTTGTGGGTGGTGGAGATACTAAAATCGAACCTAAATCAGGTATCTATGTTAGTACGTATGAGGAAAATAAGCATCCTGTACATGACGTATCGATGGCAACGGCGACATTTGTACCTATTGTAATGAATCCTAAACAACTGTTCTCTTGGCAGGTACGATAATGAAGAAATACGTTCTTTTAAGAAATATTATTACTAAAGATGGAAATTTGCTCTTTGCTCGAACAGCTCCTTATATGGAAGGTGAAATCCCTAAAGAGTTTATTAATCCTCTAAATGTACAAGTAATTAATGATGAGACACAAGTAGTTCTTTATAATCAAACTTCTGTAGATAATACTATTAATCATCTCAATCCTCCAGATAATGTTACTAATCTTACTCCTAAATTTTATGATCCTGAAAAGTTAACGGTTGTTCAAAAGTTAGATATTAACTCTTTGACTTTAGACCAATTTAAAGAACTTAAAGGTATTGGTGAAAAAACAGCAGTGCAATTAGTAAGCAGTAGACCTTATAAAGATTTAGCTGATTTAACTATTAAAGTAAAACCTCCTACTGGTAAAACTTGGGAAGACTTTAATTTTATGTTTAGTGAATCTCCAATACTCTAACACTCACTCTAGTTTAAAGAATAACTTAAAGTATAGTTTTACTAGAGAAGGCTATACTTATTTTTTATCTTATATGCTTATTCAATCAAAAGTTACAACTCTCCAAGTAGTAAGAGATAATCTTAAAGAAAAGTCAGAGACATACTTAAAGAATTCTAAACATTCTATTAAAGATACTATTTCCGTAATATTAGATATATCGTCTAGTGACCCTATTAAGTTAAACAATATAGGATTAACGTTTAAGCTATATCATCAATTAAGTGGGATATTACTTAAACAGTATGATACTAATAGTTTTGTGTTTCCTATAGTGGAAATGGAAAAGATAAGAGCTATTCTCTATATAAATGGAATAGACATTAAAACTTTCTATCAAGATAAGACTTTAGAGTTTCCTAATAAACTACAATCTCTTAGTTATGATTTAGATATATCAGTTAAGACTACTCAAAACATTTCAAATTATACAGACTCAGGGGAATTTTATGTCTATTAAGACTACTACATATCGCGAATGGAAAGATAATAGATTGGCGGGGTCTATTGTTTCTCGTAATGATGATTTACCTTTAGGAGTTAGCTTAGAGTCTATGGATAATCCTTCTATTTTAGGAGCAGGTGTATCTGTTAATTTCACTGTATTTACTAATACTTCTACTACTAACTTTGGAGTTGGTAATTATGGTACTTATAGTGGATTATCACCAATAGTTACCGAACCTAACAAGATTATCTTTAAAGGGTTAGTGGAAAAAGAAACTATCCAAAGCAAATTAGACCCCAAATTAGATTCCTCTATCTATTTCATTACTAAGGCAGTATTTCCAGATACAGCAGAAGTAACTATAGACGAAGGTTATTTCACAAGCAAAGTAACTCTAATATAAAAAATGACTAAAACTAAACTTGAAATTATTAATCGCACTCCATTAAAAAGTAGAGCTATACCTTTTATTGAATTGCAACCTCGTTATCTCTATTGGTTAGATACTAATACTGAAATAGAAGTAGAAATTATTCGAGAGAAAGATGCTCATTATGAAGTTAAGCTAGCTACTAACTTTAAAGATTCTCCAGTTGGTATTAGAACTTGGTTTATATATAAAGAGCACGTAGAAGTCCTAGAAGATAAGAAAAAGAAATCTACTAAGAACATACTAAAGACTGATTATTACTATCAACTAGATAATAACTATCATCCTTATACATCTTGCTTCTTAACTTGTGTAGCCATGCTCTTGTCTTTTTATAAAGTAAAGGTAACGCCAGATGCACTATATAACAAGTGTTTAGATTTAGGGTATGACAGATTCTCTCATCAAGATATTGTAGCTATTCTTAAAGTCTATGGAGTTAATTATTATGCAACTACTTCTGGTACTTTTGCAGAATTAAAGAAAGCTTTAGAAACTGCTCCTGTTATTATTGGTACTTATCTAACCGAAGCTAGTCATATTGTTCTAGGTGTAGGTAAAGATGACTCTGCCTATGATGGAAAAGGAGCAATTATAGTTCGTGACCCTTATGGAGAATTTACTCATAACGGTTATATCCATACTCCTACAGCAGGAAATGGCACTCTCTACTCTTATTCTTTAATGGCTCAAGTAGCTGCACCTGAAGGGGATGGAAATTATTGGTTACATTTACCGAGATAAAACAATGAAACATAAAATGAAACGTTCTCTATATTTCACTAAGACTTTTTTATTCTCTCTATTACTTTATCTATCTGTTATTTATACTCCACTAATTAATTATGCTTATGAAGGTAAGTTAAGTAGAGGTGATATAGAAGCTATTGCTATTGGTACTTTTAGTTTTTTTGGTGTTAGTAATGGTCGATTAAGAGTAAATAAAGATATTCTAAAAAGTGCTGAAACTGGAGAAGCTGTAGGATTACTTACAACTAGAGTAGTTCCAACTAAGGTAAAAGATACGATAACTTCTGAACAAAAAGAAGAGGTATAAGTTAATGGTTATATTTAGTCTATTACTTGAAAAGGTAGACAATGATTATTACTACAGATATATAAGTGATAATGTTACTTACTATATACCTTCCTATAAAACTGATAGACTGAATAAACCTATTAGCGAGTTTGAATCTTTTCAGGATTATACAAATATCTATCAATTTCTAAATAAAGTATATAGTGAAGGAGAGTATAGGGAAGATTATACAGTTAATGAAGCCAAAGACACTAAAGAAATATCTATAACTATAGTAGGTTATAAGTATCAAAATTTTATTGTTCTTATAGGTAGTCATAAGTCAGATATTCTACTAGAAGAAACACTATTTAAAGAAGACTATATATTTCTCATTCGATGGATAGACAATAAAGAAGATTTAATAGATGACGTATCAGACAATGTAGTTAATCTCTTAGGGTATAGTAAACAAGAAATACTATCTAGACCTTATTTAGACTTTTTACATCCAGATGATGTTGAATTATTTAAGCAAGAATTAGCACAACATATAAAAGAAAATAGTCCTTCTTTCTATCAAAGATATAGACTATTAGCTAAATCTGGAAAAGCGATAACGATTCTTGACCATTCCTGCCAAATATTTAAAGGTGACACTAAAACTACTATTGGTTATCTAAGAGACATTACTGTAGAAACTCAAATATCTACTCAACTAAAAGAACTTATTCACTTAGACGAAGAAGATTTTAATAGTAGTATTCTAATTAAGATTGAATGGGATTCTGATTATAGAGTTGTACGTTGGAATACTGAAGCTCAAGATTTAATTGGTTGGGGACATGAGATTCTTGGTAAAAACATTCGTGAACTTAACTTATTCTCTGATGCTGACTCTATCAAAATGCAAGGTCAGTTTAAACGGTTATTTGCTAGAGAAGTAGATAACGTAATTAGTAGTTTTAGAATTCAAAAGAAAGAAGGTGGATTCATAGATACTAAATGGTCTAATCGCTTAATCACTAGAGAAGGAAAACTTAGGGTAGTATCTTCGGTTATAGATAAAAGTCAGGAAACTTTACTTATTACTCGTCTAGATGAAATGGAGGGTCGCTCAGACTTACTCTTAAAGACTTTAGAGAATACTCATATGTCTAATGATGTCTTTACTAAATTAATGCACAATCCTTTAACTGGGAATCCTGAAGGACTTATTAAAGCTGAAATTATTATTAGAAAGTTAGAAGAAGAAATTACTAGACTGAATAATACTATTTTTTACAATAATGACAACAATTTAATGAGTGACGTAGCTTTCTTAAAAAGTGGAGAACGTACATTAAAAGATAAGTTAGCTAAAGTAGAAGAAAGTAATAAGAAACTGGAAGAACAATTAGATAATCTGTTAAACGTAAATATTCTAACTCTATTTAGAGGTTTAGATTTTAAAAAAGTTGTAGCTATATTAGTATCTTGTTATTTAATTTTTGGTCAATTAGCACCAGCTATATATTCTAGTACATTTAAACCTATGTTCCAAGAGTATAATCGAGAGATGAAAGAGATTGAAGGAAATAAAAAATAATGTGGCGACCATTTGATAGTCCAAAGAAAAGACGTGAAAGATTCATTAAGAAAAATAGTCCTTATCTTGTTCCATTAGCTGTTGGGGCATTAGCAGCCGGAGCAGATGAGAACGCTACTGGTAGACAGAGACTTAAAAGAGGATTAGTCACTGGTGGTCAAACTTTTGCTGCTATGAAAACTGCGGGAGTATTTGCTAATAGAAAGAGTAAAGAAAATTATTATAAAGGAACTATTCTACCAACTATTCATCAGGCAAAAGGATTAGCTAATAGTGGAGTTAATGTAAGTAGAGAAATAAGAAACATTAAAAAAAATAATCTACTACAAAAAGCTAAAAATATTAAGAAAAACTATTTCTAAATAAATGTATAAATATATAACAGTTGAAAAGATTCAAAGAAGTTTAGGTAGGAGAGCGAACGTTTTCAGTAGCGATTTAATCCCTAGTGATAATATCTCAGCTATATCTACTAATTTAGATGTAGAGTTAATACATGACTTAATTATTCGGAATGAATCTTTGATAGATACATATTTCGGGATGATTTATGTTTTACCTATAGACACTAGAGACATCCCACTTATCGAACCTATTGTAGAAGGCTTTGTTATTAATGACTTAATGATGAGAGTTTATGACCAAGGAATGATTGCTTCTTTAGGTGGAGATGGCGGATTTGGTTCTACTATATATCAAAAAGCTAAAGAATTACTTAAAGGATATTTTATTGGTACTGGAATCTATATCCCAGGAGTATCAGCACCAGAAGATAGTGGATATGGAAAAGAAGCTTATCCTTTACTTCTACCTTATACACCTCAACTTACTGAAAGGAGAGATAATATTACTAGGAACTATACTGTAATAGGAAGTTATCAAAAAAGTAGAAAAAATATGGAATTTGATTTTAGAACTGATAAATCTAGAGTTTTTAATATAGAAGAAAGATTATACTAAATCATGAACAAAGATAAGACTAAGAAAAGTAAAGTTTCTCCTTTAGTAGGTGCAGGATTAGGTACTGTCGCTGGCGGCCCAGTAGGAGGAATTGCTGGAGCTTCCATTGCTAGAGGAGTTAATAAAGAACGTGATAGATACGCTAAGAAAGGTGCTAGAAGTCATTTAGGTAAAGTTGGTCATGATGCTAAATTAGGTGCTAAATCGCTAGGACTTGGAAGTGCTGTAGCGGGTGGATTAGCCGGAGCTGCTTTAGGTTCAACTATTCCAGTAAAAAAGAAAGGATTTTTAGGTTTAGGTAGAGATAAGAAAGCTGAAAATCAACAACGACTTAAAAATACTTTATCTGGAGCAGGATTAGGAGCTTTGGGATATGGAACCAGTGAAGCTATTAAAGGTGCTGGGACTGGTGCTTTGGTTGGAGCTACTAGAGGATTTGTACAAGATAATAAGACTAAAAATAAGAAAATGAAGAAATTTAACTCTTCTACTAAGATTATTGATTTTGCTTTTGGTATTCCTGCTAAACCTAAGAAGAAAAGTAATGTGGGTTTAACTACAGGTATTGTAAATGGATTATTAACTGGACGACTTTCTGGAGCAGTAGGAAGTGCAGCAGCCGGAGCAATAGTAGACCGCAAAATAGATAAAGAAAAAGAAAGATTTCGGAAAGAAGGTGCAAGAACGAGATTAGGTAAAATCAGTAATGACGCAAAAATAGGAGCCAAAGCAGCGGGAGTTACATCTGCTTTACAAGGTGCATATTTAGGTGCTAGAGGTACTCAAGGCTCTATTAAAAGGAAGTTAGCATCAGCAGCTTTATCTAGTATTTCTAGTGGAGTAGCAGGTTCTGTATCTGGTGGTATTACTGGAGCTGGAGTTGGAACTGTTAGAGGACTACTACAACCTAATAAGAAAAAGAAAAAATAATGAGAAAAACTACTTTTATAGCTACTACTAACTCTTCTTATTTATTTGGTAGACCTAAGAAACCTTCTCGACTTAAAAGTGCTGCTATAGGAGCTGGAGTAGGAGTTGCTGCTGGTTACAATGCTGGTGGAATAGCTGGTGGTGTAATGGGAGGTTTACGTGGAGCTACTGATAGTTTTGTACGTAAAAATGGGTATAACTCTCTTCTTACTAGAGCTAAGAGATATGCCCCTACTTCTTTCGCTGGTAAAGTCTCTAATGATACTAAAACTATTGGTACTCTTTCTGGTTCGGTTGGTGGATTAACTGGAGCTGTCAGAGGAGGTATTCGTGGACTTAAAGGTGGTTGGAAAGGTGCTTTAGGTGGAGCAATAAATCAAGGAGCTAGAAGTGCATGGAAAGCTGGGAAAAGAGGAGCTGCTGTCGGTGCAGGTATTGGTGGACTTAGAGGATTGAAGAGAAAGAAGAACTATCTACTACCTATCTCTTAAAGAAATAAAATGAAAAAATTAAAATTTATAAATAACACTTCCACTAATTACGGTAGAGGTAAAGATAAAACTAAAAGAAAAAGTAGAATTACTACTGCATTAGCAGGTGTAGGTTCAGCAGTAGGAGGCGTGATAGGTCAACAAGTAGCCGAAAGAACTTATGCAAAAAGAATGTATAAAATTTTCTTAAATAATGAAAATCCCACATCTACAAATGTAAATTCTGTTCGTAAAAATCTTTTAAGATATAAACCTGGAACTGGCTCTGGAGTAGCAGATGCAATTAAAAAGTCTTTCAATACGAAAAGAGGTTTAGGTGGAGCTAGAGGCGCTCTTAAAGGAGGGATGCTAACTATAGGAGTCTTAGGAGCTAGAGAGCTATATAAACGTTATAAAAACAGAAAAACCGTTAAAATAGGGAAGAAAACTCTAGTATATAATCCTCCTACTTAATGTCTAGGTCTAAATGCAAGTATAGAGAAAGATTTAATACTTGGAAAAGAAGTAGAGAAGCTTGGGAAATTAGTAGAAGTCTTATAAGAAAAGCTTTATATCTATGTCCTATTTGTAAAAAGCCTTTGTCTCTAGGTGAAGGACACTTATTCCACATTATACCTATCAAACTACTATCTCAAAATAATTGTATAAGTTTAGTATCTAGTGAATATAACTTACTCTATTCTTGTAAAAAGTGTAATTTAAAACAAAAAGATAAAATATATACCGAATGTCTAGAAAATGATTTATTAACTATATGGAAAAAAGTAACAAATGAATAATGCCCTAAAAGTAGATAAGATATTTAATTGGCAATCTAACTATCAAAACACTATACGAAACAATAATTGTTATATACAAATCTATTCTCCTCTATATGATTTTGATGTAACTACTCAACGTATAAAAGAAAATCGTAGATATCTAAATCCTAAAGAATATGAGTTAGTTATAGCTAGTGATTTTGATGACCATTCTAATGGTTCTATTACTACTGAAATTTATTCTCTAGCGTCTA
>LCrCPGB2_illDRAFT_1000023_pt1 | contig 14621 bp, 9 predicted proteins | sample LigCruGreenButte_FD_10705 | JGI IMG/M metagenome (IMG submission 10705)
GGTTTTAAGCTATTTTACCTGTTTTTCTTGCACCCTTACTACCTTTTTTGGTCGGCAAATCCATATAGTGTTTACTTGAACCACTGATTCAGCAAGCCCTATGTATTACTCACCATTGTCTCGGACGAGCCACCCTTTCACCCGATCGCTCCGTCGGTGGGCCAGTACCGGGTGCGGAATGTGGGTTTAAATGTCGAAGGGGTATCGAAGCCATGTTTAAAGACTGTAAAACAGGAGGCTACAATTTAGAAAAAAGTCATGCTTGTGATGACCGCCTAAATACTTTAATTTTATTAATAGCTTTGGCTTACAGTTGCACTATTTTACAGGGACGTAAGCTCAAGCTTATGGGAATTCAGAAATACATCGGTCCTGTTACTGAGTACAGGCGATCGCAACGTCGGCACAGCAGTTTTTGGGTTGGATTATATGGTCAAAGTTGGGTAGTCGGTATGGAATTTTGTCAAGAAATAGTTGGTGAATTAATGAGAATAAGACGCAATAAGCTGCCATTTTTCCAGAGGGGATACAGGGCTATATCCTTGATTCTATCCAGCTTTTGACTCTTGTTGTCACCTCCTCAAGAATTTGCTTTCAGCTAGGTGGGCTTCGATTTCTTGACGCTGACGCCAAACCGGACGTAACTGTTGGCGGGCAAATAGCTGCAACTGATCGCCAATGTGGGATGAGCCGGGTTGAGTGGCATTGCCGTAGCTAGTCAGCACCATTGCTTTGACTGGGTTAGAAAACTCAATCGCAGCTACATAAGAATCACCATTAATGGCGCGAAATTGTCCGTTTTGCACTGGTATGAAATCAAGAACTCGGAAAATACCGAGTTCTCCATCACCACCATTGGCGGGCAAATCCACATTGCCATACCGAAGTCGAAAAACCTCTCCCCACGGCACGTCTAATGCTTTATAGGCAGTCTCGACTTTGGTTGCTGCGGTTTCTAGCGCCGCCACTGCACCAGCAGGATCGGCTAAACCGTCGGGTGTGGTGTAGGGAAAATTTTCGTTCCAAGGCTTAGCAAAGGCGCGACTGAAGTCCATTTCTGCTGCCCAAGCGGCGAAGAGAACCGCGCCTCGGCTATCCGCGTCTGCTTCGCGATCCCAAGCGTTCAACACTTCGGCAGCTTGGCGCACTTTTGCCGAATTGCTTTGTCGCGCTAAGGGGATTAAGTCATCGAGTAAGCGATCGCCTAATTCCATGCGCGTCGAGTGCTTGTACTGTATCATTTCTGACAAGGAAATTTGGTTGTCAAGCGCCAGCATCCGTGCGGAACGTTGCGCCCGGAAACTCATCGGTTCCCGTGGTGCCATGTAGGGCGGGTAATTATCTGGAGCGATCGCAGCCGGAAAAGTCGTTGTCCAGGGTGGATCGTTGGCATTCTGCAACCAACCGGTGGGCGGATCGAGTACGCGGGGCAAGTCTTGATAAGGATGGGTTTTTGTCCACAGAGTGGTGGATGTATCGCCGGGAACTATACCCGTCCAGTATTCATAATCGCCCGATGAGCGAACCGGAACTTGACCGTTGAACAGGTGCATGATGTGTCCGTCTCGATCGGCGTACATTACAGTAAACATTGGCAACTGCAAGCGTTGCAGTACGGCTTCAAATTCAGTTAAATTTTTGGCACGCGCCATATCCCACCATTGCTCTAACACGCCTGGTTGGTCAAGGCCAACTACACGCAGGGCGATAGCTTCGCTATCTTTTTCTAATACAACGGGGCCGTGGATAGAACGCCGCACTACCAGTTTTTCCTGGCGCAAAATACCGTTCTCTTGCTTAACTTTCAGGATTTGTTCTTCTTTCTCGAATGCTCGAACTTTGCCATCAAAGCGATACCCTCCATCAGTTAGTTTAAGTTCGTAAGCATCCCATCCGTCGTGGGTGTTTACCGTGTGCGACCAGCCTAAATTGTTATTAAATGCGATCGCCAACACCGGAATGCCAACCAGCGTCGCCCCATAAGCATCAATGCCAGGGGCAGTAATTTGTGCTTCGTACCAAAGAAATAAATCCGACCAAGGCAGGTGCGGGTTTGCCAACAGCATTGCATTGCCACTAGCAGAACGTGCGGGTGCGATCGCCCAAGCATTAGAACCTAACGGATGTGTTCTTTGGGGTAAATTTCTTATCCCAACAGAATTGCTATTTAAACTATCCTTTAAATATGCAACATTCTGGCTATTCACTACAAAAGTAAAATTAAGTACCCGCTGAACGTGAGCCAGCAAATCCACCCCATTAACTGGCAGCACAACTTCAACTTCATCATCAATTAAATCGGGATGTTCCGAAGCATAGGCATTGATTCCAGCAGCAAAGGCATCGAGATACTGGCGAAAATTGGGATTTTGTGCATTGTACCAATCGCGGGCGCGTTCTGGGACTCCCATTGTTCGCACCCATCGATCCGAATCCAGATATTTTTCTCCCCAATATTGGGCCGCCCGTCCCCTGGCTTGACCGTACAAACGCAGTATTAGATTGCCATGACTTTGCATCTGCGCCCAACCAAAGGCGTAAAACGATGAGCCTGCATCTTTGCCGTAGATATGGGGTACGCCATAGGTATCCCACAGTATTTCAGTCGATGTTGGCGGTGAACTTAAACTGTAGTTCCCTACAAACAAAGCCAGGATAAAACCGAGTAGCAACGGTAAAAGCCGGAATGATTTTATTTTCAAATGTAACTAGCACTCCCGGTAAAGTTGACAATATTAATTGCTAATGGCTAATGGCTAATTGCTAATTGTTACCTGCTTACCTTTCATGGATAATGGTTGATTGTTACCAAAGGTAAACTAATGGCAATTAGCCATTAGCAATTCTTGCGTAAACTGAGCGGCCTCATGTCAGTCCACACTTCCTTGATATATTCAAGGCATTCTGGTTTGATGCCACTTTTACCAGCGTCTCTCCAGCCGAGAGGAGTTTCTCGATCGACAGGCCAAATTGAATACTGTTCTTCGTGATTTACGACCACTTTGTAAAGTGTGGTGTGTTCTGTGTCTTGTGCAATCATTTGGTTTCTCCTTGAATCGAGTTATGATTTCATAAGCTGACTATAAATTTGGTTTGGTAAATGGCTATTACGCCTACTTACCTAGCAGCTTACGACAAACAAAGTAAGTATTACCAGTCGATCGCTCTACTCCCAGTTGGCGTTCTGCATCATAAACACTTACTTCGGTAAAGCCCACGTTTTCCAGAGCCGATTGAATTTCAGTGCTGGAATAACATTTCTCTAGAATCGTTGTATCTGTTCGCTGCCAATTTCCCTCTACCAGTTGAAATATGGTGATTTTGAGTTCGCCAAATTTTTTTTCTGGACAATATATCTGTCGAACTGCCCAAGCATAATCATCTTTAATATCGCCAGATATACTACCATTCCAATCTGACTGATACTCTTCTTCCAAATATACGTTGAACACAAACAGGCCATTTTCCAGCATTGCTGCATACACATTGCGGAAGACGTTTATCAATTCCTCAATGTTCATCACATAGTTGAGGGAACCCGTTGTCGAAATGATTCCATGAAAAGTAGGGGGCAATTTAAAAAAACGTGCGTCATCTAGGAAAAATTCACCGCTGGGGGCATTTTTCCTAGCATAATCTAACATTTCCTCAGAGCCATCAATTCCAGTTACTTGGTAGCCTTTTTTTAGTAATTGTTGTGTCACTTGCCCAGAACCACAACAGAGGTCAAGAATTCGCGCTCTTTCGGGGAGATGTGGTATCAGCAAATTTTCCAAAGGAGGCAGCGTCTTTTTGGAAATATCTGCTGCCCAATATTCGTTGTAGATACGGGCAAAAGGGTTATAAGCGTTATAGAGAGTTGCTGGCATAGATCGAAAGTTTTTTATGTCGTGGCTAGTGGATTGGAATTGGATACGAAATTCAGGATTTACATTAGAAAGCTTTGCTAGAAAGTTTTGGCAAGAAGCCTCCCTGTTGCATTTTTTCAACGCTATCTTTGACAGCTTGAATTATGCGATCGCAATCTTCATCTGTATGGGCTGTTGACAGGAAATTCCCCACTCCTCGCAAGAGAATTCCCTGGTGGATCAGATGGTAAAATAATAAATCCATAATTGCTGAAAAAGCCGAATCCGAAGAGTCATCATTACCCGAAGAAGCTGGGCCAAAAACAGAACCAAAATTTGCCAGCCGGATCGGCAATCCTTCTTGTTCAAAGTAAATATTCAGCGTTTCAACGAACTGAGAAGTGCGTTGATTTAACCGCTCTTGAAGTGCCGGTCCCTCATTTTTTAGATGTTTGAGGACGGCAAGGGAAGCCGCAATTGATAGTGGATGTTTGCAATGCGTGCCTGCAAAAAATGTCTTTTTGGTCTGAGGAGAAGATTCATCGCCATAGTGCCACATACCGCCATCAATTGCATCCATGTAAGCAGCTTTGCCAGCTATAATACCAATTGGCATCCCGCCACCGACAATCTTTCCATAGGTAGCAATGTCTGCTTGAATGCCAAAGTAAGCTTGCGCTCCTCCGGGATGAATTCGGAAACCAGTCACCATTTCATCAAAGATTAACGGTATCCTTGATTCTTTGGTTACTTGCCTTAATTGCAAGAGAAATTTTTTTGGTTGAAAATTAGGTCGTAGAGTTTGCACGGGTTCAACTAAAACAGCAGCTAATTCATTTTGATAAGCTTTGATAATTTCAAGTGACTGAGGATTTCCGTAATCCAAAACCAAAATATCTGCAACGAAATTTGGCAGGACTCCGGGAGCAATTGGTACTGATTGTGCTTTGGCTAGCGTTCCATCAAAATGACCGTGATAAGAACCAGAAAATAAAACGATCTTATTACGACCTGTTACCGCTCTTGCTACGCGCACTGCTGTCATTACTGCTTCTGTACCTGTATTGCTGAAAGTAACTCGTTCCATTTGCGTAAATTCGCAAATTAATTGAGCCACTTCACCTACAAGTTCTATTTGTGGCCCAATCTGGATGCCTAGTTCGAGTTGCTCTTGTAATGCTTCTTTGATAAAGGGTGGATTGTGACCGAAGAGATTGATTCCAAATCCCATGATTAGGTCGATATATTCGTTCCCATCGACATCCCATATTTTGGAACCTAAAGACCGCTTTGCTACAATCGGATACAACATTTCTTTGACAAAAAAGTTGAATCCCTCTGAAGCTCTGCTGTCGGCTAAAATCGGGCGATATTTCTGGGTAAATTGTTTGGAGGTTCGGGTGCTATTGTTGTAGCGTTCAATAAACCTCTCCAGATACTTTTGTGGTAAATTAACTGCTTCTCCAATCATTTGAAATTACCTCAGTTTTTGGGAAATAAATATTCAAGTTGATGATTCGACGCGGGGGCATCTAAAAAGCGGCTGCGAATCAGGTATGAAAAGTAGGTGCTAAACAATTTAGCATCTAGTTGCGGACAGGCGATCGATGTTTCTGCAAGTCCCTCAAGGATATTTTGGCAGTCGAACTGTAGCACTGCTTTACTATCGTCAACAGCAATCTTTTCAGAGAAAGTAGAGACAAGCGGATACAAAGCATTTTCTGGTGAATTTTCAGCAATGTTAAGTATCTCTGCTTGCCAACTTTCATAGGAAATATCTTTGATTGGATAGCCCATCGAACGAATCCAGCTAACTAATTCATTCCAGCGGGCTGGTTGAGGATTTACTAAGTGAAAGTTCTTCCCCAGAGATGCTTTTTGTCTGGATAGATGAGCGATCGCTTGACTAACATAATCCACAGGCGTAAGGTTTACCATTGCGTCCAGATCGGGGGCGCATCCGAGTTGGATACAGCCTTTAATTGTTCTGAATGTATGGTCGTTGGGATTGCAAGCGCCTGTTTTACTATGTCCCGATATGCGTCCGGGTCTATAAATCGCGACAGGTATATCTCTAGAACGGGCGATCGCTACTATTTTTTCAGCTACCCATTTACTCTGAGAATAACCTCCACTTATCAGTTCGCTCTTGTCAATTTCATCTGTTTCTAGGACTACTCGAAGTCCGTCAAATTCTAAGGGAGAGAAAACCGAGTTCGTGGAAATAAAATGCACTGGCTTTACTTTAATTTTAGCTGCTAATCTCAAAATTTCTTGGGTTCCTAAAACATTAGCAGCTTTGAGCGCAGAATAGGGATAAGTGAAGTTTACCAATGCACCGTTGTGGTAGATAACATCAATTTGTTCTGCCAGTGCTAAAAATTCCTCATTGGAAAGACCTAACAACGGCTCAGATAGATTTCCTACTACTGGAATAATTCTAGAACTCAGATGTTCATCCCAGAGTAAATAAGATGCGAGGGTACTTTGAATTCTCTGTTTACCTTCCGTTACATTGGCAGAACGTACCAGACAGTAAATATCTGCCTCAGTTTGTTGGAGAAGTTCGTGAAGTAAAAATGCTCCGAGAAAACCTGTTGCTCCAGTTAAGAAGATGGCTGTGGGTTGAGTTGTTAGTTCAAAGGGTATATTATTAGGGCAAATTGTGGGGTCTAGAACCGCTTCAGCGTCGAGATGGACGGCATCTTTCGTACTAATTTGAAATGCAGATTCTGTCTGCATTCCCATCTCGATACGTTCAGCCATCCCTGCCACAGTAGGCGCTTCAAATATACTGCCCAATGACAACTCTATCGGAAACGCTTTTCGCACTCGCGCCAACAGTTGAGTAACTAACAGGGAATGTCCACCTAATTCAAAGAAGTTGTCATAAATACCAACCTGCTTGATGCTCAAAACTTCAGCCCAAATTTCGATTAGCATCTTCTCGATAGGGGTACGAGGTTCGACGAAAGTTGCTGTTAAATCGGGGCGTACTTTGTCTGGTGATGGCAATGCTTTTCGATTCACCTTGCCGTTGGGAGTTAGCGGGAAATTTTTGAGCATTACGTAAGCAGACGGCACCATATATTCAGGCAGCTTTTCTTTTAGGTAGCTGCTTAAAATTGCGCTTGTTTGAACAGTTTCAGCACTTGGTATTACATAAGCGACTAAACGCTTATTTCCAGGTTCATCTTCTCTTGCCATCACCACGGCTTTTCGCACGCTTGGATGTTGGCTTAATACTGCTTCAATTTCTCCTATCTCAATACGAAAACCCCGAATTTTAACTTGATGGTCAATGCGACCGAGAAATTCGATGTTCCCATCGGGTAAATATCTTGCTAAATCCCCAGTTTTATATAGTTTTGACTTGATAAAGGGGTTTTGGATAAATTTTTCCGCAGTCAGATCGGGTCGGTTTAGATAACCCCTCGCTAGACCGATACCACTGATATACAATTCGCCAGGAACCCCGATAGGAACGGGTTGTAAATAGGAGTCCAAAATATAGATTTGCGCGTTGGAAATGGGACGACCAATGGGTATCTGCGTTGCCAATTCTTGAGACTGGCAATGATATACACTGCTCCAGACGGTTGCTTCTGTGGGACCATATTCGTTAAACAGAGAGGTCTTAAAAAGTCGTTCGAGGTGATATTTTACTAGCTCTCTCGACAAAGCTTCACCCGCTACAATGACAGTACGAAGGGAAGCTAACTGTTCGGTTTTAGCTTGTTCTAAAATGAGGGCATAGAGAGAAGAAAGACTTAATAAATGCGAGATGTGGTGCTGGGCAATTAATTCTACAATTTTTGGCGGTTGCTTCTGCAAACCATCTAAAGGGATATAAAGCGTTCCTCCTTGGCACAATGTCCAGAATATTCCCGCTACAGAACTATCAAAAGCGAAGGATGAAAGCAATAAAAAGCTAGTGACAGGTTCTTGATAGTAAGTTATCCTCGCTATAGTAGAGTGGACTAGGTTTTGATGGGTAATTTGGACTCCTTTGGGTTTGCCAGTAGAACCAGAGGTGTAAATGACATAAGCTAGGTTTTCGGGATGAATTGAAAGTGCAGGATTTGTCTCGCTTTCTGTTGCAATAATTTCCCAGTCTGTGTCTAAGCAAACTGTCTGCGCGTTGCGATAGAGCAGTTTTTCTAATAACTTTTGCTGCGTTAATAAGATTGGGTTTTGAGCATCTTCTAACATGAAAGCTAAACGCTCTTGGGGATAGCTGGGGTCGAGGGGAATGTATGCACCGCCAGCTTTGAGGATGCCAAGAATGCCGATGAGCATTTCAAGCGATCGCTCTACACAAATCCCCACCAGCACTTCTGCTCCAACTCCCAATTTTTGCAGATAATGTGCTAGTTGATTAGCACGTGCGTTTAGTTCGGCATAGGTTAGTTGTCGATCGTCAAATACTACGGCAATATTGTCTGGCGTGCGGTTTACTTGTTCCTCAAATAGTTGGTGAATGCACTGGTCTAAAGGAGAATTTGTTTGAGTATGATTGAATTCGATTAGTAGTTGGTGTAGATGGCGATCGCTCATAATTTTGAGTTGTGCGATCGCAGTTTCCGGATGCTCTACTGCACTGGTTACTAACCTCTCAAAATATCCTGCCAAATCTTCAATATTCTCGGCTGAAAACAAGTTGGCATCGTAGTGAAATCCTAGTGCAATCTCTGTTTGACGCACACAGGAGAGTTTCACTTTAAAACGCTCAGTACAAGCGTATTTCTTATAAACTGAAAACGCAACATTTTCGACTGAATAGCGCTCGCTGCCTTCTTCAAACTCGAAACTAAAAGGACAGAAAGGTACGCCAATTCCATTACCATCCGAGCCAAGAATTTGTTCCCAAGTAAAACAGTCTTCCCATTTATAAACCTCGTGCTGCAACCGATCGACCTGCTTCAATATCTGGCTGAAGCTGAAATTTTCTTCCAAATGGCTGGATAACGGTAAATATTTAGCAAATAGTCCTAATGCCGATTTCAATTCTTCATATTTTCGGCCCTCACAAGCTGTGGCGATTGCAATATCTGGCTGTCCCGTCAAACGCCAAAGCAAAATTTGCCAGCAAGCTAGAAAAAATACAGAAATTGAAGTATTATTTTTTTGCGCTAAATTATCAATTTTTTTAACTAAATTAGAATCGATTGTTAGCGTCGCAACTTGCGGTCTAAATTCTGAAATTTTACCAGGCTGTTTTTCAAGAGGAAGCGTCAAATTCAAAAGCGCTGATATATCCTGTTTGCCCCAATATTCTCTGCCAATTTTTGTCTCCTCTGCCTCTAGTAACTCATGGTGCCATTCGGCAATATCTGCATATTGTAGCGGTTCATCAGATAGTTCTTCGCCAAGTAAACACCCAGTATAAGAACGGCTAAGTTCGTACACCAAATTATTTAAAGTTGTGCCATCGGCATTCATCGCAGGTAAGCCGAGAATCAAAATATGCTTTTCTGACGAAAGAGTGACTAGATAAGTTTGTAAAATCGGGCTATTTTCCCAGTCAAAAGGTAATTGAATTAATTCCTGAAAAAGCGCTTCAATTTTAGCGGCTTGTTCTTGAGGATTATAACTGCTGAAATCGTAGCGATCGTTCCAGGTTATGCTCTCATCACCAATTACCTGGACTGGCAATGTCATTCCTGGCAGGTAACGAAATGTGGTACGGAGTATTTCGTGTTGATGAACAACGTTTTGTAAAGCTGCTTTTAAAGCCTTGATGTTAATATTGCCTTCAATTAATACAGCACCTTGAACGCGATACTGGAAAGCTCGATCGACTTGCTGAATCAACCAGAGATGTTCTTGATGAGGCGAAAGTCTAAATCCTTCAGTGATTGTGGTCTGCATGGTTAATACTGCCTTTTTTGTGGGAATAAATAACAACCAGAAATGTTACAGAGTTGGCGATGGTGGTTTACGGCACGGTAATTAAATTATTGGTTTTGATTCGGAAGTTATTGCCAGTGCCTAACCCATAGCCAATCTAAAATCTAAAATCTAAAATCGTATGGCTTAGCGGTTCTGCCATTCCTACTACAACTTTTCGCGAACCCGTATAAGGGTTGCGTGCGTGTACGACTAATAGATTGTCTAGCATCAGTATGTCTCCTTTTTGCCAAGAAAATGTCACCATTTCTTGCAGATAGGCATGGCGAAGTTCCTCTAAAACAGAGGCTTCGATAGGAGAACCATCTCCATAATACGTATTCGTTGGCAAATCTTCTTCTGTGAATTCTGCTAACAACGAATCGCGAATGGTTGGAGGCAAAGTTGATACGTGGAAGAAAGTTGCGTGATTGAACCAGACAATTTCACCCGTTTGAGGATGCTTGACAATTGCTGGACTCACTTGACGGGTTCTTAATCGATTGCCATCTTTCCATTCAACTTTAATATTGTGGCTAAAGCAATATTTTCCCACTTCAGAACGTTCAGTAGTTTGAAACACAGTTTGCCAAGGAAGACCAAACCCGTCACCAAAGTTTCGCACGTACATTATCTGCTTTTCGATGAAGCGATCGCGTATTTTTAGATCGATCCGCTCAAAAATTTTCCGCGTACTGCCAATAGGTGTTTCTCCACCTGACTGTGCGGGAGTAACGCAGTAGAAAAAGATTTTTCCTGGAAATACAGGTGAATAAGCGTGTTCGTTATGGGGAAAGATGCTTTGGTCTGCCGGATAATCAGTGGAAGTGTAAATTCTCCCACTGACTTGAGAACGTGGCGAGGCACGATAGCGATACTCCAGTGCTTCCCCACAAATAGCGGCGATTAACTGCTCAAATTCATCCACTGAATTGAGGTTGAAATCTCGAAAAAGGATGCCTCCGTATTTGACTAACTGAGTCTCGATAAATGCTCGATTGTCAGATGCCCAAGCTATTAAATTAACTCCCTTAACAGCAGGGCGAATTACCAAAGGTAAAGATCGATCGGGATGCAAATAATCGGTTTCGATCAGCTTCTCAGGAGATTCACTGACAACTTTTCGCTTGACAGCTTTTAAACTTCTAATAGAGTTGGTTTGCGGTTCAAGATTTTTCATGATTTTTCTCCTACTTGCTCTGAGGGTCTATTGAGTGACTTGCGTTTTATATTGCTTAATTTCTGTTCAACAGTCTTTTGATACTCCTGTTCTTGAGCGCTCTGTTGCTGCCGATCTGCTTCGACCAGAATTTCCTTGAGAGCGTTCAGCTTGATGTTTGGTTGCATCACAATATTATCGAGCAGCGTTTCCAATCGTCCCAAAATACGGGCAATACTGCTGTCATCAAATAAATCTGTTTTGTATGCCAACACTAACCCGATGAGTTGTTGTTCTGTCTCCATTACATTTAGGAGCAAATCAAACTCTGCGGTGCCGTTATCAACTTCCAAAAATCCCAAGGTTAAGCCTGGAAGTTCCAAGGGGGGCGTTGGGGCATTTTGCATTACTAGCTTGACTTGAAATAGCGGTGCGCGACTCAAATTTCGTTCGGGATTTAGAACTTCTACGAGCTTGTCGAATGGCAAATCTTGGTGAGCATAAGCTTCCAATGTTACCCGACGTACCTGTGCCAATACTTCTCGAAAACAGGGATTTTCTGATAGATTGGTACGCAAGACTAATTGATTGACAAAAAAACCAATTAATCCTTCTGTTTCGGCTTGGTTACGGTTCGCAATATCAGTCCCCACAACAATATCATCTTGATTCGTTAACCAGTGCAATAAGGTTGTAAAGGCTGCTAGTAGCGTCATAAACAGCGTCGCCCCTTCTTTTGCACTAAGCGTTTTGAGCGCGTCGGATAGGGTTTTGGATAGGCTCGAAGATTTCCTTGCCCCTCGGAAGATTGGCATCGATGGTCGGGGTCTGTCGGTGGGCAATTGCAACACCGGCAGGTTATTAAGTTGCTGCTTCCAATAAGTAATTTGAGTTTGCCAATGTTCTGCCAACCACTGCCTTTGCCAAATGGCAAAGTCGGCATATTGAATAGATAACTCGGGAAGGGGAGAGGGTTTTGCGAGACAAAAAGCTTCGTAAAAAGTAGCAATTTCTTGAATCAGGATTCCCTGCGACCAAGCATCAGAAATAATGTGGTGCATGGCNAATAGTATTACCCAATCAGTTTCACTTAGTTGCAGTAGTTTTACTCGCAACAATGGCGCTTTATCTAGTGCGAAGGGTTGTCGCACCGAAGGGTTGCCGCACTTCTTCAAGGGCTAGTTTTTGGGCTGTTTGGATGCATTCACGAAGTGTGGCGTTAGCCGTATCGCTCGCAGAAACTTCTCTTAAATCGACAATTGGTATTCTCAAAATTAGAGTAGGAGCAATTTCTTGTACGGGTTTTTCATTCACCTCAATAAAGGTCGTGCGTAAGCTTTCATGTCGCTTGATAACTTCATTTAAGCTTTGCTCCAGCGCCTTGACGTTGAGCGAACCAAAAAGACGCACGGCGGCGGGCATATTGTAAGCAGGATTACCTGGCAGTAATTGGTTGGCAAACCACAGTCGCTGCTGAGCGAAAGATAAGGTTAAATTTCCCCCTCTGGGAAGGGCAACAATTGGCGGAATTTCCAGTTTCTGTCCTGCTTTTATTTCTGCCTCAATTCTTTGAGACAACTCCGCTATGGTTGGCGATTCAAACAAATACCGCAGGGGAGTTTCAAGTTGGAAAGCTTTGCGTATCCGAGAAATAACTTGGGTTGCCAGTAATGAATGTCCCCCAACTTGGAAGAAGTTATCGCGAATTCCGATTGATTGAATTCCTAATACTTGAATCCAAATTCCGGTTAATATTTCCTCAGTTGGAGTGCGGTAATTTTGAAAGCTTCCTTGCGATTCTTTTTCTGTCTGAACTGGTATAGGTAGCCTTGTTCTGTCAATTTTACCATTGGGTGTCAGCGGCAACTCTTGCAATAGCACAAAGGTGGAAGGCACCATGTATTCCGGCAATTTCTCTTCTAAAAATAGACGTATTTCATTATTCAGTTCTGAGTCCTGAATTCTGTGTCCTGAGCGAGGCGCGACATAGGCAACTAACTGTTTATTACCCGGTCGATCTTCTCTGGCTACAACCACCACTTGCTGTATTGCTGGATGTTGATTTAATGTGGCTTCTATTTCTCCAAGTTCGATGCGGTAGCCTCGAATTTTGACTTGGTTGTCGCTCCGACCGATAAATTCTATATTACCATCGGGTAAGTATCGAGCTAAATCTCCAGTCTTGTAGAGTTTTGAGTTTTGAATTTTGAGTTTTGAATTTTGAGCTAAAGAGTTTTCTTTTAACTCATAAATTTTAAAAAAGGGATTGGGGATAAACTTTTCGGTTGTCAGTTCAGGTCGGTTAAGATAGCCTCTCGTTAAACCAGCACCACCAATATAAAGTTCCCCAGCCACTCCAATGGGAAGTGGTTGTAAGTTTGCATCTAAGATATAAAGCTGAGTGTTGGGAAATGGCTTTCCAATNGGTACTAATTGGTCCATAGATAAGCTAATTTCTGTATTTTCAAAATATGAAGTATCAATGGTAGCTTCGGTTACTCCAAAAGAGTTAATCAGCCGCGTTTGAGAACCGCAAAATTGTTTGAATTGGTTATATTCGCTAGCATACCAACTATCAGAACCGCAAACAAGCAATCGCATAAATTCAAGGTCCTGTTCGCTTTCTTCTAAGTATTGAATTAGGTTTCTTAAGATCGCCGGGACAAATTCGGCACAATCAACTTTTTCTTTAAGCATCAACTGATAAAGCTTTTCGGCATCTAGCAGGTGTTCGCGATCGCACAATACCAGCTTTCCACCCGAACACAAAGCGCGAACCATATCTCCGGTAAACACATCAAAGGAGAAGCTTGCCATTTGGAGGTGACAAGTTGGTCGTTCGCTTAGTTGATAAACTTCTTCCCACGCTAGATAAGCATTAACGAGGCTTTTATGCTCGACCATCACTCCCTTAGACTGTCCGGTAGAACCAGAGGTATAAATGATATAAGCTAAGTTGTCAGATGTCGCTCGACTAACTGGATTAGACTCGCTTTTTTGTGCAATGTTTTCCCAGTTCGTATCCAAACAAATTACTGCATTTTGTTCAAAGCTATTAACCAATGACGCCTGACTAATAACTAATGATAATTGGGCATCTTTTAGCATGAAAGCTAGCCGTTCTTGGGGATATGCTGTATCTAGAGGGACGTAATCACCACCAGCTTTGAGAACGCCTAATACTGCTACAATTAGATCTAGCGATCGCTCCAAGCAAATGCCAACTTTTACTTCTGGTGCAACACCGAGGGATTGTAAATAATGTGCCAAACAGTTGGCCTTGGCGTTCAATTCTCCATAGGTCAAATTCTGGTCTTGGTAAACTACAGCAATATAATCAGGTATTCGTTTAACTTGCTCCTCAAATAGTTGATGAATGCACTGATGATTTTTTGATTTCGTTCCTTCCTTAAAAAGGGGGGCTAGGGGGGATCTGATTTGGGATTTATTTTGATTAAATTCGATTAGTAGCTGGTATTGCTCTGTTGCTGTTAATAGCGATAATTCAGAGAGTCGTCGAGCGGGTTTAGCAACGATATTTAAAAGCAACGTTTCCAAATGCCCCAACATTCGCGCAATGGTATCGGAGTGGAAGCGATCGCAAACATATCCAATTTTCAACAACAACTCCGATCCCGGAATTACTGTTACAGTCAAAGGATAATTCGTATTTCCCAAAGTGCGTATATTCCCGACTTCTAGGTTTAAATTAAGCTAGATCGGAA
>LCrCPGB2_illDRAFT_1000024_pt1 | contig 14575 bp, 13 predicted proteins | sample LigCruGreenButte_FD_10705 | JGI IMG/M metagenome (IMG submission 10705)
TGACGCAGCATCCGGTCGTCGGTGGTCGAGCTGCTGCCCGGCGGATGGGTGATCTCCGTGAAGTCGAGGTGCTCCCGCCGGGCGACGACGGCTACCACCTCATGGGGCCTTCGGTCTCCACCCGACCACTCGACGGGCGCTGCGTGACAGCTCAGTCCAGCGGTAGGTGCGCCAGCTCGGTGCGCGAGGTGATGCCGGTCTTGGTGAAGATGTTGTGCAGGTGGAAGTCGATCGTGCGGGGGCTGAGGAACAGGTGGGCGGCCACCTCGCGAGTGGGGAGCCCTTCGGCCACCAGGCGGGCGACCTGCACCTCCTGGGGGGTCAGTTGCTGCGTCGGCGAGGGACTCCTGCGCCGTAGGAACTCGCCGGTCGCGCGCAGCTCGGCGCGGGCTCGATCCTCCCAGGGCGTGGCGGCCAGGAAGTCGAAGGTCACCAGTGCGGCTCGCAGGTGCCCTCGCGCGTCGACACGTCTCCGTCGCCTGCGCAGGAAGCTCCCGAAGGCGAGTTGCATGCGGGCGCGTTCGAACGGGCGCTCGGCCGCAGCAGCATGGGCGAGTGCCTCCTCGAACAGCGCTCCGGCTGAGTCCGGGGCGGCGAGCAGCGCGCGGCAGTAGTCCGCCCGTGCCGCCGCCCAGGCCAGGTCCGAGCCGACGGCGAATTGCTCCAGGGGCCGCAGCCACTCCAGGGCCAGGTCGATGGACTCGGCGAGCGTCGCGGCCTCGACGCGATCGAGGCCGGACAGGAAGGCCACCGTCGGGTCGGTGATCCGGCGGAAGTGGGCCAATGCCGCCGCGGGTCGCCCTGCGCCGAGCTGGAAGCTGCCGTTGGCCCAGTGCAGGGTGTCGGCAGCGAGTCCGACCGGGTGGGCGGCCGTCACCTGCTCGGCCGCTTCGGTCAACGACCGGAGGTCCGCCGAATGCCCTCTGATCCCGGCGAGAAGGGCGAGCCAGGCCAGCGGGAAGGCTGACAGCTCGTGGTGCCCGGTCGCCCGCGACAGTTGCAGCGCCTCGTGAGCGGTGGTCTGGGCCGCTCCCCAGCGGCCGGTGAGGATCTCGGCCAGGGCGAGCCGGGTGAGCGGGGGCAGCAGCTCACTGATGGCGCCGCGCGCCCGCTGCCGCGAGACGACGGTGGACAGCAGCCGGTGGGCCGCGGCGTCCTCGATCCCGATCGCCGCCCGGCCGGCCAGCATGAGCATCTCATCGTCCCCGACGGACTCGGCCAGGCTCACGGTGGTGCGCAGCCAGCCCACGAGGCCGCACAGATCCCCTGCGGCGAAGGCCCCGCACGCAGTCAGCATGGCCGACAGTGCCTGTTCGCGTGCCCCCGTCCCCGGCGAGAGGCTGCTCCCGAAGGCGACCAGCTCGGTCATCGCCGCGGGGTCGGAGGCCTGGCCGGCCGCGTCCGCTGCCAGGGCCAGCATCCGCAGCGCGCGTCCCACGTCGACGGCAGCGACCTCACGCGCGGCCGGCACCAGGATGCGTACGGCGGTCTGTGCCGCCCCGGCCCCGAGCTCGATGGTGCCCCGCAGCTGCTCGATGTCGGCCCGCAGCAGCCGTTGATCGGTCAGGGAGCAGGCGGTCGCCAGCAGACCGCCGGCCCGGTCGAGCCGCCCGGCCCGCCATGCGGCTTCCCCAGCGTCGGCCAGCCGTTGAGCCCGGACCTCCCGGTCCGCGGTCAGCTCGGCGGCTCGTTCCAGCGCCGCGGCAGCGGCCGCGTGGCCACCCTTCGACCGGAGGCGCCCGGCAGCTCGCTCGAGCTCGGCCGCCACGGCCGCGTCCGGGCCGGTCACCGCCCAGGCCCGGTGCCAGGCCAGCCGATCGACGTCGGGTCCACCCTCCAACGCACCGGCCAGGGCGCGGTGGGCGGCCTGCCGCTCACCCGTCGTCGCGGCCTGGTAGACCGCGGAGCGGACGAGGGGATGGCGGAAGCTCAGCTGCCCCCCGCGCACGCGCACCAGGCCCGACCGCTCTGCGGCGTCGAGGGCCGCGGGGGCGATGCCTGCGACCACGGCGGCCGCCAGGATCACGGAGGCGCGCTGGGTGTCGTCCGTCGCGGCCACCAGCAACAGTCGGCGGGCCGGCTCGGGCAGCTGGCGCACCTGGTCCAGGAAGGCCCGCTGGAGCCTGTCGCTCATGGGCAGCGCGCGNGGTAGCGCGTCCNNGCCCGACAGCGCGGCCGCGGTCAGGACGCTGGGCAACTCGAGGAGGGCCAGTGGATTCCCCTCGGTCCGTGCCACCAGTTCGGCACAGACACCCGGATGGACCTCTCGGCCGGCTGTGTGACGGAGCAGCGTGCGAGCCGCCTCGTCGTCCAGGCCCTCCAGCCGGAGCTCCGGCAACCCGGGTGCCTCGAACCGCTGGTGCGGGCCATCCCGGGCCGCGAACAGCATGGTGATCCTCTCAGCGTCGAGCCGGCGCGCCACGAAGACGAGCGCTGCGGCCGAGGCCTCGTCGAGCCAGTGCGCGTCGTCGACGAGACAGCACAGGGGAGTGTCGGCCGCCTCCTCGGCGAGCAGGCTCAGTGTCGCCACCGACGTCAGGAAGCGGTCCTGGCCGCAGCCGGCCTCCAGCCCGAAGGCCGACCGGAGCGCGTGCGCCTGCGGCGGGGGCAGCTCCTCCAGGTGGTGGAGCAGCGGGCGCAGCAACTGGTGCAGCCCCGCGAAGGGCAACTCGCATTCGGACTGCAGGCCCTGAGCGCGGAGAAACCGCACGTCGGGCCGACGGGAGGCGACGTCCTCGAGCAGCGCGGTCTTGCCGACGCCCGGCGGGCCGTACAGCACCAGCACGGCTGCCTCGCCCGCGGTCCCTGCCGCGGCCAGCACCGAGTCGATGACCCTGCGCTCCCTGTCGCGCCCGCAGAGCACAGCAGCTCAGCGTAGTCCGCGACCGCGCGGCGACGGCCGGCTCGGGACGGGCCCCGGCCTCTCCCGGCGGGTGGATCCACGGTCGGGGGGCCCGGTGATTTCACCGGTACGAGCCGTCTGCCTCTCCTCCTAGCGTCCATCGCGTCATCGCGGGACGAGAGGAGATCCCGATGGAGGACCGCTCGACGCCGGACCTGCGGATGAGCTACCTGGAGCAGCCGGCGATACGGGTCGACGCCGCCCGCCCGGCGCGACCGCTGCGCCGGGATCACGAGTCGGTCCACGCCCGGACGGAGAGGTGACATGCCCGCCCTTCCCTGGCGAGCCAAGACGCCGGTGTCTCTCGAACAGGAGTACCTGGCCATGGCCACGTTCCTGCCGCTGCAGTCCTACCGGGCGACTCCCCGGTTCCTGCGCCTGACCGCGTCGGTGGCCGAGCAACTGGAGCGCACCGGCGGGCTGGTCGGCTACAGCCTGCTCGCCCAGCCAGCGAGGAAGAGGTTCTGGACCTCGTCGGCGTGGACCGACCGCCGCGCGCTGAGCGCGTTCGTCCGCGAGATGCCCCATCTGGCCGCGATGGGGCAGCTCCGACCGCACATGGGCCCGACCCGGTTCATCGCCTGGACCGTGCTCGGATCCGCACTGCCGATCAGCTGGCACGAGGCCACGGAGCGGCTGATGAACCCAGACGCATCCTCGCCGGGAGGCGTGCCATGAGCGCCCAGTCCCGCCGGGTGGCCGGCATCGTCCTCATCATCCTCCCCACGGTCGTCCTCGGCGGGGTGAGCGTGCTCAGCCTGCTGATCCACGACGCGGCCTACCGCGACAACCCGCTGCGGCAGGACCTGTGGCGCGCCGGCCACGCTCACGCCGGCGTGTTGTTGCTCCTGTCCCTGATCGCGCTGCGGTACGTCGACGAGACCGGGCTGTCCGAGCGCGCCCGCTGGTTCGTGCGGCTCGCCTTTCCCACCGCCGCCGTCCTGCTGCCCGTGGCGTTCTTCCTGTCCGTACTGATGCCGCAGGCTCGAGAACCCGGTCCGATCGTCTACCTGGCGTACGCCGGGGCGGTCGTCCTGGCGTCGGGGATGCTGACCCTCGCCATCGGCCTGCTCCGCACCGGAGGGCCGCGGTCGGCCCCCAGCCGGTCGCCCTCACAGGAGGCCCTCGCGCCCTCCGGTCGGGGCGAACCGCATCCCCGTCCGTCCTCACCAACGTCCCCCTGAGGTGATCTCCCGTGATCTTCCTCGTCGTTCTCGCACTCGCCACCCTGCTGGCCGCGGTCGTCCTCTGGACGTCCGGTCAGCGCTCCGCCCGCCGTGCAGCGCTCCTCGGAATGGCCACCGCGATGGTCTTCGCCGGGGTGGCGCACTGGCTGATGCCGACACCGTTCGTCCAGCACCTGCCGCCGTGGGTCCCCGCCGCGGAGGCCCTCGTCCTGGTCACCGGTGTGATCGAGGTCGGCCTCGGCGCCGCCCTCCTCCTTCGCCAGCCGTGGCGGCGCCGCGCCGGGCTGGCGCTCGCCGCCTACTTCGTCGCCGTCTTCCCGGCCAACGTGTACGTGGCCGTCGCCGACGTCGCGGTCGACGGGCAGCCCGGCGGCTGGTACCCCTGGCTGCGACTGCCCTTCCAGGTGCTGTTCATCGCCTGGGCGTTGTGGAGCACCGGGTGGGACCTCCGGCAGTTGCGCGCCGCCGCTGCCCGGCTCGTCGGCAGGGCTCCTCGCGCCGAGGACGTCCCGCCGGTCGTCACTGGGCCCCAACGGTGAGGGGCGGGACGAGACCCTCGGGCAGGCCCCGCGGGTCGTCCTGGTCCTGGTGGTCGGAGGATCTCATCCGGGGTCGAGCGCGAACTGCAGCGAACCTCCCGAATGTGACTGGTCAGAGTCGATCTCCCAGGCCGACCAGTAGACACGAGGCACACTGGAGAAGACGTCGAAACGCGGCTCAGCCCGCGCTACGACCGGACCGCGGAGACCATCACCGCACTGGCCCCTCGGCCGTCGACCTCATCCGTGCCCGTCGGCTACCGCGGACCCACGGGCAGCGCAGTACCGCCTCGTGCGTGGGGGATGTCCTCTCGACGGTCGGCGCGCTGTGATCAGCGGCGCGGTCCGGGGATCTCGGGTCCGCGCAGGGACCGGAAGCCCGCGCGCACCTCCTCCGCGAACAGCTGCGGCTGTTCCCAGGCCGCAAAGTGCCCGCCCCTGTCGACCCGGTTGTAGTGGATCAGCTGGGGATAGGCCCGCTCCGTCCAGCTGCGCGGAGCTTCGTACTGCTCGCCGGGGAAGACGCTGACGGCCACCGGGATGGAGACGCCCTTGGCGTTGAAGAAGCCGCCTTTGTACTCCCAGTACAGGCGCGACGCCGAGACACCCGTGTTCGTCAGCCAGTAGAGCGTGATGTTGTCGAGGACCTCGTCCCGCGTCAGCTCGCCCGCGGGGCTCGTGGCCCGCTCCAGGGCCGCGGCGACCGCCGCGGCCGGCTGGCCGTCGGCGTCGTTGTGGTCCAGCAGCCACGCGGCCAGACCGACGGGGGAGTCCGCGATGCCGTACAGGGTCTGCGGGCGGGCAGCCATGTACTTGGCGTACTCGACCTGCCCGAACGTCCTGATCAGCTGCTCGTAGGCGCGTCGCTCCTCGGCCGAGAGACCGGGCGGCGGGGGGTCGCCCGCCCGTGCGGCGGCGTCCACGTCGGCGGGCACGGTGGCGGGCATGTTGGTGTGGATGCCGAGCAGTCCCGGCGGTTGCTGCAGCCCCATCTGGTCGACGACGAACGCGCCCCAGTCGCCGCCCTGGGCGACGTAGCGGGTGTATCCCAGCCGCTGCATCAGCTCCGCCCAGGCCCGGCCCATGCGCTCGGGGCCCCAGCCGGTGCTGGTCGGCTTGCCCGAGAACCCGTAGCCCGGCATCGACGGGATCACCACGTGGAAGGCATCGGATGCGCTCGCCCCGTGCGCTGTCGGGTTCACCAGCGGGTCGATGATCTTCAGCTGCTCGATGATCGAGCCGGGCCAGCCGTGGTTGACGACCAGCGGCAGCGCGTCGTCGTGCTGCGACCGCACGTGGATGAAGTGGATGTCCACCCCGTCGATCTCGGTGACGAACTGCGGGAACGCGTTCAGCTTCGCCTCGCACCGGCGCCAGTCGTACTCGGTCGCCCAGTAGCGCGCGAGCTCCTGCATGGTCGCCAGCGGCACGCCCTGCGACGAGTCCGGGACCGTCTCCCGGTCGGGCCAGACGGTCGCGGCGATGCGTCTGCGGAGCTCGGTGAGCGCCTCGTCGGGCACGTACACCTGGAACGGGCGAATGGCCTTGCCGGTCTCCTGGGCGACTGTGGTCATGGTCCTGCCCCTCTACTGGCGATGGCGGGGAGACGTGGAGCGGTCGAGGCGGCTCCGGGGACGGCGTCGGCGTCCCGGGAGCCGCCGTGCCCGGGATCAGCGACGCGGTCCAGGGACCTGGGGGGCGCGCAGCGGACGGAACGCGGCCTGCATCTCGGTCACGAACAGTTCCGGCTCCTCCCAGGCGGCGAAGTGGCCGCCCCGGTCGACCTCGTTGAAGTACGCGAGCGTGGAGTAGCTGTGCTCGGCCCAGCTGCGCGGCGTCCGCCAGATCTCGCCGGGGAACGTGGTGAAGCCGACCGGGACCGAGACCTCCGGTCGAGCCTGGCCCGCAGCGGCCGCCTGGGCGGCGACTCCGAAGTCCTCCCAGTAGGACCGGGCGGCCGAGGCGCCGGTGCCGGTCAGCCAGTACAGCGTGATGTTGTCGAGGACGTGGTCCCGCGTGAGGTTGCCCGCGGGCTGCCCGTCGACGAAGGCGCGGGCGATCTTGTAGTAGCTGTCGGTGTCGTGGTCGAGCAGCCAGGCGGCGAGCGCTACGGGGGAGTCCAGCAGGGCGTAGCCGATCGTCTGGGGCCGGGTGGCCTGCTCCAGGAAGTACGCGAAGCCGCTCGCCTGGAACGTCTTGATCGCCTCGAGCGCCGCACGCTCTTCCTCGGTGTCGCCCGGCAGGGGGCCCGCCAGCGCGGTGACCAGCAGGTTGATGTGGATGCCGAGCAGGCCCTCGGGGGCCTGGCGGCCCATCGCGTCGGTGACGCCGGCGCCCACGTCGCCGCCCTGGGCGACGTACCGGGAGTAGCCGAGGCGGCGCATCAGCTCCGCCCAGGCCTGCCCGACGCGGCCGGAGGTCCACCCGAGCTCGGTCGGCTCGCCGGAGAAGCCGTAGCCGGGCAGGGACGGCAGTACGAGGTGGAAGGCGTCCTCGGCGCGTCCACCGTAGGCAGCCGGGTCGGTGAGGGGGCCGACGGTCTCGAGCAGCTCGACGACCGAGCCGGGCCAGCCGTGCGTCATGATCAACGGCAGCGCCTCCGCGTGCGGCGACCGCACGTGGACGAAGTGGATGTCCACCCCGTCGATCTCGGTGACGAACTGCGGGAGCGCGTTCAGCTTCGCCTCGCACCGGCGCCAGTCGTAGTCGGTCGTCCAGTAGCGGCAGAGCTCCTGCATCGTCGCCAGCTGCACGCCCTGCTCGCGATCCGTCACCAGCTCTCTGGTGGGCCAGCGCGCCGCGGCGATGCGCCGGCGCATGTCGGCGAGCGCCTCGTCGGGGACGTCCACGGTGAACGGGCGGATGGCCTTGCCGGTCTCCTGCGCGACTGCGGTCACAGCTGTGCCTCTCTGTACGGGGGGTCGGGATCCGGCGCGGGCCGGCCTAGCCGAAGGTGACGGCGTAGGCCTGCACGCCCGCGTCGAGGAAGGTGATCTCGAACGTGCGCTCCGGAACGGGGCCGCGTTGGCGGACCAATTGGTACAGCCGCGGCTCCCTCACCGTGCCGGCGCCGTCGTCGTCGACGTCGTCACCGGAGTGCGGGCCCGGCGGCGCTCCGTCGAGGCGCACGCCGAACCGGACCGGGGTCCCGGAGGACGGCGGCGCCAGGACCAGGTGCAGGTCCCGGGCGGTGAACCGGTAGGCGATCCGTCCGCCGGGTTCGTCCAGTCGCACGGCGTCCGGCTGCACCGTCCACGCCCCGCCGAGGGCCCAGGAGTCGGGGGCGAGCCGCGACGGGGTGGTGTAGCGACGCGGCGTGCCGGTGGTCGCGCGCTCGGGGGAGGAGAAGTTGTCGGTGCGCTCGGCGCCGAGGTAGTTCTCGGCCGATCCCAGGTCGGCCCAGTCGGCGCCGGCCTCGATGCCGGAGGCGTCCACGGTGACCGGTTCCGGGAGCCGGTCGCCGGCGCCCGCCTCGCCGAGCAGTTGCCGGATGACCTGCTCCGACTCCTCGTAGGCGCCCTCGCCGAAGTGGTGGAAGCGGATGTACCCCTGCGCGTCGACGACGTAGAGGGCCGGCCAGTACATGTTGGTGAAGGCGGTCCAGACCCCGTAGTCGTTGTCCACGGCGACGGGGTGGGTGATCTGCCGGTCCCCGATCGCCCGGCGGACGTTGTCGACGTCGTGCTCGAACGCGAACTCGGGGGTGTGCACGCCGAGCACGACCAGTCCGGCGTCCCGGTAGGCATCGGCCCAGGCGCGGACGTAGGGCGCGGTGCGCAGCCAGTTGATGCAGGTGTAGGTCCAGAAGTCGACGGCCACCACCCGACCGCGCAGCCCCTCGGTCGTCAACGGCGGCGAGTTGAGCCATCCGGTGGCCCCGCCCAGGGACGGCATCCTCCCGCCGGCGGGTCGCCGTCCGGGGACCCAGCCCGGGCCGCGGACCGCCTCGCGGATCGCGGCGAGCAGGGATTGCTGCGTCTCCATGACGCGCCCTCCGTCCAGGTGCCGGGAGCGGCCGGGGCTCTCAGTCGCGCCGCGCGCGCCAGGGCGAGCGACGTAGTTGCTCGGCGAGAGCGTGGACTGCGGACACTCCGAAGCGGTGGGCCCAGTGGTCGAGCCAGTCCGGTTGGTCCAGGAAGAACTTCCAGTCGCCGATCACCCCACGCCGCACGAACAGGAATGGCACAGGTGACTGGAATGGGTGAAAGCTCGTGTTGTATATCGCCGTGCCCGCATGGCCCTCGTAGAACGGCCCGAACACGATCCCGTCCTCGACGTACGACGGAACTGCGACTTCCTGCAGTACCTCGTCGAAGACGCCTTGCGCGCGATCTGCCGACAGGTCGGGAAAGACGACGACGATCACCTTGTGGTCGGCGTCGTCCCCGTCAGTGGGTCCGGTGGACAGGAAGAGGCTCTTGTAGCCGTTCACGAGCTCGACGACCTGTGGCACGTCCCGGTCGGCGATCCGCTCGGGAGCGAGCCAGAGTGTCCTGCGTTCCAGGGCCCCAGGAACGAAGGGGCAGACAGGCCCTGCGCGGCCGAGGTCCTCGTGCGGCCTGACCACGAAGGTCTTGATCCAGTCCGCGACGGCGCGCAGCGCATCCAGATCGCTCTCCGCGAGCTCACCGGTCCTCCCGACCTCCTCGAGATCCTCGAGGAGGAAGAGGTCAGTGGTGTGCGTCGACATCCGATCCTCCTGGAGGGAATCCGAGAACAACGGCGCCNTCAGCGCAGTGAGCTCGATGCGGCCCGCACCTCTGTTCGGGAGCGGTAGGTGGAGAGATGCGCGCAGGGCGCCACGCTAGGGGTGAGGAGGCGACGCCTTCATGCGCCATTCGACTCGTTCGACGCGGCGGGCGCGGGGATGGTGAGCAGCTGCGCGCCGCGCAGGTCGAGGAGGATGCGTCCCTCCCGCATGGCGCAGCGGAGGACCACGTCGGTGCAGTTCGGGCACCGCAGCACGAGCGCAGGCGCGTCCGCGTACAGGTGGTGGGCACCCAGCATCGACGTCGTCCCGCAGGAGGCGCAGCGGGACCGTGCGGTGGTGACGTCGACCGCGAAGAGCTCGGCGAGCATGCCGGCGGCCGCGTTGCCGTCGAGCCGCCGGGCGGCGGTGGTGTCCACGGTGGCGGTCGGGTCGGTCATGGCGGCTCCCCGGAGCTTCCGTAGCGTTCGATCCTGATGGACGACGGTGGGTGACCGAGATCGAGCAGGGTCGAGCTCACGGCCTCGGCGAACGTCGTGGCGCCGCAGACGAAGATCCGGGGATCTTCCTCCGGCCCGAAGGTGCACCGGCGCAGCATGTCGGCGTCGATCCGGCCGGACTCCCCGGACCAGCCGGCAGGCGACTCCCGGGTCAGCGTCACCGTCGTCTCGGGCCCGAGTACGTCCCGGGCCAGGACGTCGTCCTCGGTGCGCGCGGAGTAGAGCAGGCGCACGCGGGTGGCGCCGTCCACCCGACGGTGGTGGTCCAGCATGGCGACGAACGGGGCGACGCCCGACCCACCCGCCACCAGCTGCACCGGACGCCGGGCCTCCTCCGTACCGAGGCGGTCGGCCGCTGCCGACCACACGAAGTAGCCGCCGATGGGCCCGCGCAGCTCGATCTCGTCGTCCTCGGTCAGCTCGTCGACGAGGTAGGGCGACACCTCACCGCCCTCGAGGCGCTCGACCAGCAGGTGCACCTCGGGGGTCTCGGGAGGCGAGGCCACGGAATAGCTCCGCATGGCGGTGTACCCGTCCTCGGCGGTGAGCCGGACGACCAGGTGCTGACCCGGCAGGTGCCCGGGCCAGTCGGGCACGTCGAACACCAGCCGGTGCACGCGGGAGCTCTCCGGCCGGTTCTCCGACAGCCGGGCGCGCAACCAGGTCAGTCGCCGCTGTACCGCTCTTCGCGCCATGGGTCACCGTGGTTGTGGTAGCCGAAGGTCTCCCAGAAGCCGGGCTCGTCGTACGGCAGCAGCGTCAGTCGCCGCACCCACTTCGCGCTCTTCCAGAAGTACAGGTGCGGTACGAGCAGCCGGGCCGGGCCGCCGTGCTCGGGTGCGAGGGGCTGACCCTCGTACGTGTCCACCACCCATGCCTGGCCCCCCGTCACTTCCTCGAGCGGCAGGTTGGTGGTGTAGCCGCCGTCGGACGAGGCGAGCACGTGGCGCGCCGTGGTCGGCGCGTCCTGCAGCAGCGTGTCGACCGAGACGCCCTCCCAACGGGTGCCGAACTTCGACCACGTGGTGACGCAGTGGATGTCGACCGACAGCGCCTCGCGCGGCAGGGCGCGGAACTCCTCCCAGCTCCACCGGCGCAGCTCGCCGGTCTGGTCGTGGACCGTGAGGTCCCAGCGGGCCAGCGGCGTGCGGGGCGTGGGTCCGGCGGACAGCACCGGGAAGCCGTTCCCGACGTCGTACTGGCCGGGCGGCAGGCGGCCGTCGCTGCGCCCCTGGCTCCTCCCGCGGCGGAACCCACGTGTCAGCACCGTCATGACGGCTCCTCCCCGCCCGCCTGCGTGAGGTGGGAGCAGAGTCGACTGCACCCGGCTCGCGCGAGCCCGATCCCCGGCGACGGCCACGACGGTAAGGGGTCGACGTCGGTGGGCTCCATCCGCCGGATGACTCGTCTCCGCGCACCGACGTCAGTCGTCCGAGGACACCGGCGGAGGCGCTGCTCGGGACAGGGCATCGCGGAGCGCGGCCCGAGTCGTGATCCCCAACTTGGGAAACGTCCGGTAGAGGTGACCTGAGACCGTGCGTGGGGACAGGTAGAGCCGGCTGCCGATCTGCTTGTTGGACAGTCCCGAGGCGGCCAGGGAAGCGATCTCGTGTTCCTGCGGGGTGAGCGCCGGAGGATCATGGTGCTGCTCGGTCGGCGCCTGGTGCGTCTGGCCAGTGGCGCGCAGCTCGTGCAGCGCGTGGTCGACCCAGGGACGGGCGCCGAGTCGCTCGAAGGTCTCGAGGGCCGCAGCGAGCTGCACCCGGGCAGCGGAGGTCGACCGAGTTCGCCTCAGGTGCTCCCCGTAGGCCAGTTGCACCCGGGCGTGCTCGAAGGGGAACTGTTCGGCGCCGGGGACGGCGAGAGCTTCGCGGTAGCGGTCCCCGGCGTCGCCTCCGGTGGCGACGAGCGCCGCGGCACCGGCGCAGAGCAGGGTGAGCCGGGGACGCAGCCGGAAGATCTCGGTTCGCTGCATCGCGGCGACGTGCGCCCGTGCCTCCTCCGTTCGTCCGGTGCGCACCGCGGCCTCGACCAGGTCCTTGGCGACCCACAGGGCGACCGGCACGTGGGGCGCCAGGCGGCCGGGCGGACTGATGGTGGTGGTGAGCCGGTAGGCGTCCTCGTAGTCCCGTCGACCCAGCGCGGCGAGAGCACGTGCCCAGGCGGCGAAGTGGTCGAGCATCCTCGCCCCACGGGGGGCGGCCCAGGTCACGAGTTCGTCGGTCGAGGAGCGGGTGGCCTCGTCGTCCCCCTGGGCCGCCGAGAGCAGTGCCTGGCAGGACAACCCGGGCAGGGCGATCAGCCTGTACCCGAGCCGTTCGCTCCAGGCGATCCCTTCCGCGGCTGCGCGTGCGGCCGTGTCCCATCGGCCCTCGCGGTACCCCTCGTGGGCCAGCAGCATCCAGGCGTTGACGGCGGAGCTGGGCGCCCCGCCGTCGCGCCCGTTCTGCACGACCCGCCACAGCGACGACCGGCAGGCGGCCAGCCGATCGACGTAGAAGGCCGCGATGGCCACGCGGAGGATGCGCGTGGGGTCCACCTCGTCGTCGAGTGTGGTGATGAGGGCCTCCAGGTGGTCGAGCACCGCCGCCGAGGCATGCACCGGTTCCCCGTACAGCCGCGCCGACACCGACAGCTCCGCCGGGGAGTCATCCCCCAGGCGGGCCAGCGCCGACTCGAACGGCCGCCAGGGCTCGTCCCGCCCGCTGACATGGCAGACCAGCATCAGGAGATGCAACGCCTCCTCGACCGCACGCCCGCTGAGCCCGCGCAGGAGGGCGTTCTCGAGCGCCCGGACGAGCATGAGGTGCGCTGTGTCGACATCGCCCTCCCCGTTGAGCAGGTGATACGCGGCCGCCACCGTGACCTCGAGGGATCCGACGGCGGCCGGGTCCGCCTCGCGGGCGGCCCCCAGCCACTCCGGCACGCTCCTCAGTTGCCCGCCGGCGTCGGCACCGACGTAGGCGGCCGCGGCCAGGCGGCGGGCCCGGTCGGCACCGCTCGGGCTGATGTCTGCAGCGCGCAGGAGGGCGTGGACGGCCCGGACGGCGTCCCCCTTGTGCAGGGAGCGCTCCGCGGCGACCTCCAGCAGCGCGGCCGCCGGCTCGTCGGGACCGACGACGGCCTCGGCGAGGTGCCAGGCGCGCCGCTCGGGATCGTCGGTGAACAGGTCGGCCAGGACGGCGTGGGCCCGCCGGCGTTCACCGCTGGTCGCCAGCCCGACCGCAGCTGCGCCGATGAGCGGATGGCGGAACCGGAAGCGATCGGCGCTCGCCTCGACCTGGATCAGTCGGTCTCGCTCGGCCGGCGCCAGGCCGTCCAGCCAGCCGTCTCCCGACGAACCGTTGCGCAGTGCCCGGAGGTCGCCCGTGCCGTCGAGAGCAGTGAGCAGCAGCATCCGCCGGGTGACAGCCGGCAGCCTCTGCAGGCGGTGCGCGAAGAGCTTCTGCAATCGATCACTCAGGGGCAGGACCGGCGGGAGGGGCACGACGGCGTGGCGTTGCTCATCCGTCATCGACGCCGGCAGTTCGAGGAGTGCGAGCGGGTTGCCCTGCGCCGCCGCCATGACGCGGTGGCGAACCGACGCGGCGAGGCCGGGGAACTCGCTGTTCAGCAGCTCGGTCGTCGCCTGCTCGTCGAGCGGCGGCACCCAGTACTGGGGCAGGCCGGCGTGCAGCAGCAAGCTGTCAGCCGGACTCCTGACGGCGGTGAGCAGTCCGATGCGGCTTCCCTCGAGCCGCCGGGCGATGAAACCCAGGACCCCGGCGCTCGACCGGTCCAGCCACTGCGCGTCGTCGACGACGACGAGCACGGGTTCACGCTCACCGACGTCCCGGAGCAGAGCGAGCGCAGCGGTGGACACCACCAGTGGTCCGACCGTCGGTCCGGTACCCATGCCGAGGGCGGCTGACAGCGCCTCTCGGTGCAGCTCGGAGAGGGTGTCCAGCCGATCACGCAGGGAGAGGAACAGTTGGTTCAGGCCGGCGAATCCCACCTCGGCCTCGAACCGGACGCCTGCCGCCCGCACGATCCGTGCGCCTTCCGTCGCGGCGATCCGGCAGACGGCGTCGAGGAGCACGGTCTTGCCCACACCCGCTTCCCCCGTGAGCAGGAGCGCATCACCGTGCCCGAACGCCCGGCCGACGAAGCTCGTCATCAGCCCCAACTCCGCCGTCCGTCCGATCAGCTCTGGGGCGTCTGTGCCTCTCGAGCCGTCCAGGTCTCCCATCGGGTACCCCCTCGGCTGGGCAACCGGATACAGGACGGACACGTCGCGAGAGTCTGTCTCGGTCGACGACGAGACGCCTAGTGCCTTCAGGCCCAGCCGCCGGCGAGTCAGATGACCCAAGGGCCTGACGCGGCCGCACTCAGGCGAAGCAGACCATGCGGCCGGTGTCGTCTGCGCCGACCGTCGGGTCGGGCCAGCCTGCAGCAGGTGCACCGTCGTGGGGCCGGCGCCAGCCACACCGCCCGTCGAGCTCGACCCGAGGAGCGCGCAACTCGCCCCGTTCGACCGATACGGGCTGCCGAGTGACCGGCTGACCTGAGGCGCCTCTGGATGCGGCGCGGCGCGGTGACGGTGGCCGGGTGGCCGGGCACCTGCGGTTCAGGAGCCCGGCGAGTGAGCCTGTGCCGTGGACACTGTTCGGTCAGTCAGGTCCGAGAGAGGCCGCCACCGCTTCCGGTCCCCGCTCGCCGGCAAGCTGGTCGACTACACCCGCACCGGCACGACGACGCTC
>LCrCPGB2_illDRAFT_1000025_pt1 | contig 14527 bp, 28 predicted proteins | sample LigCruGreenButte_FD_10705 | JGI IMG/M metagenome (IMG submission 10705)
ACAGAAATATCTTGATGTTTTATCTCTATAGCTTCTAACTTGCCTAATACACCTAGCGAACTATATAAATCTAATATGTAATTAGGTATATAGTAGTAATCTTTTCCTTTAAACCTATTAGAATCTATAAAAGAACTTTCTTGAAGTCTCTCTAATACTAGAGCTAAACTTTCAGTAGACTCTAACTCTAAACAATCAGCTATTTCCTCTATAGTTACACCTAATTCTATTACTCCTTCTTTATACTCTTCTTGTTTTAGTAGATGTAATACTCTTACTTCTAAGGACAGAATCTCATTTGATACACCTTCTTCTTTTAATAGTTCTAAAGATTCATTTTTTCCTTTTCTCTTACCTTGAATAATAAAGTTAGTAGCAGTTCCATCTCTAGGTAGAGTTTTTAATATTAAAGCCTTGTGACTATAATCAGGGTCTTTACTGCTGTGTAACTCCATTAATTGGTTAGCATATCCTCTTAATGCACTTGTACCAGCAGGATTACCCTGAGCATTCATATGATGAAGAATAATAATAGCTATGTTGTGTCTATTACCATAACTTTGTAATTGTGCAGTAGGAATTGCCCAGTCAGCAGATACTTCAGATATGGACGAATTACTCATTGCTTGACGTAGACTATCTATGATAATCAGGTCTACTCTATTCTTCTTACCAAAAGCTTTAACATCCTTCTTTATCTGAGTAATACCCCCTGATATATCTAAATCTCTAATAATGACTATCTGGTCATTCTCAAAGGCTTGAAGTACATCATCATTTTCTGTATCATCTAACTGACTATTAATAAGTCTTTTTTTAACGGTAGTAGTAGACTCCTCTAACTGATAAAACAAAATAGTCCCTACACGTCTAGTAGGAAAGCCTAAAAACTCTTTAGTTATAATTAAAGACCTAAGTAAAAAATATATAAATCTACTTTTACCTTTCTTAGCTGCACCAAATAAGAAGTTAACACCTGTAGTAATTATTCTAGGTACAATAGACCCTGATAAATCTGTGTTCTTATACTGAATAATTTCCTTTAGTGTATATGCTCTAACTGTATCTAATGTAGGAGTAGCTCTACTTAAGTAGTGACTTTCTGTATCTTTAACTGTAAATTTAAAGGGGAAACCGTAAAGATCATTAATAGCATTAAGTTTTGCTTTTAATTCTATAGGTTGAAAGTTTTTTTCTTCTGCTTCTATCTGTAAATCATCTAGTGATCTTAGATATATTTGCAAAGCACCTTCATTTTCTTTGCTAGTCGGAATGTTTTCTAAACTCATCTTCAAATATACTCACTAAGTTAACATCCGCATTTTCAATTATGTAGTCTGCAATATCATAACCTCTCTTAAAATCAGAGGACTTCAATAGTTTACCTCTAATATCGAATATCTTTGTTGGTATACCTAAAGACCAAGATGCTTTCTGAAATACTATAGCCTTTTTCATACCTACTTCATCTAAGTCTGGTATATATAAGATTTGACGAGCATTAGGTATATAGCATTTGCTAACCTCTATAGATAACTTAATATTCTCAATAGAAGTAGTGTATGAATTTAAAACACTTGCACTTTCTATACCCTTAGCTTGCAGATACTCTACACATTTCTCCCCCTCAACTACTACTATCAACTTCCCTTTTAATATTCTCCAATTTGTATATAGAGGAAAGATACCACTTCCTTTACCATTAACCCAACCTTCTTCAGTTAGTATCTGTGGAAAGAGAGCTTTCTTACCTGTTTTCTTTATCTTATTTACTCTTAATGTCTGTTGAGTATTAGAATATGGATAAACTATACGTGCAAAAGAATCAGAATATATAGTATCTAGATAATCTAACGACTTAAGAGAGTGTATAGATGACAATTTAATATCTGAAATATTAGGTACTTCTTTTATAATTTCTGGTATTTTAGCTATAATTTCTTTTTTTGTATAACCAGAACCTCTAAAGACTAACCGAGTTATTTGTTTCGTATTACAATTACAATTCCAGTTCTTATATTTACCATTGGTTTTATTAAGTTTAATAGTTCCGGTACTACATAAAGGACATTGATACCAATTCTCTGTAGCATTTTCACTCTTTAACTCTAAACGATTATTGAAAAGCTCTATAATATCCATCATTACCTCTATAGGATAATTAAGCTCTATACTAAACTAAGGAAATTCAAAATAGAGCTGCACAATACTAGGTTTCGAGAGATATAATGTAGGTTATATTTAACCCTTTATTATTTTGTTCTTTCTTCCACTTAGTAAAATCATAGGAATAATAACTTACAGTAGTTACCCAAAGACCTTCTCCTGTAAAACTTTTGAGCTTAACTTGAGTAGTTATAACGTCATCCACTTTTATGTCTCCAATGAGGTAATGTAGTAAACTTCTCTACCTTTATCTATTTGTTCTTGTCTCCATTTCCAGAACTTTTCCTCGGCTATTTTATCTTCTTCTTTATCGTAAGTCCATACATGAAACTTTTCCTTTAGTCTTTCCTCTATCCATAAAGGACTAGGAGGTAGATAACCAATATATGAATCATCTCCCCAACTAACATACTTCTCTACATTCGACCAATCTACTTCTATATTTCCTTCTATGTGTAAAGGTTCATAAGGTTGAAAAACATCTACTGCATAAAACCAGTCGTGATTTAGCTCTCTGTCTATTAGATATCTATCCCACCATTCCCAAGTTCTATTTTGAAACCAAGAATCAAAGACATTTGAACCCGTGAAACTTCTAATATTACTAAGGAAGATATCTACCGGAACTTTAGCTGCTCTAACTAATTTACTAAGTCTAAAACACCAAAGCTGTAAAAAATGAAACTTATTAGTATCTTTGTCATACTTTAAAGCCCACGGAATTCTAGGTAAGAAGTCTAACGTGTCATAGACTCGAAATTTACTAGATTTATCATGGTATTGATAACTAACAGGAGTAACGTACATAGCTTCTCCACCACGTAAATTAACCTCTAGAGATACTGTATCTTCCATTATCTTTACCTATAGTGATTATATTGATGACAAATTAGCCCTATAGAAAAAAATATACTATAGAGCTAAAAACTAAACTATTTTAGATTCCAAGTGAAAGTAATTTTGAGAAAGAGTTAATCAGTACAAGGGACGCAACTACTACAAATATCTGTAGCTTAGTCTGAGATATCTCCCAAAGTAACAGAAGTAAAAATTGTAACCATCCTAAAACTATAAAAGTAGCAGCCCCTCCTATCAATGTAAAAAATAAAAAAAGAAAGAGAGGATTGTATCTTTTCTTGCCTTCGAGTGCATCTATTATTTTTAGATATCCCTCTTCAACTAAGACATCTCTATCAATAGACATAATTTTATCTCCTTTAATCTTTTGTATCTAACTAAAACTCTGATAATTCATTAGTTTCCTTCCCTTTAAGTTCTATTCGATCTGGTAAGAAGTTAGTAGAAGCTATATGGGGATAACCTCTATCATCTTCATATACTCCAAGTCTTTCTTTTAGCTTTTTCCAGTCACATCTTTCCTTTGCATAAAAACCAGTTAATAATTCTTTATATAAACTCCAATATACACCTAACTTCATTGGGTTAAGGTAATAATAAGAAGTCATCCTAGGACTCACAATAACCAATAAAGCTTTATTTAGTCCATAGGTTAATTGAGTAGAAAAGTTAAATCCTGCACAATAAGCAGCTAATTGTAAGCAGTAACTTATTAAATGTACTGGTTGTTTCGCTTTATTTGGATTCTTATAGTCGATTATAAATAACTCTTCAGGTCTACTAAATACTGGTGTGTTAGTTTTATAATAGACAAAATCAGTAGTTCTTAAGAGGGAAACATTATCTATTTTACCTCCAAACCCGCCCCCTTCCTCTAGATAAGCAACTTTAGTCTCAAGGAATAATGGAGCAGTAGTAATCTGTATTAAATCGTTGTATCCACCTAAATATTTAGTCTCTTCTTTACTAAGCTCTTTCTCTATCTTCTTAAATTTAGCTCTGTCAGTATGGTAAGAGTATAAAGCTTTATGTATATTAGTTCCTCTTAACCTTGCAGAAGAAGAAGTAGTGTCGGCTTTAAGTGGATTACGATCTTTCCACTCATTTAAAAATTTCTTATCTTCGTGATAACTTATAATTTGGGTAACAGATGGACATTTAGTATCATCCACCTTATAATATCTCTCGAATCCCTTATCTATTAGCTCAATCTTCATTTATTCATATGTTTTGACTCCTTCTTTATTATAGATTTAGTACGGTCTAATACTGAGCCTTCTCCTAAAGAACTTTCTATGTACTCTATTAAATCAGGAATGAACTCTTTTTCATCTATACACAAAGAGAAAGAGATATCTAATAAATTAGGTTCTTCAAGACTAGATATACTAATTGATTCAGTACATCCAAAGCCTTTAAGTCTTAATGTATCTCTTAGTGTTATAGGAGTAAGTCTAGAGTCAATAGTGCTAAACTCTACTTTTACACTACCTCTTATATAAACTGTTACTGGTTTTGTATAGTCACTAATATCTTTCATAATAAAATAGCTACGCCAACTCTCATCGACGTAGCTTACACAACTAGAATTTTAGATTATTGCCTCCTCAATACTAAAAAGGAGGACGGAAACCTTCACTATCTACTGACTCTTGGGGAAGATACTTATCTTCTTTTGGAGCAGAGAAACCATCAGTAGACTCATCTTCAGGCTTAGATTCTTTCTTTTCATAGGAACCAAAAAAGACATTAAATGCTTCCCATTGACAAGACGCTGACTTCTTTTTACTTTTAGGGTCAACACTTAGAGGTACAAATGTAGTCTCTTTCAAAATATAAGAAGGTTTTGATACTACCACAACACTTGAACCTTGTCTGCATCTACTCAATACTGGATGATCTGCTGAAGCTGCAAAGATAAAGTTATACCATGTTGTCATATCATCTTTATGATTTTCTGGAATAGAGAAAGTCCAATAACCACCTTTTTCATTTTCACTGAATTTTGGGTCAGAAGACAAAATACCAACTGTAGTCAAGACATTAGAAGTAGCCATAATTAAAATTTTCCTTTTATATTACTTGTTATATTGTAGCTTAAAATCGATTATTCTGGAATTTTAAATCCATCGTCTACATCTTTTTCATCTTCATCCCCCTCTACTTGAGTTTTATTATTCACCTTTAGATAACTCTCTCTAGTCTTAGAACCTCCAGAGGAAAGAGTAATAATCTTAGCGAATATACCTAAAAGAGTCTTAAAGCTCTGTTGAATGGTTAAATTTTTGAGATGAGGCTCAATTTTACCTTCCCACTCATTAACTAAATCTTGGTTGATATCCCCTAATAACTGTGAATATTCATAGAGTTTATTAAGTAGGAATCTTTGGATATCTGAGACTTCTACCCCATTCTTCAGTTTATCTCGGAATAAATTATGTGTCTTTCTGGATATTGCACCAGAACTTAGAATCTTCGGTCTAGAAGGCATACTCTTGCCCTCATTTTCCCAAGGTGAGTCTAACTTCTCAGGAGTCATATCTCTCATCCCAAGAAGATTGTCCCTAAACTCCTCAAAATGCTCGTTATCTGTAAAATCTTGGGAATAGTCAGGGTAAGAAATACTGTATAAATATTGCGCTTTTGTTGTCATAGTTAAAAAAAATAAATATAAAAAACTACTTGATTAAATTAATAACCAAGTAGAAGTCAATTTAGGAGGAAAAATTACTGCATCCAGTCGGAATGTCTACCACTCCAAATAGGTGTACGTACAGGAGATTTCTGAGGTTCAGTTTCATGACATCCTTCCATAAACCGCTTATTAGATTTATGAATCTCACACAATACACGACCTAAATGAGCAGCGACAATCATATGTGGGTCAGGCATAGGAATACTCAAATCTGGACTTTTAGGAAGTAACCCAGCAGAATAACCTAATAAGTAAGAAGGCCATAAATAAGCCTCTTGAGAGTCCCGATAAATCTCATTAAATTTAGCTTCAATCTCTTTGATATCTAAGTTAATAGCTGCCATACAGGTTTTTGAAACACTGTATTTATTATACACTAATCTTCTCTAACTTCTCGATTTATTAAAAACTCAGTTAAAGGAGCCATTAATGCCACTATTTCTTGTTCTCTGTTAGTAGAATCTACATCTCCTGAGAATAATAAATTACCTAATTCATTTAAATATTCTCCTAAAGTCTGGGCATAAAGACTCTTTTGTCCTCTCAACTCTTGGACTAGATTCTTAAGAGCAGATTTAAATCCTAAATATACTTCTTCACTTACTCCAAACTTATCGTTTTCTAACATTGTAATAAGAGTTCCTTATAAGCTAGTTCGTGAGCTTTATTGATTCTCATAATGTGTTCAACTTCTCTTGTCATCTTTGGTCTACTCTCCTCATCTTCATAAGGAACTTTAATCAAAGTATTCTTATACTCATCTACAGCTAAAAGTAGTAATAATTCCTCTTTAGTAAATGACCGATAAATATGTAAAAAACTTATCGCCATAAGAAAAGTAATTAAATCTGGTTCTTTCATAATTTTAAAGTGAGGGATGTAGCTCTCACCACATCCCATAAACTATAACCTATTTAGCAGCTTCTACTACGTATCTCGCAATCCTAGTATTCTTCTTATCTAGATTGAAAGGAACATAGTATTTTTTCCCGGTTATCGGGTCAATCTTGTTACGTAAGAATTGTCGGAAGTCTTCATTCTTAGCTAAGAGAAGAAGTCCGTGAGCTTTACGAGTGAATTGATATGCACCACCAGAGACATAACCAGAATCGGTATGAATTTTACGGCATTGCTCTTTAATCTGCTCTCCTTCATCATATACAGCAGCAATGTTTTCACTTACTAAATCTTTGTTCTCTACTTTCAAATCTTCGTTAAGACCTGAAATAAAGTTTCTAGTTTTCAGGTAATTCTTAGGTTCTTTACTACCAAAGGAGTAGTAGGATAAGTCTCCTAAAGTGTATTTAGTAGGTACAAAGAATGACCACTTCTGGGTAGTAGTAAACTCCTCAATTAAGTCCCGAACATATTCCATCTCAGTTGGGTCATCAGACAAGAACAATTCGATGATGGAAGAAGAAGGCAAAGTATTAGTTGTCATGATAGATAAAACTCCAAGTTGTTGGTTGTTGAATGGATAGATTAATAACAGCTTCCACAAAAGTACAATTAGATTGTGGCTTACCGTTATAGATAGGTGTAACTATTGTCTTATCGGAGCGTAACTTCTTTTCTTTTTCCATTGAGAAATATGTATCCTTGATTAAGTGCTATTGGACATATACCTCCTAACTCTGAAACTTTTTTAGAAATGCTCTTAGTACCAAAAGCCCTTTCTAATGTAGTCATATGGATAGGTTTACTCATTGACCAAAGATACTTCAAGATTTTAATATAATCTTCTTGTACTTCAATCCCTAACCATTTTGACATCTCCATTAAGAAAGAAAATAGAGATTTACTACCACAGGTGACATCTAAATAAACAACTCCGGGAGCTACATATCTATCTGGTAACTTAGGTAATATTCTCTGGCAATTCTCTGGTCTTTTGTAATAAGGATTCAGTTTCTTATTCAACCAGTTATCTTCATATCGTCTAGCTCCTGATAAAGAACTCTTAGCTTGAAAACATAATGCTTTCCCTTGATAAATAACTGCTATATCAACCTTTAAATTGAGATTGAGGATAGAGTTAAGCTTTGTGCTAATTACTTTATCTGCATTAAGAAATCTACAGATATTCAAAGCTTTCTTCTCAGTGTTAAGAGTTGGATGATTATTAATAGCAGCTAGAAAATATACTTCATCTTCTGCTTCAAAATTCTGAACTATCTTACCACCTTCTTGAACTCCTAAAGTAGCTAGAGTCTCGTATTCCTCCAAATCCAAAATTAGAGGTAAACCAATAAATCCGTAGCTAACTCCCATTGTTTCCTCCTTAAATACTAGAAAAGACTTAGCACTAATTAAGTAACTAAGTCTATTAACTCTCTCATCTCATTAATTAGGGACTGGAAATCTCTCTACATAATAAGAGATAGCATCATCTGGTACTTTCCCTTTAGTATTAGGAACTTGATTAAAAGGAGAGTCTAGCTTGTCAAACTCACTACCGTATTCATTCATCCAAGTAGAGTAATCTGGATAATCTCGCTGTAAGTGCATTGGAATAGTACAATCTTGAGGAACCTTAATCTCACTTAGCTCCACTAAAATATCAATCAAAGAACCTCTTAAGGAGAGAATTTCATTTGTATTCCAAAGCTGAGTATTTAGATACAAGATATCTGCGTAAAGTCTCTGTTCATGTTCATTTACTATCTGAACCCAAATCTCTAACTTATCTAAAAAGCTCTCAATACCTTCAACGGTACAAGACTCTGGAGATAAGAGAAATAAAATCACTTGCTGAGTTAATCCTTTAGCTGGTAAACTACTGGTCAAAAATCTATAATCTTCACACGCCTTCTCTAACTGCTTTTTAACGTTATCTCCTAATAATGAAAAACTTTGGAGAGTTAGTTGAGCTTGTCTTAGTTCTGCTTCATTGAAGATAGCGAATTGATTGATTATCATGATTTTGTCCTCTAATAAGTATACTACTTAAAAGGTTAACTCAGTAGTATTTAGTTTAACCTATGGTTTTCACTCTTCAATTCTACCGACTAACTCCTCTTTTATCTTCATAAGGAGGATTTTTCTCAGAGCTGAATTCTGTTGAAATAAGCTAATAGCAATATCTCTTACATCTTCAAAGTCTTTAGAGGTTGCTTTCTCCAATAACTCTAAGATTTTACGTCGAAATAGTTCTGCTTCAAATTCTTTTGATAAGCTCATTAACTTTCCCTCAATATTAGATTTAAATCGTTGTCGAACAAAGGTGAGTATTCGTCCCATTTAATCTCTTCTAGTGGATCTAAATAGTTCCACAATACTACTTCTCTTTCTTTTCCAATCTTGTCTTGATAATCAATTACTGGATGAGCTTCTGCTTCTTCTACTGCTATATCAAAATTCCATCCTAAGAAAACTTCACAAAGCCTTTTACTATCCGTCCCTACTATTTTCTTTTCGGTTTCTAATCTTTGAGGTGTCAAATAAGGTGGATAAGGATAAACACAAGTAGTAGGTTGAGGCAAATCTTTATTTGGATGAATCTCTACTAACGCAAGTCTATCTGAACTCAATCTCAAGAAACGATATTTGATAGAGATAATCATGTGAACCTCCAATAAATGAGTGAAAGAAAATGTACTAGACTAATTGATTACTTGTTTTACAGTTCTAACTTTTCCATCAGCTCCTAAAAACTTACGTACAGAAAACTCTTTATCTCTCTTTTCTAGACCAGAGTAGATTAATTGTTCTCCATTGATGTTCTTCCAAATTCGTTCTTCCCAGTCAAGATATAGATCCTCATGACCAATTACTAGACAGTCATTCACATGGATATCCGAAACATCTTCTAGCGGTACACGGTAAATTCTATCAGGAAGAACAATCGTTATATCTACCGTAACGTCTATCTCCACGTAAGGGTAAACATCTAACACTTTTCTTTCCATTAGTTCTTCCTCCAAAATATCTGACAAAACATCCCATCCACCCGTAATCCAATGTTGGTCTAGAACTTGAGATTCGTGTAAAGCTTTTTGAACATCTGTGAGAGTAGACATTTTAATCTCCTAAAATTACTTGTTGAGTAATATAATCTCATGATCTGGTAAACTCTGTCTTAATTTACGCAAAAGATTACGCCCCATTCGATTAAACTCAGTTTGTTCTTCTTTTGTCTTAAAACCACTAGAATTTGGGTCGTCTTCCACAAAAGTTGCATCCCAAATATTCTGCCAAATTTTCAATCTACCTATTAATTCGTAATCTAAACCTAATTTATCTCTCAACTCTTGATATTCAAAATCTCCATCATCTACATCTCCCCAAACTGGATTACAGTGATATTCAGCAGAAAGTCTTAGTTTCTTTTTACTCATTTAATCTCTTCAGTAATAGTATACTTTTCTTACCAAACTTAGGATTGTTGATATAAGCATTGGTAAAATCTGCTTTATTCAACTTTCTCTTCAATCTTTTCTCACAGCAAGCAACACATATCATCCCAAATTTAGTAGAATGTATCTTCTTCCAAACTTCATCCTTAAGAAAGAAATGCTCATATTGTGTGTTCTGAGTACAATACAAGCAGTTCCATTTACTTTTCTTTCGAGTAGACATAATTATCACCAAGGACAATTAGATTTATCACAAGTAGAACCATCACTATACTCACTTTCACATACTGAACAATAAATAAAAGGAGCTTTAGGTTCAGTTTTTACTTCCTCTCTTTCTCCATCTTCATTATCACCTTCATAATCTTTCTCTTCTTCAGATTTTAAAGTCATAAATAAATCTCCACATCATAAGGTTTATGAGTAAACTCTCTAACTAAAATCTCTAATACTTTTACTTTCTCTAACTTTGTCTCACTTTGCCCATCCTTTCCATGATCACAACCTAACATTGAAATAGCTAATAAAGGCGTAGGATACCAGTCTTCAGTATATTTCTCTTCTAGTATCTTAACTAAACTCTTTATCCCTTTTTCTATCCATTCAATCTTACTATCTTGCCTTACTATCTCTTTAGTACAGAAGTTGATGATATTTCTACTACCTTTAATAATTTCTTCTGGTTTAGCTATATACCAAATTAAATCTCCACTTTTAGGAGTAGAGACTTTACAATATTCGTGATAGTATCTATAGTTATCGGGAAACTTATTCTTAAACTCTAGTGCAAGTCCTTTACCTGAAACTCCTTTAGTATTTACTGGATTGACTAGATATTGAGCAGTGGAATCAAATATGTCACCATTGTTCTTGTAGATAATCATTTAAATCCTCTTTCTGTTTATCAATACGTTTTGTAGTAGAGATTAATTTATCTCTTAAACATCTATTACATCCACATTTATGTATAAATCTAGTTACTCTATTCTTGAAAAATCTATTAGATACCTCATTAGTATTAGGTCTATAGAATAAATCTTTTCTCCAATTTTCAGTCCAAGTTCGTTTTCCAGCTTTTTTATTCCAAAAATATCCTTGACTTATCTCTTTTCTTTTACCTGCTAGTAATTTTCCATATACTATATTGACTATCTTCTGTGGAATTACTTTCTTCATAATACTCCTCGAATAATATAGCTGTATCAAAATTTCTAATCTTCTCAATAGTTCTAATATACCAATCTTTCTTAGTCTTAGAGATAAACTTACTCGGATGATTCTTGAAAAGTCTATTATTTAAAGTTTCTCCTCTCTTATACAATATATCTAGAGACAAATTCTTTCCTGTCTCATTTCCACTAAGAGGTCGTTTTCTCTTAAGTTTTTTAATCGTAGAAGATATTTTATTGATTCGATTTTCTGGTATAGTCTTTCTCATGATAATCTCCTTAAGTTAATAAAATAAACTGAATTACTACTTTTTCTTTGACTTCTCAATTAACTGTCTAAAAAAACTCATTCCACTCTTCACGTTCTTCATCAGTTTCAAAATAATCAGAATCATCATCTCCCCATTCTTTAGCTTCTACATTTTTGCGCCATTCTAAGTTTTCTTCTAGAGACTTGAATTCTTTTAATAGATCTCTTATTAAATTAGAAGATTCCACTAATAAAAAAGCGTGAGAATTTTCATCTGAGGTATTAATGTCTTTACATAACTCTTTAAATTTATCTTGAAACTCAGAATAGTTACTCATGATTATTTAACCATTTATCTCTAAGATTTTTATCGTATTGATTAGTTAATACCCAATGACCCCATCTACCTATTTGCCATTTTACTTTTCCAGTATGCCACTCACAACCAACATCCCATAAACACTTATAAATAGTTTTTCTATTAGACCATACTTTATCTATATTTATTTGGTTGTAAGGATATAGAGTAAGAATAAATAAAGCGTTTCTAAACTTATTCCTTGGAGTACAAGAATGAAACTTTCTGTATCTCTTATCTTCCTTGGATTCTTTACACTTACTCATAGGGATACAGTTGATTAACTAATAGAAGTAGAGTCCCACCAATAAGTATTTGTACTAAACTATCTATTGAATAGTCATGGATGATAGAGTTTATAATCCTATCACCCATACCAAACAAGATAGAAATTACAATTATCCACCAAGATCGTAACTTATCCATTTCCAAAATTCTCGTAATTCCTGTTGATGACTAAGATGTAAACTGTTTCCTCTGAGTTGCTGAGTTCCCACTATTGCTACATATTGAATGATATTCCCATCAACATGAACTTTGTACTTCCTTTCTTGATTCCACCATTCTAAAGAAATACAATCTTCTTCTCTATCAAAAGTAATGAAAGGATCGCTCCAGTAAGAACATCTGCTAGAAACAGAGAATAGATCATTCACTAACTTATTTACTGTCTTTAGAGTAGTGCTTGAAACATTCGGGAATCTTTGCTCTAAATTTAATTTTTTTAGCTTAGTCATGAACATGGTATCTCCTTATCAATTAAGTAAAGTGCAATTGCGTCTATCGTATCTAACTCCTTCTTAGAAATACTAGATACATTTATACTCTTGGCTACCCAGAACCTAACCTCATCTTTTGAGGCATTACCTTTACCAGTAAGTTTTAGCTTCATAGATTTAGGTGAAATCGTTCTATAAATAATAGAGTTTAAATAGCAAAGTTCTTCTACTATCCCTACTACTTTGGAAAGATTAGACCCATTCAATCCTGCTAATACTGGTAACTCAATTAGACAATCTTCTATCTTATACTCAATTACGAGGTTAGATAAAAAATTCCTAATAGAATGCAACCTCTCCCCATTACATTCTTTAGGAGTAGTGATAAATGTTCCGTATTTTAGGAGAGTAGAGTTTTGAGATATAGCCCAACCTAGACGAGTTAGACCAATGTCAATGAAAAGAGTTGAATTACTGACCATGTTACAATTTTTTATTTCATCATAACATGATCTCAATACCTACTCCTCTCCAATCTCTTCAAAAACATCTAGTAGCCAATCAGGATTATTATATTCATAATCACTTAAACAACTTTTCATTTTTTGCTCAACAGACTCAAAAGTGCGATAATCCGGTGGATAGTCAATTCCTATCGATTTAGCTATTCTCCACCAAACAAACTCTACTTTTTTATAGCAAGACTCTCGATATTCTACATACTCTTTATCTGTAGAGTCATAATCTATATCGTAACCTCTAGCTTGTCCCCATCTTTTAGCTTCAGAATTGGCAGCATCTAATATGTTATTCAACTGCTCCAGCTTTTTTTTCGTAGCTTGAACTTCAGTAGTCATTGATTTGTCTCCTAAGTAAATAGTGTCATTTCGGACAGAAAAATTACATACTACTTCTTGCTATCGTAAAGGTTGTTCATTATTTTCACTGAGAGATTATTACTGTTTAGGGTTCTAACAACTATACCCTCAATAGTTTGATTTTTAGTCTCTTGATAATAGCCAAATATACTCTTAGCTCTATCTATTAGTCCTTGATAACTATTAACCTCTAGTATTTCTTCAGTTGGTAGATGTTCAACATTACAAGACTCACAAATCTCAGCAACTTCATTAGGTAGTAATTTGACTGCAAACCCAGATTCTAGTGAGTCAATACCAAAGATAACCAAATTCGGCTTTTCTTTAGAATGAGGATTCAATTTATTACCAGAACCTTTAAGTCCTTGTCCATAAATCTCACCTCGAAATACTAATTCCCTATCATTATCTATACAATATTGCATCCCTCTCTCGAATAAACCAGAAGAAATAGATAAACAAATCCAGGGGTCAGATGTAAGAGATAAGTTTTCAGGTAGCTTCTTCTCTAAAGTTCTACTACAAATACCTGTAATCCATTCTCCATCTTGTCCTTTCTTAAAATACTGAGTAAATGAAGAACCATCTATTTTAAGTGTCCAACCGATTCTTTCTCCTGCCTCTAAAACCCTGTTAATATGAGACTTCAAATTGGCTGCATTTTCCTCATCTGTCTTATATAAGAATCCTGGGAGACTACCTTTAGAGTTACCAGTACCAAATCGTTCAGGTTCTTCGTATTTCGTAATACCTAAGAATTCAGCTAAGTTTATAGAATCGTTATAAGATAAAACTTCATTAATAACTTCTTTAAAAGGTAATAAAATTCCATTTGAATAAAGAACGTCACAACTATCTTCTTTAGTAAAGTTAAATTTAATCGCTTTAATTCTATTGTTCTTTCCTAACTTAGACTTATTAGGATCTCCATTTGGGGCAATAAAACTAGAGAACATTTCAGTATCCGGAACACAATAGTCCGGTTGAATGTAAACTGCTTTATCTCCAATACTGTATAAATCCTTTTGAGAAACTATATTAAATCCACACTCGTTTGTATATTTTCCATCTTCAGAGTT
>LCrCPGB2_illDRAFT_1000026_pt1 | contig 14441 bp, 11 predicted proteins | sample LigCruGreenButte_FD_10705 | JGI IMG/M metagenome (IMG submission 10705)
ATGTCCAGAGGAAGATTCGAGAGGAACAAGCCGCACCTGAACGTGGGCACCATAGGACACGTCGACCACGGCAAGACCACGCTCACCGCCGCGATCACGGGCGTTTTGGCCAAGCGCGTCCCCGATGACCCGGCCAACAAGTCCGTCGCCTTCGAGCAGATAGACAACGCCCCCGAGGAGCGCCAGCGCGGCATAACCATAGCGACGTCCCACCAGGAGTACGCCACGGAGAATCGCCACTACGCCCACGTGGATTGTCCGGGCCACGCCGACTACGTCAAGAACATGATCACGGGGGCGGCCCAGATGGACGGGGCGATCCTCGTGGTCTCTGCCGCCGACGGGCCCATGCCCCAGACCAGAGAGCATATCCTGCTGGCCCGCCAGGTGGGGGTTCCCTACATCGTGGTGTTCCTGAACAAGGCGGACATGGTCGACGACCCGGAGCTTTTGGAGCTCGTCGAGATGGAGGTCAGGGAGCTCCTTTCCGAGTACGAGTTCCCGGGCGACGACGTGCCCGTGGTGGTCGGGTCGGCGCTGCGGGCCTTGGAGGGCGACGAGGGCGAGTACGGCGAGGCGGCGATCATGGAGCTGATGGAGGCCGTCGACGCCTACGTGCCCGAGCCCGAGCGGGCCATAGACCGCCCGTTCTTGCTGGCCGTCGAGGACGTGTTCACGATCCAGGGGCGCGGGACGGTCGCGACGGGCAGGGTCGAGGCCGGGCAGGTCTCCTTGAACACCGAGGTGGAGGTGGTGGGGATCAGGCCCACCAGAAAGACGGTGGTCACCGGGGTTGAGATGTTCAACAAGTCCATGGACTCGGCCCAGGCGGGGGACAACATAGGCGCCTTGTTGAGGGGCGTGCGCCGGGACGACATAGAGCGGGGGCAGGTGCTGGCCCAGCCTGGGACCATCACGCCCCACACCAAGTTCAAGGCCGAGGTATACGTCCTTTCCAAGGAGGAGGGGGGGCGCCACACGCCGTTCTTCTCGAACTACCGGCCCCAGTTCTACTTCCGGACGACGGACGTCACGGGGGAGATCCGCTTGGAAGAAGGAGTGGAGATGGTGATGCCGGGGGACAACACGGTGATGAACGTGGAGCTGATCTCGCCGATCGCGATGGACGAGGGGCTAAACTTCGCGATCCGGGAGGGCGGCAGGACGGTCGGAGCGGGCGTCGTCACAGAGATAGTGGAGTAGTAGAGAAGCTTCTGTAGCGTAGGGTGGGACGTTTTGTCTCGCCCCTGTGATTTGGAGGATCGTTGTGCGACAATTAGTAACGCTGGCATGCGAGGAGTGCAACCGCCGGAACTACCACAGCCGGAAGAACCGGCGGAACACGCCGGACCGTATCCAGTTGAGGAAGTACTGTCCCTGGGACAAGCGTCATACGCTTCACCGGGAGACGAGGTAACAAGCAGAGGGCAGTAGCTCAGTTGGAAGAGCAGCGGTCTCCAAAACCGCAGGTCGGGGGTTCGAGTCCCTCCTGCCCTGCTTTTGAGAAGCAAGTGAGGCGAGGAAGAGATGGGTAACAAACGAAGCTCCACCGTGGCTAAAGGCGGCGGCAAGGGCAAGACACAGCAGCAGAGCAAGGGACGGCTCGGGGGGACCGTGGAGTTCGTGCGCGGGGTTCGCGGCGAGCTCAAGAAGGTCAACTGGCCGAATCGAGACCAGTTGCAGCAGAGCACGGCGGTAGTTCTGATCATAGTTCTGTTGCTCACGGCGTACGTGGCTTTCTGGGACTACATCTTCTATTACCTCGCTAGATTCGTATTTGCGTAAAGGATCCAAGTTTTGAAGAAGTGGTACGTCGTCAACACGTATTCGGGGCACGAGAACAAGGTTCGCGCCACCATGGAGCGGCGCATAGACTCTTTCGGCCTGAAGCGGCACTTTGGCGACATCAGCATACCGACCGAGAGCGTTATAGAGATCAAGGACGGTAAGAAGGTCCCGACCGTTCAGCGTCAGTTCCCAGGATACATCTTGGTGAACATGGACATGAACGACGACACCTGGCGTCTCGTCAGACAAACCCCCGGTGTCACCCAGATCGTGGGTGCAGGCGACAAGCCGACGCCGTTGAGCCGCGCGGAAGTCGAGCGCCTGCTGAGGCCGGGCGAGGCCGCCGAGGCGCGCGAAAAGGCAGTGAAGACCACCGTAGACTACTCGGTCGGGGAGACGGTCAGGGTCATCGCCGGTCCGCTCGCGGACTTTACGGGTGTGATCTCCGAGATAAACGTGGACCAGTCGAGGTTGAAAGTGCTCGTCTCGATCTTCGGGCGTGAAACGCCCGTCGAGCTCTCGTTCAGCCAGGTAGCCAAACTCTAAAGTAAACGGTTAGGGAGGAACTAGTATGGGCAGGGGACGCAGACGCGTCGCGCGCAAGCTGAAGTTGCAGATCACGGGTGGTCAGGCCAATCCTGCGCCGCCGGTCGGCCCGGCACTGGGCCAAGCGCAGGTGAACATCGGCGAGTTCGTGCGTCAGTTTAACGATGCCACGCGCGACCAGATGGGCCAGGTGGTGCCCGTGGAGATCACGGTCTATGAGGACCGCTCGTTCACCTTCATCACCAAGACGCCGCCCGCGGCGTTCCTGCTGAAGCAGGCCGCGGGTCTCGACAAGGGCAGCGGCGAGCCGAACCGGTCCAAGGTCGGCTCGGTCAGCCGAGTACAGGTCGAGGAGATAGCCAGGACAAAGATGCCGGACCTGAACGCCGCCGACGAAGACGGAGCGGTGAGGATCGTCGAGGGTACGGCCAGGAGCATGGGGATAACCGTTAGTGGGTAAGAGACTTTTAGAGCAGAGGCAGAGGATAGATACCGAGCGGCTCTACACGCCGCGCGAGGCGCTTGAGCTTCTCAAAGAGCTCGAAGGGGCCAAATTCGACGAGAGCGTCGAGGCTCATGTGAGGCTCAACGTTGATCCTCGTAGGGCGGATCAGATGGTGCGCGGGACGCTGATGCTTCCGAACGGCACGGGCAAGACCCGGCGGGTAGCGGTTTTCGCGGTTGGTGAGAACGCCCGCGAAGCCGAAGAGGCCGGCGCGGACATCGTGGGCGCCGACGACCTCGCAGCGCGCATTCGGGACGAGGGCTTCATGGAGTTCGACGTTGCGGTTGCGAGCCCGGATCAGATGAGCGTTGTGGGGCGTCTGGGTCAGATCCTCGGCCCGCGCGGGCTCATGCCGAACCCGAAGAGTGGGACGGTCACGCAGAACGTCGGGCGAGCGGTCGAGGATATAAAGCGCGGCAAGATCGAGTACCGGGTCGATCGGTACGGGATCATCCACGGCATTGTCGGCAAGAAGTCGTTTGATATCGACAGCCTGGTCGAAAATTACTTCGCCCTGCGTGACGAGCTTCAGAGGGTGCGCCCAGCGGCGGTCAAGGGCCGATACTTCAAGTCGATCGCCGTCTCTACGACTATGGGACCCTCGATCAAGGTTGACCCTTCGATAGAGAGGGATTAGTATCTCGTTCGCGTAAGTACGAAAAACTTGTAGGCCAGAGACAGCCGGGACCTTCTACGGAGGGTTTAATGATCCGGTCGAGGTCGTGGAGATTCGAGGGACTATAGAGCCCCGGGCGCCTCTGCGGCCCCGGGGCTTTTAGTAGTGGAGGGCTTTAGAGAGTGAATCGGGAAGAGAAGGCGCGGGTGATCGAGGAGCTCACCGAGAGGCTGAGGGGTGGCTCCGTGGTGGTCGTGGACTACCAGGGCATGAACGTGGCCCAGAGCACGCGTCTGAGGGCGCGGAGCCGCGAGTCGGGCGTAGAGTTTGTGGTCGCGAAGAACACGCTGGCTCAGCGGGCTGCGAACGAGGCGGGGGTCCAGGGCCTTGAGGAATTCCTCGTCGGACCGACGGCGATAGCCTTCGCCGAGGACCCGGTCGAGGGTGCAAAGCTTATGAGCGAGTTCTCGGACGAGGTTGAGACTTTCGAGATCAAGGGAGGCATCCTCGACGGCGGCCGTGTCATGAGCGCCGAAGACGTCGTGGCGCTCAGCCGGCTCCCCGGGAGGGAGCAGCTCCTCGCCCAGCTGCTCGGCGCGATACAGTCACCACTCGCCGGGCTGGTGACGGTGCTCAACGCGCCTACGAGGAACTTGGCGGTCGTCCTCAACCAGGTGGCCGAGCAGAAAAACGCCTAAGCGTAGTAGTTAGTCTGAGCAACAGCGGTAAACAACGAGTCAGGAGGACTTGAGATGGCACTGAGCAATCAGGAGATAGTCGACGCGATCAAGGAGAAATCGGTCCTGGAGATCTCCGAACTGGTCAAGATGTTCGAGGAGGAGTTCGGGGTCTCGGCGGCGGCGTTCGCGGCGGCTCCGACGGCAGGCGCCCCGGCCGGTGACGGTGCGGCGGCTGCCGAAGAGGAGCAGACCGAGTTCGACGTCGTGCTCCAGTCGCCGGGCGACAAGAAGATACAGGTCATCAAGGAGGTCCGCGCCGCGACCGGTCTCGGTCTGAAGGAGGCGAAGGCGCTCGTGGACGACGCGCCGAACCCCGTCAAGGAGGCTCTCTCCAGGGAAGATGCGGAAGCTCTCAGGGACCAGCTTCAGGAGGCTGGCGCTACGGTAGAGCTCAAGTAAGAACGAAATGCCACGTCGCTAGCATGCGCTAGCGCGTACGGAACAACCGTGCTAAACTCTGGGTACCTGTCCAGATGACAGGTACCCAGAAATATATTCCGCTGTGTTTACCTATGGGTGCCTTGACTTCCAAAGGAAGGGGAGTTAAGATATCCTATTGCGTGTTTGGCCGTTCTTCAACGATCACCCCTGAAGGAGAGCTGGTTTGGTGACCCCTGTTGTGCGCCGGAAACGGCACCCTTATGCCCGGATGCAGACCAATTTTGAGCTACCTAATCTTATAGAGATACAGAGGACTTCTTTCGAGAAGTTTCGCAGCGAGGGAATACGTCAGACCCTCGTAGAGATTTCCCCCATAGAGGATTACACGGGCTCGTATGCCGTTGAGTTCGGCGAGCCTCATTTTGAAGAACCGGCCTTTTCGGTCGAGGAGTGCGTCTCTAAGGACAAGACGTACTCGGCGCCCCTTTTCGTGCGGGTGCGCTTTATCGTTAAGGAGACCGGAGAGCTCCGGGAGCAGGATGTCTTTATGGGCGATTTCCCGCTTATGACCGACTCCGGAACCTTCGTCATCAACGGGACCGAGCGTGTCGTGGTGACGCAGTTAGTGCGGTCGCCGGGGGCTTATATAATGGAGCCCAAGGATGCGAGCAAGCAGGTCCTGACGGCGAGCCTTATGCCGAGCCGGGGGTCCTGGCTCGAGTTCGAGGTGGAGACCAAGGGGTACGTCTCCGTCCGCATCGACCGCAAGCGCAAGTTGCCGGTCACCGTGCTACTCAAGGCGCTCGATATGGGCGGTGCGGAGGAGCTCATGGCACGCTTCGAAAACTCGTGGCTCATGCGCAATACTCTTGAGCGTGACGATACCGCCTCCAGGGATGAAGCGCTCCTGGAGGTCTTCCGGCGACAGCGGCCGGGGGAACCGGTGAACATAGAGAACGCGCAGAACCTCGTAGACGGGCTCTTCTTCGACCCCAAGCGCTACGATCTCTCCGAGGTCGGACGCTACAAGGTTAACAAGAAGCTCAAGCTCGACGTGCCCGACGACGTATACACGCTCACCATCGAGGACATCGAGGCGTTGCTGAAGCGTCTTATGGAGACCGCCGAGGGCCTCGCCGACGAGGACGAGGAGTTCGGTAGAATCAACTACGAGCGGGTCCGGCACAAGCTCGATGAGTACGAGCACTTCGGGAACCGCCGGCTGAGGACCGTTGGCGAGCTCGTGCAGGAGGCTTTCCGGATCGGCATGTACCGCATGGAGCGGGTCGTTCGCGAGCGGATGACCACGCAGGACGCGGATACTATAACCCCGCAGAGTGTCGTCAACACCAAGCCTGTTGCTAGCGCGATCAAGGAGTTCTTCGGCTCCTCGCAGCTCTCGCAGTTCATGGACCAGACGAACACTTTGAGCGGCCTTTCGCACCGCCGTCGCTTGAGCGCGATGGGTGCGGGCGGGCTGTCGCGCGAGCGGGCCCCGATAGAGGTACGCGACGTGCATCCGACGCACTACGGGCGGATGTGTCCTATCGAGACGCCGGAGGGACCGAACATCGGGCTCATCGGCCAGCTCTCTACCTACGCTACGGTTGACGATTACGGCTTCGTGCAGACGCCGTATCGTAAGGTCGTGGACGGGGTGGTTACGGACGAAATCGAATACCTCTCCGCCGACGAGGAGGAGGAGTTCACGATCGCCCAGGCTAACACGCCCGTAGAGGAGGGCACAGGCAGGATCCTCAACTCCGAGCAGATCCTGGCCCGTAGGCGTGGCGGTGACGTCGCTACCGTTACCCCCGAAGAGGTCGATTACATGGACGTTGCGCCTTTGCAGACCGTCAGCGTCGGGACGGCCCTTATACCGTTCCTCGAGCACGACGACGCCAACCGGGCCCTTATGGGAGCTAACATGCAGCGGCAGGCCGTGCCGCTGCTTCGTAGCGAGGCGCCGTACGTCGGCACCGGGATGGAGTTCCGGGCGGCGGCGGATACGGGGGACGTGCTAGTAGCGCGCAACGCCGGCACCGTCGAGCGGGTCGTGTCCGAGAAGATCACGGTTCGCAGGGAAGACGGCGAGACCGACGATTACCGTTTGCGCAAGTTCGCTCGCTCCAACCAGGGTACGTGCGTCAACCAGCGACCACTGGTCAAGGAAGGCGAGGGGATTGAGGCTGGGACGATCTTGGCCGACGGTTCCTCGACCGATCAGGGCGAGCTGGCCCTGGGCAAGAACCTGCTCGTGGCGTTCATGCCGTGGGAGGGGTTCAACTTCGAGGACGCCATCATCATCTCCGAGCGCGTAGTCAAGGACGACGTCCTCACCTCGATCCACATCGAGGAGTATGAGGTCCAGGCCCGCGACACCAAGCTCGGTCCCGAGGAGATCACGCGCGACATCCCGAACGCTTCGGACGACGTGCTGATGAACCTCGACTCTGATGGCATCATTAGAATAGGCGCCGAGGTCCTCTCGGGCGACGTTCTGGTAGGCAAGGTGACGCCCAAGGGCGAATCTGAGCCGACGCCGGAGGAGAAGCTGCTCCGCGCGATCTTCGGAGAGAAGGCGCGAGAGGTGAAGGACTCTTCGCTAAAGGTCCCGCACGGCGAGGGCGGTGTCGTCATTGATGTCAAGCGCTTCTCCCGTGAGGGTGGCGACGAGCTCCAGCCCGGTGTCAACGAGATGGTGCGGGTCTTCGTCGCCAAAAAGCGCAAGATCGCCGAAGGCGACAAGCTCGCCGGGCGCCATGGGAACAAGGGCGTGATCTCTAAGATCGTGCCTGAGGAGGACATGCCGTTCATGGAGGACGGGCGTCCGGTGGACGTGATCCTGAGCCCCCTCGGCGTCCCCAGCCGGATGAACATCGGCCAGATCCTGGAGACGCACCTTGGTTGGGCCGCGAGCCGGGGCCTCGGGGAGAACGGTGGCGAGCCGACCTTCGTCTCGACTCCTGTCTTCTCGGGTGCCGAGGTCGAGGACGTCAACGAAGCCATAGAGGCCGTCCGCACCAACGGTAGCGCCGACATTGGCATGGGGCGCGGCGGGAAGGTCACGCTCTACGACGGGCGGACCGGCGAGCCGTTCGACGGCAGGATTACCGTCGGCTACATGTACATATTGAAGCTCCTGCACTTGGTGGACGACAAGATCCACGCGCGGAGCACCGGCCCATACTCACTGGTGACGCAGCAGCCTCTGGGCGGTAAAGCTCAGTTCGGCGGGCAGCGCTTCGGCGAGATGGAGGTGTGGGCGCTNGAGGCCTACGGCGCGGCGCATACGCTCCAGGAGTTGCTCACTATAAAGAGTGACGATCGCGTCGGGCGCGTCAAGAGCTACGAGTCGATCGTCAAGGGCGAGAACATTCCCGAGCCCGGTGTACCGGCGAGCTTTAAGGTCTTGCTCAAGGAGATGCAGTCTCTTGGGCTCTCGGTTAAGCCCGTCTACAACGCTGAGGCCGCGGCCGAGGATCAAGACAGGCGAGACTGGGACGAAGCTGCGCGAGCGCTGGGAATCAACCTGAGTCGCGAGGAGCCGACTGGGAGCCTGGACGACAGGCCCGACACCTTTGCGAGTTAGCGAGAGACGGCACGGGCCGGAGAAATTTCCGGCCCGCGCGGGAGGCCGGGGCCAAAGGACGAATCGAGAGAGGAACTATAGAGCGTGCAGGGTTTAGAGCGCGACATAGACATCAACAAGCTAGAGAAGATCTCTATCGGCCTAGTCTCGGCCGAGGAGATCCGGGAGTGGTCTCGCGGCGAGGTTACGAAGCCGGAGACCATCAACTACCGTACCCTTCGTCCAGAGAAGGACGGCCTGTTCTGCGAGCGCATTTTCGGTCCTTCGAAGGACTGGGAGTGCTACTGCGGCAAGTATAAGAGGATCCGGTTCAAGGGCATTATCTGCGAGCGGTGCGGCGTCGAAGTGACGCGTGCCCGCGTGCGACGCGACAGGATGGGCCACATTGAGCTGGCCGCTCCAATAGCACACGTGTGGTTTGTTAAGGGTGTGCCCAGCCGTATGGGATACCTTCTGGACATCAGTCCGAAGGACCTTGATCGGGTGCTTTATTTCGCTTCTTCCATCGTCACCTGGGTCGATCGGGAGGAGCGGGCGAACGATATCAACGTCCTGCGTGATCAAGTCGAGGACGAGATTCGCCAGCTCGAAGAGGAGCGGGACGAGGAGGTCCTGCAGACCCAGGCACTACGCACAAAGCGCGAGAGCGTCATAAGAGGCGAGAGTAGCCCGGACGAGTTCACCGAGGAGTACGCCGATATCCCCGAGGAGGATCGCGAGGCGGCGGTCCAGAGGGTGTACAAGGAGGCCGAGGAGACCGTTGCGGACATCCAGCGCTCCGTAAACGAGCAGATAGAGCTCGTTCGCCGGGCGTGGGAGGAGTTCCAGACGCTCGAGCCACGTCAGATCGTGGACGACGAGGAGCTCTTCCGGGAGATGAAGGACCGCTTCGGAGACGAGTACGGCTACGGCGTGTACTTCCGAGGCGGCATGGGCGCCGAGGCCGTGCGCGACCTCATAAGCCAGGTCGACCTCGAAGCCGAGGCCCAGGACCTCCGGGACATGGTCGAAGAGTCCAAGGGCCAGAAGCGCCAGAAGGCCATAAAGCGCCTCAAGGTCGTAGACGCCTTCCGCACGAGCGGCAACAGGCCGGAGTGGATGGTCATGGACGCCGTCCCGGTCCTGCCGCCAGATCTACGCCCGATGGTTCAGCTCGACGGCGGACGCTTCGCCACGAGCGACCTGAACGACTTATACAGGCGCGTTATCAACCGGAACAACCGTCTGCGCCGCCTGCTCGACCTTGGGGCGCCAGACGTGATCGTAAACAACGAGAAGCGGATGCTCCAGGAGGCCGTGGACGCCCTCTTTGATAACGGGCGTCGCGGCCGCGCCGTTACGGGCGCCGGCAACCGGGCGCTCAAGTCCCTCTCGGACATGCTCAAGGGTAAGCAGGGGCGCTTCCGGCAGAACCTGCTCGGCAAGCGCGTGGACTACTCCGGTCGTTCGGTGATCGTGGTCGGTCCCGGCCTCCAGATGCACCAGTGCGGTCTGCCGCGTCTCATGGCGGTCGAGCTCTTTAAGCCGTTCGTGATGAAGGTGCTCGTCGACCGGGCACTCGCGCCGAATATCCGGAGCGCCAAGCAGATGGTCGAGAGGCTTAGGCCCGAGGTGTGGGATGTCCTCGAGGACGTCATCAAGGAGCATCCGGTGCTCCTGAACCGCGCGCCGACGCTCCACCGTTTGGGCATTCCAGGCTTTCGAGCCGGTCCTGGTCGAGGGGAAGGCCATACAGGTCCACCCGCTCGTTTGCTCGGCGTTCAACGCCGACTTCGACGGCGACCAGATGGCGGTACACGTGCCGCTCTCTCCCGAGGCGCAGGCCGAGGCTCGCGTCTTGATGCTTTCGACGCAGAACATCCTCCTGCCCGCGAACGGGTTCCCGATCGCGGTTCCTTCGCAGGACATGGTTCTAGGGCTCTACTACGTGACGTACGCCGGCGACGACTTTGAGGAACAGGACGTTAAGGCGTTCATCTCCTCCTACGACGAGGCGGAGGCTGCATACAAGGAGGGATCGCTCAAAATTCACGACAAGATCCTGCTACGTCGCGATGGTAGTAAGATCGAGACGACACTCGGACGGGCGATCTTCAATGAGAACGTGGAAGGGACGCTGCGTGGATACCTCGAGGCGGCCTACGACCCATCTGATTACAACTTCGTCAACCACACGTTGAAGAAGGGCGAGGTCAAGGCCCTCGTCACCGAGTACGTGAACCGCTACCCCACCGAGCTTGTCAGCCAGCTTCTGGACACCCTCAAGAGGGTCGGGTTCCACACGGCCACACGGGCCGGTGTCTCTATCGGCAAGAACGACATTGTGGTGCCCGAGCAGAAGGGAGAAATTCTCAGCCGTTACGACAACCTGGTTAGCGAGGTCGAGGAGCAGTGGGATTCGGGCTTCATCTCCGACGAGGAGCGCCTCGAGCGGGTCATCAGCATGTGGACCCAGGCCAGGAACGAGGTTGAGCAGGCGATGAAGGACAACCTCTACCGCTTGAACCCGATCTACATGATGGCTAACTCCGGCGCCAGGGGTAACTACTCTCAGATTACGCAGCTCGCCGGTATGCGCGGCTTGATGACGAACACGAAGGGCGAGATCATCGACGAGCCCGTGAAGAGTAGCTTTATGGAGGGCCTCTCGGTGCTCGAGTACTTCACCTCAACGCACGGCGCCCGGAAGGGCCAGGCCGACACGGCCCTGCGTACGGCTGACTCGGGCTACCTCACCCGCCGCCTGGTGGACGTGTCCCAAGATGTCGTGATCCACGACGCCGATTGCGGCACCGAGGGATACGTCGAGATCCCGTTGTATCTCCAGGGGGGGCGGGGCGACGCGAACGACTCCGTCGCAGCCCGCTATCTGGCCCGTGACCTCATGGATCCGGAGACGGGCGAGGTCATCGCCGAAGCCGGCACGGATATTACGCCGAGCCTCTTCGCCTCGTGGCGCGAGCAGTTCCCGCGAGAGACCCTGGTCCCGGTACGCACGCCGTCCAAGTGCGAGAGCCCTCAGGGGGTATGTCAGGCGTGCTATGGCCGGGCGCTCTCGACTTACCGCCCGGTGGACGTCGGCGAGGCCGTCGGCATTATCGCGGCCCAAAGTATCGGGGAGCCGGGGACGCAGCTTACGATGCGTACCTTCCATACCGGCGGTATCGCCGGCGAGGACATCACGGCTGGTCTCCCAAGGGTCGTCGAGCTCTTCGAGGCGCGGCACCCCAAGGCCGAGGCCACCCTCGCCGATATCGATGGCTACGTCAGCCTTGAGGAGATCGAGAGCGACCGTCTCATAAAGGTTGTCATCACCTCTCCCGACGGCACGGAGAGCCGGGAGTACAAGGTCGAGCGCCAGCTTCTCAGGCCGGAGTTCGTTGAGGGGGCCGAGATCAGGGCCAACACCCCGATAACGGAGGGCTCCGTCTACCCGCACCAGATTCTGGAGAACGACCTGCGTTACGACCGCGGCACCACTCAGACCGAGCGTTACCTGGTCGACGAGGTGCAGAAAGTCTACCGGGCGCAGGGCGTGGACATCCACGACAAGCACATCGAGGTGATCGTACGCCAGATGCTGCGGAAGGTTGTGGTGGACGATCCCGGCGACACGAATCTCTTGCCTGAGCAGGTCGCCGACCGCTTCACGGTGCGATCCGAGAACGAGCGTGTCGAGGAGGAGGGCGGTAGCCCCGCCACCTTCCATACGGTACTCATGGGCATCACCAAGGCTTCACTCGCCACGGATAGCTTCCTCTCCGCTGCCTCTTTCCAGGAGACCGCCCGCGTTCTTACCGACGCCGCCATCGAGGGCAAGGTGGATAGTCTCGCTGGTCTGAAGGAGAACGTGATCATCGGGAAACTCATCCCGGCGGCCACGGGTATGCCTCGCTACCGGCAGCTCACGGTCATGGTCGAAGGGTATGGCACGCAGGACGTCGAAGACCTTGACATAGCGGCTTCATAAGCTTACAATAATGCGTCGCGGTTAGAAGCAGTTACAAGACCGTAACTGCTCTCGGGGTCAAGCTCCGGGCCGCGGCGCGTAATTTTGTTGTAGGACTTTTACCCCGGATGAAGGAAAGGAAGGCGCAGGCGTGCCGACTACGAATCAACTCGTGCGCGAAGAGCGCAAAGTAAAGAAAGAGAAGACGGCGACGCCGGCGTTGCAGGGGTCGCCGCAGCGGCGCGGTGTGTGCACCCGCGTTTCGACGACCACTCCGAAGAAGCCGAACTCGGCGCTGCGCAAGATCGCCAGGGTTCGCCTCACGAATCAGATGGAGGTCACGGCTTACGTGCCGGGCGAGGGTCATAACTTGCAGGAGCACTCCGTAGTCTTGGTACGCGGCGGGCGGGTGAAGGATCTACCGGGCGTGCGCTATAAGGTCGTGCGCGGAGCGTTGGACACCCTAGGGGTCTCCAATCGTAGGCAGGGCCGTTCCAAGTACGGGACCAAGAAGTAGGGGAGGGATAGGAGATGCCCAGACGAGCTGCGCCACCGAAGAGAAGGATACCGGCCGATCCCGTCTACGGGAGCGTGCTGGTGCAGCAGTTGATCAACAAGATCATGCTCGACGGTAAGAAGAGCACGGCGGAGAAGATTGTTTACGACGCCCTCTCCTTTATCGAGGAGCGGACCGGCACGAACCCGGTTACGGTCCTCAACAATGCATTGGACAACATCCGGCCGCGCCTCGAGGTCAAGAGCCGTCGCGTGGGCGGCGCGACCTACCAGGTGCCGGTCGAGGTAAACCCGCGGCGGGCTAACACGCTGTCTCTCAGATGGATGGTCGGTTACGCCCGGGCGCGGCGGGAGAAGGCGATGGGCCGGAGGCTGGCCGGCGAGATTCTGGACGCGAAGGACAATGTTGGTACTAGCGTCAAGCGGCGGGAGGACACCCACCGTATGGCCGAGGCAAACCGAGCATTCGCACATTACAGGTGGTGATAAGGAAAAATGGCTGTTTCCGTAGCTAGAAAGACCCCGCTACGGCGGGTACGAAATATCGGGATTATGGCGCATATCGACGCCGGGAAGACCACCACGACAGAGCGAATCCTGCTCTACACCGGTCTGACCCACAGGTTGGGCGAGGTCCACGACGGGAACGCCGTGATGGACTGGATGGCTCAGGAGCGCGAGCGCGGGATTACCATAACGAGCGCCGCGACGACCGTGTTCTGGGGTGGTACTGGCGAGTCCAAGAACGGCAAGGCCGGACGCCAGGAGGGCCTCCATACCCGCATCCCGGATCAATACCGAGTTAATATTATAGACACGCCCGGACATGTGGATTTTACCGTCGAGGTGGAACGGAGCCTGCGCGTGCTCGATGGTGCGATCGCGCTGTTCGACTCCGTGGCCGGGGTAGAGCCACAGTCGGAGACGGTCTGGCGGCAGGCGGACAAGTACAGCGTGCCGCGGATCGCGTTCGTCAACAAGATGGACCGCATCGGGGCCGACTTCTACAAGGCTGTGGATACCATGGTGGACCGGCTAGGGGCGAACGCCGTGCCGGTGCAGTTGCCGATCGGGGCGGAGTCCGAGTTCCGTGGGATCGTGGACCTCGTCGAGATGAAGGCGATCATGTATCTGGACGATCTGGGAGCCGAGTGGGAAGAGACGGAGATCCCGGTGGACATGCAGGCGCGGGTCCAGGAGTATCGCGAGAGGCTCATGGACGCGGTCGCCGACCAGGACGAGGAGCTAATGATGCTCTACCTGGAGGGCGAGGAGATCGACCCGGATCAGATCCGGACGGCCATCCGTAAGGCGACGCTGGACATCCGGATGACGCCGGTCTTCTGTGGATCGGCGTTCAAGAACAAAGGCGTTCAGCCGCTGCTCGACGGCGTCGTGGACTACCTGCCGAGCCCGCTCGACAGGCCGCCGGTCGTCGGCATGACGCCGGACGGCGAGGAGGTCCAGCTAGAGGCTAACGAAGACGGTCCGCTGGCGGCCCTAGCCTTCAAGGTGCAGGCCGACCCGCACGTCGGGAAGCTGACGTACATAAGGGTGTACTCGGGTACGCTCCGGAGCGGCTCTTACGTGATGAACACCACGAAGGGGCGGCGTGAGCGCGTCGGTAGGCTCCTGCAGCTGCACGCGAACAGCCGAGAGCAGCGCGAGGAAGTCTACGCGGGCGAGCTGGTGGCGGCGATCGGTCTCTCGCAGACCGGGACCGGCGACACGCTGGTCGCCGCCGAAGGCGAGCCGGTCGTGCTCGAGCAGATGATATTCCCGGAGCCGGTAATAGACCAGGCTATCGA
>LCrCPGB2_illDRAFT_1000027_pt1 | contig 14389 bp, 14 predicted proteins | sample LigCruGreenButte_FD_10705 | JGI IMG/M metagenome (IMG submission 10705)
CGGCAGGGCCGGACCGACGGGGCGATCCGGTCACGCCGACGGGGGCCAGGTCTTGGCGACCATCGTGAGGACGTCGTAGGTCGCCACGGGCTGGCCCTCGGTGTNCACCACGACGGCGTCCCAGCGCACCTCGCCGTGGTCGGCGCCGCCCCGCGGGGTGATCTGCTTGGCCGTGAGCGTGACGGTCANCTCCTCCCCCGGCTTGACCGGGGTGAGGAAGCGCAGGTTGTCGACGCCGTAGTTGGCCAGCACCGGACCCGGGTCCGGGTCGACGAACAGGCCGGCCGCCCACGAGACGATCAGGTAACCGTGGGCCACCCGACCGCCGAAGAGCGGGTTGGCGCGGGCGGCCTCCTCGTCCATGTGGGCGTAGAAGGTGTCACCGGTGAACTCGGCGAAGTGCTCGATGTCCTCGAGCGTCACCGCCCGCGGGCCGGCGGTCACCGAGTCGCCGATGCGCAGCTCGGCCAGCGACTTGCGGAACGGGTGGACGCCGTCGTCGGTCCGGCGGGCCCCGGCCACCCAGCGACCCCCGATGGCGGTGAGCATGTCGGGCGAGGCCTGGACGGCGGTGCGCTGCATGTGGTGCAGCACGCCACGGATGCCGCCCAGCTCCTCGCCGCCGCCGGCCCGGCCGGGCCCCCCGTGGACCAGCACCGGCAGGGGCGAGCCGTGGCCGGTGTTCTCCCTCGCGTCGTCGCGGTCGAGCACCAGGATGCGGCCGTGGGCGTGCGCGGCGCCGAGCACGAACTCGCGCGCCACCGCCTCGTCGTGGGTCACGATCGAGCCGACCAGGCTGCCCTGCCCGCGGGCGGCNAGCTCGACGGCGTGGGCGACCCCGTCGTAGGGCAGCACGGTGCTCACCGGGCCGAAGGCCTCCACGTCGTGCGGCTCGGCGGCGGTGACGTCGTCGCAGCGCAGCAACATCGGCGGCAGGAAGGCACCGCGGTCGCGGTCGGCGCCGACCACCTCGAAGTCCTCGGGGTCGCCGGCGACCAGCTCCGCGACGCCGCGCAGCGCCTTGAGCGAGCGGAGCACCTCCTCGCGCTGGTAGAGACTGGCCAGGGCGCCCATGGTCACGCCCTCGGCGCCCGGCGCACCGACGACGACCCGCGCCAGCCGCTCGCGGGTGGCCTCGACGACGTCGTCGGCCAGCTCGCGAGGGACCAGGGCGCGGCGGATGGCGGTGCACTTCTGGCCGGCCTTGACCGTCATCTCGGTGACCAGCTGGTCCACGAAGAGGTCGAACTCGGGGGTGTCCGGGGTGGCGTCCGGGCCGAGCACCGAGCAGTTGAGCGAGTCGGCCTCGGCGTTGAACCGCACCGAGTCGGCCACCACGGCCGGGTGGCTGCGCAGCTTGCGGGCCGTGGACGCCGACCCGGTGAAGAAGACGAGGTCCTGCCCGGCGAGGTGGTCCAGGACGCCGGAGGCACTGCCGGCGAGCAGCTGCACCGAGCCCTCGGGCAGCAGGCCGGACGCCACGATCGTCCGGAACACCGCCTCGGTGAGGTAGGCGGTCTGGCTGGCCGGCTTGACCACCGTCGGCACGCCGGCGAGGAAGGCCGGGGCCAGCTTCTCGAGGAAGCCCCACACCGGGAAGTTGAAGGCGTTGATCTGCACCGCCACGCCCCGCAGCGGGGTGTAGAGGTGCTGGCCGGCGAAGGTGCCGCGCTTGCCGAGCGGCTCGACCGGTCCGTCCAGGACGGTCGTGTCGTCGGGCAGCTCACGCCGGGCCTTCGACGCGTAGGACAGCACCGTCCCGAAGCCGCCGTCGACGTCGACCGCGCTGTCCCGGTCCGTGGCGCCGGTGCGGCGGGACAGCGCGTAGAACTCGTCCTTGCCGGCCATCAGGCGCAGGCCCAGCTGCTTGAGCAGGCCGGCCCGCTGGTGGAACGTCAGCTCGCGCAGGGCCGGCCCGCCCACGGTGCGGGCGTGGTCGAGCATCGCGGGCACGTCGAGGCCGGTGCTGCTGATGCGGGCGACGGTCGCGCCGGTCACCGCGTCGGCGATCGGCGTCCCGTCGTCCGGTGCGGCGTACCACCGGCCGGCCACGTAGCTCTCGAGCAGGGGTGCGGTCATCGGGGCTCCTCGGCGGAGGGGTGGGTCAGGACGGCCGGGCGCGCAGGCCCTGGAAGGTCGTGGCGACGAGTGCGTCGGCGAGGTCGTCGGCGGAGAGGCCGCCGTCGGGCCGGTACCACTCGGTGAGCGAGTTGACGGTGCCGAACAGCAGCCGGCTGGTGACGGCGGGGTCGACGTCGGGACGGACGTCGCCCTCCTCCTCGGCGGCCCGCACGAGGTCGGTCACGATCCGGTCGAACTCGCGGCGTCGCCGCAGCGCCGCCTCCTCGACCGGGGAGTTGCCGCGCACCCGCAGCAGCAGGGTGACGAACGGCAGCTGCTCGGTCAGCACGCGGACCGAACCCCGGACGACGTGCTCGAGCCGGTCGATGGCCGGCCCGCTGGTGGCGCCCGGCTCCGCGGTGACGGCGAACAGCGCGTCCAGCGCGCGGTCGAGTGCCAGCCGCAGCAGCTCCACCTTGCTGGGCACGTGGTGGTAGATCGCCGACTTGGTGATGCCGAGGCGCGCCGCCAGCTCGTCCATGCTCGTGGCGTCGTAGCCGCGCTCGTTGAAGACCGCGACCGCGATGTCCAGCAGCGAGTCCAGCGAGTGCCCGGGTCGGCCGCGCCGGAGCCGGGCCGGGTCCGCCGTGGCCGTCATGCGCGGTCCCCTGTCATCGGTTCGCTCCGCGGGGCGCTCCACTCCTCGCTCGCAGAGCTCGCTGCGATGCTCACGCCCCTGTCCGCTCACGAAGGTCGTACAGCCGCTTGAGCTTGCCCACCGACCGGGCCAGGGTCTCCGGGTCGACCACCAGGACCTCGATGCTCGTGCCGACCGTGTCCTTGACCGCCTTGGCCACCTCGCCGGCGGCGACGGCCCGGCGCTCGGCCGGGCAGTCCGGGCGCGCCTCGACCCGGCAGGTGAGGTGGTCCATCCGGCCTCGCGTGGTCAGCTCCAGGGTGAAGTGCGGCGACAGCCCGGGCGTGCGGAGGACGATCTCCTCGATCTGGGTCGGGAAGAGGTTCACCCCGCGCAGGATGATCATGTCGTCGGTGCGGCCGGTGATCTTCTCCATCCGGCGCATCCCGGGTCGGGCGGTGCCGGGCAGGAGACGGGTGAGGTCCCGGGTGCGGTAGCGGATGACCGGCATGGCCTCCTTGGTCAGCGAGGTGAAGACGAGCTCGCCCTGCTCCCCCTCCGGCAGGACCTCGCCGGTGAGCGGGTCGATGACCTCCGGGTAGAAGTGGTCCTCCCAGACGTGCAGGCCGTCCTTGGTCTCCACGCACTCCTGGGCGACGCCGGGGCCCATGACCTCGGACAGGCCGTAGATGTCGACGGCCTCGATGTCGAGGCGGTCCTCCATCTCACGGCGCATCTGCTCGGTCCACGGCTCGGCGCCGAAGATGCCGACCTGGAGCGAGGACGACCGGGGGTCGATGCCCTGCTTCTCGAACTCGTCGATGACGGTGAGCATGTAGGACGGCGTCACCATGATGACCCGCGGCTGGAAGTCCTGGATGAGCTGCACCTGGCGGGGGGTCATGCCACCGGAGACGGGGATGACCGTGCAGCCCAGCTTCTCGGCGCCGTAGTGGGCGCCGAGGCCGCCGGTGAACAAGCCGTACCCGTACGCGTTGTGCAGCTTGTCGCCGGCCCGCCCGCCGGCCGCGCGGATCGACCGGGCCATGACCGTGGCCCAGGTGTCGATGTCGCGCTCGGTGTAGCCGACGACGGTCGGCCGCCCGGTCGTGCCGGAGGACGCGTGCACCCGCCGGACCTGGTCCTGCGGGACGGCGAACATGCCGAACGGGTAGTTGTCCCGCAGGTCGGCCTTGCTCGTCGTGGGGAACCGCGCGAGGTCCGACAGCTCCCGGCAGTCGTCGGGGTGCACGCCCGCGGCGTCGAAGGCCTGCCGGTAGTGCGGCACGTTCTCGTAGGCGTGCCGCAGCGTCCCCTGCAGGCGCTCCAGCTGCAGGGCCCGGAGCTCGTCGACGGACAGGCGCTCCGCCGGGTCGAGGAGCGCCTCGTCGGGGGGCGCCCCCAGGCGCCGGGTGGTCCCGCTCGTCACAGCCGTCATGGCGGGTGCCTCCGTGGTGCAGCGTCGTCGCCGGACGGTCGGCGGAGGACGTCGAGCCCAAATACCGACCGGATGGTCAGGTAATCAACTCCTCACCGGAGGCCTTGTCAAGCCTCCCCGAGGAAGTCCCGCGGCGGGCTTGTGCAGAAGCGCCTGGTCGTGCAGACTCATTACCGACCGTCCGGTCAGTAATTGGCTCGAGTCGCACCCCGAGGGAACGAGATGTCGGCACCCACACTGGAACGGCCCGCCCCCGACGAGGCCGCGCTGCAGCAGCAGTTCGACGCCACCATCGCCGCCGACCACCGCGTCGAGCCACGCGACTGGATGCCCGAGGGCTACCGCAAGACCCTGATCCGGCAGGTGGCACAGCACGCGCACTCCGAGATCATCGGGATGCAGCCCGAGGGTGACTGGCTGCTGGCCGCCCCCAGCCTGCGACGCAAGGCGATCCTGCTGGCCAAGGTCCAGGACGAGGCCGGCCACGGGCTCTACCTCTACTCGGCGGCGGAGACCCTCGGTGCCGACCGCGCCGACCTCACCGACAAGCTGATCGAGGGCCGGCAGAAGTACAGCTCGATCTTCAACTACCCGACGCTCACCTACGCCGACGTCGGCGTCATCGGCTGGCTGGTCGACGGCGCGGCCATCTGCAACCAGGTGCCGCTGTGCCGCTCCTCCTACGGGCCCTACGCCCGCGCGATGATCCGCGTCTGCAAGGAGGAGTCCTTCCACCAGCGGCAGGGCTACGAGCTGCTGATGACGATGATGCGCGGCACCCCCGAGCAGCGGGCGATGGTGCAGGACGCCGTCGACCGGTGGTGGTGGCCGTCGCTGATGATGTTCGGCCCGCCGGACGACGACAGCCCCAACTCCGCGCAGTCGATGGCGTGGGGCATCAAGCGGCACAGCAACGACGAGCTGCGCCAGCGGTTCGTCGACATGACCGTGCCGCAGGCGGACTTCCTCGGCGTCACGCTCCCCGACCCGGAGCTGTCCCTGGACCCGGAGACCGGCCACCACCGGTTCGGTGCCATCGACTGGGCCGAGTTCAAGCGCGTCATCAGCGGCGACGGTCCGGCCAACGCCGAGCGCATCGCGCGCCGCCGCGCCGCGCGCGACGACAACGCGTGGGTCACCGAGGCGGCGACCGCCTACGCCACCAAGCACTCCGCCGGGGAGCACGCGGCATGAGCACCGACGCGACGACGACGCCCGAGCGAGCATCGCAGGGAGCGCCAGCGACCGAGGAGCGGAACGAGGGCGGAGTCGAGCCGATGGACACCGTCACCGCCGAGGGCGGTCACGGCGCCGTCCCCACCGGGCCGGAGGTGCCGGTCGCGCCGCAGCCGTCGGCGACCCGGCGGGACTGGCCGCTGTACGAGGTGTTCGTCCGCGGCAAGCGTGGCCTCAACCACGTGCACGTCGGCTCGCTGCACGCCCCGGACGACGAGATGGCCGTGCACGCCGCCCGTGACGTCTTCACCCGGCGCAACGAGGGCGTGAGCATCTGGGTGGTCCGGGCCGCGGACATCACCGCGTCGAGCCCCGACGAGAAGGACCCGATGTTCGCCCCGAGCGGCGACAAGGTCTACCGGCACCCGACCTTCTACGAGATCCCCGAGAACGTCCCNNACCNTGGNAGANGGNCCACCCNTCCNCCCACGCCTCGCAAGCTCGGCGCGGGCNCCTGAAGGGTGGCCGTTCCATCACGTCACCAGGCAAGGAGAGTCCNGTCGTGGCTCATGAGGAGACCGTCTACGAGGCGCTGGACCACGCCCACGGGGGCGAGGGGCACTGGGCCTTCGGCACCGGGTTCGACGAACCCCTCGCCGGCGTCGACACCACCGTCCCCGACGGCATCGACCCCGCCGACCTGGGCGCCTACTGCCTCATGCTCGGCGACGACGCCCTGGTGCTCGCGCAGCGGCTGACCCAGTGGGTCACCGCCGCACCCGAGCTCGAGGAGGAGGTCGCGATCGCCAACGTCGCGCTCGACCTGCTCGGCCAGGCCCGGCTGCTGCTGGCCCGCGCCGGCTCGGTCGGCGTGCTCGGCCGCTCCCGGTCACTGGCGACGGAGAGCATCCCCGACGAGGACGCGCTGGCCTACTTCCGGGACCCCGACGAGTTCCGCAACACCGGCCTGGTCGAGGCGGAGAACGGCGACTTCGGGCAGACGATGGTCCGCCTGCTGGTGGCCTCGACCGTCCGGCTGGCGGTGTTCGCGCGGCTGCGGGAGTCCCGCGACCCGGTGCTCGCGGCGATCGCGGCGAAGGGCGTCAACGAACTGGCCTACCACCGCGACCACGCGGCACGGTGGGTCCTGCGCCTGGGCGACGGCACGGNGGAGTCGCACCGGCGAGTGCAGGCCGGCGTCGACGCGGTCTGGCCACTGCTGGGCGACGTCCTCACCGCCACCGACGTCGAGCAGCGGCTCGTCGCCGGCGGGGTCGCCGTCGACCCGGCCGACGTCCGCGAGGAGGTGCACTCCGTGCTCACCCGGGTCCTCGACCAGGCCACCCTGCGGGTGCCCGACTGGCCGGCCGACGTCCCGCCGCGCGGCCGGGTCGGCGAGCACGGCCCGGAGCTGACCGCCCTGCTGGACACCCTCCAGGGCCTCGCCCGGCAGCACCCGGCAGCGACGTGGTGACCGCCGTGACCCTCGAGCCGGACACCGCCGTCGACCCGCGGGCGGTCGCCGAGACCGTGACCGACCCCGAGCTGCCCGCGCTGACCCTCGCCGACCTGGGCGTCCTCCGCGACGTGCGGGTCCAGGACGACACGGTCGTCGTCGACATCACCCCCACCTACAGCGGCTGCCCGGCCATGGGCGTGATGCGTGCCGACCTGCTGCACGCCCTGCACTCGGCCGGCTTCGACGACGTCGAGGTCCGCACCGTCCTCTCCCCCGCGTGGAGCACCGACTGGATCAGCGACGAGGGCCGCCGCAAGCTCGCCGAGGCCGGCATCGCCCCACCGGGGAGGGCACCCGCGCGCGCTCCGGGGCCCGTGCCGCTGCAGCTCGGCGCGACCCGCCGCACCGCCGCCTGTCCGTTGTGCGGCTCGACCGACACCGAGGAACTGAGCGAGTTCAGCGCGACCGCCTGCAAGGCGCTGCGCCGCTGTCGCAGCTGCCGCGAGCCCTTCGAGCACGTCAAGGAGATCTGAGCGTGTCGACTAGGCGCCGGGCACGGTTCCACCCGCTGAAGGTGGCCCGCGTCGAGCAGCTGACCGACGACGCGGTCGCGGTCACCTTCGACGTCCCACCGGAGCTGGCCGAGGACTACGCGTTCAAGCCGGGGCAGGCACTCACCCTGCGCCGGGTGGACGGCGACCGCGACGAGCGCCGCTCCTACTCCATCTGCGCACCGGTGGGCGCCGCCCCCCGGGTGGGCGTGCGCGAGGTGCCCGGCGGCTTCTTCTCCTCCTACCTCGTGCACGAGGTCGAGGCCGGCGACGAGATCGAGGTGCTGCCGCCGTCGGGGACCTTCACCGCCGACCTGTCCGTCCCCGCCGACCACGTCTTCGTCGTCGCCGGCTCGGGCATCACCCCGGCACTGTCGCTGGCTGCCAGCGTGCTGCGCGACGGCGAGTCCACCGTCACCGTCTTCTACGGCAACCGCCGCACCAACACGGTCATGTTCGCCGACGAGCTCGCCGACCTGAAGGACCGCTACGGCACCCGCCTGCAGCTCGTGCACGTGCTCTCCCGCGAGCCCCGGGACGCCGAGCTGACCAGTGGCCGGCTCGACCGCGACCGCCTGCACACGTTGATCGAGGCGTTCGTCGACGCCGGGCACGTCGACCACTGGTGGCTGTGCGGCCCGCACGGGATGGTCGGCGACGCCCGCGACCTCCTGGCCNAACTNGGCGTGCCGGCCGACCGGGTGCACCAGGAGCTGTTCTACGTCGACGACGTCCCGCCGCAGCCCGTCCGCGGTGACGAGCAGACCATCGAGGGCCCGAGCAGCCAGGTCACCGTCGTCCTCGACGGCCGGTCGACCACGCTNGCCCTGCCCCGCGACGTGCCCGTGCTCGACTCGGCCCAGCGGGTCCGCGGCGACCTGCCCTTCGCCTGCAAGGGCGGCGTGTGCGGCACCTGCCGGGCGCGGGTCACCGACGGCGAGGTGGAGATGCGGCGCAACTACGCCCTCGAGCCCTCGGAGGTCGAGGCGGGCTACGTGCTCACCTGCCAGACCGTGCCGCTCTCCGAGACCGTGACCGTCGACTTCGACGCGTGACACCGTGCGCGACCAGGTGCTGCGGGTCGAGGCCCACGGCGGTGTGGCCACCCCATCGCCGCAACGGCCGGCCCGCCGGGTCCCCGCGTGATCCCCGTCCCCGTCGGGGAGGCCGCCGAGCTGGACGTCGTGGTGACGCCGGAGATGACCGTCCGGTTCGACGAGCTCGGACCCGTTCACCCGGTGTACGCGACCTACTCGATGGCCAAGCACTTCGAGGAGGCGGGCCGCAAGCTCCTGCTCCGCCACCTCGAGCCGGGCGAGGCCGGCATCGGGCGGTCGGTGTCGGTCGAGCACCTCGGCCCGAGCTGGGTCGGTGACACCATCCGGGTGACCGCCACGTGCGTCGAGACGCGCGGCAACCGGCTCACCTGCGCGTGCAGCGCCGTCGACGCCGACGGTCGCGAGCTGGGCCGCGGCACGACGGTGCAGGTCGTCCTGCCCGAGGAGGAGCTGGACGCCCGCCTCGGCGCGGGGTCCCGCAGGCGGTCCCCACGTAGACGGTGAGGGAGAGCCTGCGGCGTGCTCGGCCGTGGGACGTGACCGCCGAGGTGGTGCTGCTCCAGACCGGCCGGGTCGTCCGGCGTCCGGTGGAGGGCGGGAGCAGCCACCGGTCCGCCGGGTCGGCTCCGGACACGGTCGGGAGACCAGGGGTCGGGTGGACGTTGTGCTCGCCACCACCGTCCGATAGCTTCGCGCCCGTCGGGTTACTGACCTTTCGGTCAGTAACAACTCGAGGGGCATCCCGAGGTCACCATGACGGCTCGCACGGACACGGCACCGGACACACGCCATCGGATGAGCGCCGAGGAGCGCAAGGTCCTCGCGGGGACGCTCGCCGGCACCACGATCGAGTGGTACGACTTCTTCATCTACGCCCAGGCCGCGGGCCTGGTGCTGGCGCCGCTCTTCCTGGCGCCGGTGAGCGAGGACTCCCCCGGGCTCGCCACGGTCATCTCGCTCGCGACGATCGGGATCAGCTTCCTGTTCCGCCCCCTGGGCGCCGTCGTCGCCGGGCGCTTCGGCGACCGCCTGGGCCGCAAGAAGATGCTCGTGTTCACGTTGGTCCTGATGGGTGCCGCGACCGCCCTGATCGGCCTGCTCCCGACCTACGGGCAGATCGGGATCGCCGCGCCGGCACTGCTGGTCCTGCTGCGGATCCTGCAGGGCTTCTCCGCGGGCGGCGAGTGGGGTGGCGCGGCGCTGATGTCGGTGGAGCACGCACCGGTGAACCGTCGCGGGTTCTTCGGCGCGTACCCGCAGATCGGCGTGCCGATCGGGATGATCCTGGCGACCGGCGTGCTGTGGGTCCTGAGCACCGTCACGACGCCGGAACAGTTCTCGTCCTGGGGCTGGCGGATCCCGTTCCTCTTCTCCGTCGTCCTCATCGTGATCGGCTACCTCATCCGGCGCGCCGTCGAGGAGAGCCCCGTCTTCAAGGAGATGCGGCTGCGGAAGAAGGAGTCCGCCGCTCCGCTGCGCGACCTCTTCCGGCGCAACACCAGGGAGGTCGTCCTCACCGCGCTCATCTTCGTCGCGAACAACGCGGCCGGTTACCTGCTCATCGCGTTCTTCATCGCCTACGCCACCGGGGCCCTGGAGATGCCGCGGGAGTCGGTGCTCCTGGCGACCACGCTGGCCTCGTTCGGCTGGCTGGTCTTCACCATGTACGGCGGCGCGCTGTCCGACCGGATCGGCCGGGTGCGCACCTTCCAGATCGGCTACGCCCTGGTCTTCGCCTGGATGATCCCGCTGTTCCTGCTGATCGACACCCGCAACATCTGGCTCTACGGGCTCGCGCTGTTCCTGCTGACCATCGGTCTCGGGCTCTCCTACGGGCCGATGTCCGCCATGTACGCGGAGATGTTCCCCGTCGCGGTCCGCTACTCCGGCGTCTCCATCGGGTACGCGCTCGGCGCGATCCTGGGCGGCGCCTTCGCCCCGATGATCGCTCAGCTCCTCCTGCAGTCGACCGGGTGGTCGGGGTCGGTCGGCATCTACATCATGGCGCTCTGCGTCGTCTCCTTCGTGGCGGTGACCGTCGCCGGCGAGACCCGCGGGAACGACCTGCGGGTCGCCGAGGCCCACGACCAGTACCTGCGCGAGCACCCCGAGGCGGCCCGCGAGCTGGGGCACCGGACCTGAGGGCCTGGCACGGGAGCCCGGTCAGCCGGTCCGCGCGGTCACCTCGTCGGACTCCCGCAGTCCGGCGGCCGCGAGTGCGGCCGGCAGGCCGTCGTCGTGACGCTCGAAGGACGCGATGGCGCCTCCGGCCACGCGGAAGCGCGCGGCGACGACGGCCCGGCCGCGCTCGGCCCCCGTCGCCGGGTCGACCCAGGTGGCGTCCTGCTCGACGACGACGGCGCCGTCGGCTCCGCAGAACCAGCGCAGCGGGCGGGCGCTGAACCCGGCGCGCACCATCCACGGGCCCAGGACCTCACGTCCCCGCACGCTCCCCCGCGGCCCGACGACCTCGACGTCCGGCGCGCACAGCGCCCTGGCGGCCGCGGCGTCGGCGCGGTCCACCGCCTCCAGCCAGGCCTCGACGACCGCGAGCTGTCCCGTCACGACGGAGACCGTAGCGGCCTCTGCATGGGGAGCGGCTCCTCCGGGCACTTCGAGGACCCGTCCGCAGTCGACCGGTAGGAGCACCCCGTGACGACCACCCGCACCCGCCGCTGGCGCCTCGCCGCCGCCGGCATCGCCATCGCCGCGACCTCGTTCACCACCGCCGCGTGCGGCTCCGACGTCGTGGACGACGGCGTCGAGCAGGAGGTCGAGGACACCGGCAACGAGGTCGAGGAGGAGGTCGACGACGCGACGAACGAGGAGGACGACGGCTGACCCGACGCGCGGGTCCCGCGGCCGGCGCGATCCCTCCGGCCGCGTGACCGCTGTCCACGCGGGGTACGGCGGCCGCTCGTGAGCACCGACGCGACCACCAGCTCGGCGACCCGCGCGCAGCGGCTCGACCGGCTGCCGTTCACCCGGGAGCACGGCCGGCTCGTCGTCGGGTCCGGCCTGGGCTGGGCGCTGGACGCGATGGACGTCGGGCTCATCTCCTTCGTGATGGCCGCGCTCGCCGTCCAGTGGTCGCTGACCCCTTCCGAACTGGGCTGGATCGGGTCGATCGGGTTCGTCGGGATGGCGCTGGGCGCCACCCTCGGCGGGCTGCTGGCCGACCGGATCGGGCGGCGGCAGGTCTTCGCGCTCACGCTGCTGGTCTTCGGCCTGGCGACCGGTGCCGCCGCGCTGGCCTGGTCGGTGGCCTCGCTGCTGGTGTTCCGCTTCCTCATCGGGCTGGGGCTGGGCGCCGAGCTGCCGGTCGCCTCGACGCTGGTCAGCGAGTACGCGCCGGCCCGGATGCGCGGCCGGGTGGTCGTCGCGCTGGAGGCGTTCTGGGCGGTCGGCTGGCTGCTGGCCGCGCTGATCGGCTACTTCGTCGTCCCCCGGAGCGACGCCGGCTGGCGGTGGGCGCTGGCACTGGGCGCCGTCCCCGCGCTGTACGCGGTGGTGGTGCGCCGTGGGCTGCCGGAGTCGGTGCGCTTCCTCGAGCTGCGCGGCCGCACCGACGAGGCCGAGGCCGCGGTGCGCCGCTTCGAGTCGGCGGCCGGGGTCGCCCCGGTGCCCTCGGCCGCCCCGCGGCCGACCCCGGCGCCGCGCCCGGGCACGCTGTGGGCCGCGGGCTCCCGCCGGCGGACGGCGGCGCTGTGGGCGGTGTGGTTCGGCATCAACTTCGCCTACTACGGCGCCTTCATCTGGCTGCCCACGCTGCTGGTCGCCTCGGGCTTCTCGCTGGTGCGCTCGTTCGGCTTCACGCTGCTGATCACGCTGGCCCAGCTGCCCGGTTACGCCGCCGCCGCGGTGCTCGTCGAGCGCTGGGGACGGCGACCGACGCTGATCGTCTTCCTGCTCGGCTCCGCGGTCGGCGCGGGGGCGTTCGCGCTGGCCGCCGGGGACACCGCCGTCCTGGTCACCGGCATGGTGCTGTCCTTCTTCAACCTGGGCGCCTGGGGTGCGGTCTACGCGGTGACGCCGGAGGTCTACCCCACCGCGCTGCGCGCCACCGGCGCGGGTGCGGCCGCCGGGTTCGGCCGGATCGCCTCGATCGCCGCACCGCTGTGCGTGCCGCCGCTGCTGGCCGCCGGCGGCAACGGCCTGGTGTTCGGCACCTTCGCCGCCTTCTTCGTGCTCGCCGCGCTGGCCGCCGGGGCGCTGCCCGAGCTGCGTGGCGAGTCGCTGGAGGCCGCCCCGGCCTGAGTGCAGAGGACTCTTCGCACAGGGTTCTGGTGCGCCGGGACCGGGTGCTGCAGCGGCTCCTGGTGATCTCCTTCGCGACCGGTGTGGCGCTCATCTCGATCGAGCTGCTCGGCCCGCTGCACGTCGCCGGTCTCGCCGGCGGCCGTACCGAGGGAGCGGCGGTGTTCGGCGTGGTCATGGCGGTGTCCTTCACCGCGGCCGGCCTGGGGTCGCTGTCGGCCCCGGCCGCGCGCCGGGCCGCCCGAGGTCCGGTGGCGTGGGTCAGCGGGGTCAGCGCCGTGCTCGCGGCCCTCAGCGTCGCAGCGGTGGCGCTCGCCCCCGGGCTGGCGGTCGCCGCGACCGCCGTCGTGCTCTTCCACCTGCTCAACGCGATCGGCTGGCCGGTGCGCCGGCAACTCCTCCACGAGCGGACGACGAGCAGTCGGCGCTCGACGACGGTCTCGGCGAGGTCGCTGGCCCTCCTGTCCGGCGGCCTGCTCGGCAACCTGCTGCTGCCCCGCCTGGCGGAGACGGGCGGGACGGCGACCGGTCCCCTGGCCGGCGCGGCCGCCGTCCTGGTCATGGCCCTGCTCTCCCCCGGTCTGCGCCGGGCACGACGCCCTGTCGGGTCCGCCTGCGACCGGTTGGAGGTGGACCGGGTACAGCGGGTCCGTCGCGGGTAGCGGCCTGACATGGCTGAAGCGACCCGTGACCACCTGCAGGGCCTGAAGGTCGCCATCACCGGCGCCAGCGGCAACCTCGGGACGGCGCTGCTGCGCCGGCTCACCGCACCCGGCAGCGGGGTGGCCGAGGTCCGGGGACTCGCCCGGCGCCAACCGCCGTCCATCACCCCCTACGACGGCGTGCAGTGGCACCTCGCCGACCTCGGCGAGACCCGCAGCGAGCACGAGCTGACCCGTTTCCTCGACGGCGTCGACGCCGTGGTCCACCTGGCCTGGGCACTGCAGCCGGGCCGGCAGCCGGAGCGGCTGCACCGGGTCAACGTCGACGGCACCCGCCGCCTGGCGCGCGCCGCCGCGGCCGCCGGCGTCGCGCACTTCGTGCACACCTCCTCGCTCGGCGCCTACGCCGCGGGCGCGGGCGACCGGCAGGTCGCCGAGGACTGGCCGGTCACCGGCATCCCCAGCTCCCAGTACAGCCGGGACAAGTCGCAGGCCGAGCTGGTCGTCCGCGAGCTGCTCGGCTCCCGCGAGGGGACGACGCTCACCGTCGTCCGCCCGACGCTGGTGCTGCAGCCGGAGGCCAGCAGCGAGATCGGCCGCTACTTCCTCGGCCCGCTGCTGTTCGGCGCCGCCCGCCTCCTGCCCGTCTCCGTGGCGCGGCTGCTCCCGCTCCCCCTGCCGTCGCTGCGGGTGCAGGTCGTGCACGCCGACGACGTCGCCGACGCCATCGTGCGGATGCTCGACCGCCGCGCCCCCGGGCCGTTCAACCTCGCCGCGGAGCCGACCTTCGACGCCGACGGCCTCGCCCGCGCGCTGGGCACCGTACGGGTGCCGGTCCCGGCGGTCGCGGTGCGGGCGGCGCTGTCGGCCGCCTTCCACGCCCACCTCGTGCCGACCGAGCCCGGCTGGCTCGACCTGGGCCTGCAGGCACCGGCGCTCGACACCGGCCGGGCCCGCCGGCTGCTGGACTGGACGCCCGCGCACGCGGGGGACGACGTGCTGCGTCAGTTCGTCGCCGCCCTCGGCCGCGGCGAGGGCGCGCCCGGCGCACTGCTGCAGCCGGCCGGCGGGCCCGAGCGCGACCCCGGCA
>LCrCPGB2_illDRAFT_1000028_pt1 | contig 14080 bp, 13 predicted proteins | sample LigCruGreenButte_FD_10705 | JGI IMG/M metagenome (IMG submission 10705)
ACCGCGGTCAGCAGCCGCTGGGAGGCCCTGCCAGCCGCGGGCGGAGCCTGACCAGTACTGGCTCCTGTTGCAGGTCAGGTTCCGAGCAGGGCACCGGCGAGCAGGTGCTGTCGGTGCAGCTGTGCCGTTCGGATCAGTCGCTGCTCGTCACCCGCGAGGAAGGCATCGAGCATGACCTGGTGCTCGGTCTGCAGGGTCTCCTGCCCGTACCTGTCCAGCTTGTTCGCGGCTCGATAGGTCTCGGTGGCGTCCCACAGGCCTTCGAGCAGACGGAGCAGTCGCGGCATGCGGCAGGGTGCGAGGACGGCCTCGTGGAGACGTCGACCGTTCTCCATGAAGGCGTTGACCTGCCCGTGGGTGAGGGCCTCCTCGGCCGCTGCGCAGGCCTCTCGAGCCGCGACGCGGTCGGTGTCCGTGGAGTGCTCCAGCGCCCGCCGCAGGGCCTCGTCCTCGAGCAGCGCGCGGAGGTAGTAGATCTCCTCGATCTCCTCGGCGGTGAGGCTGGGGACGGCGAAGCCCACGTGCGGGCGGTGCGTCACCAGCCCCTCTCCCTCGAGGATCATGAGTGCCTCGCGAACCGGGATCCGGCTGACCCCCATGGCTCCGGCGACTGCGTCGACCCGGATCACGGTCCCTGGACGCAGCTCCCCGTCGTTGATCTGACGCCGCAGCTCCCGGAGGACTGCCTCCTGCATGGTCGGCGGTCGGAACGTGGTCACCACCTGCCACCTCGCTCTGCTCCCGTACGTGGCAGGTAGTGTGCCTCCCTGGGGCCGTCATCGCGTCCCTCCGCGCGCCTGGAAGGCGCGCCAGCCGCCGTGGTGGGAGATGTCGGCGAGGCCCTGTCCTCGGGCGTGCACCTCGGGACGCAGCACGACGGCGAGGCTCGCCGACCCGTCGGCGAGCTCGATCACGGCGAGCTCGAGTTCGGGCGGCTCCACCGGCATGAACTCGTCGCGGACGGCCTCCAGGGGTAGCGCGTACAGCTCCCCGGGAACGGAGACCCCACCCTCGGCGACTGGCCACAGGGCTGGAAAGCGCCCGTCGCAGACGTAGAAGCGGTAGCGGGGAGCTGTTCTGGCCTCACCGAGGTACGTGTGGTGGGCGATGCTGGGATGCACGCGGCCTCCCCGCATGCCCTCGCCGTTGAGGAAGAGCGGGACGGTGACGCCCCCCTCAGGCGCGGCTGCTGCTGTCATGTGCTCGCTCCTCGTCGTCGTCGGTCACCCAGTCGGCGGCGACTCGCATGGCCAGCCGCTCCAGGAGAGGGCCCGCCTCGCTCATGCAGCGGGCGGGGTCGGGCTCGATGTCGGTCAGCGCGTACGCGGCGCGGATCCCGGTGGGTGCCAGGTCCGTGAGGTCCAGCAGCGAGCGGCCCGCGACGGCGACGACCGGCACGTCCGCCGCGCGGGCGGCTGCGGCCACACCGGCGGGTGCCTTGCCGTGCAGGGTCTGCTCGTCCAGCGAGCCCTCGCCGGTGACCACCAGGCCCACACCGGGCAGCGCAGCGCGGAAGCCGACGAGGTCGAGGACGAGGTCGATCCCCGGTCGCAGCGTCGCACCGAGAACGGCCAGCGCGGCGAACCCCACGCCACCGGCCGCGCCGGCACCCGGGCGGTCGGCCACGTCGTCACCGGTCACGGACCGCACCGCCTGGGCCCACTGTGACAGCGCGGCGTCGAGCTCGGCGACGTCGGCGGGGGAGGCCCGCTTCTGGGGTCCGTAGACGGCTGCGGCGCCGCGTGGCCCGAGCAGCGGGTTGTCCACGTCCGAGGCGACGACCACCTCGGCTTCCCCCAGGGCCGGGTGGAGGCCCGCGAGGTCCAGTGACTCGACGGCTGCCAAGGCGGCACCCCCGCGTCCGACCTCGCGGCCCCCGGCGTCCAGCAGGCGTGCGCCCAGCGCTTGCACGAGTCCCGCGCCGCCGTCCGTGGACGCGCTGCCCCCGACGCCGAGCACGATGCGCCGGCATCCCGCGTCGAGCGCGGCACGGACGACCTCGCCCGTGCCGTAGCTCGACGCGGTTCGCGCCATCGCCCGCCCGTCGGGCAGCAGGCGCAGGCCCGACACGTCGGCCATCTCGACCACGGCGACACCGTTGCGCTCGGCATAGGCGGTCTCCACCGGTTCGCCGGTCGGCCCCTCGGCACGCACCGGCACCCGCCGGTACCCGGCGGAGAGCGCGGCGTCGAGCGTGCCGTCGCCGCCGTCGGCCACCGGCACCTGGACGACCTCCGTGGCGGGGGCGGCCCGGATCAGCCCGGCGGCCAGGTGGGCGGCGACCTCCGGCGCGGACAGGGAACCCCTGAACTTGTCCGGCGCGATGACGACGCGCATGAGACCTCCTGGGTCGGGTCGACGGCGGCAACGGGCGGCCCCTGCAGGTCCCGCCGCGGCCCCNTCCAGGGCCCGGCCCCGTCCCGAGGCTCGCCGCGAGCTTGCGAGGGGTGGGGAGGACGGGGTCCNNCCACGGTGAGGCGGACGGGGTCCTTCTCCGAGGCGTGGGGAGGAGGGCGGCGCTTCTTCAGTCGAGCAGCTGCATCTCGTCGAGGTCCAGCACGGAGATGGCGGTGGGCGCATCCTCGCCCCTGCTGGCCAGCTCCTCGAACTCCACGACGTTGTCCAGCTCGGTGCCCATGGAGATGTTGGTGACCCGCTCGAGGATGACCTCCACGACCACGGGCACGCGGTGCTCGACCAGCAGCTTCTTCGCCTCCTCCAGGGCCGGGCCGATCTGGTCGGGTTCGTGCACCCGCAGGGCCTTGCAGCCCAGGCCCTCGGCGACCTTGACGTGGTCGACGCCGTAGCCGCCGACCTCGGGGGAGTTGACGTTGTCGAAGGCCAGTTGCACGGCGTAGTCCATGTCGAAGGCCCGCTGTGCCTGCCGGATGAGCCCCAGGTAGGAGTTGTTCACCAGCACCTGGATGTAGGGCAGCTTGAACTGCGCCCCGACCGCCAGCTCCTCGATGAGGAACTGCAGGTCGTAGTCGCCGGACAACGCCACCACCGTGGCCTCCGGGTCGGCCACGCACACGCCGAGGGCTGCGGGCACGGTCCACCCGAGCGGGCCGGCCTGTCCGGCGTTGATCCAGTGCCGTGGGCGGTAGACGTGCAGGAACTGGCCGCCGGCGATCTGGGAGAGGCCGATGGTGCTGACGTACCGGGCCTCCTTCCCGAACGCCCGGTTCATCTCCTCGTACACCCGCTGCGGCTTGATCGGCACGTCGTCGAAGTGCGTGCGGCGCAGCAGGGTCCGCTTGCGCTCGGCGCACTCCGCGACCCAGCTCCCGCGATCGGGCAGCTGCCCGGCCTCCCGACGCTCCCGGGCGACCTCGACGAAGAGCTCCAGCGCCGCGCCGGCGTCCGAAGCGATGCCCAGGTCGGGGGTGAACACCCGCCCGATCTGGGTGGGCTCGATGTCGACGTGGACGAAGGTGCGCCCGTGGGTGTAGGTCTCCAACCCGCCGGTGTGCCGGTTGGCCCACCGGTTCCCGATACCCAGCACGACGTCGGAGGCCAGCAGGTTCTCGTTGCCGTAGCGCTGTGACGTCTGCAGCCCGGCCATGCCGGCCATCAGCCGGTGGTCGTCGGGGATGGCGCCCCAGCCCATCAGTGTCGGGATGACCGGGACGTCGACCAGCTCGGCGAACTCGACCAGCAGGTCGGCGGCGTCGGCGTTGATGATCCCCCCGCCGGCGACGATCACCGGCCGCTCACCCGCGGCCAGCACGTCGAGGGCCTTCTCGATCTGGGCGCGGGTGGCCCGCGGCTTGTAGACCGGGAGCGGCTCGTAGGTGTCGACGTCGAACTCGATCTCGGCCATCTGCACGTCGAAGGGCAGGTCGATCAGCACCGGGCCGGGTCGGCCGGAGCGCATCAGGTGGAAGGCCTGCTGGAAGGCGCGGGGCACCTGGGCCGGCTCCAGCACCGTCATCGCCATCTTGGTGACCGGGGTGGCGATCGCGGCGATGTCGACGGCCTGGAAGTCCTCCTTGTGCAGCCGTGCGGTGGGCGCCTGGCCGGTGATGCAGAGGATCGGGATGGAGTCGCCCGACGCCGAGTACAGCCCGGTGATCATGTCCGTGCCGGCCGGTCCCGAGGTGCCGATGCAGACGCCGATGTTGCCTGCGCGGGCCCGGGTGTAGCCCTCCGCCATGTGCGAGGCTCCCTCGACGTGCCGGGCGAGCACGTGGGAGATCGTGCCGTTCTCGTGGAGCGCGGCGTAGAGCGGGTTGATCGCCGCCCCGGGCACACCGAAGGCGTGCGTCACGCCCTCACGCTCGAGGATCTGCACCGCGGCCTGGATGGCCCTCATGCGAGGCATGGGTCTCCTGTCTCCGGGCCCGCGTACCGGGCCCGCGTCTCTCGGGGGTGTCAGGGGGAGGTGGTCAGTGCCGGCCGGAGAGCTGCTCGACGAGCTTGAGCAGCGCCGAGTGGTCGAGGCCGCCGTCGCCCCGGGCCTCGAGGCTGGCGACGAGCTGGGCCACGACCGCCCCGAGCGGGATGACGACCCCGGCCTCGCGGGCGGCGGAGGTGACGATGCCCAGGTCCTTGTGGTGGAGCTCGATGCGGAAGCCGGGCGTGAAGTCGCGGCGGAGCATCGCCGCCGCCTTGCGATCGAGGATCGCGTTACCGGCCAGACCCCCGGCGAGGACCTCGACCGCTGCCTCGGTGTCCACGCCGTGGGCCTCGAGGAAGACGATGGCCTCGGCGACGAGCTCGATGGTGCCGGCGACGATGAGCTGGTTGGCCGCCTTGACCGTCTGGCCGGAGCCTGCCGGGCCGACGTGCACCACCGTCCTGCCGACCGCGTCCAGGACGGGCCGGCCGTCGGCGAAGTCCTCCGGACTCCCGCCGACCATGATGGAGAGGGTGGCGTCGATCGCGCCCCGCTCTCCTCCGCTCACCGGGGCGTCGAGGACGCGCACGCCCCGCTCCTCGCCCGCCTCGGCCACCTTCCTCGCCACGTCGGGGCGGATGGAGCTCATGTCGACGTGCAGGGTCCCGGGCTCGACGAGCCCGTAGAACCCCTCCTCGCCGACGGTGACCGCCTCGACGTCCGGTGAGTCGGGGACCATGGTGACGACGACGTCGGCGTCCCGCACCGCCTCGCCGAGGCTGCCGGCTCCGCGCCCGCCCTGCTCGACGAGCCGTTGGATCGGGTCGGGGCTCCGGTTGTAGCCGATGACGTCGAAGCCGGCCTTGACCAGGTTGGCCGCCATCGGGCCACCCATGATGCCGAGGCCGATGAAGGCGACCGTTGTCATGGGAACACTCCCTCCGTGTCGGGGCTGTGGTCGGTGATCGGAATTCACGCGGCCGAGCGGCGCAGCCAGCCGAAGCTGTCGGCGGAAGCGGCGCTGGGCTGGTACTCCAGCCCCACCCAGCCGTCGTAACCGGCGGCCGCCAGCGCGTCGAGGTGGCGGTCCAGGTCGAGCTCGCCGGTCCCGGGTTCGTGCCGACCGGGAGCGTCGGCGATCTGCACGTGCGCGACGCGTCGTCCGTAGCTGGCGATGACCCGGTCGAGGTCGTCACCGTTGACCGCCAGGTGGTACAGGTCGCAGAGGAGACCGAGGTTCGTCACGCCGGTCTCCTCGGCGACGCGGTCGATCACGCCGATGGCGTCCCGGGCGGTGAGCAACGGGTATCGAGGTGCGCCGCTCACCGGCTCGACCAGCACCGTGCCTCCGACCCGGCCGGCAGCCCGGCCGGCGAGGGCGAGGTTCTCGACCGCGAGCGCGTCCTGCTCGGCTGGGTCGCCGTCGTCGACCCGGTTGCCGTAGAGCGCGTTGAACGCGCGGCAGTCCAGCTGTTCGCCGATCCCGATGGTGACGTCGACGTTGTCCCGGAACTCAGCGGATCGCGCGGGCCAGGACACCAGCCCCCGGTCGCCGCCCGGCATGTCACCGGCGAAGAAGTTCAGCCCGACCAACTGGACACCGGCGTCGCGGACGGCCCGGACGAAGGCGTCGACGTCCGTGTCAGAGGGCACGGCGACCGGAAACGGCCACCAGAACTCGACGGCGTCGAATCCGGCTTGCTTCGCGGCTGCCGGGCGCGCCAGCAAGGGGAGCTCGGTGAACAGGATGGAGCAATTCACCTCGTACTCGAGGGTGCGAGCGACCATCACTTCTCCCGTGGAGTCGGTCGGGACGAGAAAGGCGCGACGAGCCAGGTCGTCGGCGCCGCGGCATGCGGGAATTGCTGGCAGGACCGTAGGTCCGGCGGGGAGGCGCGGTCAACGGCTGGCCCGGCTCCAGGGGCCGATATATCGGATAACCGAAATCAGGTGGATGGCGCCTTTCGCGAGGCGCGAGTATTTCGTATATCGCACGGAGTCTCATTGACCCGCTCCCATTCGTACTCCTAGCGTCCACCACCGACGGACGGCCGACTCGATCCGCCGGCAGACGGACGACACCGCTCGGTGCACCGGGCTCGTGTTCCTCGTCGCCGGCCGTCCTCGGAGCGACCACGCACCACTTCTTCCAGGCAACGGGAGGCGTCGTGATCCGGTACGACACGGTCCTGCCCGCTCGCCGTCTCGTGACGGCCGGACGCGAGCAGGCCGGCTGCGCCGGGATCCGACCGGGCCCGGCCGGAGACCGCACCGGAAACAGGAGCGGGGAGGACGCGGGCCGTTGACCCTCTGCGTCGACGGGACTCTGCTCTAGCGCAAACGGGGACGACCACTCCGCCCGGCGGAGACCAGCCGACCGGCTCATCGAGGAGCGCCATGTCCACCACAGCCCCACCGGCGGCGCCGCGCAAGCGCCGCAAGCACCCCGTCGACGAGGTCCCTCCTCCGGGGAAGCTCGTGGTCTACGGCATCCAGCACCTGCTCGCCTTCTACGCCGGCGCGGTCATCGTGCCGATCCTGCTGGCCAGCGCCATCGGGCTCTCCGACCGGGAGCTCATCCACCTGATCAACGCGGACCTGTTCACCTGCGGCATCGCGTCGATCATCCAGTCCGTCGGGTTGTGGAAGATCGGCGTCCGCCTGCCGCTGCTGCAGGGCGTCACCTTCACCGCCGTCTCGCCGATGATCGCCATCGGGCTCGCCGCGGGAGGCGGGACCGACGGACTGCTCGTCATCTACGGCGCGGTCATCGTCGCCGGGCTGTTCACCTTCCTCATCGCCCCGTACTTCAGCCGGCTGATCCGCTTCTTCCCGCCGGTGGTCACCGGGTCGGTCATCACGATCATCGGCATCGCCCTGCTGCCGGTGGCCGCAGCCGATGCGGTCGGTGGCGCGGCCGACCCCGACCCGGGCAGCGCCCGCAACCTCGCGTACGCGCTGGGCACGCTGGCCCTGATCGTGCTGATGCAGCGGTTCTTCCGCGGTTTCCTGGCGACGGTCGCGGTCCTGGTCGGGCTGGTCGCCGGCACGCTGACCGCGTGGGCACTGGGTGACGCCAGCTTCGGTGCGGTGGCGGACTCCTCGTGGGTCGGCGTCACGACGCCCTTCTACTTCGGCTGGCCCCAGTTCAGCCTGGCCGCCATCGTGTCGATGATCGTCGTCATGCTGATCACCGCGGTGGAGACCACGGGTGACGTGTTCGCCACGGGCGAGATCGTCGACAAGCGGGTCGGCCGCAAGGACATCGCGGCGGCGCTGCGCGCCGACGGTCTGTCGACCACCATCGGCGGCATCCTGAACTCCTTCCCGTACACCTGCTTCGCCGAGAACGTCGGTCGTGCGCCTCACCCAGGTGAAGAGCCGCTGGGTCGTCGCCGCGGCGGGCGGCTTCATGATCCTGGTCGGCCTGGTCCCCAAGGCCGGTGCCGTGGTGGCCGGCATCCCGCACCCGGTGCTCGGCGGGGCGGCGCTGGCGATGTTCGCGACCGTGGCCGTCGTCGGCATCCAGACGCTGTCCAAGGTGGACTTCAACGACCACCGCAACGTCGTCATCGTCGCGACGAGCCTGGGACTGGCCCTGCTGGTCACCGTGCAGCCGGGGATCGCCGCGGCGGTGCCCTCGTGGGCGCAGATCATCCTCGGCAGCGGCATCACCCTGGGCAGCATCACCGCGATCGGCCTCAACGCCTTGTTCCACCACGTGGGACGGAGCCGCGGTGCCGCCGTGGCCGGGGCGCCCGGACACCGCCAGATCCGGCTGGAGGACGTCAACGCGATGGACCGCGAGCAGTTCGTCGCCACGTTCGCCCCGCTGTTCCAGGGGCCGACGTGGGTCGTGGAGAACGCCTACACCCAGCGGCCGTTCGCCGACACCAGCTCGCTGCGACTGGCGTTCCAGGAGGCCTTGTTCGCGGCCACGCCGGAGCAGCAGCGCGAGCTGATGGGCGCCTACCCCGCCCTCGCCAGCGACACGGTCGCGGAGGGGGCGGCGGGCGAGCACTCGACCCTCGACCAGGCGTCCGCGGGGCTGACCCGGCTCGCGGAGGAGGACCACGCGGCCTTCCGCGAGGTGACCACGGCCTACCGCGAGAAGTTCGGCTTCCCGCTGATCGTCTGCGTCCGTGACAACCCCAGCCGGGAGCGCATCCTCGAGCAGGGCCGGGCCCGGATGCAGAACTCGCCCACCCAGGAGCACGCGGCGGCGCTCATCGAGATCGCCAAGATCGCCGGTCACCGGTTCGACGACCTGGTCACCGACGCCAACCCGATCCACAGCGCCCGGACGCAGCGTTACGGGGCCACCACGCTGTAGCCCCGGGAGCGGGCCGGCCGGCCCGACAGACAGACAGGAGCAGGACCACATGCAGTCACCAGCGGTCACCGTGAACGGACAGTCGATCCCTCTCGACGGCGTCTCCCCCCACACCACCGCGCTCGACTGGCTCCGCAACCGGGGTCTGGTCGGGTGCAAGGAGGGCTGCGCCGAAGGCGAGTGCGGAGCGTGCTCGGTCCTCGTGGCGCGTCCCGGGCGCACCACCCCGACGCAGTGGACCGCGTTCAACGCCTGTCTGGTGCCGATCGCCGCCTTCGACGGCCAGGAGCTCGTCACGGCCGAGGGACTCGGGACCTCGGCCGCACTCCACCCCGTGCAGCGGGAGATGGCGGAGCGGGGCGGCTCCCAGTGCGGCTACTGCACGCCGGGCTTCGTGTGCAGCATGGCGGCGGAGTACTACCGCCCGGACCGTGCTGCGGTAGCGGCGTCCGACGGGCACAGGGACCACCTGCACGGCCAGAACGGCTTCGACCTGCACGCTCTCAGCGGCAACCTGTGCCGCTGCACGGGGTACCGGCCGATCCGCGACGCCGCCTTCGCGCTGGGCCGACCCGCCGACGACGACCGCCTCGCCGCGCGGTGCGGCTCCCCACCGCCGGCGGTGCGGGCCACCCGGGTGGCGCAGGACGGCGCGGAGTTCGTCCGGCCCGCGACCCTCGCCGACACCCTCGCCCTGCTCGCGGAGCGACCGGAGGCCCTGCTGGTGGCCGGCTCCACCGACTGGGGCGTCGACGTGAACCTGCGCGGCCAGCGCGCTCCGCTCGTCCTCGCCATCGACCGCCTGCCGGAGCTGCGCACCTTCGACGTGTCGGCCGAGTCCGTCGAGATCGGCGCCGCGCTGACCCTGAGCGAGATCGAGGCACTGCTCGAGGGCAGGGTGCCCCTGCTCGGCCAGGTCTTCCCCCAGTTCGCGTCGCGACTCATCCGCAACGGCGCCACGATCGGCGGCAACCTCGGCACCGGCTCGCCCATCGGTGACACCACGCCGGCACTCCTGGCCCTGGACGCCGGGGTCGTCCTCGCCTCCGTGGAGGGGGAACGCGAGGTCCCGCTCGCCGACTACTTCACCGGCTACCGGCGCAGCGTCCGGCGATCCGACGAGCTCATCCGCGCGGTACGGATCCCGCTGCCCCCGGCCGGCGTCGCCGCCTTCGTCAAGGTGGCCAAGCGCCGGTTCGACGACATCTCCAGCGTCGCGGTCGGCCTCGCGCTCGACGTCGTCGACGGTGGAGTGCGCCGGGCGCGGATCGGCCTCGGCGGGGTCGCCGCGACGCCGATCCGGGCCCGGGCCACCGAGGACGCGCTCACCGGCCGGCCGTGGACCGGGGACACGGTGCGCCAGGCGGCCGAGGTGCTGGCCACGGAGGGCACCCCGCTGGACGATCACCGGGCCAGTGCCGCCTACCGGGCGGCGATGCTGGGCCAGGCCCTGCGCAAGCTGTACGCGGAGAACCCGAGCCCCCAGGAGGTGGGAGCATGAGTGCGCTCTCCGAGCGGCCGGCGAACCCGGTCGTCGGACTGGCCGTCCCGCACGAGAGTGCCGCGCTCCACGTCACGGGAGAGGCGCTCTACACCGACGACCTGGTCGGACGGACCAGGGACGTCCTGCACGCCTGGCCCGTCCAGGTGTTCCAGGCGCACGCCCGGGTCGTCGCCCTCCGGACCGAGCCGGCCCACGCCGTCCCCGGCGTGGTCCGGGTCCTCACCGCCACCGACGTCCCGGGCGTCAACGACGCCGGGGTCAAGCACGACGAGCCGCTCTTCCCCGACGAGGTCATGTTCTACGGCCACGCCGTCTGCTGGGTGCTCGCCGAGTCGATCGAGGCCGCCCGGCTCGGCGCGGAGGCGGTCGAGGTGGACCTCGAGCCGCTGCCCTCCCTGGTGACCGTCCGGGAGGCGATCGCGGCGGGGAGCTTCCAGGGCGGGCAGCCGCACCTGGAGCGCGGTGACGTGGAGGCCGGCCTCGACGCCTCGGCCCACGTCTTCAGCGGCGAGCTGGAGTTCTCCGGCCAGGAGCACTTCTACCTCGAGACCCACTGCGCCCTCGCGCACGTCGACGAGAGCGGCCAGGTCTTCGTGCAGAGCAGCACCCAGCACCCGTCGGAGACCCAGGAGATCGTGGCGCACGTCCTGGGGCTGTCCAACTCCGAGGTCACCGTGCAGTGCCTGCGGATGGGCGGCGGCTTCGGCGGCAAGGAGATGCAGCCGCACGGGTTCGCCGCCATCGCGGCCCTCGGCGCCACGCTCACCGGCCGACCGGTCCGGCTCCGGCTCAACCGGGCGCAGGACATGACGATGTCGGGCAAGCGGCACGGGTTCCACGCCCGGTGGCGGGTCGGGTTCGACGAGTCCGGCGCCCTGCAGGCGCTGGACGCGACCCTCACGTCCGACGGCGGGTGGAGCCTGGACCTGTCCGAGCCCGTGCTCGCCCGGGCCCTGTGTCACGTCGACAACGCGTACTGGATCCCGAACGTCCGGGTCAACGGCCGGATCGCCCGGACCAACAAGACCTCGCAGACGGCGTTCCGCGGCTTCGGCGGACCGCAGGGGATGCTGGTGATCGAGGACATCCTCGGCCGCTGCGCCCCGCTGCTCGGCGTCGACGCCGCAGCGCTGCGCCACCGCAACCTCTACACCGCGGGGCAGACCACGCCCTACGGCCAGCCCGTGCGCCATCCCGAGCGGCTGGCGTCGATCTGGCAGCAGACCCTGGACGACAGCGACTTCGCCGCGCGACAGCAGGAGATCGCGGCGTTCAACGACGCGCACGAGCACGTCAAGCGGGGCCTGGCGGTCACCCCGGTCAAGTTCGGCATCTCGTTCAACCTCACGGCCTTCAACCAGGCCGGCGCGCTCGTCCACGTCTACAAGGACGGGTCCGTGCTGATCAACCACGGCGGCACCGAGATGGGACAGGGGCTGCACACCAAGATGCTCCAGGTCGCGGCCACGACCCTGGGCGTCCCGCTGAAGCGGGTGCGCCTGGCCCCGACCCGCACGGACAAGGTGCCCAACACGTCGGCGACGGCGGCGAGCTCGGGAGCCGACCTCAACGGCGCGGCGGTCAAGAACGCGTGCGAGCAGATCCGCGGGCGGCTGGCCCAGGTGGCCGCCGAGCGCCTCGGCGTCAGCGCGGCCGACGTGCGGTTCGGGGACGGGCTGGTGCACGGCATCGCGTTCTCGAGCGAGCGGCTGGCCTGGGAGGACGTCGTCAAGCAGGCCTACTTCCAGCGGGTCCAGCTGTGGGCCGCCGGCTTCTACCGGACCGAGGGCCTGCACTGGGACTCCTCGCGGATGCAGGGGGAGCCCTTCAAGTACTTCGCGTACGGCGCGGCCGCCGCGGAGCTGGAGGTGGACGGGTTCACCGGGGCCTACCGCACCCGCCGGGTCGACATCGTGCACGACGTGGGGGACACCCTGTCGCCGCTGGTCGACCTCGGCCAGATCGAGGGCGGCTTCGTCCAGGGCGCCGGCTGGCTCACCCTCGAGGACCTGCGCTGGGACGAGGGCGACGGACCGACCCGCGGGCGGCTCTCGACGCAGGCGGCCAGCACCTACAAGCTGCCGAGCTTCTCGGAGATGCCCGAGGTCTTCAACGTCACGCTGCTGCCGAACGCGACCGAGGAGGGGGCCGTCTACGGCTCGAAGGCCGTCGGCGAGCCCCCGCTGATGCTGGCGTTCTCCGTGCGGGAGGCGCTGCGCCAGGCCGCGGCCGCCTTCGGTCCGGCCGGCATCAGCGTGGACCTCGCCTCGCCGGCCACCCCGGAAGCCGTCTACTGGGCCATCCAGCAGGCACGGCGGAGCACCGAGCACGGGCACGTCGCCGAGGGCGCCCCCGGGACCGAGCCGGAGCAGCCCGAGCCGGGGGCGCCGCCGATGGCGCCCTTCTCCGAGCGGGGCCAGCACCTGCTGAGCCGGACGTGAGGAGCGCGCGATGGAGTGGCTGAGGGCCGTCGAGCGGCTGCGTGCCGCCCGTGAGCGGGGGGTCCTGGTGACGGTCGCGTCCGTCCGGGGGCACGCTCCGCGCGAGGCCGGAGCGAAGATGGTGGTCGCCCGCGAGCGAGCGGAGGGCACCATCGGCGGCGGGAACCTCGAGGCCGTCGCGACCGCCCGCGCGCGAGCCCTCCTCGACGCGGGCGCCGCCGCGCCGGAACTGCTCACGGTGGCCCTGTCGGACAAGGCGCCGTACCAGCACGGCGTGCAGTGCTGCGGCGGTGAGGTCACGGTGCTGCTGGAGCCCCTGCCGGTCGCCCCTGCGGTGGCGGTCTTCGGGGTGGGCCACGTCGGCCTGGAACTGGCCCGGATCCTGGCTCGGCACGACCTCGACCTGCACCTGGTCGACTCCCGGCCGGAGCAGCTCACGCCGGAGCGTCTGGCGGTGCTCGCCGACGCCGTGGCCCGGGTCTCCGTGCACCACGTCCCGGTGCTGCCGGAGCTCGTGCTCGCCGAGCTGCCGCCGGGCGCGCACGTGCTGATCATGACCCACGACCACGCCGAGGACGCGGCGCTGTGCGACGCCGCACTGCGCACGCCGGGGCTCGGGCCGATCGGTCTCATCGGTTCGGCGGCCAAGTGGGCGCGCTTCCGGCGCAAGCTCGCCGACGAGGGGCACTCGGCCGAGGCGATCGAGCGGATCACGACCCCGATCGGGCTGCCGGGGATCACCGGCAAGGACCCGGCGACCATCGCGGTCGGTGTCGCGGCCGCGCTGATCTCCGCATTCGAGCGCGCGCAGGCCGTGCCGGACGGCGAGCGGGCCGTGGACCGGGAGGCGTCCTCGTGACGCTCTACCGGGGCACGGTCCTCGACACTCCCGACGACCCGTTCACCGGAGGGGTGCTCCGTGCCGACGCCGACGCCGGGCTGCTGGTGCGCGACGGGACGATCGAGGCGCGCAGCGGCTTCGCCGAGCTGCGCGTGCGGCATCCCGACGAGGAGGTCGTCGACCTGCGCGGCGGGCTGGTGCTCCCGGGCTTCGTCGACACCCACGTCCACTTCCCACAGGTCCGGGCGATCGGCGGGCTGGGCATGCCGCTGCTGGACTGGCTGTCCCGCTGCGCCCTCCCCGAGGAGGCGCGGCTGGCCGACCCGCGGTATGCACACGCCGTCGCGGCGGAGTTCGTCAGCGGTCTGGTCCAGGCGGGGACGACCACGGCGCTGGTGTTCGGAGCCCACTTCGCCCCGGCGGTCGACGTGCTCTTCGCCGAGGCCGCCCGCACCGGTCTGCGCGTCACCAGCGGTCTCGTCGTCAGCGACCGGCTGCTGCGCGACGAGCTCCTGACGACGCCGCAACGCGCCTACGACGAGGGGCTCGCCCTGGCCCGGCGCTGGCACGGGGTGGGAGCCAACCGCTACGCCGTCATCCCGCGGTTCTCGCTGTCGTGCGG
>LCrCPGB2_illDRAFT_1000029_pt1 | contig 13945 bp, 13 predicted proteins | sample LigCruGreenButte_FD_10705 | JGI IMG/M metagenome (IMG submission 10705)
CGAGGGGAAGGGTGGCGAGCGCAAGCATCATCGTCGGTAGGCCGAAGCTATCGGCGACGGCGCCAAAGATAGGGGCACCAACTCCCCCGATGCCGATGGATAGACCCAACGTCACGCCGGCAGCGACCCCGATCCTGCCGGGTAGGTACTCCTGCCCCATCACCACCGTGACCCCGAAGGTACCTATCGTGGCAGCGCCCACGAGAGCGAGGAAGACGAGCCCCCATAAGGGACCCGAGAGGGTAAAAGCATAGAGCAAGGGCGAGAGCAGTAGCATCGAGCCCACGAGAACGGCACGGCGTCCTATACGATCTGCCAGAGGCCCTAGCGTGAGGGTGCCAAACGCTCCGGCGAAGAGCATAACCGAGAGGGCCGCATTCGCAAAGGCCGGCGAGGAGCCGAGGGCCTCTATGTAATACTGCGCTACGAACGTGACGAGAGCGAAGTACACGAACGAGCGGATGGTGACGACTAAGACCATGCGCGCGAACGGTCCCCAATGTTCTGGCTCTTCCGACGCTCCCCTTCCGGTCGCCTCCGCGGCTTCGGGCCGGAAGGTCAGGAGGCGGGGCAGTTCGTAGAAGAGGACGACGCCCATGAGTAATGCCGGGATCGCGAGGAACAGGCTGCCCGGGAGCCCGAAGTAGAGGACGAGCGGGGTGGTAATGGCCGGCCCCAGAGCGAAGCCGGCGTTGCCCCCAACCGAAAAGAAGCTCATGCCGCGGGCCCGGCCCGTGCCCGAGACGTAGTTGGCAAAGCGGGCGCTCTCGGGGTGGAACGCTGCTACTCCGAGGCCCGAGAGGATGGTGCATAGCAGTATCAGGGGGTAGTTCGGAGCAATGCCGACGAGCGCTATCCCAACCCCGCCGAGCATGACGCCAANCGGCATCAGGGCGGTCAGGGGCGTTCGGTCGGAGAAGTAGCCGAAGAGCGGCTGCACGATCGAGGAGCTCAGGGTAGCCGCCAGGACGAGGAAACCCGCGGCGGCCAGAGAGAGCTCCCGCTCGGCTACGAGGAATGGCACAAGGGCGGCGACGGCCCCCTGGTTCACGTCCGTAAAGAGGTGTCCGGCGGAGAGACTCGCCATCGCCCGCTTGTCGACGCCCTTCTCCACGCTCATGCTACCTTCGATCGAAGCTGATCCAACCTCAGACACGCACCTGAGGGTCGCAGGCGTGCGAGTAAGCGGTGCAAGCGGATACGGGGTTACAAACCCAGCCAAGGGTGCCGCGCGTGCCTATCCAAAAGCCCGGCGTGGTGAGTAGCGACGAGATGCCGGGCAGGATGTAGCCGTTGTAGAGCTGCCCAACTCCGGTGATGATCAAGCTCAGGACTGCCGCTAATCTGGAATCTCGCATGGTTGCGCTTCAACTCCGTGCAGGTAGTACGCAAAGGAGATGCTACCAGTCGTCCGAGATCTCGTACGGCGTCAGCGCCCAGATCTGGGCCGTGACCAGCTCCCGAAAGGCATCACGTGCGGCGTCGACGGCCTCTTGAACCGGCTCTCCGGGCGCCGGCCGGTTGCCAGGTGGCGTGATCTTAGCAAGCGCGCCTGATTCTTTCTCGGTAATCTCGGCTAGCTCCCGGGCCTTTGCGAGGGCATCGCGGAAGCCCCCAATCTCGTCTACGAGATTCCTTCTCAAAGCTTCGGAGCCTGTCCAGACCCGTCCGCCGGCGATGCTCTCTAAATCGTCCGGGGGCAATCCGCGGCTGGTGGCGACACGATCCTTGAACTCGTCGTAGAACACATCGAGTTGATGTTCGAGGACGGACAACTCGTCGGGGGTAGGCGAGCCGCGTGGGTCGAGTAGGTTGGAGCGGGCGCCGCGGCTGACCGTAACCGGGTTGACCTTTAGTCGGTTCAAGAGGCCGGCGGCTACGGGGCGGGTTAGTATGACTCCTATCGAGCCAGTAATAGAGTTCTTGCGAGCGAACACGTGGCTNGCCGGCGCCGAGACATAGTAGCCGCCCGAGGCCGCAGCATTACCCATAAGAACGACTATGGGCTTCTTCGCGCGAATGCGCTCTACTTCTCGCCAAATCAAGTCGGAGGCCAAGGCGTCGCCTCCAGGGGAGTCGACGTAGAGTAGGACCGCGTTGATGCGGCGGCTCTTCTCGGCGACGCGCAGTGCCGCGACCACTGAGTCGCTCCCGGCCTGCTCGCGCCCAAGCAGGGGCAGCGGTAACGGAAGCTTACGGCTTCTCCCCCTCACTATGGTCCCTTCGACTCGCACCAGCCCTACCGCCTTGCGCGCCCGGCGGCTGCGATAAGGGAGGCGCAGCGACTTGCTCGCTACTCCCCACTCCGCGAGCTTCGCGGGCTTCTCACCGTTCGAGAGCCTACCGGCCAACTCGTCTTCGTAGAGCGCGCCGTCGAGGAGTCGGTTCCGTACGGCTTCGATGGCAGAGTAGGGAGCCTCGTCTATGATGGCGTCTACCTGTTCGGGCGGAATGTCGCGTCCGGCGGAGATCGCGTTTACCAGTTCGTCGAACCGAACGTCGAGGAGTCTCTCGATCTGCTCGCGCGCTTCGGGGGAGAATTCGTAACGGGAGATGGGGTCGGCGGCGCTCTTGTAAGGCGAGACTGCGATGACCTCTGTTTCGAGGCCGAGGCTGCCAAGAGCGTCTTTTAGGAAGTTGACACGGACGCGCAGACCAACGACGTTCAGCGTGGAGAGCGGGGAGGCGAAGACTTCGTCCGCAGCCGAAGCGAGGTAGTAGGAGCGAGTGTCCGGGTCAACGAGGTACGCCGCAACCGTTTTACCTCTCTCCCTGAATCGGTATAGTTCGGCGCGCAACTCTTCGAGAGTTGCCCACCCGGCATCGAGGTTCTCGACGCGGAGGATCACACCGCGGACGCGCCCGTCGGCGAGGATGCGGTCGAGGTACGACCGGATGCTTTCGAGGCTCGGGGCCAGGGTCCGGGGGTCGAGGCGACGGCGAAGCAGGCCGCGCCTCGACGGTTCAAACTCGGGGAGGGCGCCGGTCATGGAGATCCAGACGAAGTCCGGGGGACACCGGAAGGCGCGGCGGGCGTTGCGCAAGAGGTACAGCAAGTTGATCAGGGCGTTCATCAGCAGGCTCATCCTACGACTATGTTACACCCGGAACCGAGGGCGGGTTGTGATAGACTTTTTCAGGAATGGTTATTGATGCAAGGGGAAAAGTTATGGTAAGCGCGCTCGAACGTGACGTGCGAGAGAGGTTTAGACGTTCGGGCTACACCTTGACGTCCCAGCGTCGAGCCGTGCTCGAAGCCCTCAAGGACTTCAAGGGGCACCCGTCGGCCGAAGAGGTCTACCTCGTGTCAAGAAGAAAAACCCCAGGGTGGCCCTGGGTACCGTCTACCAGGCACTCTCGGTCCTGGAGGAGATCGGACTGATCGAGGCGAAGCACTGGTCGGAGTCGCCGGTGCGCTACGACCTAAACACGGAGCCGCACCACGACATCCGGTGCGTCAGGTGTGGCGAGGTCACCGAGATACCCGGCGTGGAGTTCGAGGACTTTGCTACGCGTATCCGGGAGAACACGCCTTACGAGGTAACCAACGCATCCCTCGTGATCGAGGGCGTCTGCCCCAACTGCCAGTCAAGGAACTGAGTCCAGAACTTAGAGAAGAGCCGGGCTGGGCTTCTCAGGAGGGGGGATAATAATCTCGCCAGCCCGGTCTAGGTATCACTTTACCCCCTGCCGGAACGGCCGTACATAGGACATTAGTCCCAGAGGGGACCGGGGCAATGTCCCGGTCAGGAACCCCGCGCGCTGCGACCCTACGCTTACAGAGCGAGTTGGTCCGGGTATCCGAAGTGTTCGTAGGCCGCCCGACTAGTCTCGGGGTCGGGCACGTCGTCAGAGTCGAACCCCGGAGAACCCATGATCACGTCTTTGTCTTGTTCGACGTTTACACCTTCTTCGCTCGCGTTGGTAACCGCGTCCACCGGGATCAAGATAGAACCTTCGTCGCCCGTGACCTTTAGGAGGTGCGCCGCTTCCGCGTCTGCATACACGTAAAGATCCTCCACGGATCCAATCTCGTCGCCGTTCTTGTCAAAGACCTTTAGACCCTGAACGTCCTGCCACGGCTCTTCGAGCTCGCCCTGGAAGTCGTCGAGCCTAACGAGTCTAGAACCGCCATCGTTTCCTTGAACCACGCGCCCGCATCCCCCTTTCGTGCCGGAGGCACCTATCTCGTCCCCGTTTGGGATCGGAGGGTACTACACCGGCGCCCCCCGCGCATACGACGGAGAGCGACACGACGAGGACAATACTTTACCTGACGCTACTGAAGGGGTACCCTACGGGCGGGGTGAATTTGCGCAACAGACAAGCAGCTTCAGAGGCGGCACGAGTCCTGGTGGAAGGATCCGCATGAGCGAGGAGTATCGGGACCCGACGAAAGAGTTGGAGGATCAGATGCGAGCCGCCGACGAGCTCATCAAGAGCTTGGAGGTGGAGGTCGAAGACCTGCGCCGGGACCTTGAGCGGGCGAGTGGCGCCTTAAGGGCAGCTCGTGAGGAGGTAACGACGCGGGGTCAGGCCCTTGAAGACCTCGAGGAGAGCGAGCACGCGCGGGCGACCGCCACGGAAGAAGCGCGGGCCCTTCGGGAAGAGCTCATCGAGCTCCGGCAACAGAGCACCGACGAGCAGCTACGCCTGCGCAACCAGCACATCGCAGAGATGGCGGCGTTGCGGGAGGAGTTGGAAGAGCTCAAGCGGACCGAGATCGCGGCAGCCCAGGCGGACGGCAAGATCTTCGCTCTAAGGGAAGAGTCTCGCAAGGAGCGGGCCGCCCTCGAGGCACGCCACAAGGCAGAGGTCGAGGAACTCAAACGCGCGGCCCAGCAGTGGGAAGAGCAACTCCGGGGCGGCTACCGGGAGCTCGAAGAGCGCCACAGCGCTGAGATCGAAGAGCTCATGAGGGATCACTCTGCCGAGATCGAGACGCTCCAGAGGGAGTACCGCGAACTCCAAACCGAGTATCGCGAAGAGGTGGAAACCCTGCGCGCGGAAGCCGAGGAACAAAAGACCGAGCTGGAACACACGATCCGGGAGCAGCTGGGGCGGGAGCGCGACGAGGAGCTGCGCGCGGAACGTGAGCGCCACGCGGCGGAGGTCGCGGCCCTGAAAGACGCCGCGGCGAGCCGTGAGGTTGAACACCAGAAGGAGCTTCGCGAGGCGGTCCAGACCCACCAAGCAGAGATCGAAGAGTTGAGGCTGGAGATAGAAAATACGGCTACCGCAGCGGAAGAACGGCGCGAAAGGGACCTCAAAGAGGTTAAACGCCTGGCCGAGAGTCGCGAGCGCGAGCTCAAGCGAACACAGGCAGCACGCCTGGCGGAGGAGAAGGAAACAGCAGAGCGCCGCGTCGCGGCCCTCAAGGCTCAGAGGGAGGCGGACACCAGCACTCTGAAGGAACGACACTCCGCAGAAGTCGAGAAGGTGCGCCGAGAACTGCAGGAACGCCTCACTGCCGGAGAGAAGCGTCGGGCGTCGGAGGTGGCGAGCCTGCAAGAAGAGATAGAGGGTTTGCGGGCGCGGCGGAATGCCGAGTCTCGCCTGTATGGTGAGCGTTTGTCGGAGCTAGAGCACAGGAAGGTCGCGGAAAAGGGGGCTGCGGAGAAGGAGCTAGAGCGGCGACTCGCGGAAGCGGAGGCAGAGAAGACCCGCCTGGAGGACCGCGTAGCAGAGCTCCAGGACGCCCTAGAGGAATCGGGAGCGCTGGAGGCCGAGCTGCGGGAGGCGCTCGAAGAGTCCTCCATGATGCATGACGAGAGGCAGCGGGACGAGGATGGGAAGGCGGAAAAGATAACGATCGAAGGGCTCGAAGGGCGTCGTGAAGAGGTGTACGCGAGACGACTAGTCGCCGAAGAACTTGAAGGACGTCTCGAAGAGGCGGACGCGGCGCGCCTTCTGGCCGAGGAGCGGGCCGCGGGCCTGGAGGCGCGTTTGCGGCAAGCCGAGGAGGAGAGCAGGCGGCGGGCGCGAGAGTTGGAGAAGGCCCGGGAGGGACTGGAAGAAGCATCAAACCCCGAGCAGCGCCTGCGGTCCGGTATATCGCTGTTCAACGCGAGCGAACACACGCGCACCGTGGCTTCCATCTCAAAGGCCTTGGGCCTCCCAAGAGTACACGTCGGCGCCGACGGCGGTCCCGATTCGATGACCAGGAAGCCCGTCATCACGTTCGTCTGGGAAGAGATGGCCTGGCGACGTTACGTCTCCGACCCCACCGAAGGCGTTGAAGAACCGCGTGTTTACCTGATCGGGACCGGCGACGACCCCGAGGAGATCAAACACCCAAACCCCAATGCCCGTATGGATGCCCGGGGCCGCCTCATCCTGGGGGTGCAGGCTTTCTAGCATTTGGCCGTTGGCTCTCTGGTTGAAGAAGAGTGTCACGCTACGGGCTGACTATCTAAGCCTAGTCTTCCCCTTCCGAGAGGCGTTCTCTGGCCTTTCGGGTCCTCTGACTGCGGATGACGGCCTGGTTGTGGGCAAAGAGCGTCTCGCCCCGCATTGCCCCGACGTAAGAGACCGTAAGAACCACTAGCAGCAACACAGTGGTGAAGACAAAGGCTTCCGGGGTGCGCAGGTTCGCAAAGGGGTCTCCGCCGCGTACGGTCGGGTCGGGAGCGACGAGGTTGACGAGTGGAGAGATTGCGAAGGCCGCCACCCCGACCAGTACACCGTGCAGCCGGCGATGCGATGGCGCTTTGTACGAGGCGACCATACCACCGAAATAGAACGCAAAGGCCGCCGCTAAGAGTACGAAGACCGCCGGGAGGGCCGTGGATGCGAGCTCCGGACCAAAGAAGTACGTAAAGAAGGGGGCAGCGATACCGAAGATCAACAACGCCCCGACCCCGAGGGCGAGTAGGATACCGATCAGTACTGCGCCTACGCTTTTCATCATTCCCAGATCATACCTAGCTCGTCTCGCCGGCCACGTGACCGGCCTTACGTCCTAGCTCTCCGAGAGGGCCGCGACCAGCTCACGGCAGAAGGCCGGTATGTCCGGCACAACGCGGCCCCAGACGAGGTTGTTCTCGCGGAACGCGGGCTTGTCTACCCAGGTCGCCCCGGCGTTCACGAGGTCGTCTTTGATTCCTAGGGAGCCCGTCGCGCTCACACCGTCCACGATGCCGGCGGAGATTGCCACCAGCCCACCATGACAGATGATGCCGAGCGTCTTGCCCCTCTCGTGGACCGCCGCGACGAGGTTCGTGACCTCCTTATAGCGCCGGAGCTTATCGGGCGCCCAGCCGCCGGGGATCACGATCCCGTCGAGTTCGTCAGCGGCGATTTCGTTGGCTGAGGCGTCCGCCCGGGCTTCGAGGTAGTTCTTGCCGTGAAACGGCCCCTCCCCGGGACCAACGGAGATGACTTCCGCCCCCTCCTCACGCAGACGCATCACCGTTACCCAGTACTCCAGGTCCTCGAACCCATCGGCGACGAGGACCACGATCTTCTTGCCCCTTAACTTCACGTGGGCTCCTTTCCCTTGTATCAGTCAGCCTTCAGCTTTTCGATTGTAGAGCATACTACCTTCCACGGCAGATTCAGGGGGTTAGCAGGGCGTCCACGGCTCTTCTGGCCTCTTCGCCCCCGATCTCCAGGGCGCGGGCGAGCTCGGGGACGGCGGCGGCGCCGCTTCCGGTACTGAGAAGGCGCTCGGCGGCCTCGAGGTGCTGACGGTAATCGAGACCGCGCCTCTCCGCGGCAGGCGCCGGTTCCTCCCCGCGTACGAGGGCGAGGAGCTCGTCGCCGTAGCGGGCAGCGCGCCGCAAGCCGACGCCTTTTATGGAGCCGAGCTCGTGAACGCTCGTCGGCTTTCGGCGGGCTATCTCTTCAAGGTGAGAGTTGTGCAGTACGACGTAAGCCGGGACCTGCTGGCTACGCGCCTGATCCCCGCGCCAAGCCCGCAGACGCTCAAAGAGCTCCTCGTCTATGTCAGCCTCGGGAGAAGCGCCGGTAGCACCGTCGGACCACTCCTCCGGGGCGGCAATACGTTCGGCGGCGGAGATGCTTTGTTGAGCCGCTACGGTAGCGGCCGACTGAGCGCGCCCGGAGAAGGCGGACGCTCCGTCGGCCTCTCCGAGGCAAACGTCGCAACCAGAGCAAGGCGCGACTTCCTGCCCATCTCCGAAGTGCCTCAGGAGGTGCTCGCGGCGACACGTAGTGAGGGTAGCGTAGGTCTCGACGGTTCGGATCTGGTCGTACGCCGCCCGCGTCCTGCTCTTGAGGCGTGCAGCGATAGACCGGCGGCTACCCTCGTCGAGGCTCTCGTTCTTGAGCCGGATGTCGGCGAGTGAGCCGCGAGGCACGGCCTCTACGGTGCCGTCCGCCATGAGCTTGAAGAGGGCCGTCTGGGCGACGACGGGCCGCACGCCCGCGCGTCGGGCGAGTTCCGGCAGGGGGACCGTCCCCTCTCCGGGCAGGGCCGCGTGGACTCGCGTGACCTCTTCGCGAACCTCTCCATTCGAACCCCCGATCTCTTCGTCCACACGGCGCACCTCGACGTCACCCCACAGGTCATAGCCGCGCGAGATGAGACCGGCTTCTTCAAGCCCCCCGAGAAGCACCCCCGCCAGGTCCGGCTCTACTCCGCCCAGAGAGCCCAGTGAGGCAGGCGGCAGATTCACCCTTCCCGCGTTCGCCACGCGCGAGAGCGCGCGGAAGAACGACTCGACCTCGTCGGCCCCCGCAGCGTTGATGGTAACCAGGCGCTTGCGCCGCCCCAGGTCGGCGCCGCGGTAGAGAACCACGCACTCGCTCGGTTCCCCGTCGCGCCCAGCGCGGCCGGCCTCCTGAATGTAGGCTGGGAGGCTTCCGGGGACGCTCGCATGGATCACGAAGCGCACGTTGGGCTTGTCCACCCCCATTCCGAAGGCTATGGTGGCGACGACCACGTCGATCTCGTCGGTCATAAAGCGCTCCTGCACGCTCGAACGCTCCGCAGCGCCCAACCCGGCGTGGTAGTGTGCGGCGTTCACCCCGGCTCGCTTGAGGCTCGCCGCCAACTCCTCGCACTCCTTGCGCGTCGTTCCGTAAATTATCCCCGGCAGCGGGGAGCTCTGGATAACGTTTAGGATCAGGGGCAGCTTGTCCTTTTTGTCCCGGGCGGGGAGTATCCTGTAGGTGAGGTTCGGACGGTTGAAGCTCGTCACCACGACTTTCGGCTCGCGCATGCCCAAGGATCGCAGGATGTCCTGCCTAACGCGCGGCGTCGCCGTCGCTGTGAGTGCGAGGACCGGCGGGTTGCCGAGGTCGCGCACCACGCGAGGTAGGAAAAGGTAGTCGGGCCTGAAGTCGTGTCCCCACTCGCTTATGCAATGAGCTTCATCGACCACGAAGAGGCCCACGCCTGCCTTACGCAGCGCCAGAACGAACTCCAGGGCCCGTAGACGCTCCGGGGCCACGTAGAGCATCCGGATCTCGCCGGTCCGCATCTTTTTCTCGACCTCCCAACGCTCCTCCGGCGAGAGCCCGGAGTGGAGCGTGGCCGCCCCTTCTACCGAGCTCTGTAGCAACGAGTCGACCTGGTCCTTCATCAGCGAAATCAGGGGGGAGACGATGACCGTGAGGCCCTCGGTCATCAGGGCGGGCACCTGATAGCAGAGGCTCTTGCCGCCCCCGGTCGGCATCACCGCCAGGGTATCCCGCCCATCGAGGACGGCCTGGATCACCTCTTCCTGCCCTGGCCGGAACGAGTCGAAGCCGAAGATCTCCTTGAGCACGTTGAGCGGCATACCCTAAATATAAGCCCTCGACGGCTCGTCAGCTAGTCGGCATTTCAGTTCGCCAGCGTTCTTGATCTCGGTCCAGCGTCGGGTTTTGTTACTCTTCTTCGCGCTGGGGTGTGAACTTGGGAATTGGGTTGAGAGGCCGCATCTGGCCGGGCTTGCGATGGCGGGGTTGTTCGGCTGGTTTCTCTACTCTTTGCGGGCCTTTTTCGGCGTTGTCGAGCAGGCCGTCCATGACGCGTCTTATGTCGGAGCAGGCCTTCTTGTAGGCTATCTTGAAGCCGAAGCCGGGGGCGACGAAGGCGGGAATGACCGTGAGGAAGTAGAGCCAGTTGTCGACGCCGGCGATCGCGAGGGGCAGAGCAAGCGTTGCCCCGAGTATGCCGCCCATGGAGACGTACTCCCCGCGCTGATTGGAGACATCGGCGGTGAGATTCGCCCCGGAGCGTCCGTAGCCCACATCCTCGACCCTGAGCTCCACGGAGCTAGCTTTCAGCAACGAATAATGTCCAGCGAAGTCGAGGGCGCGGCGCATCGTGCCCAAAAGGTCTCCCGGGTCCCAAAGGGAACTCGCCTCGGTCTTGCGCCTCAGCTTGAGGCCCTGCTCATCCCGCAACAGCTCCTCGAGGAGCTTCCGGGTGGGCTCCGCGGGCCTCTCCACCTCCCTTACCGCTTTCAGGCGAGCGGGACCGTAGAGCTTGTACGCTAGAGTGTGAGGCTCGGCGGCCCTGTCGGAGAGCAGGTCAAAGATAGCGCGGCGAGCGTCCTGCTCAGCGATGCCTAAAGCGCCAGCCACCTGCACCAAGAGTTCGGGGGAGACGGATTGGGCGAAGGTATCCGAGCCCCGGCGCCGGGCGCTCAATTCCGCGGCCCTTCGGAGGACCATCTCTACCTCGGCTGGAGTTAGGCGGGCTCCGGCGTTCTCGTTGGTATCGTAAGGTTCCATCTAGAGCTTCCTATCCTGTCCGGCGGTCGCGGCGAGTATCCTCGGAGTGTCCTTGAGGTAGGACCAGCCGGAGAGCAGCGTCAGCACCGTGGCGAGGAGCATCACCCAGTAGCCTACCTGGAAGTAGCCTATCAGCAGAATAAACACTGCCAAGCTCTGGGTNACCATCTTCGCCTTGCCCCACCGGTTCGCCGCTATGACCTCTTCTGCCTCGAGCGCCACCATGCGCAAGCCCGTCACGGCGAACTCGCGCACCACCATCACCGCCGCCATCCACGCCGCCATCGATCCCTCGGCTACGAGGGCAAAGAACATCGTAGATATCAACGCCTTGTCGGCAACCGAATCCATGAGCTTCCCGAAGGCGGTAACCTTGCCGCTGCGGCGAGCCAAGATACCGTCCAAGTAGTCGGTCAAGATCGCCAGAACGTAAACGACCGTCGCTACGGCCCGATTGCCGGGGAACTGCAAGTAGAGGGCGGCCATCACCGGTATCACGGCCACGAGCCGGACCAAGGTCAGCTGGTTGGCAAAGGTCATCGCACCCTCCTATCGCGGCGGACCTCGTCGACGGGGGCGTCGATCCGGGCCTCCCGCCCGCTCGCGAGCTTGCGGATGTTCTCCCGATGGGCAAGGAAGACCAGCGGAGACCAGAAGACCGCGGCCAGGATTACCAGGTTCTCGTAAGACCCGCCGGCGTCGAGGGCGGCGAGCGCGAGTGGCGAGACCGCTGCGGCCACCAGAGCCGCGAGCGAAGCGTACCGCCAGGCCGCCAGGGTCGCTGTCCACACCATTCCCAATATCACCACAACTATAGGATAAACCGCGAGCAGCACCCCGAGCAGCGGCGCAACCGAGTTGGACCCGCGCAGCCGGCCGAAGAAGGGGAAGTTGTGACCGACGAGCGCCGCCGAACCCCCACTAACCGCTCCCGGAGTACCCAGGGCCAGGTAGCCCGTAAACGTGGGCAGAAACCCTTTGACGAGCTCGAGTAGAAACGCGACACCGGCCCGCCGTCGGTCTGGCCCGGAACGACGCGACAAGTCTAGGGGACCCACGTTGGCGCTCGCCCGTCCGGGGGGGAGGCCGCTCCTCCTGTGGCTGTAGCGGGCGACGTAGAGCCCAAAAGGCACGGAACCTACTAGATAGCCTGCAATTGCCAAGAAAGCGTACCACACCATCACCGCTTGAAGACCCGCCCTTCCCGCCGGAGCCGCACTTCAGAACCTGGCTAACCTAGCAGCTTTCGTCAACGGGTACAAGGGGTAATGAGGAGTGCCCCCAGGGGCACTCCCTTCCGGTTACTCCTTGGAGGTGCCGCGGACCTGGGTAACGGCAGGCCGTATGAAAAGGCCGAGGATCCAATCGGTCATCTGATGCGCCTTGCTCTGGGGGCTGCTAAGCCTTGTTAGGTAAGCCAGGCGCCAGAAGATAGCCGCCAGAGTTCCGGTGAAACGCACCCCCATCACCTCGTTTACGGCGAAGTCGCTACCAAGTTCCACGAGTTGGCCCAAGGGTTTGTACTCGAATTTCTCCAGCTCGTCTTCTCTACCGTCGATCGCGGTGAGCACGTTCTTGGCGACGACTTTGCCCTCCTGGGTGGCGGCTTGGGCGGTCGGCGGAATAACCCGCCCATTCTCCTCACTGATATCCGGAATCGCGGCGCAGTCCCCGATTGCCCAGATGTTGGAGTGTCCTTTGACCCGCAGGTACTCGTCGACTTCTATACCGTTTCTCTCATCTACGGGGAGATCGGCCAAGTCGTCGATCGCCACGTTTGGGCGGTTGCCGGCGGTCCAGATCACGTTCTCCGTCGCGATCGTTTCGCCACCCTTGAGCTTAACGCAGTCGGCGGTAATCTCCTCGGCCATCGCCCCGGTTTTCACCTCGATGCGCTGGTTCACAAGCCGGGTCCGAGCGGCCCGCCTCAAAGCAGGATCGAGCTCGGGCAGTATTTGGTCCATCCCCTCGAGCAGGAAAATCCTGACCCGGTTCGGGTCTATGTTCGGGTAGTCGGGCTCTAGGGCCTCGTGGACCAGATTGTAGAGCTCCGCAGCCGTCTCTACCCCCGTAGCGCCCCCACCGATGACCACGAAGGTGAGCTTGGACTCGGGGATCTCGCCGCGCATCAGCGAGACCTCCTCGAAGCGTTCGATCACGCGGTTGCGGACGCGCTCAGCGTCTTCGATGCCCCTCATGGTGAGGCTGTGCTCCTCGACACCGGAGATGCCGAAGAAGTTGGGCAGACCGCCCAGAGCTATCACGAGCTGGTCATAGGGGAACTCTACCCCACCATCTACCGTGATCGTCTGGTTTTCTGGGTCTATCTTGTTGAGCGTCGAGCGCCTGAAGCTGGCCCCGGCGGTGATAAGGGCGCGCCTCAACGGCTGGGCGACGTTGCGTGAGTCGATGTCGCTGCTGACGATCCCCGCCACCATCGGCCAGAAGGTGAAGAAGTTGTCCTTAGCGACAACGAGGACCCCGACGTCTTCGCGGTCCTTTATACGATCGCATATCTCACTGGAGGCGGTAAACCCGCCAAACCCGCCGCCCACGACGAGAACCTTGTTCTCGAACTCCTCGTAGCGAGGCTTCTCCCATGCAGCGTACCGGGGCGTAGGATCAAGCGCTCGTCGGAGCGCCCCCAACGCGACGACGACTCCACCGAGAGCTAGCCCCCCCTTCACGAATCCGTTCAAGACGACCTCCCAACCTTTCAGTCATATATGGGCAACGACCCACAAAACACCCTACGGCATATCTTACCGGAAGGCACAAGATAACTAAACATCGGGCCAACCAGACAACACAACGTTTTGCACCGCCGCTTTTGGCCCTCAAGCCGGGTAGACGGCGATCCGCACGGTCCTGCTCCGCGGGCCGTCGAACTCCGCCAGAAAGACGCCCTGCCAACGCCCGAGGTCCGGCTCCCCGCCGCGAACCAAGAGCCGCTGCGACTGTCCGAAGAGGCTCGTGAGCAGGTGCGAGTCGCTGTTTCCCTCGGCATGCTCGAAGCGCACGTCGAGAGATCCTACGAAAGCCTGGCACGCGGCGGCCAGATCATGCGCCACGTCCCGATCGTAGTCCTCATTAACCGTAATGGCGGCCGTCGTGTGAGTCGAGGAGATGAGGCAGACGCCCTCGTCCACGCCCGACTCGCTCACTGCCCTCTTTACCTCGTCGGTGATCGACACGAACTCGTACCGATCGTTTGTCCGCACTTCTATGTCGCTAATATTCATGTTGCCTCCCTCTTGTG
>LCrCPGB2_illDRAFT_1000030_pt1 | contig 13919 bp, 15 predicted proteins | sample LigCruGreenButte_FD_10705 | JGI IMG/M metagenome (IMG submission 10705)
GCTTCACCGGCCGAGCCAACTCCGCCCTCGTCGTCGGCGACCCCGGACTGCCGCTCGTGGACGCGGTGGACGCCGTCGCCCGCTGGTACGCCGGCCGCGGCCTGCGACCCTGCGCGATGCTGCCCGGCCGGCAGTCCCGCGCCGCCGACGCGGCCTTCGCCGCGGCCGGCTGGGAGCGCGACGAGGACGTGCTGGTCCTGACCGCGCCGCTGACCCCGGCCGCGGCCGACGGCGTCCCGGTCGACCTCTCCCCCGAGCCGGACGACGCCTGGCTGGCCGGTTACCGGTACCGCGGCCGGCCGCTGCCGCCGTCCGCCCGCGACGTGCTCACCAACGCCGAGGACGTCGTCTTCGCCGCCGTGCGCCGCGACCCGCCCCCGGCTCCCCTGGCCGCCGTCGCCCGCGGGGTGGTCACCGACGGGTGGCTCGGGGTCGCCGCGGTCACCGTCGAGGAGCGGTACCGGCGGCAGGGCCTGGCGACCGCCGTCATGGCCGCCCTGCAGCGCTGGGGAGCCGGCCGCGGCGCCCGCTGGGTGTACCTGCAGGTCACCGCCTCCAACGCCTCGGCGCGGGCGCTCTACCGGCAGGCGGGCTTCATCGAGCACCACCGCTACCACTACCGGTACGCACCGGCCTGACGCCGTCCCGGGGTGCGGCCAGCACCCGGCCGACGGCGAAGGCCGCGGCCACCACGCCGGCCAGCAGGAAGGCCAGGCTCACCAGGCCGAGGGCGCCGCTGCCGGTGACGAGCAGGTCGCCCTCGGGCCGCTGCAGGCTGCCGCCCACGGCGACGACCAGCCACACCAGGGCGGGCAGCACCGCGGCCAGCCGGGAGCCGGTCAGCCGCGCGGCCAGGCCGACGAGCAGCAGGTTGCCGGCGACCGCGGCGACCACCGACACCGGCAGGAGGACGCCGAACACGCGCAGCGGCAGCCAGAAGACCTCGACCAGCGCCAGCCAGAGCGCGAGGACGACGACGAGCAGACCGCCCGCGACCCGGCGGACCGGCCTCATCCGGCCAGGCCGGCGAACAGGTCGTCCTCCCAGCCCTCGGGGCTCGCCGCCGGCCCTCTCCGGCCGCGCACCAGCCGGTAGTACTCGGTGCCCAGCACCTCCTGGCCGAGGTTGTTCGACAGCGCGAAGAACGGGCCGTCGACGGTGATCTGGGTGGCGTGCGCGCGCATCGCGGCGTCCTTGCGCGCGGCGTGGTCGCGGCCGTCGACCGCCGCGGCCACCAGCTCGTCCGGGACGGCGAACGGCACGTCGTCCACCTCGCCGAGCGACGCGAACGGCGACTCCTCCCCCAGTGCGGCCATCGCCTCGATGCCCTTCCGCATCACCGAGCGCGGCACGCAGCACCAGTAGACCTTCGCGACCTCCCACGGCTCGCCGAGGTCGGGGCGGTAGCCGGGGTCGGCGGCGACGTCCACAGCGGCCATGGCGACCCGGTGGGCCTGGATGTGGTCGGGGTGACCGTAGCCGCCGCTCTCGTCGTAGGTGACCACCACCTGCGGCCGGACCTCGCGGACGACGGCGACGGCGTGCGCCACCGCCTCGTCGAGGTCGGCGTTCCAGAACGCCCGCGGCTTCTCGTTGGCCGGCGTGCCCATCATCCCGGAGTCCCGGTAGCGGCCCGGGCCGCCGAGGAAGCGCCAGTCGGTCACGCCGAGGGCCTCCATCGCCCCCCTCAGCTCGGCGATCCGGTAGCCGCCGAGCTGGTCGGCGTGCTCGGGGGCCAGCAGCTCCAGCTCGGGGACGAGGACCTCGCCCTCCTCGCCCAGCGTGCAGGTGAGCAGCGTGACCTGGGCTCCCTCGGCGACGTAGCGGGCCATGGTGGCGCCGTTGTTGATCGTCTCGTCGTCGGGGTGGGCGTGCACCAGGAGCATGCGGCGGGAGGGAGTCACGAGGGTGATTCTCCCCGGCTCCTCCGACGGGCCGAGTTCCGCGTCGATCATGGGGTTGTTGCCGGCGACACGGCCGGACACGCCGACCCGGCCGGCAGCAACCCCATGATCGACTGCGAGGTGCGGGAGGTCACTCCACAGGCACGATGGTGCGGGCCTCGGCGAAGTGGCAGGCCGAGGGGTGACCCTGGCCCCGGTCGACCAGTGCCGGCGGCTCCTGGGCACAGATGTCCTGCGCCTTCCAGCAGCGGGTGCGGAACCGGCAGCCCGAGGGCGGGTCGGCCGGGCTCGGCACGTCGCCCTGCAGGATGATCCGGTCCTTCTGGCCGCGCAGGTGCGGCTCGTGCAGCGGCACCGACGACAGCAGCGCCTGCGTGTAGGGGTGCGACGCAGACCCGTACACCTGCTCGCCGGTGCCCTCCTCGACGACGCTGCCCAGGTACATCACCGCGACCCGGTCGGAGAGGTGGCGCACCACCGACAGGTCGTGGGCGATGAAGACGTAGGAGAGCCCGAACTCCTTCTGCAGGTCCTCCAGCAGGTTCACCACCTGCGCCTGCACCGACACGTCGAGGGCCGACACCGGCTCGTCGCACACGATGACCTCCGGTTGCAGCGCCAGCGCCCGCGCGATGCCGATGCGCTGCCGCTGGCCGCCGGAGAACTGGTGCGGGTACCGGTTCACGTAGTCGGGCCGGAGGCCGACCCGCTCGATCAGCTCGCGGGCGCGGGTCCGGCGGTCCTTGGCCGGGACGACGTCCTTGTGGACCTCCCAGCCCTCGGCGACGATGTCGCCCACCGTCATCCGCGGGTTCAGCGAGGCGTACGGGTCCTGGAAGATGATCTGGACCCGCCGGCGGTACTCCTTGAGCCGACGCCGGTTCATCGTGGCGACGTCCTCGCCGCGGAACAGGATCTGCCCCGCGGTGGGCTTCTCCAGCCCCATGAGCAGCTTGGCCACGGTCGACTTGCCGCAGCCGGACTCGCCCACCAGCCCGAGGGTCTCCCCGCGGCGGAGGGTGAGGTCGACGCCGTCCACCGCGTGGACGTGGCCGACGACGCGGCGGGCGATGACCCCCTGGGTCAGCGGGAAGTGCTTGACGAGGCCCCGGACCTCGAGCAGCGGCCCGTCACGCAGGGCCTGTGCTGCGGACACGGAGGACCTCCTCTCGGTAGTGGCAGGCGCTGGCGCGGCCGACGGAGCCGACCGGCAACAGCAGGGGGACGTCGTCGCGGCAGTTCCTGCCGGGCGGCGCCCCCTCGAGGACGCGGCGCGGACAGCGCGGGTGGAACGAGCAGCCCGAGGGGATGTGGGACAGGTCCGGCGGCGTCCCGACGATGGGATGCAGCCGCTTCCCCTTGTCCTCCACCGCGGGCACCGAGGCCATGAGCCCCTCGGTGTAGGGGTGGCTCGGGTCGGTGAAGACCTCGTCGACGGTGCCGGTCTCCACGACGTTGCCGGCGTACATGACCAGGACGCGGTCGGCGACCTCGTTGACCACGCCGAGGTCGTGGGTGATCAGCAGCAGGCCCATCCCGGTGTCGCGCTGCAGGTCCTTGAGCAGCTCCATGATCTGCGCCTGCACGGTGACGTCGAGCGCCGTCGTGGGCTCGTCGGCGATGAGCAGCTTGGGGTCCAGCGCCAGCGCCATCGCGATCATCACCCGCTGCCGCATGCCGCCGGAGAACTGGTGCGGATAGGCGTTGACCCGCTCGCGGGCCGCGGGGATGCGGACCCGGTCGAGCAGCTCGATCGCCGCCGCCTTCGCCTCCTTGCGGCTGGCGCCGCGGTGCGCCCGGAACATCTCGCCGATCTGGTAGCCGACGGTGAAGACCGGGTTCAGCGAGGACAGCGCGTCCTGGAAGATCATCGAGATGCCCGGCCCGCGGACGGCGCGCTGCTCCTCCGCGCTGGCCGTGAGCAGGTCCCGCCCCTCGAAGAGGACCCGGCCACCGGTGACGAACCCGGGCGGCGAGTCGAGGATGCCCATGACGGCCTGGACGCTGACGCTCTTCCCGGAGCCGGACTCACCGAGGATGGCCACGGTCTCGCCGGGGTCGACCTCGTAGCTGATCCCGTTGACCGCCCGGACGACGCCCTTGGGGGTCCGGAACTCGACGGAGAGGTCCTCCACCTCGAGCACGGGCACACCCGGCGCGGACGCCGGCTCGTACGCGGAGTGGGACATGGCAGTCGACGTCGTGATCACCGCAGCTTCGGGTCGAGGGCGTCGCGCAGGGCGTCGCCGATGAGGATGAAGGACAGCACGGTCAGTGACAGGAAGGCGCTGGGGAAGAAGATCAGGTGCGCGGCGTCGCGGAGCCGGTTCTGCGCCGAGTTGATCTGCAGGCCCCAGGAGATCTCCGGCAGCTGCAGCCCGATGCCGAGGAAGGTCAGCGTCGCCTCGGCCGCGATGAGCGTGCCGATGTAGATGGTCGAGTAGACCAGCACCGGGGCGATGGCGTTGGGCAGGATGTGCCGCACCAGGATCCGCCGCGTGGGCGCTCCGAGAGCCCGCGCCGCCTGGACGTAGTCGGCCTCCTTGACCGAGACGACCGTCGACCGGACCAGCCGCATCGACGTCATCCAGCCGAAGACGATCAGGGCCAGGGCCACCTCGAGGACGCCGCGCTCGGGCAGCACCGACAGCAGGATGAAGGCACCCAGGATCAGCGGCAGGCCGTAGAAGATGTCGGCGACCCGGGCCAGGACGCTGTCGACCCAGCCGCCGTGGTAGCCGGCCAGCGCGCCGACGACGACGCCGATGGCCAGCGTGCCGAGCATCGCGATGAAGCCGATGGTGACCGACACCCGGGCCCCGTAGACGACGTTGGCGTAGTAGTCGCAGCCCTGGACGTCGTAGCCGAACCACGCGGCCGCGCTGGGGCCCTGCGCGGACCGGGCCAGGTCGCAGGCCCGGGGGTCGGCGTCGGTGAACAGCTGTGGGAGCGCCGCCATCACCAGGAAGACGGCCAGCAGCAGTGCGCCGACGAGGAAGAACGGGTTCTTCCGGAGGCTGCGCCAGGCGTCGGACCAGAGGCTGGCCTCCTCGATGGCCGGGCTGCCGGCGACCTCGGCCTCGAGGGTGGCCTCCGCGCGCTCGGTCTGCGGCGCCTCCGGCCCCCGGTCGGCGTCGGCCAGCCCGGTCGCGCGATCGGTCTGCGGCCGCTCAGTCATATCGGATCCTCGGGTCGAGCAGGGCGTACAGGATGTCCACGACGAGGTTGAAGAAGATGTAGAAGAAGACGAACAGCGTCACGATCCCCACGACGACCGCCCCCTCCTGGCGCAGCACCGAGTCGTACACCGCGCGCCCGAGGCCGGGGATGTTGAAGATGGTCTCGGTCACGATCGCCCCGGCCATGAGTGTGCCGATGTCCGCACCGATGTAGGTGACGACCGGGATCAGGCTGTTGCGCAGCGTGTGCTTGCCGATGATCACCGAGGGCTTGAGTCCCTTGGCACGCGCCGTCCGGACGTAGTCCTGCCGGAGGTTCTCCGCCAGGCTCGTCCGGGTCAGCCGGGCCACGTAGGCCAGGGACAGGCTGGCCAGCACCAGGCCGGGCAGCACGTAGCTGTACCAGCCGTCGCTGATGCCGGACGTCGGGAAGAGCCCGAGGCGGAGGCCGAAGACGTACTGGGCGACGAAACCCAGGACGAAGACCGGGACGGAGACGAGCAGCGTCGTCGTCACCAGGACCAGGTTGTCGAAGAAGGACCCGCGGCGGATGCCGGCCAGGATGCCGGCGGTCAGGCCGATCAGGGCCTCGAAGACGATGGCGGCGAGCGCGAGCTTGGCGGTGACCGGCAGCCGCTGCTCGATGGTGTCGAGCACGGGACGGCCGGAGAAGTCGGTGCCGAAGTCGCCCTGCAGCAGGCCGCCGGCGTACTTCACGTACTGCAGGTACAGCGGGTCGTCGAGGTTGTACTCAGCACGCAGCTGGGCCTGCACGGCCTCCGACAGCGGCCGGTCGCCGGCCAGGGCCCGGATCGGGTCGCCGGGCAGCGCGTAGACCATCGCGAAGATGAGGAACGAGGCCCCGATCAGCACGGGGATGGTGAGCAGCAGGCGTCGGGCGATGTAGCGGCCCATGCGCTGCCTCCTTGGGTCTTCGGGAGCGGGGCCCGGCCGGAGCCGGACTCAGGGTGGGAGCCGGACACGCCAGGTGCGCCCGACCCGGCGGGTCGGGCGCACCTGGCGTGCCGTCGCTGTCCGAGGTGGTCAGACCGTCACTGGACGACCTCGACGGCGGCAGCGTCGATGCGGCCGAAGGCGTCGATGATGACGTTGTCGACGTTCTCCGAGTGCGCACCCTGGTTCAGCCGGTAGAACAGCGGTGCGGACGGGAGGTCGGCGAGGAGCACGTCCTCGGCGGCCTGGTAGCCCTGGACCGCGGCCTCCTCGGTGTCGGCGCCGTTGGCCTCGGTGAGCAGCCGGTCGAACTCCGGGTTGCTGTAGAAGGTGTAGTTCGAGCCGGCCGGCGGCAGCGCCGCACTCGAGTACAGGGGCCCGAGGAAGTTCTCGGCGACCGGGTAGTCCATGATCCACGCGTCGCGGAACGGACCGGTCATGCCCTGGGCGTCCTTCAGCGGCAGGAACTCCGACTGCTGCAGGTCACCGCGCAGCTGGTACTCGATGCCCAGGTTCTCCCGGATCTGGTTGCCGACCGCCTGCATCCACTCCTCGTGGCCGGCGCCGGCGTTGAACCACAGGTCGACCGGGGTGCTGCGGTCGAAGCCGGCCTCGTCGAGCAGCCGGTTGGCCTCCTCCACGTCGAGCACGCAGACGTCGCAGGCGTCGTCGCGGTGGCCCGGGACGACCGGGCTGATGTAGGAGGTCGCCGGCGTGCGGGTGCCGCTGAAGATGGCGTCGCTGATCGCCTGCCGGTCGATCGCCATCGAGAAGGCCTTGCGCACGTTCGGGTCGGCGAAGCGCTGGTCGTAGGTCGGGAAGCCCAGCGAGGTGATGTCGCCCTGCGGCGTCTCGATGAAGCGGTCCCCGAACTCCTGCTCGGCCGAGACGATGGCGTCCGGCGGAAGGGTGTCCATGACGTCGACCGAGCCGCCCTGCAGGTCGGTGTAGGCGGTGTTCTGCTCGGTGTACACGCGGTACTCGACCGACGCGGCGTTGGCCGGCTCGTCGCCGCCGTACTCGTCGAAGCGGGCCAGCGTGATGCCGACGCCGGGGACGAACGGCTCCTCGGCCCTGAATTCACCGTTGCCGACCGGCTGCTCGCCGAAGCCGGCGGGGTCGTCGTAGAACGACTGCGGGAGCGGGTAGAAGGCGGTGTAGCCGGTGGTGGTCGGCCACTGGGCGTACGGCGCGGCGAGCTCCACCTCGAAGGTGAGGTCGTCGACCTGGCGGAGACCGGACATCTCGGTGGCCGTGGGCTGACCGCCGGTCTCGGCGGCCTGCAGGTCGTCGTAGCCGGCGATGTTGGCGAAGAAGTACGAGTTGCCCTGGGCGTTCGGGCTGTAGGCCGTGTAGTTCCAGGCGTCGATGAAGGACTGCGCGTTGACGGGGGTGCCGTCGTGGAAGGTCCAGCCGTCCTTGAGCGTGACGGTCCAGGTCTGCTGGTCCTCGGACTCGATGGACTCCGCGACGCCGGTGTAGACGGCCTCGTTGGTCTCGTTGTCGTACTCGACCAGGCCGGTGAAGAGCGAGTCGACGATCTGCCCGCCCTCGGTCTCGTTGGTGTTGCCGGGGACCAGGGGGTTCTCGGGCTCGCCGATGTACACGCTGAAGGAGCCACCGTCACCGCCCCCGCCGGCCGCCGACCCACCACCGTCGTCGTCACCGCCACCACAGGCGGACAGCAGCATCGCGCCGGACAGACCGGACGCGACGAGCGCAGCGGAGCGCTTGCTCAACCTCACGTGCAATGCCTCCCTCATCCCGCACAGCGGGGGGAACGGACTGGTTCGCCGGCAGTCCCCGCCTTGGGACGGGCGGCCGGGGTCGTGCGGACAGGGACCGGGCTCAACCGGTACGAGCGGGGACCCTAGGCGGGCTGCGCGAAGAGCGTCCACGTCCGTCACCGACTTGTGACCTCGGCTCAGGATCTCACAGGGTGGAATCCCGCTTGCGTCACCCAGGCCCGACTGGCGTCGCAGGAGTTCAACCTGCAGGGACGTCCCGCCGGACGTCGTGCGCCGTCCGCGCCCCGGTGTGTCAGGACCGTCGTCCCGGGTACTGATGGGGACAGCGACGAGAGGAGTGGACATGAGCGGCATCGACAAGATGAAGAACAAGGCCGAGGAACTGTCCGGCAAGGGCAAGGAGACCGTCGGCGAGAAGACCGGCGACCGCGACCTGCAGGCCGAGGGCAAGGCCGACCAGGCGTCGGGCAACCTCAAGCAGGCCGGCGAGAAGGTCAAGGACGTCTTCAAGTAGTAGAAGGACCCCGTCCTCCCCACCCTTCGCAAGCTCAGGGTGGGACCCGGGACGGGGCCTGCGCCGCGGGCGCCGTCCCTCCCCGGGACGGCGCCCGTCGTCGTGTCCTGAGCTGGGTCAGAGCCGGGCGAGCAGGGCGCGGACGGCGGGCAGCAGCGGCCGGTCCGCGGGGATCCAGTCCAGCGACTCGAGGTCGGCCGCGGTCAGCCAGCGCAGCTCGCTGTGCTCGTGCGCGGTGACCTCGGCGCCGGGCTCGGCGCGGGCCCACCACACCCGCAGCGTGGAGCCCCCCGGCAGCCCACCGGCGACGACGCCGTCGAGCACCACCTCGCCGAGGAACCCCTGCGGGACGACGACCACGCCGAGCTCCTCGCCGATCTCCCGCACCAGGGCGGCGAGCTCCTCCTCCCCCGGCTCGACCTTGCCGCCGGGGAACTCCCAGCAGCCGTCGTAGAGCCCGCCGGACCGCTGGGCGACGAGCACCCGGTCGCCGTCCACCAGCGCGGCGCCGACCACCTGGACGACGTCGAGCGCGCGGCGGGCGGCCGCGGCGGCGTAGCCGTCCAGGTGGGCCTGCATCGCGCGGAGCACGCGGCGGCGCAGCAGCGGGTCCACCACCCGCCCGAGCACCCACGGCAGCGCGGTCGCCCAGTCGACCTGCTCCTCGACGAGGGTGCCGGCACCGGTGGCGGTGTAGCGGCGCGAGTGGGTCAGCCAGCGCCAGCCGCGGCCGGGCCCCACGGCGTACACGTCCCGCACCGGCCGGACCGACACGACCTCCTCCAGCGGCGCCGGCCAGGGGCGGCCGAGGGCGCGGGCGACGTCGAACGCCACGGTCAGCGGCGCCTCCACCAGGGTGGTGAACCGCAGCTGGGACACCGGCCCACCTTCCCAGACAGGGCACTATGGCCCTCGTGCGCATCACCGCCCGGGTCGACTACGCCGTCCGGGCCGCCGTGGAGCTCGCCGCGGCGGCACCCGGAGCCCTGACCTGCGACCGCATCGCCGCAGCCCAGGGCATCCCCTCCCGCTTCCTGCAGTCGATCCTGGGCGACCTGCAGCACGCCCGGCTGGTCACCAGCCAGCGCGGCCGCGAGGGCGGTTACCGGCTGGCCCTGCCGCCGTCGGAGGTCTCCATCGCCCGTGTCATGCGGGTCGAGCAGGGCTTCCTCGCCGAGGTCCACGGCCAGCGACCGGAGGACGTCGAGTACTCGGGTACCGCCGTCCCGCTGGCCTCGGTGTGGGTGGCCGCCCGCGAGGCCTACCGCCGGGTGCTCGAGGAGGTCACCCTCGCCGACGTCGTCGCCGGGCAGCTGCCGGCGCCGGTGGCCGAGCTGGCCGCGCTCGAGGAGGCCTGGCGCTCCTTCAGCGACGGGCCCGCCGAGGGCTGAGGGGTGCCGTGGCGCGCCACAGGGCCGGCGTCACGGCCAGCAGGGCGAGCGCCAGCAGCGTGACCACCGCCTGACCGACACGCCCGGCGGTCACGCCGGACGCCGGGTCCAGCACGTGGTTCGCCCAGCCGTTGGCGGCGGCGTCCGACACGAGCACCGTCACCGCCAGGACGACGCCGCTGCGCCGGCGGAGCAGGACCAGCCCGGCGGCCAGCGGGTCGAGCAGGGTGAGCGAGACGAAGTAGGCGCGCAGCCACCCGGGCAGATCCGGGTGCGGGATGCCACCCGCCGCGGCCAGCTGGACGACGTGGACCACGGTGCCGTACGCGAGGACCAGCACGAGCACGGCGGCGGCGACCTGCGCCGGCCGCGGGGCGCCGTCCCACCGGGCCATCACCCGGCCAGGGTGTCAGCAGAGGCGGGTCGGCGCCGCCGCGACGCCCTGGGCGAGACTGGCGGCATGCCAGCCGTGCAGCGCCCGGGCGTCACCGTGTTCCTCACCGGCCTCTCCGGGGCGGGCAAGTCCACGATCGCCGACGCGCTGGTCGCCGACCTCGAGGCCGAGGGCCGGCCGGTGACCGTCCTGGACGGCGACGTCGTCCGCACCCACCTGTCCAGCGAGCTGTCCTTCTCCCGGGAGGACCGCGACCTCAACATCCGCCGGATCGGCTTCGTCGCCGGTGAGGTGGTCAGGCACGGCGGCACGGTCGTCGTCGCGGCGATCGCGCCCTACGAGGCCGCCCGCGAGGAGGCCCGCGCGCTGGTCGAGCAGCACGGCCGGTTCGTGCTGGTGCACCTGTCCACGCCGCTGGAGGTCTGCGAGGGCCGCGACGTCAAGGGCCTCTACGCCCGGGCCCGCGCGGGCCAGATCACCGGGTTCACCGGCATCGACGACCCCTACGAGCCGCCCGCGCGCGCGGAGGTCGTCGTCGACACCTCGGTCACCCCGCTGGCCGAGTCGGTCGCCCGCATCCGCGCCGCGATGGAGCAAGGACCCCGTCCTCCCCACCCTTCGCAGGCTCAGGGCGGGGCCCGGGACGGGGCCAGCGCTCCCGTGGGGTGAGTCACCCNCCGCCACCCCCGCCGGGTGTGGGACCATGGCGGGCGTGACCTCCCGCGACCTGCACCTCGTCGCGCGCCGTCACATCGACCTGGCGCTGGTCAGCAGCGCTGTCTGTCGCCCCGCGCGCTGACACCCCGGTCCCCGCAGCACCCGCTGCGCCCCCCGATCTGCCAGCGCCTCCCGAGCCCGACGACCGGCGTCCGGGCCCGGCGGCGCAGTGAGGAAGTCCCGCTGTGACCAGCTCCCCGGAGACGCGGCCGACCCGCACGACCAACCGGCCGCAGCGTCGCGACACAGCGCAGCGTGGCCAGGGCCAGTGGGCGCTGGGCTACCGCGAGCCCCTCAACCCCAACGAGCGGATGAAGAAGGACGCCGACGGCCTCACGGTGCGCCAGCGGATCCTCGACATCTACCAGCACGCGGGCTTCGACGGGATCGACCCCGGCGACCTGCGCGGCCGGATGCGCTGGATGGGCCTCTACACCCAGCGCGCCCAGGGCATCCCCGGCGGCAAGACCGCCGTGCTGGAGCCCGAGGAGCTCGAGGACTCGTACTTCATGATGCGGGTGCGCACCGACGGCGGGGCTCTGACCAGTGAGCAGCTGCGCGTCATCGGCGGCATCAGCACCGAGTTCGGCCGCGACGTCGCGGACGTGACCGACCGGCAGAACGTGCAGCTGCACTGGATCCGGATCGAGGACGTCCCGGAGATCTGGCGGCGTCTCGAGGCCGTCGGGCTCACGACGACGGAGGCCTGCGGCGACACCCCCCGCGGCATGCTGAACTGCCCGCTCGCCGGGGTCCTCGAGGACGAGGTGCTCGACGCCAGCGACGTGATGGCGGAGACGGTCGCGAAGTACGTCGGCAGCCCGGAGTTCAGCAACCTGCCGCGCAAGTGGAAGACGTCGATGTCCGGGTGCGTCGACCACTGCACCGAGCCCGAGATCGACGACATCTCCTTCGTCGGGGTCGTGAACGACGACGGCGAGGCCGGCTACGACCTGTGGGTGGGCGGCGGGCTGTCGACCAACCCGATGTTCGCCAAGCGCATCGGCGTCTTCGTCCGCCCCGACCAGGTCACCGACGTCTGGGCCGCCTGCACCTCGATCTTCCGCGACTACGGCTACCGCCGGTCCCGCAACCACGCCCGGATCAAGTTCCTCATGGCCGACTGGGGCCCGGAGCGGTTCCGCGAGGTGCTGCAGGACGAGTACCTGCAGGAGAAGCTCCCCGACGGCCCGGCCGCGGCGCCGGCCAAGCACGACCAGCGCGACCACGTCGGGGTCAGCAAGCAGAAGGACGGCGCCAACGCGCTCGGCTTCGCGCTGCGCACCGGTCGGGTCAGCGGCTCGGTCCTCACCCGGGTCGCCGACCTGGCCGCCGACTACGGCACGCAGGGCGGGCGGATCCGGACGACCACCCAGCAGAAGCTCGTCGTCCTCGACGTCCCGGACGAGCGGGTCGAGGACCTGGTCGCCGAGCTCGCCGAGCACGACCTGCTCGTGCGCCCGAGCGCCTTCCGCCGCGGCACGATGGCCTGCACCGGCCTGGAGTTCTGCAAGCTGGCGATCGTCGAGACCAAGCAGCACGCCCAGGAGCTGTACGCCGAGCTGGAGCAGCGGCTGCCGGACTTCGACGAGCCCATCGGCATCAACGTCAACGGCTGCCCGAACAGCTGTGCCCGCTTCCAGACCGCCGACATCGGCTTCAAGGGCATGATCGTGCGCAACGCCGAAGGCGAGAGCGTCGAGGGCTTCCAGGTCCACCTGGGCGGCCACCTCGGCGTGGACGCCAGCTTCGGGCGCAAGTTCCGCGGTCACAAGATCACCAAGGAGGAGACCGCGGACTACTGCGAGCGGGTCCTCCGCGGCTACGTCGAGCGGCGGGAGACCGGTGAGACCTTCGCCGCCTACGTCGCGCGCGCCGACGAGGAGTGGCTGGTCTGAGGTGACCGGATCACCCGAGTCGCCGCGGCGGGGAAGGACCCGGCAGCTCCCGGTGTTCTACTGCCCGTACTGCGGGGACGAGGAACTGACGCCGCACGGCGAGGACCCCGACGGCTGGCACTGCGGTGCCTGCCTGCGGACCTGGACCGTGCACCTGACCGGAACGGGGGTACAGCGCCCATGACGGCAGCTGTCGTGGCACCCACACCTGAGCTGGCGGCCGAGGCCGACGCGCGCTTCGAGGGGATCGCCGACCCGGTCGAGCAGGCGCTCGCCGTCCTCCGCTGGGCCGGGGAGACCTTCGGCGACGACTTCGCGGTCACGTCGTCCATGGCCGACGGGCTGCTCTCCCACCTGGCGTCGCGGGCGGTCCCCGGCGTGAACGTCGTCTTCCTCGACACCGGCTACCACTTCGCCGAGACGATCGGCACCCGCGACTGGGTCAGCGGGGTCATGCCGATCACGCTGGTGAACGTGCAGCCCGCCCAGACCGTCGCCGAGCAGGACGCCGAGTACGGCGGGAAGCTGCACGACCGCGACCCCGACCTGTGCTGCTCGCTGCGCAAGGTGCAGCCGCTGGCGAAGGCCCTGGCCGGCTACACCGCCTGGGGCTCGGGCGTGCGCCGCGACGAGTCACCCACCCGCGCCGGCACCCCAGTCGTCGACTGGGACGCCAAGCGCGGCATGGTGAAGGTCAACCCGCTGGCCGCCTGGACGCAGGACGACGTCGACGCCTACATCACCGAGCACCGGGTGCCGGTCAACCCGCTGCAGGAGATCGGCTACGCCTCGATCGGCTGCGCGCCGTGCACCCGCCCGGTGGCCCCGGGCGAGGACCCGCGCGCCGGCCGCTGGGCCGGCCGCGGCAAGACCGAGTGCGGCCTGCACGTCTGACGCCATCGGCGGCAGGATGACCGCCGTGCCCCGGCCACCCCGACTCTCCCCCGACGAGCTCACCGCTGCCCTGTCCGGGCTGCCGCTGTGGTCGGGCGACGGCGAGGGCATCCGCCGCAGCGTCGAGCTGCCCGGCTTCCCTGACGCCGTCGCCGCGCTCGTGCGGATCGCGTTCGTCGCCGAGCAGCTCGACCACCACCCCGACGTCGACCTGCGCTGGCGCACCCTGCACCTGACGCTGGTCACCCACTCCGCGGGCGGGGTCACCGGCCTGGACCTGCAGCTCGCCCGTCGCGTCGACGAGCTGTTCCCCGGCTGAGAGCGGC
>LCrCPGB2_illDRAFT_1000031_pt1 | contig 13382 bp, 5 predicted proteins | sample LigCruGreenButte_FD_10705 | JGI IMG/M metagenome (IMG submission 10705)
GAGTATGATGCTCGGCAGGAATGTGAACAGAGAAATGAGCGCGAAGTCAGTGACTGAACCAGTGCGCTGGTATACCCAAATGCCTAGCGCAAAGCCAGTGAGACCGGAACCGATGAGGGAGACAAGTTGCCCAACCCAAATAAGAACAAAAACCCTCATCCCTCTGTCTAAAATGCCTTGAGCCATCTCATTCCTCTGAATTTATCACCTGTACTTCAACGAGTATTTAATAGTCAGCATTCGGCTGACCTAGTAGCTACATAACGATCGGATGTGGACTAGAGATTGTATCGAGCTTGGAGAAAGTAGGTACCCAATAGCATCAGAAGGATTGAGTCTAAAGCGATGCGCTTGCGTTCAGGCATTGAGGGAAGTTCATCGAGCAAGGCAATAACCACTCCTTGGTCAAAGAACGGCACTGATGCCATCTCTGAGCTACGCAAAGAGTCTTGTATCAATGTGTATAACCGATTGTTCGTTGTTAAAGTGGCGGGTGGAGCAGTAAAAGGATGCTTTGGACGAGCGTAAACTGTGTCAGTTAGGAAAGGTCGAGCTGCCTCCCGCAGCACGTATTTTTCCTTCATTCCACGAATCAGCATTGAGACAGGCATATCGCGCACTAACTCGAAAACATGGTGGTCTAGAAACGGCAAACGCACTTCAAGGGCGTGTGCCATTTCCAAACGTTCAGCAAACAATATATAGTTGGGCAAAATCGATTTAGACCACAAATAAAGCGACTGAATCACTGGCGATCGCTCTTTCAGTTGGCCCTGCACGTCGAACTGGTTCAAAAACATACCATAGGCATCCCAATGAGCAAATTCCGAGGCGTAATCAGATGCCAGAAGAATGTGGAAAAACGATCTGTTTACCGCTATCTCTTTCAACCAAGATGGAATAAATCCCAAGGTTTGTTGTACGCTTGCTAAGGCGGCTGGCGTATTGTTGGGTAATGTGGCGCGAGACGCTGAGTTGTTCGCAACCTTCTCCCCCAAAACCTGCTGTATCGTTTTTGCACCTAAACCTTCTGTATGATTGTGCAGCAAATCCTGTCGTGCGTGGCTATACCCAGCTAATATTTCGTCAGAACCTTCGCCCGATAGTACGACTTTGTAACCTGAATCATGCACCGCACGGCTTTGTATATATCTGGCGACACCGTGCGGGTTAATACCTAGCGTCTCCGCGTGCCATATGGCGTCGGCAATATGATCGGCGAAATCGGATTGGTTGAGTGGAACTGACTGAAAATGAGCTCCGACGTGTGCTGCCGTCTCGCGGGCGATCGGGCCTTCGTCATAAGGTGTACCCTCAAAAGTGACAGTGAACCCCCGAATCGGTTCAGCGCTGTGTTTCGCTGCCATACCCAGTATTGAAGACGAATCAACACCACCGCTCAAGAAACAACCAATTGGCACATCTGCCCGCAGGCGGATGCGAATCGCTTCATCCAATGTTCCACGAAATTGTTCGATATATTCGGCATCGCTGCGGAAAGCAGGAGTAGGGGCATCAGTTCTTGGGTAGTCGAGATCCCAATAGCGAACGATTTGTATGCCTTGGGGGGTTGCTAAAAGGTAGTGACCGGGGGGAACTTGATAGACGCCTTCAAATAATGTGCGGTCTGGGTTCACATAAACAAATAGCTGTTGGAAAAATGACTCACGATCCCAACGGGCAGGAACGCCTGCTGCGAATAAGGCTTTTGCTTCGGATGCCAAATAGAGGGTATCGTCTACTATTGAGTAGAAAAGCGGCTTGATTCCGAAGCGATCGCGAGCTGCAAAAAGGAGTTGTTTCGATTCGTCCCACAATATAAATGCGAATTCACCGCGCAGATGGTGCAGACATTGCGTGCCAAACTCTTCATAAAGGTGAAGCACAATCTCGCTGTCGGAATGGGTAAGAAGTCGGTGTCCCCGTTGTTTTAACTCACGCTGAATCCGTTCAAAATCGTAAAACTCCCCATTCGCTATGAGGTGCAGTTGCTCGTCTTCGTTGGTGAGCGGCTGGTTTCCTGTCGTGAGGTCGATAATGCTGAGTCGAGTGTGACCCAATCCAACCCGTTGATGAGAAGCAATCCACTGACTTTGGTAATCTGGTCCCCGATGGTTTAGTCGCTGCGTCGCCTTTGTTAACGCGAGAGCCGAAATTGGTTTCTCTTTCGAGAACATTGCTACAATACCGCACATAGATTGCACTCCTTCATGTCAAGGGAAGTTAACGGCTAACTACTGAAAAATTTCACACATTTCATCAACGAAGAGTCATTAATTAGAAGTTATTTGTCTGTTGTCAGTTATCAGTTGTTAGTTGTATCCCCCGGTAATCAATAATCAATAACCAATGACCCATGACCAAAATCTAAATTTCTGTCAGCGGGCTATAAGCAAACGCAGCGTCTCTACAAAACGCAGCGCCAGAGATTCTACTGTCACTTGTCGGTGAAGATTTTCGCTATAAAACCAGCTCAGTTGGAGTTGTCCCTCAAAAACTTTTCCCAGAACTTGTAACAGATGGGTTCTATTTCCGTGAATGCTGTAAAGTGGGCCATAAGATTCAGAGGCGAATCGGAATATCGAAGAGTCAGGTAAAACCCGATCGAACTGGCCTAAGTAATTGAACATAATCTCGGCTTGGGGAAGAGCTTGCAATTTCTCTTGTGTTGCTTCGTCTCCGCTGCAATAACGCAGCAAACCATAACCAATTCCCCGCTTCGGAATTTGGCGAAGCTGCTCTGAAATCGACATCAACGCATCAATTGGAGTTTGGACATCTTCTCCGTGCAACAGCACGGGAAAGAGGGAGGTGAACCAACCCACGGTGCGAGACATATCCACACCTTCAATAACCTCTTCACGTCCGTGACTGTCTAAGTCGATCAAAACATCACTCGTTCCCGTCCATTGGGAAACAGTTTTTACCAATGCTGCCAGCAACACCTCATTAATTTGGATTTGGTAAGTCGCCGGGATTTCGTGAAGCAAAATCTCGGTCTCTTCTGGCGTGAGCGATACTGAGATAATGCGCGTCGAGGCTTCAATGTTAGAGCCTTCAGGATAGTCTATGGGCAGACGCTGAACCTGCTTTCGGGGTTCTGCCAACCAGTAAGGCAACTCTTGGCGTAGCTCTGGTGACTGAGCGTACTTTATCAGTAACCGAGACCATTGTTGAAAAGAAGTCGTTTTGGATGGAAGACAAATTGCTTCCCCATTCCTGAGTTGCATGAAAGCTGTTTGAATGTCCTCCATCAGGATTTGGAACGAAACTACAGCTTCTACTGCTAAATGGTGGATAATCACTAGCAGGCGGCTCGATTTGTCAGAACCAAGGTCGAAGAATGCAACCTTCATCAGTGACCCTTCCGACAAATTAAGGCTGCCTTGTAATTCCGTTGCTATTCTTTCAATTTCCGACTTTTGTTCTAACTCGGCTANCCTTGATAGATCGAATCGAGAGAAACACACTTTTTCTTCCGCNCCCGCATTAATCTGTTGCCAANTTCCTTCCGTTTGTTTAAAACGAAGGCGTAGNGCNTCATGATGGACGAGCAGATGTTGAAAAACTTCTTCAAGTAAGGAAGAATCTTGACCTGGCTCTACCTCTAACAGAACGGCTTGATTCCAATGTGATAGTTCTGAGAAATTTTGCTCAAAAAACCAGTGTTGGATAGGAGTCAGGGACACCGAGCCTACTACTGGCTCTTGTTCTGCCTGACGAGTCGCAATCACGCCTACAAGGGGTGCTAACTCCGCAATTGTTGGATATTCAAAAAGCTGATTGGTGCTGACTTTAAGACCTGCTTGATTAGCTTTGGCTATAACCTGAATACTCTGAATTGAATCCCCTCCTAACTCTAAAAAATTGTCGTAGATACCCACTCGTTCGATTCCAAGCGCCTGACTCCAAATGGTGGCTAGCACCTCCTCGACGGGCGTGCTGGGTGCTACATAGGTAGCTTGTATCCCTGTACCCTCTTCTTTCATTAGCATTTCCAGAAGTTCGCGTTTCTCTGGAGAAAGCTCTTCAAGACGCTTTAAAACATTGCTCATCTTTTATCTCCTTAATTCAAAAGCCAAATAATCTCGCTTACCAATAACTGGGGTTGCTGTGCCGCCAGTATCATCAAAGGTTGCAGTAATGAAGCTATTGCTGTGTTAATAACTTCTTTTGAGAAAGCATTGCTTTCACTTCTTCGTCAGAAAGCTGTTCTAGCCTTTTCAGGAGTCGAGCCATTTTTTCATCACTGGACTCCACCTGTTCGGGTGCTGGTAAATTCTGGCGATCGACTTTACCGTTGGGAGTCAAGGGCAAGGCGTCCAGCATCGCAAAGGCGTTGGGTATCATGTATTCCGGCAACTTTTGCTTTAGGAAACCCCGCAATTCGTCGGTTGTAAGCGCAGGTTTTTGTTTCGGCACTACATAGGCTATCAAACGTTTGCTGCCCGACTCTTCTTCTCTGGTTATAACGACAGCCTCCCCCACACCAGGGTGCTGCTTCAATACCGCTTCAATTTCCGTTAGTTCGATGCGGTATCCCCTAATCTTGACTTGATGATCTGTGCGACCGAGAAATTCAATGTTGCCATCTCGAAGGTAACGTGCTAAATCCCCAGTTTTGTAAAGGCGCTCTGAAGAAGGCAAAAGATTATTTTCTTGCCCTATTTCTTTTTCCTTTTTCCTTTTTCCTTTTTCCTTACATGAAGGGGTTGGGAATAAATTTTTCAGCGGTTAATTCAGGGCGGTTGAGATACCCCTTAGCCAAACCGATTCCTCCAATATATAGTTCACCGGGAACTCCAATGGGTACGGGTTGTAGGTGAGAATCCAGCAAATAAATCTGGGTATTGGCAATTGGGCGACCGATAGGAACGGCAGTTTTAAAATCGTGGTTCTGACAATCGTATACGCTGCTCCAAACCGTTGCTTCTGTTGGTCCGTATTCGTTGAACAGGGATGTGTGCGGTAGCATTTGGTGATGGCGTTCAACTAATTCTTTTGAACAAGATTCTCCTGCTACGATCGCGCTACGCAGAGAAACAAGCTGACTAGGCTCTATATGCGCTAAGAGAGCTTGGTAAAGGGACGGAACGCTTAACCAGTGCGAAACTTGATGTTGAGCGATCGCATCTGCCAAATGCCATACGTCTTTTTGCAAATCCTCCTTAAGGAGTACCAAAGTTCCTCCTTGACAAAGTGTCCAGAAAATGGCAGCAACTGAACTATCAAAGGCAAACGAGGGAACCAATAAGAAACTTGTAACCGGTTCTTGGTAGTAGGCTATCCGAGCGCTGGTTGAATGGACTAAGTTTTGGTGAGTGACTAGCACTCCCTTTGGTCGTCCTGTGGAACCCGAAGTATAAATCGCATAGGCTAGATTTTCCGGGGTGGTTCTACTGATGGGATTCTCCCGTGCCGCAACATTCCAGTCAGAGTCCAGACATACGATTTGAGCCTTATTTTTGGGAAGTTTTGCTACCAAACGCTCTTGAGTCAGCAAGACTGGTGCCTGGGTATCCTCCAAATAAAAGCGAGGTGTTCCTTGGGATAAGCTGGGTCTAGGGGTACATAGGCACCGCCCGCCTTGAGAATGGCAAGGATTCCTACGAGCATTTCTAGCGATCGCTCTACGCAGAGCACTACCAGCACATCGGAACCAACTCCTAGACTTTGCAGGTAATGAGCGATCGCATTAGCTCGATTGTTCAGTTCTTGGTAACTCAATTGCTGGCTTTCAAAAACTGCCGCAGTAGCATCGGGGGTTTGTGCCACTTGAGCTTCAAACCATTGATGAATACACCAATCCTGACGATATTCAGTCGCCGTGTCATTCCACTCAACTAGCACCATTAGCTGTTGTGCAGATGGAAGCAGACATCTAGACTCGTAGCGATCGCTTGGCTGACTTGCCATCGCCGTCAAAGTCTCGGCATAGTAACTGCCAATCGCTTCTAATTGTGCCTTACCTATCTTTGTCAGGTCGCATTCTAAATCGAGTTGTATGCGATCTGAAGCTGGCTCCCGATTAAACTCAACCCTTAAAGCGAAGTGAGTTTCTCCAAAACCCTGAGCCCCTAAAATTTCCAAATCTTTTAGGGATTGAAGGCTCTGAAAAACATGAAAGTGTGTATAGTTAAAAACCGTTTCAAACAGATGCTGACCGAGATTAAGCTTCTTCAACTCAGCGTAGGGATAACGCCTGAATGGTAATAACTCCCGTTCAGTTGCAAAAACTTGCTGCACCAACTCTACCCAGGTTCCTCCAATCAGTTGCAGGCGGAACGGCACCGTGTTCAAGTGGATTCCGAGAGTCTGCTCTCCATCCGCTTCTTCCAGGCGACCGTTGGACTCAAGTCCTGTCAGGACATCAGATTCGCCGCTTAGCAAACTCATCACTCTCAGGTGTGCGGCGAGTAAAACGTGTTTGACGGGGACTTGTGCTAAGTGAGCTAGTTTCTTTAATCCGTCAGAAACCTCAGCCGAGATTTCTACATTCAAAACACCAATCTGAGGAGAGTCATTTTCCCAGCCATAATAATGCCAACGAGGCAATTTATTAATCACGCAATCTTTCAGCTTTTGACTCCAATAGTCTCGGCATTCTTCAGACTGTAAAGTCCGTCTTTCTAAAGCTACAAAATCTCGGTATGAGATAGTTGTTGGTGATTGGATGGGATAGATTCTTCCATTCAGCAGGGTGCAATAACGTTCCAGCAATTCTGTAAGTAGGGAAGCGGTACTCCATCCGTCAAGAATACAATCGTGAAAACTTAAGACGATATAAAAAGTATCATCGGTGAGACGGTGAACGAAAAAGCGAATCATTGGAGGACTACTCCAATCAAAATGTCGGCTTTTTTCCGCTTCTATCCAAGTTGCGATCGCTTCCCTTTGTTGCTCTGGCTCAAGTGAGCGCATATCTTCCACCTGTACTGGAACGCTAAGTGTCTGATGAACCAGTTGTAGCGGTTCGCTCAAGTTGGTCAAATCGAATGAAGTACGTAGGATTGGGTGGCGATCGACTAGCTGCTGGACAGCTTTTTGCAACAGCTTTTCATCGAAATAGACTCGCAGATGGTACAGGAAGATGTCGTGGTACATCGGAGAGTCAGGGCTGGACTGACTGTGGAAAATCACCCCAGCCTGAATTCGGGCTAAGGGATAGGCATCTTCCACACCATCTGGTAGTTTTTTGCGATCGCTATCAGAGATTAGACTAAACTTTTCTGTTTTTGGAGTCGATAAAGCACCCGGTTGAGTAACCGTAAGTTCTTGCGCCAGTTTGTCGATTGTCTGATGCTGGAAAAGCTGCCCAAGCGAAAAGTTCAAACCTCTTTCATTAGCTCTTGCTCGCACTTGAATGCTGCGGATAGAATCTCCTCCCAACTCAAAGAAGTTGTCATGGATGCCCACCTGTTCAATTCCAAGAACTTGGCTCCAGATCTGGGCTAATGCTTCTTCTACTGGGTTACGAGGAGCCACGAACGCTTTTTCCAAATCGGGTCGCGCTTCACCCGATGCTGGAAGACTTCGCCGATCCACCTTGCCGTTAGGCGTCAAGGGCAGTGCATCCAGCATTACAAAGGTTGAAGGTATCATGTACTCGGGTAGCTGGGTTTTCAGAAAGCGGCGCAACTCGGTAATTGTGGGTACAGGCTGCTGACGAGGAACAAAATAAGCGACTAATCGCTTGTCAGCAGGCTTATTCTCGGATACAGGTAATTTCGCCTTCAGGAAGCGGCGCAACTCGGTGATAGGAGCGGTATCCTCGTCAGTCACCGGATTGACTGCCCAGCTTTTTTCGCCAGACTCTGCCTCTGGAATCAGAACGATCGCCTCTCGCACATTCGGGTGTTGGTGCAACGCCGCCTCAATCTCTCCCAACTCGATGCGGAAGCCCCGAATTTTTACTTGGTCATCTATCCGCCCCAAGTATTCAATATCTCCATTCGGCAGATAACGCGCTAAATCCCCAGTTTTGTAAAGTCTTGCTGAGTGGACATCCTGTTTGCCCTCCTCCTGGTAAGGATTCAAGATGAATCTTTCAGCAGCTAGTTCGGGGCGATTGAGATAACCGCGAGCCACACCAGCACCACCTACATACATCTCACCCGGAACTCCAACAGGCACGGGTTGCTGGTGCCGATCCAATATATACACCTGTAAGTCTGGAATCGGACGACCTATAACGCTTGCCGCGCTGCTCAAATCAGATATTGTCAGCGGGCGATAGGTAACATGTACGGTGGTTTCTGTAATTCCGTACATATTTACTAGTTGCACAGAGCGATCGCCATGCCGCTCGAACCAAGGCTGCAAGCTCTTTAGTTCCAGGGCTTCACCCCCAAAGATGACCAGACGCAGGGCAAGCGTCCCAGTGTTACTAAGCGCTTCCTCTTCTGCACGAATCAACTGACGAAAGGCAGAAGGAGTCTGATTTAAAACCGTTACCTGCTCGGTGCATAACAAGTTGTAGAAAGCATCGGGCGATCGCGTAATCAAATAGGGAACCACCACCAGCCGCCCGCCATAGAGGAGGGAACCCCAAATCTCCCATACTGAAAAGTCAAAGGCATAGGAGTGGAAGAGAGTCCACACGTCGCGATCGCTAAAGTGAAACCACTCGCTCGTTGCTGCAAACAGACGAACTACGTTATGGTGATTCACCAAAACGCCTTTGGGTTTGCCAGTCGAGCCTGAAGTATAAATTACATAAGCGAGGTGAACAGCAGTAACATTGCTGACCGGATTTTCCTCACTTTCTGCGGCAAAAACTTCAAAACCTTTATTCAGACAGACGACAGAAGCTCTGTTTTCGGGGATAGTTTCTAGAAGCTGCTCCTGTGTCAACAACACTGGTACTTGAGAATCCTCTAGCATGAAAGCCAGGCGCTCCTGCGGATACGTGGGGTCCAGAGGCACGTAACCTCCACCAGCTTTGAGAATGGCAAGGATACCGACTACCATCTCTAAAGAGCGCTCCATGCAAATCCCAACCAGAACCTCTGGCCCCACACCCAGCTTTTGTAGGTGGTGTGCTACCTGATTCGCACGGCAATTCAGTTGTCGATAGGTGAGTTGCTCATCTTCAAAAACCACAGCAACAGCATTTGGCGTTCGTTCCACCTGAGCTTCAAACACCTGATGGATGCACTGCTCAGTTTTGGATTTTGGATTGGGAATTTGGGATTGATTATGGTTAAACTCGATCAATAACTGATGCCGCTCTGCGTCCGTCAAAAGCGGCAAGGTTGAGATGGGCTGTTGTGGATTGGCGATCGCGCCGAACAGCAAAGTCTGAAAATGTTCAGCCATCCGGGCAATGGTGGCAGCATCAAACAAGTCAGTGTTGTATTGCCAAGAAGCGGACAGGACTCCATCCACCTCAGCAATCGTCAGCGTCAGATCGAACTGAGCCACCCGCTGTTCTAAGGCAAAAGACTCCAGCTCAAGCTCCCCTAGTTTCATTCGCGCCCCTGTTTCGCCCAGCGCAAACGCTGCCAAACTTTCGCGCTCTGGCATATGCGCTTTTTGCAAGACGAACATGACTTGGAACAGGGGCGATCGACTTGGATCGCGTACCGGAACCAGGCGATCGACCAACAATGCAAAGGGATAGTCTTGGTGTTCAAACGCATCTAGCACGGTTTGACGCACTTGGCTCAAGAATTCCTCAAACGTTGGATTTCCCGCAAGATTGGCTCTTAGAACTACCGGATTGACTAAGTATCCCACTAGCCCCGCCAATGCAGCTCGACTTCTGCCTGTCGTAGGAGAACCCACCAGAATATCTTCTTGCCCCGAGTAGCGGTAGAGGAGTACCTGAAAAGTTGCTAGCAAGGTCATGTAGAGGGTGGTTCCGCGAGCGCAGCTGAGGGTTTTTATCCTGTCAGTCAGCTCTGCACTTAGTTTGAAGGGATGAGAGGCACCTCGATAGGTTTGAACTGGGGGTCGAGGTCGATCGGTGGGTAGATTCAGTATTGGCAACTCACCTGCCAATTTTTCGCGCCAGTATGCCCAAAGCTTCTCACCCTCTGAACTTGCCAGCATTTCTGTCTGCCAGCACACGTAGTCGGCGTACTGTAGCGCTGGGGGAGTAAGGGAAGCCTGGGTGCCGTTTTTTGAAGCCTGGTACAGCATTCCCAACTCATCTACAAGTACTGCCAGAGACCAGAAGTCAGTTACGATGTGGTGTACGGTCAACAATAGAGTGTGTTCTCGTGCCGATCGCGTAAACAAACTTACCCGCAGTAAGGAACCTTGCTCCAGATTAAAGGGACAGTGAGCTTCTTCGACTAGGCGTTGACTCAACGACGACTCACTCCAGGTCGAAACGTCTTCCTCATGGAAGTAGACCTCTATCTGCTCGTGGACTCGCCCAACGGGTTGCCCGTGGGGGGCATCGAAGGTGGTTCGTAGGGAAGGATGGCGTTCCACCAGTGTCTGAAACGCACGCTGCAAGGCAGGAACGTCTAGCTCGGAGCGAATACATACTACACCGACAATGTTGTAAGCTGGACTTTCTGGTGCCAGTTGGTGCAGAAAGTACAACGCTCGCTGACCGTAGGATAGGGAGTATTCTGTTTTCGCTTCCGATGAGGGGGTGAGAGTNATTCTTGGNGTGAAGTCTGGCGTACTCAACTGGNCGAAAAGNTCGGTTGCTAGCTGGGCAATACTTGAACCCTGAAGGAAGCCAGTCACAGATAATACGCCGCCCAGATTAGTTTCAATGCTATTCTTCAGTTCGACAGCCATTAAGGAGTCGAGTCCCAGACTACTCAAGGACTGCTCTGGNTTCACATGGGACGGAGCTATTCTGAGNACCCTCGCCACCTGCTCCCGAAGATAAGANTCTAGCAGCGGTTGGCGGTCTTCTGGTTTTCTTGCAAAGAGAGCTTCACGGGTAAGGCTATTTTCGCTCCCTACAGAATAGGACTCTTCCAAGATACTGCTGCCTACGACATCCAGGCTTCCATTGAGAAACCCTGTCCGGCAGGCATGGCGTTGGATTTTGCCACTGGAAGTTTTCGGGATGCTTCCAGTTTTGAGGAGCAAAACGGCATAAACTTGCAGCTCGTGATTTTCTGCCACTGCTTGACGGATGGCTGCAATTACTTCCTCGACATCCAGATTCCGGAGGAAAGAGCGCTTCACTTCAGCTGCTACGCCCAGCCGCTCTTCACCTGCGACATTGAGCGAAAATGCCGCANTACAGGTGGGTTGCAGTACCGGGTGGCTCCTNTCCACCGTCCATTCAATGTCTTGCGGATAATGGTTGCGCCCCCGGATAATAATTAGGTCTTTGAGGCGACCCGTGATGAAAAGTTCGCCTTCCTTCAAAAATCCCAAGTCCCCGGTGCGCAGAAACGGTCCTTCTCCAGTGTCGCTTAGGTAGGCATTGAAAATACGCTCTGTCTCCTCGGTTCGGTTCCAGTAGCCTTGGGTTACGCTGGAACCTGCTACCCAAATCTCACCCACTTCATCAGGTAAGCAGCGGGTGAAAGTTTCTGGATGGGCAATCACAATCTGCATATCCTGTAGCGGTTGACCGCAACCGACCAGCGTCTGGGTTCCATCATTCTCTCCACAAGCTGGGACTACCCGATTTTGTTCTAGCGCCGCTCCCTCAACCGTTTGGAGTACTGGTGCTGCTGCGGTGATGCCACCAGAAACAATCAGGGTTGTTTCTGCCATCCCGTAACAAGGGTAAAATGCCTCTCGACGGAAGCCGCAAGGCTCAAAAGCAGCGGCGAAGCGATCGAGCGTTTCAGCACGGAGGGGTTCAGCACCGTTGAAAGCCACCTCCCAGCTACTTAGGTCGAGAATCGCCCGCTGTTCGGGAGTAATTTTGCGAACGCATAGGTCGTAAGCAAAATTGGGACCGCCGCTAGTGGTAGCTTTGTATCGGGAAATCGCTTGTAGCCAGCACAGGGGACGCTGTAGAAAAGCAATCGGGGACATGAGGATGCACCCAATACCTACATACAGAGGCTGAAGCATATTCCCGATCAGACCCATGTCATGGAAAAGGGGCAACCAGCCTACGACAGTAGATTGCTCTGTATGCTCGAATGCCTTCTGGATAAGTTGTTGGTTATGCAGAAGATTGCCGTGGCTCACCATCACGCCTTTCGGCGCAGCTGTGGAACCAGAAGTGTATTGAAGAAAAGCTAAGGTGTCGTTAGTTACCGCAGGCTCCTGCCAGTTGTCTTCCAGGTCGCCCATGAGATTGTCGGTAGCCAACCATCGGAGAGTTTTTAAGTCTGGAGCATGGGCGAATTGACGCGATGCATTGGACAGGCTCTGTGTGGTAGTGAGCGCCACCGTCGCTTGCGCGTCCGCCACAATAGCCTGGAGCCGAGGCATAGGTCGGTTGAACTGAGGTGGATAAGCAGGGACAGCAACAACACCTGCGTACAGGCATCCAAAAAATGCGGCAATGTATTCCAGACCCGGAGGATAGAGCAGCAGCGCACGCTCTCCCCCCGCACCGCAGCTTTGCAGTGTGGCAGCAATAGACCGAGCTTGACAATCTAGCTCCCCATAAGTCAAATAGCCTGTCTCTACTTCCCCGTCAAGCAGAAAAGTATAGGCACGCTGCTCTGGCTGCCGGAGCGCTCTCCAACGAAGGAGTTCAATCAGCGTGGAAAACTCACGATTTGGACTTAAAAAATGTTGGCTCATATATGTTTTGATGCACCTACTTCATAGATAATTCGGACGGTCTGCACTTCAGGCAAATGGAAAAGACAAGCTTTTGAGAAGAGGCAGATGCAGGGGTTGAGTTTTATATCCCAATCAGAATGAAGGCTAGGCTCACCCCTACAGTCAAGTGACTCCGTATGAACTACAGATAGTCTTTAATCCTGCAGTAATGACGCTTAGCAACAACTGAATGTGTTTTTGCAACTCATACCTCAGTTCCCTTATTTGCTTAAGAGAGTTTAAACTTCGTTTGGTTCAAAAAGATGCCTGAAATTATACGAATTTAGGCACAAGTAAAATCATAACGACTCATGGATGTAGTGTTCATTAATTAATATTAAAAAATGTTAACTTAACCTGGAAATTAACTAAACCTAACAGACTGAGGCACCAGCTAAANCCAACTTAAACCTGCNAGTTTGAACTGATGTTCATGTTTGAGTTGCAAATAAAAAATACCCCATATCCTGACCCAATACCGGAAACTAAATGCTCATCGTAGTAGTCGATTCCGACGCTACCATAACCGATAAAATTTATTACTGAGGCACCAGCTAAAACTAATTTTAATTTGCAAGTTTGAACTGATGTTCATGTTTGAGTTGCAAATAAAAAATACCCCATATCCTGACCCAATACCGGAAACTAAATGCTCATCGTAGTAGTCGATTCCG
>LCrCPGB2_illDRAFT_1000032_pt1 | contig 13273 bp, 12 predicted proteins | sample LigCruGreenButte_FD_10705 | JGI IMG/M metagenome (IMG submission 10705)
TAACCTAGAAGAGCCGGGCCCCTAAAGCACCGTCCCGATAGGGATCGTCTTCTTTCGTCCTTTAGCGCCCAGAAAGAAACGTCTTTGCAAAAGCGCGGCCCAGGCGCTCCCTCTCCTCCTCAGTCAGGCAGAGAACGTCGTGAAGATCACGACCGAATCCAACGGCGGGATACCCCCTAAGGTGTTTCGCTGTCCGGCCGTGGCCTGCGGCTATCAGTTGGTCGCGAAGTTCGTTTAAGCAGTCGAGCCCGCGAGAGTGGGCCAGATCGATCAGGACGCGTTCAAGGGCGGTCTCCTGGTGTTTAGTTGCGTTCATAATTCTCCTCCTCCTTATCGTATGGTCGTCATGGTAGCGGAGTTGGTGGTCCCCTCATTCGCGTGGTCCTCGGCTATCAGCCCTGCAGCAGGGGGAACAGGACGAACGGGACCGCGAAGAGCAGCCCCGCCAGTATCGTCCTAAACACCAGCGCCAGCCATAGGGCCGGGGAATCTGGTCGGGGAGGCAAGGCGGGTTTTGTGCCCACTCACACGCTAGCCGCAATATGTCGTAGATAACTGGATTTCCGCCAGGGGGGCCGATGCGCCGATAAAAAAGCGCTGCTACCGTTCCTAGACATGAGTCGCCTTCGTCTACAGACCGCAGCCGAACCGTCTAACTACCCGTCTATAGACTGTCCGGTAGCGTCTACCGACTTGTCTGTCTGAGGCTAATTTCCAGGAAGGTCTAGTTTAGTGAGGGGTATGCAATAGAGCAGATACTCCCCGGACTTATTATCGGCGTGCTCGTAGCAGCGGTTGGGGCATTCGTAAACCATCGTCTTACTAGAGCCCGAGAGAGCGAACGCTGGAACCGCGAGGATGAGTCGCAGAGAAAGCAGCGTGGAGCTGAACTAGAAGGGTTGCTAAGACTCGTGTCCGTAGAGATCGCGCTACATAGAGCGTTGGGTCTAGAAGATCACTTGCCTATGGACCCGAACCAATACGTTACCAACCCTGGACTTATGCGTGCTCCCGGAAGGTCGCTGAGGACGGACGCCTGGGAACAAGCGCGTCCCAGGATCGCCCAACTACTACCTGCCGATAGGTTTGCAAGCCTTGCAGAGTACTACAGTAACGTACAGTGGTTCAACGAGCTGCTGGACGACCACACCTCTCCGCAAACTAGGAGGACCTTCCTCCCGGACTTGGCTCACTCACTCGCTGCTGACGGATCGCAGATGAGGGAGTGGATGAGGGAAGAATACATAGGACCTATGAACATTGGTTTCTGAGTTTCCGAGAATGACTAGATACTTACGTTGGGCAGTCGCGAAGTACAGCCGGTCCCAGGGCTCGTGAAGGATGACGACGTCGAGATATTGAACCTGTTCAAGGCGGTCGCTCGGTGACCCGCAAGAAGAGTAATTTTCTGCGTTGCTGCACGGTTGCTGCACAAGGCCCTGGCTCTAACCAGGGCCTTGCTACTATCCTTTGAGTTTTGCCTGCAAATCGCGACGTTTTTAGAGTGGGCGATAGTGGATTCGAACCACTGACCTCTTCCGCGTCAAGGAAGCGCTCTCCCCCTGAGCTAATCGCCCGCGTATGCTGCCCTTCTCACGTCCCTTTCGGGAGGCTCGAGAGGCGACACCCGGAATCGAACCGGGGTACAGGGTTTTGCAGACCCTTGCCTAACCACTCGGCCATGTCGCCAACGCGCCGGTGCCACCGGCCCGGGTCAGAGCGGAAGACGGGATTCGAACCCGCGACCCTCACCATGGCAAGGTGATGCTCTACCAGCTGAGCTACTTCCGCGTTGCTCGCACGGAGATAATTTAGCACGGTCCGCAACCTCTTACAAGCATCCCACAACTGCTTGAAAGCGAAGGTCTAGCGCCTCCTCGTAGTAGCTACGTAGCGTGGCCGTCGAGGCCTTCCAATCGCGTTCCTCGGCTGCAGCCCGCGCTCTTAGGCCAAAGGAGCGACGCATCGCGTCGTCTCCGTGGAGGCAACGGACGGCGGCTACGAGTTCCTCGTCGGAGCCGGGCTCGTAGAGGAGGCCGTTCACGCCCTCGGAGACGACTTCGTGTATAGCACCGGTTCGCGCGGCGATCACCGGAAGGCCAGAGGCGAGAGCCTCTATCATGGCCATACCCAGGGTCTCCGTGATCGACGGAAAGACGAAGAGGTCGGCCGAAGCGTAGGCCGCCGCCAGGTCATCGCCGGTCAGAAGACCGGTAAAGACTGTTCTGGTGCCGGCGAACTTTCGCTCTAGCTCTCTCTGAATGGGGCCCTTCCCGACGATAGCGAGGCAAGTATCTGAGGCGGCAGAAAGGGCAACCTTGAGGCGTTCGACGTCTTTCTCGGGGGCGAGGCGTCCGACGTAGAGGAGAATTTTGGCCTCCGGGCGGCCGCCGGAAAGCTTCTTACGCCACTCGCGGGAGGAGCGCGACGGGTGGAAGAGGTGAGCGTCCACGCCCTGGGGCCAGAGGCGAAGGCGCTTTATGCCCTCGCTCAGGAGGTAGTCGCGGGTCGCCTGGGAAGTGCAGAGGTTTATGCAAGCCCGGTTGTGCCAAGTCCGCGTCCAAGAGCGGGTCGTATTCTCCATAAAGCCGAACCCGTAGAAACGGGTGTAGGCGGCCACGTTCGTGTGGTAGGAGGCCACGAGCGGGACCCCGTTGCGACGGGCGTAGAAAGCCCCGCCAGGACCGAGAACGAACGGGTTTACCGCGTGTATGACATCTGGCCCAAAGCGCTTCAGGGCACGTCCGATACCGGGATGCGGCGGACAGAGGCGCACCTGCGGGTACGGCGGGAACGGGATGCCAAAGACCCGGTGTATCGGGACACCGGCGTAGGAGTCCGTTCCTCCGCTGGGGTACCTGGGGGCGAAGACGAGTACGTCGTCCCCTTCCCGCCGTAGTTCCTCGACGGTGTGTCGCAGACGGGTCACAACGCCGTCCGTCGCCGGCAAAAAGGTCTCGGTGAAGAATGCGATTCGCAACGAGGTCAGACGTCGCAGGCTCTCGTTACCTGTAGTGGGGCCGGCGCCAGTTGACCTGCGGAACGAACGTCTCTGGGTGGATGCGGTCCCGGTTCTCCATCGCCGTGAGAAGTAGACGCTCCACGGTCTCTTCGTCCAAGAGGTGCGGCTTCAGCCCCAGGTCTAGGAGCTGCGTGTTCGCCGCGTTGTAGTAGTGCGCTTCCTTCTCGACCCTGGGGTTACTGAGACGAGCGAGCTTCGGTTCGAGGTCCAAGGTACGCGCGACCTTTTCGATGAGGTGGGCCAACTCGAGCACCGACCACTGTTCGGTGAACTGATTGAAGACCCTGAACTCGCCTGCCTCAGGGGGATTGTTCGCGGCCAGCTCAATGCAGCGCACCGTGTCTCGGATATCTATAAATCCGCGCGTCTGACCTCCTTCGCCATAAACCGTGATCTGGTTTCCCGAAGCAGCCTGAGCGCAGAAACGATTGAGCGCCGTGCCAAAAATCTCGTCGTAGTCGTAGCGATTCGCAAGCGCCGGGTCTGAAGCGGTCTCCTCGGTCTCCACGTTGTAGACGACGCCCTGGTTCAGGTCGGTGGCCCTCAAGCCCCAGGTGCGACAGGCGAACATGATGTTGTGGGAGTCGTGGACTTTCGAGAGGTGGTAGAAACTTCCGGGCTGCTTCGGGTACGGTAGGGTGTCGGTGCGGCCCTTGTACTCGATCGTTATGTATCCCTCTTCGATGTCTATGTTCGGGGTTCCGTACTCGCCCATAGTGCCAAGCTTGATGAGGTGACAATCCGGGACCAGTTCGCCGATGGCGTAGAGCAGGTTCAGCGTGCCAACGACGTTGTTCACCTGGGTAAAGACGGCGTGGCTCCGATCGATCATGGAGTACGGCGCCGACCGCTGCTCGGCGAAGTGTACGAACGCCTCGGGCCTGAAACTATCTAACACCCCGTGCACAAAACGCTCGTCTGTCAGATCACCGACGGCCACCCCGATGTCGCGCTCGGTGAGCTCCTTCCACCGAGTCACACGGTCTTCCAGGCCAGAGATCCTGGTTAAGGACTCCGTGCCCAGCTCTTCGTCCCAACTCCTGCGGCTGAAGTTGTCCGCTATGAGAACATCGTAGCCCCGAGCCGAGAGGTACAGGGCCGTAGGCCAACCGCAAAAACCGTCGCCACCAGCCACAAGGACGCGCATCGATCCTCCCGACCTCGAGTTACGAACAGCCGTCTTGCTAGGTACTTAACGAGTATACCCAGCGCTTAACCAGTTTACCCGCCGCTCAAAGATCGAGCACTGCCAATCCCATAAATTCTTTGTTTATCGGCTACTCGATGTTATCGATGATCGCTTGGGTGAACTCCTTGGTGCCCGCCGAGCCACCGAGGTCCTTGGTGCGGGTCTCGGGGCTACTGAGAGCCGCCTCCATGGCCTTCTGCATCCTCTCCGCGGCCTCGTTCATCTCCAGGTACTCGAGCATGGTCCTCGCGGACTGAAGCGTCGCAAGCGGATTTGCCCGGTTCTGACCGGCGTACTTCGGGGTGCTTCCGTGTACGGGTTCGAAGACGGCGATCTCGTCGCCGATGTTCGCGCCCGGCGCTACCCCTAAGCCTCCGGTCAGACCAGCACAAATGTCGGAGAGGATATCGCCGTAGAGGTTGGGACAGACCACGACATCGTACTCGTTCGGCTTCATCACGAGCTGCATGCTCATGTTGTCCACGATGCGGTCGTCGATCTCCTCGAAGTCGTTCTCGTACTCTTTGCCGACCTCAAAGAAGACGTCCCGGAAGAGACCGTCGGTGAACTTCATGATGTTGGCTTTGTGGGCGACCGTGATGTGCTTGCGGCCCATCTCCTTAGACTGCTCGAAGGCCAGGCGGCATAGGCGCTCCGTGCCCTTCCTCGTGATGATCTTGATAGACTCCGCGGCGTCTTCGCCTACCATGTGCTCGACCCCGGCGTACAGGTCCTCGGTGTTCTCGCGGAAGATGATCAGGTCTATGTCCTTGTACGGCATGTCGATACCTGGCAGGCTCAAGGAAGGCCGGACGTTTGCGTACAAGTCCAGCTCCTTGCGCAGGGCCACGTTGACCGAGCGGAAGCCAGCTCCCACGGGTGTCGTCAGCGGTCCTTTGAGACCCACCTTGTTGCGCTTTATGGACTCGAGAACGCTATCGGGTAGGGGTGTCCCCTCTTCTTCCATCACGGTCTCGCCGGCTTCGGCTACTTCCCACTCGATGTCCACGCCAAGAGCTTCTATGACCTCTTTGACCGAGTCGGTCACCTCCGGTCCGGTCCCGTCTCCCGGTATAAGAGTCACTGTCTGCGTCATGAAAGAACCCCCTTGCCCTCTCTTTTCCCTTTTCTTGCCCTTTGTCCTTGCACCTTATGCAGTATAACGATTGCGTAGAGTGTCGGCTGACAACGAACTCGCCGTGAGCCAACGTTGCTCGAAACTTCACCACTTGGTTCTCAAAGGGTAGCGTCAAGAGCGAGACAAAGGCGACAAGAGCAAAGGGGATTCCTTCTCCCCAGCGACGACAATTCTCGCTAGAACTGTTGTTGCTGTGCTCCAAAGAACAGGGCCACCAGCGCACCGAGTAAGAGTAGTACAAGAAGCCCGAGCACGATTGCTGGGATCAGCACGACGAGAGCCGCTTTGCCTGTAGTAGTGTTGTGTACTTCCCGGATTCCCAATATAGACAGGATAACGCCCCATACAAGAGCAACTAATCCTCCGAGAATAGGGATCCAACTCACGAGTTGAATCACGTTTGCGTACGAGACGACCCTAAAAGTGGCTTCGAAACCCGTATTCTGAGGTTTTACTAAGAGGAGTACCAGTAGGTGTGAGATGCCAGCTCCTATGAGCACTCCCACAGCTACAGCAATAGGGGTGAGTAACAAGTTGACCACGAATCCTGCGATACCTCCCGCAAATGTCTCTCCGGCAGTATCCTCCGGGCCAGCGAATAACGGGGAGAGTACCAAACTGAGAATGCCGCCAAGCAGGGCGGAGATTAATGCGCAAATCAACGCAAAGATCAACGGGTTCACAAAGTCGCCCTGCCGGCCTATACCACGGAAGAAGGCGACCGGCTGGGTGACGAGAGCGGTAACCGTTCTCACGAAGCTACCGACAGGATCTTGGAGGCTGAACTCCCCTCCGGGGCTCCCAGCCGGCCCCCGCGGAGTACCGCGCGCAGGTCCGCCAGTCTCTCCGCCGTATAGCGGCCGCGACTCGTCGTCGGACCTCCCGCCACTGCTCCCCGTATTGAAGTCCATCCGCCTCTCCTCCCCGAAGGCCTTCGTTAACAGAAGATTAGCCGCATCAGGGCATACGTGCAACACAGCAAGCGCTTCTACCCTCGCTCTCTTTGAGTTGCTGTAGAATGCCGGTGCAGAGGAGTGGTTGGTGAGGAGCGGGAAGGGCTTTTGTGTCTTCCACGATAGAGACCCTGGAGCGCGAGTTGGGGGAGGCCCAGCTCGTTCGCACGGAGCAGCAGAAGGCGGTGATCCGGGCGGAGAACGCCCACGAAGCCGCCTGCGCCGCCCGCGACGACGCCTGGACGGAGTCCGAGGGGTTCGGTACGGACGACGAGGTGGAACGCCTCTCGACGCTGGTCTACGAGCGGCGTCGCCAGCTCTACGAAGCTATCGATCGACTCAAAGCCGCCGAAGGCAAGGAGCGCAGGATCAAGAGCCGCCTCATGTACGTTCTGCCGGCGGAGCGGAGACGCTACCTCTCGGGGACGGTCGATGGGGAGTTCGAGGAGTTTCTGCGGGCCGTCGAGGCAGCGTATGACGACGAACGCTCGCCAGGGGTCGAGGTCTCGGTGGTGACCGAGAAGCCTGGGGAGTTGGATCTTCGGGGCGACGCGACCTGGCGGGCGTTAGAGCGCCTCTACTCCGGTACGGTTCGGCGGTGGGTGGAGATCCGGGCCGGAAGGACTCCTGGCGCGGCCGAGAAGGCAGGCGCGATGGCCCGACAGGTCGCCTACTACGCGGGCGGACACGTCCCGCGCGTCTTCGTCGGAGGCGAGGAGATTCAGACGGATGACCTCTCGGCGGACGGCAAGACCGGTCCGGAGAGCTGGCGCATACTCGCCGGGTTCGACGGGCCCAGAGGACGACTAGCCCTGGCCAGAATTACCGCCCGGCGTTACCTCGACGAGGGTTCGGTGGCGCGACTCAGCAAACGCGCCGCGGCACTCGGCCAGATCGCCGAGATTGCACGCCTCTACCAGACCATGAATCTTACCGGGGACGAGATCCGCTGGCGCCTCGAACAGCTGATCTCGCTGAGGCTCGAAGTCCTCGAAGCGGTCTACGACCTCACCGGTGACCGCCGCCGCTTCTCCTTCTACGAGGTGGCCCGTGCCGCCCGCCTCCTCGATGGGCACTTCCCCGACTCCGGCGTAGCCGCCGAAGCCCTGGTACGCACTGTCAACCGCGCCCTCGATACCGGTGTCCCCCTCGTAGATGTCGCATACCTGAGCGTCACGGGCGGTGAGGGCTTCTAGCCTTCGCCGATGTTGGTCATCACTGCTTAGTTCGAGGTTAGCGTGGCACGTCTTCGGCTTGGTTAGCAAAGATGTTGCCGTTCAAAGAGCGTCGCCAGGAGTACCTAGAACGCTGACAGTTCTCAAACGGATCGTGGTAGAAAGACAACAGCACGGTGCGTGCGCTCGGAGGGCAGCCGAAACGCTGCTTCCGAAGCCCAACAACTGTCAGCTCTAAACCGCAAAGTCCGAGAGATCGTGTTCGGGCACAGAGAGGTTGTAGGGGCGGGCAGGTCTCTCGGCCAGCACGCGCACCTTGTAGACGAAGTCCGGGACGAACTCACCCCGACGGACTTCGAGTATCTCAACGGGTTGACCCGTGGCCTTGAGGGCGGCCCTCTCGCCCACCTCGTAACGGGCCGGGCGCTTGCGATCTACCACCTTTTTCTGCCTCCTTTGCGAACGGCTCTTGTGCTTCGTACCGGCGCGTGGAGTAAAAGTATAATGGTCCTCCGGAGCCGAGAGACAGTGCCAGTGCTCGACGCGGTGAACTATACAGAGAGGAGGCAGGTGAGGGATGGCGGAACGGTCGGATCTGATCGTGGTTGGGGCAGGACCGGGCGGGTCGGCGACGGCCTACTATGCGGCTAGAGCCGGGCTCGAGGTTCTACTCCTAGACCGGCAGGAGTTTCCGCGCGACAAGCCCTGTGGCGACGGGCTTATGCCCCACGCTGCCGAGGAGATCTCGCTAATGGGCCTCGGCGACTGGCTCAACGAGCCGCACCATGGCAAGTTCTCGGGCTTCTCCATCTACACTCAGACCGCCTACCTGCGTGAGAAGGTCCCCCCCACCCTTCACGGCCCCCACGGCTACGTGGCCGCCCGCCAAGAGACCGATACCCGCCTCGTCGCCCGCGCTGCAGAAGCCGGCGCCGACTTCCGCAGCGGCGTGCGCGCCACCAAGCTCCTCCGTTCGCCCGCGGGTAACGTCACCGGGGTCGAGGCTGCATCAAACGGGGAGACAACACGCTACGAGGCGCCGCTGGTGGTCGCCGCCGACGGAATAGGGGGGTTCGCCGGCGAGGGCATGAAGTCACACCAAAACTCCGTAGCGAGGCGGCAGTACTTCAGAGACGTCTCCGGGCCGAACAAGGAGGACCTGCACGTCTTCATCACGAAGGACATGAACGAGCACGGGGCCGGTTACGGCTGGGTCTTCTACTTCGGCGACGGCCGGGCCAACGTCGGGGCGGGCGTCTCGACGAAGACGCTGGCACGAACGGGGCGCAACCTCAAGGACTTCTTCGACCGCTTTCTGGAGGAACCGGAGATAGCCGCCTGGCTCGAGGGCGCCGAGCCCGAGGGGCCAGCGAAGAGCTGGTCCTTAAAGATGGGAATGTGGGGTGCGAAGAGGCACACGCAGGGTCTCATGGCCGTCGGGGACGCGGCGAGCATGATCCACCCCATAAGCGGCGAGGGCGTCGGTTACGCCATAGAGTCCGGTCGCCTCGCCGCATCGTTCGCCCACGAGGCCCGAGCGCGCAGCGATTACTCGGCCTCGTTGCTNAAGGGATACGCTACCCGGTTGCGACGCCAGCGGGCCAGGGAGCACCTCTCCGGCTATGCCCTCACGAANCTCGTCCCCAACCTGCAGATGTTGGAGCCCCTCTTCGCAGCATGCGAAAAGGACCCCGACGCTCGGCGTGCTCTCGTCGAGGGCTTCACCGGTGACGCCCCGATCTACTCGTTACTCAAGCATCCGAAAGCCCTGAGTAAGGCCTTCGCTACGGCTATCAGAGTGCGGTAGTCGTTAAGTAGTCAGGCTATGGACGTTTCGGCTACTGGCATCGGACCAGTATGCGCTTCAGCCGCTCCCGGCACAGCCTCAGGGTGAGACTGAGCTTCCGCTATTTAGCGGAAGCTAGCGGAAGCTCTCGCGCGACCGGGTAAGTAGTTGCGCTGCGGTCGCATGAAACTCGTAGAACGTCGATCTTGTATGCTGTCTCCACCGAGGTAGGGCATTGCCTACCTCGGATACTCGAAGAGCGGGAGGAGAACGATGGCGGTTGACTCTCTGGAGGTGGGTTCGATCAAGGTACACCTCCTCGACGATGGCATCTTTATAACCAGCGCCGGCAACCTCTTCGGCCAGGGGTCGAAGAACGCCAAGATCCGGGGCGCCATGCACGCGGTCCTCGTAGAGACCGCGGACGCCCTCGTCCTCCTCGATGCTGGCTTCGGGCCCGAGCTACCTGAGTACCTGGAGGGGCGCTACGAACTCCGGCGCGAGGAGAACTTGATGGACCGGCTAGAGGAGGCGGGCCACGCGCCCGAGGACGTTACCCACGTCGTTCTCTCGCACCTGGACGTGGACCACGTCGGCTGGGCCATAAACCCGCCGAGCTTTCCGAACGCGATCGTCTACGTCCAGGAGGCCGCAGTCGAGGAGGGGCGGCAGATGCCCGAGGGCGACGGCCGTAGGGAGGCGGTGCCAGCGGTCGAGAAGGGCGTCGAGGAGGGTTGGTGCGAGCTTCTGGACGGGGACGGCGAGATAGTCGAGGGCCTACGGGTCGAGGTTAGGAGCGGGCACGCGGAGGGTCACCAAATCTTCTGGATAGAGTCCGGCGACGACGCGGCGCTCTTCACGGCGGACCTCGCGCCGGCCAAGATCTGGCTGGACCCCGACCTTATAAGCGGCGTGGATACCGACCCCGAGGCGGCTCGAAAAAACCGGATCGAGGTTCTCACCGAAGCCGAGGAGCGCGAAGCACCCGTGATCCTCTACCACGAACCCGGCGACTTTATCGTCCTTATCCACAGGAAGGACGACGGAGGGTTCGAGGCCGTAGCGTGGGAGGAAGAGAGTAGCAGCTAGCGGCGCCTGCCTCCACGGCGGCGTTCCTGAATCTTCCTCCATACAATCGGCGCGGCCATTATCGCCAGCCGCCTCAACCAGGTCTTCATTGTTCCTCCTCGCAGTAGACTCGTCTCTATATACGAGGATACCCGTCAGGAGGTTCCTCGAACCCGCCGCTAGCCCTGATGCCAGACGGTCTTCGAAGAGGCGGGCTCCCTTCGTCGGGAACGCTCCTCCATGTCGGGGTAGCCAAGGTAGAGGTAAGCGACGATCTTGTCCCCAGCTTCGAGGCCGAAGAATTCGCGCATGTACGGGTGGTAGGCTTGAAGTCCGGTTCGCCAGATGGTTGCGAGGTCAAGAGCGTGAGCAGTTAGCTGCATGTTCTGTACTGCGGCGGCGCAGGCGGCGTAGTTTTCTAGCGTCTCGACCTCGTCGCGGCCACCGCGGGAGATCACCGCTATTATCACTGGGGCTCGGAAGGCCTTTTTNCGCTCGCGGCTTATCCTTCCGGCCGCCAGCTCCTCTTCATCGCCTTCGGTCTCGGCCAATATCCTCGCGAGTTCGGCGCGTGCGCGGGCCAGCTCGCCACGGCCTTTGCCGGTGAAGACATGGAAGCGCCAGGGTTCGGTGATCTTGTGGTTCGGGGCGTGAACGGCGCTCTCGAGGACCTTCTCGACCAGCTCTCTGGGCACCGGGTCCTGCTTGACCCGCCCAACGCTCCGGCGCGACTGTATCGCCTGCGTTACCTCCAAAAACCCTCCCTGCTACTCTGAAAAGATTCAAGAGTATTCTACTGTGGGTAGTGGCAGCAGAGAAATGCGAGTTCCCCTATCATTATTAGTTAGTAGGAGTCAGAAAGGGGAGATCACAGATGTCGAAGACCGTCACAGTGACCGGCGCAGCGGGCGCAATCGGTTACGCGATGCTATTCCGAATCGCCTCGGGTCAGATGCTCGGCCCCGACGAGAAGATAAAGCTCAAGCTGCTCGAGATCGAGCCGGCGCTGAAGGCAGCCGAGGGCACCGCGATGGAGATTCACGACTGCGCGTTCCCGCTGCTCGAGTCCATCGACATCACCGCCGATCCGAATGAGGCTTTCGACGGCGCCAACGTCGCCATGTTGGTCGGCGCGAAGCCCCGCGAGAAGGGGATGGAGCGCGCCGACCTGCTAGAGGCAAACGGCGCGATCTTTAAGCCACAGGGCGAGGCGATCAACGCCAACGCGGCCGACGACGTGCGGATTCTGGTGGTCGGCAACCCGGCGAACACGAACGCGCTGATCGCGATGAGCAACGCGCCCGACGTGCCCTCAGAGCGCTTCACCGCGATGACGCGGCTCGACGAGAACCGCGCGATCTCGATGCTCGCGCAGAAGCTCTCGGTCGGCGTCGAGGACATTCAGGACCTCGTCGTGTGGGGCAACCACTCGCCAACGATGTTCCCCGACCTCTTCAATGCCAAGGTCAAAGGCGAGCGAGCCGTCGACCAGATCGACATGGACTGGTACGAGAACGAGTACATGCCGGCCGTTGGCCAGCGTGGCGCCGCGATCATCGAGGCGCGCGGCGCGTCGTCGGCTGCGTCGGCGGCCAACGCGGCGATCGACCACGTGCGCGACTGGGCGCTGGGCGCCGATGGCCTGCGCTCGATGGCGGTCCTATCGGGCGGCCAGTACGGCGTTGAGGAAGGCCTCATCTCGTCGTTCCCGGTACGGCTCTCGGGCGGCAAATACGAGATCGACGNGGGGCTNGAGATTGGCGAGTTCGCGCAATCAAAGCTCGACATCACCGTGAACGAGCTCAAGGAGGAGCGCGACGCGGTGAAGGGGAGCGGGCTGATCGACTAGCCGCCACAGGCGCGGCGGACTGACCTTGCACACGCTCCACACGAAGGTGCAGAGATCGACCGCCGCGAGAAACAGGCCCAGATGAACCCGGTGACGCTCAGCGATGCTAAGATCGAGGAGATCATCGAGCTTGACCTAGGGCTCGTAAATTAGGTGGCAGCGTCTGCTCTCGAGTTCTGGTTCGAGTTCGGGAGCACGTATTCCTACCTGTCCGCCTTTCGGATCGAGGGCGCAGAAGGCGTGCAAATCTCCTGGAGACCATTCCTGCTGGGCCCGATCTTCGAGGAGCAAGGCTGGAACGACTCTCCCTTCAATGTCTATCCGGCGAAGGGGCGGTACATGTGGCGAGACATGGAGCGTCTGTGCACAAAGTACGGCATTCCGTTTGCGAGGCCGTCGCGCTTCCCGCGTGACGGCCTGCTCGCCGCCCGGGTCGCTTGTCTGGCGAGTGCGAAGCTCGAGCCCTGGCTCCCCGAGTTCGTCCGGGCGGTCTTCCGGGCCAACTTCGCCGCGGATCGCGAGATCGGGGACGCTGTAGAGATTCGGTCGATCCTCGACGAACTCGGCCAGCCGGGTGCGGAGCTCGTCGAACAAGCCCAGACGCCCGAGAACAAGCAGCGCCTACGCGAACATACGCAAAGAGCTATAGAGCTCGGGATCTTCGGCGCCCCGAGCTTCGTGGTCGAAGGCGAGCTCTTCTGGGGCAATGACCGCCTGGAGGACGCCCTGATGTGGCACACAGAACATACCGGAAGCTAAAGAGGGAAAAGTCTCTGAAAGCCTCGGAGACTTAGGCTGAGCGACGAGATAGGACTCAATGTCGGAAGCGACGCCGGAGATCAAACAACGGCTGCAGGAGGCGTTCGACGAGATGCACGTCGGACAGACCTTCACCTTCCGGCGCACCTTCACGGGCGGAGACGTGGCTATGTTTTGCGGCGTGACTGGTGACTACAACCCCTACCATCAGGACGAGGCCTTTGCCCGGGAGAGCCCTCACGGGCGGTTGACCATTCCGGGACTTCTCACAGGAAGCATGCTCACGCACATCGGGGGCCTCCTGGGGTTCCTCGCCACAGAGATGTCCTTCGAG